>Ga0116135_1001680_pt1 | contig 10783 bp, 11 predicted proteins | sample June2015DPH_20_1_FD_89738 | JGI IMG/M metagenome (GOLD analysis project Ga0116135, IMG submission 89738) | Peatland microbial communities from SPRUCE experiment site at the Marcell Experimental Forest, Minnesota, USA - June2015DPH_20_10 | ecosystem: Environmental > Terrestrial > Soil > Wetlands... | reverse complement strand
TTTCCACTTATAATAAGTTTGCCGTGAGGATCTGCCCAACAAATATAAGATTTAGTCATACTTCTTATGTTTAAATCAACACTAGAAATTAGTAATTTGGCAATATTATTTAAATCTTTATAGTTAATTTGATCTACTATTTTAGAACCAAAAAATTTAAGAATATTCTCGTCTTCCTTAAATATGTTAACAAGCTCAAAAGAAACTGTTTTTATTAATTTTAATAATGAAGTTTTTTTTTCTGCTTCATATAAATAGTAAGAATAACACCCAAAAATGGCGGACAAAAGACAAACTGAAATTAAAATAATACCAGCAAATAAAAAATACTCTCTAGATAGTGACAAATGAAGTTTTTTTTTACTAACATAAAATTATTACCTAACCGATTTATGATGAAATTATATTATAACTATTATTTTCATCTAAAAATTTTTCTACGATCCATTCGGCAAATTTAGGATCTACATTATTAGACAGACTTACAGAATAATTATAAATTTCTCTAATACATAAAAAGACTTTTTCGATAGATGGATTAATTTGCTTTTGCCCACAAATTTTTTGTACCAAAATAGATATATCTATAAATAATTTGCTATTCCATATACTTTCGGCTACGTCAACTTTGTTGTCTTTAATATTTATCATGTGTTTTGTTATATCCAATCTACATTTTAAAATATTATCGCAATTATTTAATACCATTTTTAAAATTTTTTTGATTTCTGAAATTAGCGCTAGACTATCATCGTTATTTTCGTTTGCCGCTAGAAGGTTTATCATTAATAAACCTTCTTTTAATGGTTCATGAAGGTATGTTTGTAGATCACCTATCACATCTGGTACAATTTTATTTTTGTTGGGAACAATATAATTTATGTTTGTTGGTGAACAACTCTCATGTATATGTTTAGTTTTTAGATAACCCATAAACACACCTCATTAATCAAAATCTAAAATACATTATTTTTGATGTTCTTACAAATTGCGTGTATTGTCAATTAATTATTTTTATAATTTTTAGTTATCAAAACACATAAAATAAAATTTATAGTGAAAAAAACACCATGATTTAAGTGTTTTCCCTACCTTTTTTACTTTTGCTAGACATACATTTAGAAAACCAATACTATTAAAAATATTAACTCTTGTGATTAATAGTTTTTTTATAAATTTGTTAGGAATCAATAAAATGAAATTTAAGCATTTCTTCAAAGAAACATTTCATTTGATAACTTCTTTAGTTGGTATTTTTTGTTCAAGTCAAAAAAATTTTTTCTTTCACATATTGGTTTTTAGTCTCACTACACTTAATGGTTCATTGAGGTATATCTTAACAAATAAGAAAGATGATTTTCCTTTCGATTATAACAAAATGACCATTTTAGCTGGAACTAGCATGGTCGTTGGTTATGGAGCTATAGCTTGTAAAAATTATATTGATGGTAAACCTGAAAATATACCTCAATTTGTAGAATCAGGGCTTAATTTATTGGCAGTAGTAACCCCTTCTTTATCGTTGCTCTCTACATATAATAATTATCTGTCTCAAAATCGCGAACTGCTGCCTGGTACCCAAGATAAAGGTACAATGCGTGACGATAATATAGATTTAAAAACATTAAAGCTAAAAATTCAGTAAAAATAGAGGTTGTTTAATTATGCTAATAAATATGAAGGTAGAGGTTGATAGCGCCAAGTTAAGAATATATTATCTCCCTTACTTCGGTTCAAACGAAGAAGCAGAAAAACAAATTGAAGATTTTTTTAAAAAAAAATTTACCACTAATAAAAAAGTTTCTGGCGATGGTAAATACCATTTTAGTAACGAATATAGCTTAGATACTGCGCTAACTCAAGGTATTACTCAAGAACAATATAACAATTATGAAACAGCAAAAGCCATATCCGCCCATGAAGGATGCCTATGGTGGGGCAGTTCTTTTAATAAACCTGTTGGCAAATTAGCTATATGTTTCCATTTTCCATTCTCGTTAAAAATGGATAAAAATGAAAGTTATGAAAGAAATGCTAAAAAACGAAAACTAGATCCTGCTAAATCCGATGGGCCAAAAACTAAAGACTCCATAGAAACTAAAATTACTACTTTTGAACAACAAATAATCGAATTAGTAAATAACCTTAAAGCAATCTCATCAGATGCTAATGGAGTAAATATCGCAAAAACAGCAATGCTTAGTTTTGATGGTAGACCTGAAACTGTACGTTTGCGTGATATTACTGAACGTTGTTATGAGCTCATCCTTGATGTAGATTCAATGCAATTATCTAATTTTATAAAGTTATGTGATACAGCTGTAAACGAAATAAATAAGATTAGAGAACATTGGAAAATAGATACCGAAGCTGTTGATCGGGTAGAAATAAAATTAGAAAAACTGGTAACACATGCTACCCATGGTAATCATAAAAGAAGGTTAGTTCTTTAGCAGGACCAGTTGTGTTGTTCACTCACTTACGCTTACTACAATAATGATCTTTTTCTTTTAGTGCCAACCATGGAAGCAGTACGAGCAACGCTATTATATTTGCCAATATCTTTTGTACCAATAACATCTGGCTTGGCACGCCTAGCCGAATTAAAAAGAAAAGTTACTCCTTCTGGAGCTTTAGTAGTTTTCTGTAACATTCTGTCACTACCGCTGCCATTAGGCTGATATAAATCATACCCCATGGTATCTAGTTCCATATCATGAATACTATTATCTACATTAGGTAAGCCAGCTGCAACCGCTTGTTTACGCAATAATAATGCCGTATTTAGCAAAAATTTTTCTTCTCCTTTTTCATTTTTCACTGAAACTAAAATTTCTCCAGATAATGCCGAATTTAAACCGAGATATTCATACACGCTAATATCATTTAATCTTGGAGGCGTTTCATAAGACTGTTTACCTAATCCTGGCCCAATAATTACTTGAATATTGTCTAGTTTAGCTCCATTATCGACCATTACTTTAACTACTTCTTGCAACCCTTGGCATGACAACACATGATGACTAGCGGCTATATAAGCACACACCACTGTTTTATCATCTAATAAAATAATAGGGTGCGCATCCGCACTAAAACCACCAATATAGACATTATTTATATCTTCTCTAGAAATTTTCGTTAACACAATGGCATCACTTTTTACTATTACAATATTGTTTTCACTTAGTCTTTTGTGCAACTCACCATCTATAAGTGCTTCAGAACTTTTAAATGACTCTTCATGAAATCGACTAACATTATCATTATTTATTACTTTTATTAGCAACTTACCATATTCTGGACTGGTATTACTATAAGTCATTCCAGCATAATTAGCTGTCATAAAAAAATAAAGGCTTTTTTCACTATTGCTATCCACATCTAACTCTTTGATACAAGCAACAATATTACTACTAACATTTTCTGCACCATCATATCCATCGCCTGGTTTGTTTTTTGGTGCATAAATATTTACGTTACGTGTAGGAAGACCATCTACTATAAATCCGCCTGCGCTACTGCCTTTTTCGTTGGTAAAAAAACCATAGTTAAAATTAATTAATTCTTCGTTTCTTAAAGATTCATGAGTTTGATATGGCATAATAATAACTCCCAACAATTTCAAATATGTAACTACACCATTTTTACCTATACGCATTAAATAGCGTGAATTAATGATTCCATAAATTATATGCGTAGTCAACTAAACATCATATTTCTTTAATAGCAATAACCCCGATTGCTTCTCGTCCATCCAAGCAAAAATCTGCTGGTAAGTATTTCCTCAAATCTACATATTCACTTTTTAAAATTTTAAAACCTGCTAACTTTAATTCTCGTTCTAAAATTTCTTGATCAACCAATGTTGCTGCTCCACTTCTAGATTTTGGACCATATGCTTCTTTGCCGCTATTAAAAGAAGCTGGCCATTTAATTCCTTTTTGTTTTTTTTCTTCAATCAAACTTATATTATTTTTTTGGTAATTGATAAAATATGTACCTGTTGTTATATAAAACTTTCCGCCTGGTTTTAACCAGGAAAATATTTTTTTTAAACCAATTTGCCATTCTTTTGGTGTTAAAAAGTGAAAAAAGCGAGAAGCAAGAATAGAATTAAATGTTTTTTTAGGAAATTCTAGCTGTTCTGGAAAAGCCCCAGGTAACAATTTAACCATTTTGTCTTTAAGGACAGGGTATTCTTTAGCAGCCATATCTAAATGTGTTGCTGATAATTCATTAACAACTATTTCTGAGTTATTTTTAAAAGACTTACGCTTTGTCACTAATTCTGCTGCAGTTGCTCCTCTACCTGCACCTAGTTCTAATGTTGGATAAGGATCGTGTGCAGCAAATTCAATATAGGCTTTACTGATATCATCAAATACCCCAGTAAACATCCAACCTTTTTGATTTACAGTATCTATAGTTGTAGGAATATCTTGTTCCGCATATATTTTATTGCTTATCACACAAAATATAATCGTTAAGCATGGAAGTAATATTTTCATTTTTTGTATGATTTTCATGCTTTTTTCCCTTATTTTAAATATAAAAAATTTGTTAATTAACCATTTATTATTTAAACTATTCCATCTTATTACAATTTTTGAAAAGATGGAATAGTTTAAATATGGATGCTTCTGAACAATACCAAAAAGGTCTAGAATATTATAATGAACAAAATTACGATAAGGCTCTCGAATACTTCCAACAAGCTGCCGAACAAGGCGATATTGATTCGCAATATAATTTAGGAGTAATGTATAAAAATGCCTATGGAGTACCTCAAAACTATGCTAAGGCTTTTGAGTGGTTCGAAAAAGCTGCCATACAAGGTGATTCTGAAGCTCAATATGATGTAGGTTTAATGTATCAACTTGGTGAGGGCATGCCTATAAACTACGTTAAAGCTATTGAGTGGTACCACAAGGCTTCCGAACAAGGACATATTTATGCATGTTATAATTTAGGGACAATATACTTAACGATTGCATTCCATCGACCACGATTTACATTCTAACACGGTTCTAAGTTAATTTATCAGCCTTTCGATCGGGAAGCCATTGTGGTTCTTTTTCAGGAGTTTGATTCATCCAAGCATCATACCTAGTTAGCAATAATAAACCAGGGATCATAAGTAGAATAGAAATCATAAAATAGTTATCCCAACCTACATTTTTTGCTAACCAACCAGCAGGTGCACCAGCTACGGTTCTCGTAAACGCCATTAAACTCGTTAATAAAGCAAATTGTGTTGCTGTAAATTTAGGATTGCAAAGACTCATCAAAAATGCCGCATATGCCGCGCTACCCATACCACTACAAAAATTCTCGGCTACAATTGCGGTTACCATCATTGGATAATTATGACCAAGTTTAGCCAAAAGATAAAAACTAAATCCAGAGATCCCTTGCAAATAACCAAAATGCCAAAGAGATCGTTTAATCCCTATGCGACTTAACCAAACTCCACCAACAAAGGTTCCAACTAAAGTAGCAATTAACCCAAAAACTTTTACCACCGCACCAATCTCTGTTTTGGTAAAACCAATTTCCATCATAAAAGGAGTCATAAGCGCTAATGCAACCACCACATCCATCTTATAAACAAAAATAAATCCTATTAGCCCAACAACTTTCTTTCTATGGAAAAAATCAACAAATGGTTCTACAACTGCTTCTTGGAGAGTTTTAGGAACTGATGCTAAAGATGTTGTTTCAATAGCACAAAGCGACGTTATTACTCCAATTCCAATGGAGGCAGCCATAATACGATAAACTGTAGCCCAAGATAAATAGTCAGAAAGGATGAGTGCAAAACCACCAGAAAAAAGCATTGCTAAACGATACCCTAAATTAGCCGTAGCAGCCCCTACTCCAAATTCACTTGTATCGAGAACTTCAGTCTTATAAGCATCTATAACTATATCTTGGCTAGCGCTAGAAAAAGCTACTAAAAATGCCAGACTAGCCAAAATTGCTGGTGTCTGGATAGGATCACAAAACGACATCCCAACTAAGGTTAGAATAAGCACAATTTGACTAATAATAATCCAACCCCTGCGTCGTCCAAAGAAAGGAGGGACATAGCGATCCATAAATGGAGCCCATAAAAATTTAAGAGTATAGGGTAAACCAACCAGAGAAAAAATTCCTATTAAAGTAAGATCTACTTTTAGACTCGCCATCCATGCCTGAAGAGTTCCCCCAACCAATGCTAGTGGCGTTCCAGAAGAAAAGCCAAGGAACAAAACTACAAGCATTCGCCTATTTAAAATAATTTTTCTTAAAGACATATTTTTGATTTTTTTAACCAATTATGTTTATTTGTTTTCTGTTTATTTTCAGATTCTAGGTTTAACACATAGAGTATTAACTGTAAATATTTCTCTATAAAAAAAACCATAAAGCTAACTAACTTGCGTTAAGCAATAATAACTAGTAAAGATAATAAAATATTAAACGATTCTATAATTATTTCTATTTATAAAAAAGTTGCTCGATTACTTCCTAATTTTTCTTTATTTTGTTGCAATGTCTGTGCAGCAGGTTCTTCATTCTGATCCTTTACAGTTAAATATTTTGTACATTGCGTCAATAACCTTGGAGAACATGTTCGAGCAAATTCCCACCTAGATATAAAGCCTTTTAATTCAGCTGCAACTCGTTGTTCTTTTATTAATTCACGATCTATTTCGATAGTTAAAGCATCGATATATTTTTGTGAATTAGGCAATACACGTACAATTCCATCTTCTTTGTTGTATACTGCAAAACATTTAATCGCTGTTTCTTCACTCCAAAAACAACCTGGTTGATAGAACATAGATACTTGATCAGCATATTCAAAATAGCAATCGTTCATTCTATGGTATATAGGTGCTACTTTACCTATCATATCTTCTTTCGTTAATTGCACTCGACCACTCGTTGTTTCTCTATAATTAATCGATCCTACCCTATCTTCTACATCTGCAAAAAGTAATTTAACTTCTATTTTATAGCCTATTTCTTTTAAATTTTCATAAATTTCTATTATCCGTTCAGATGATGCAGTTGTACCATGTATAATATTAAGATCTTCGCACACAGCTTTTATTAACATAAAATTAGCAATATAGTTAGAAGCATCTCGCCATTTAGTGTACGCAGCCTGAGGTCCTTTTTGGTCTTCTAAACATTGTAGGTACATTTGTAATTTTGGTAATACCGAACGATCTGGCTCTACATACACAGCATTTAAGTCGTTAATAGTATTATTTGGACGTATAGAATATTTATCTTCTATAAAAAACGTTTTACCAGAACCTGGTGCTCCGGCAGTTGTAATATAAAGTTTATTAGCTATTCTTTTATCGGCAAATTCCGCGCTAACTATACGCACTAATTCTTCACAAATACTTTTTTGTTCTTCTTCAGAATAATTTCCTTTAAAAATGTTCCCTTTAAGAAAACAATCTAAACCTACCGTCATGCTATTTGCAATATTTAAAAATCTTTCTACCTGTGCTTGGCTATACCCAAAACAATTAGCCAATATATTAGCAGTAGATAACGACAAATCAGTTTGATTTGCTAAAATTTTAGTAAACTGCCAATTTTCGTCGGCACTTCCAACTGCTACTGTAAATGGTGTATATTCCGAAAATAATTCTTCTGGATTATAAATAGAAAGAGCAGTTTGCGGAGGAAAAAATGCTAAAGTTAAATGCGGCCTGTATAATAGATCCCCCTTAGCATTTAGAGGTTGTAACCCGACTTTTTCTACAACTTCAGTCACAATTCGATGTAATTCCATAATTTCTGGAGTTCTTACTACTCCTAAATCTGCAGCATGTTTACCAACAAAACTACCGCCTAGCTTAACTATATTTAAACTTTGAAGCGTTGGAGAATAAGCAGGAGAATAGTTTAATAATTTCAATTTTTCTATTACTTGTTCAAGCTGTTTTTTAGTTCCAGAAAACTGACATAAAGAAATATGCGGTATACTATTATCACCTAATAAATACCCATCGTATAGAGTACGAAAATTTTCTTGAGCAAACTGAGTAAAAATCTTAGAGCTTTCTAATGAAGGAGTTAACACTATGTTATATTTTTGTGGCATATAATATACTCCTAATGTACGTTAAGTTAAGTTATTGTACTTTAAATAAACCAATAAGTATATAAATTTTATATCATAACTTCAGTTAGTTTATTCTATTGCAAAAACAGAAAAAATAGCATTTTGAATCCATAAAAATGGCGGTTCAATAATTAGAGAAAGTATGTTTGTATAAATTAAAAACATCAAAATAATAAAACCATATTGTTCAACCAACCCATAAACTTTAGCTGCACCTGACGGTAATAAACTAGCAACAACACGGCTACCATCTAAAGGTGGAATTGGTATTAAATTAAAAACCATTAATAACAAATTAATAAAAATTCCTGCATAACCCATAGGGATAAAAAATAATTTAATTAATGGAATTGGATCTTGAATAAACAATAATATTGCAACTTTAGTAAACATGGCCCACATAAGCGCCATTAAAAAATTAGAAATTGGACCTGCAGCAGCAACTAACACCATGTCTCGTCTAAAATTTTTAAAATTACGAGAATTTATAGGTACCGGTTTCGCCCAACCAAAAATAATGCCACCAACAAATAAACATAATAAGGGCATAATAATTGTTCCAATAAGATCAATATGCTTTCTAGGATTTAATGTTAACCGCCCTAACATTAATGCGGTTTTATCTCCAAATAAGCTTGCAACCCAGCCATGCGCCACTTCGTGCACTATAAGTGCTAATAATACTGGTACCGTCCAGATGGCAATTTGTTGTATTATATTATTATTCATTATGCCCAGTTAAACAATTTATATAATTGTTTCGATATATTACCAGTATTTTTTTTTAATGCAATATGTTGCAATATTTTCTCAAAAGCTCCCATTAATAATACATAATGGGAACTTTTAGATATAAAAAATATTTTAATACGTATACCTAGTTCTTGGATAATATCCCCTATTGTATGATACTGGATGACCACCAGACATCATGCTATACAATGAAGTATATTGTGGCTGTTCAACCGCTTCAGCGTTATGTCCGAACAATCCTCTATAGCTAGCAGGATAATAAGTATTAGCATATAAAGGAGCATAAGTTGGTTGTACTGTTGGTAATGGCAACTGTTGTGGTACACCAATTCCTATATTCCTACTAGCATGCGCTGCATGATCCCAACTAACTACAGAATGTTGAGTATACCCAGCTAAATTTTTGTTAATAGCATCCTGGACAGCCCTTAAATCTTCCACGTTATGACTAAATATTTTTGGAAAGAATTGACGCAATCCTCCCATAGTTTGCACTGCTTTCCAAAATGCATTAGTACAAGCCCCGTTAGTACCAGTATCTGCTGATGTTTGATTTTCTTCACATCCGCTAATAATTCGTAATTCACCGCCATTACAACCACTAGGAGATCTCATATTTAACGATCGTTTTTTTCCACCGCTATAATGATTGTGATTACCAGTATCCGGATCGTAACTGTACTTTATTCCAGTGCTAATACTAAAAGCATCAGCTGCTGGTGCGCTTGGATTAAATTGTAGCTGTACATTACCTTCAAAATTTGATGCGCGATTCAATGCACGCTGACGTGAGGTAGTTACCAATCCCGATATACCAAGTTCTGAACAAGATACTTCGTATTGACCATTTGCTAATTGTGTAAAAGTAGTCTTCGCTTTTACCATTTTTTTAGAACTGTCTAATAATTGTGGTGGTACATAATCCGTATTTTTTATTACATATTTATTATCAGAAAATTTTGCATATAATAAATCATTTGTTGGAGTTAACCATAATTCCTTTGAATATTTAGCATATACCCAATAAGTATCACTAGTAATTGTTTTTAATACAGATGGCTGCGTTGACTGGGGCTGCCCAAATTGGGGCGACTGCATATCATCTTGCCATTCACTTGGACCATGGTAATGAGTAAAATCATTTTTTAGATCACCAATAGTTCCTGAATGACAAGAATCTGACAACATTAAAAATTTAGCTCCTTTAGGGGTATTTGAAATTATCTCGTGAATTTCATCATCGGTAATTTGGCTATCTACTCTTAATTGTGTTCCCTGAACATTAATCACTCTTGGTGTCATAAAATCAATTGGACAAATAGTTTCATCCATACCATCTTCTTCATCGCCATCATAATCATCTACTTGACTACCATGACCACTATAATGAAACATCAATGTATCGCCAGATTGAGCATTATCAACTAAATTTCTTAGTCGATCTAAAATATTATTTCTAGTTGGTTTATTAGGAGTGTCATCTGTCATTAATTCGATAGACGCATTTGGATATTCAGATAAAATATTTCTTTGTGTTGCTAAAGCATCATTTATACACCCACCAAGTTGATTTCTAGTACCTCGATAATTAATTCCTACTACTACTGCTTTAACTGAAGTTCCTTCTTCTCTAATATTATATCCTCTACGTTTATTGAATATTTTTGGCATGAACCGCTCTCCTTGCGTTAATCAATAGAACACCCCTATGTATATAGGAGTACCTTAGAACAACTATAATTATTATAGCAGATTTTTGGCTGCTTCATGACGATCGGGTGCGACTAAAAGTGTAACTTTCGTTCATTTTATCATCCACCCGGCAGCTAACGCTGCCACCCTCCTTCGAAGCGAAGGAGGGTAAAACATACATAAATTAAAGTCTTTATTGTCATTAAC
>Ga0116135_1001679_pt1 | contig 10787 bp, 9 predicted proteins | sample June2015DPH_20_1_FD_89738 | JGI IMG/M metagenome (GOLD analysis project Ga0116135, IMG submission 89738) | Peatland microbial communities from SPRUCE experiment site at the Marcell Experimental Forest, Minnesota, USA - June2015DPH_20_10 | ecosystem: Environmental > Terrestrial > Soil > Wetlands >... | reverse complement strand
GGATCAAGCTCTGCTGATGGAGGGCGTTCCGCTGCAGGACCCGGCTACGTTTGTGCAGCGGCTGAACCGGATATTGAGTCTTTCGATTTAGGCATTTCGCGAGCGCCTGTGCAGTGATGGCGCAGTCGTTCTCGGTCTAAGCTGGCCACGGCTCATTGGAAGGACCGGTTCTCCATCCGTCACGCGCAGAAAAAACGATGGAAAGGCTCCCGGGGCAGAAAACATGGAAACTTTCGTCTTCAACACTGGTCGCCGCAAGGAAATCGACCATTATTCCATTGGCGAATTCAAGCCGGATATCGAATTCGGTGAGTTGCCTTAATGAAATGAGCCGGCCAAGCTGGATGTCGTCAATGGCCGCGTTCAGTTCAGTCAAGTCTGACGAGTCTCGGCTTCCGCATAAAACAACTGAATTTCGGATAAATCGCCATTCGCAGTTGTATGTTCCAAGCTCCCATGCCTTATAAGTTATTCTGACGTGCGGCCTGTGGTCTTCGGAGTCGGCGCCAAACCCCAAACTGAGGCTCTTGAATCGTCCGACTTCCTTCTGGGTGCATGGTTCGCCAATCAGCTTCCCTACGAGAAGCTCCACTTCGCCGTTCACGCGTTCCACCTCAATATACCCCGTATCTCCCCGTCGGCCTTCGACGGATGGATACAGAAGGCAATCTAAGACACTACTCGCCGCCCTTTTGCCAGCGCTTGGGCCGCTGGTTGATCTGCAGAACCTTTTTGCGCAACCGCAGAGACTTGGGCGTGACTTCCACCATCTCGTCTTCCGCGATGAACTCGATGGCCTGCTCAAGATTCAGAGCTTTCACTGGTACCAGGCGGATGGCTTCATCTGCGCTCGACGCGCGCATGTTGGTCATCTTCTTTTCGCGGACCACGTTCACGTCGAGGTCATTGTCGCGCGAGTGCTCGCCGACGATCATGCCTTCATAAACCTCAACACCCGCGCCGACAAACAGGATGCCGCGTTCCTGCAAGCCGTTGAGCGAGTAGGTGGTGGTGACGCCCTGGCGGTCGGAGATCAGCGCGCCCGTGGGGCGCTGCGGAATGTCGCCCTGGTAGGGAATGTAGCCGTCGAAGAGCGCGTTCATGACGATGGTGCCGCGCGTTTCGGTAAGCATTTCGCTGCGCAGGCCGATGAGGCCGCGGCTGGGTACGCGGAACTCCAAGCGTACGCGGCCTGACCCGTGATTGTGCATCTTCGTCATCTCGCCCTTGCGCGGGCCGAGCTTCTCAATCACCGTGCCGGTGTAGGTTTCAGGCACGTCGATGGTGAGGTGTTCGACCGGTTCAAACCGCTGGCCGTCAATCGTCTTGGTCACGATCTCGGGGCGGCCGGCGGAGAGTTCGAAGCCTTCGCGGCGCATCATCTCAATGAGGATGGCGAGCTGCAGTTCGCCGCGGCCGAGTACCTTGAAGGTGTCCGGTGAGCCGGTGTCTTCCACGCGGATGCTGACGTTGGTGAGCAGTTCTTTTTCCAACCGTTCGCGCAGGTTGCGGCTGGTGACGTACTGGCCTTCGCGGCCCGCGAACGGCGAGTTGTTCACGCTGAACTGGATGGCGATGGTTGGCTCGTCAATCACGATCAGCGGCAGCGGCGAAGGGTTCTCAACGCTGGTGATGGTCTCGCCGATGGTGATGCCTTCCACTCCGGCCACGGCGATAATGTCGCCCATGGTGGTCTCGGTAGTTTCAGTGCGCTTGAGACCGTTGAAGGTGAAGAGCTTGGTGATGCGCGTCTTCATCAGCGAGCCGTCGCGCTTGGAGATGGTCACGTCGTCGCCCGCGTGCAGAGTGCCCTGAAAGACTCGGCAGATGGCGATGCGGCCGAAGTATTCCGAGTAGTCGAGATTGGTTACCAGGATTTGCAGCGTGCCGTTTTCATCGCCGGTGGCCACCGGAATGGTGTTCACGATGGTCTCGAAGAGCGGCTGCAGGTTCACGCCTTCAACTGCAGGATCGAGGGTCGCGGTGCCGGCCTTGGCTACTGCGTAGAGTACTGGAAAATCGAGCTGCGACTCTTCCGCGTCGAGATCGATGAAAAGGTCGTAAATTTCGTTGAGAACTTCCTGCGGACGCGCGTCGGGCCGGTCGATCTTGTTGATGACCACGATGGGCTTCAGCTTGGCCTCAAGCGCCTTGGCCAGCACGTAGCGGGTCTGGGGCAGCGGGCCCTCGGCCGCGTCCACCAGCAGCATGACGCCGTCGACCATCTTGAGCGCGCGCTCCACTTCGCCGCCGAAATCGGCGTGGCCTGGAGTGTCGACAATGTTGATTTTGCCGCCCTCGAAATTGATGGCCGTGTTTTTGGCCAGGATGGTGATGCCGCGCTCCCGCTCCAGTTCGTTCGAGTCCATCACGCGCTCGGCCACTTGTTCGTTGGCGCGGAAGGTGCCGGATTGGCGCAGCATGGCGTCTACCAGCGTGGTCTTACCGTGGTCAACATGGGCAATGATGGCGATATTGCGTATCGTCTGGGTCACAGGGAGTTTTCCTTTTTGTTCGGGTCCCCTTGTTCGGGTAGGGGGACTATGGGTTGGGGCGCCACGGTGGCGAATTGCCACACAATGCGGCTTTTTCTATTCTACCAGCAGTGTCGCGGAAGCAGCTATTCAGGCAGGGGCGACAGTGAGGCTCAGGACGGTGATGTCGTCTTCCTGGCCGAATTGCTGAGCCGCGGCGGCTATGCTCGGTGCGGATTGGCGGCTGATGGAGCGGGTGCGGTCGAAGCCAAACAATTCGCCGGCTCGGTTGCGAGCTTCCACTACACCGTCGGAAATGAAAATGAGAGAGTCGCCTGGGGTCAATTGCAGCGCGATTTCCGCGTAATCCACCTCGCGCACAAGCCCCAGCGGCAGCCCGCTTTCAACCTCAATCTCCTCGCCATTGCGGTACGGCGCCAGGTGCCCTGCGTTGGCCACCACAACTGCGCCATCGGACGAAACGTGCGCGCAGAGACACGTAATGAAACCACCATTTTGCGAACCGGTCATCTCCCGATTGAGCCGCGTCAACAGCAATCCTGGCCGCAGTTGTTCTGACGCCAGCGTACGCGCCGCGCCAATCGCGAGCGCCCCGGTCATTGCAGCCTTCAGTCCTTTTCCGCTCACGTCGCCGACCAGCACCAGGGTCGATCCATCGCGCTGTTCGAGGACCTGGTAGAAATCGCCGCCCACCTCTTGCGCCGGCAGGTAAGCCGCTTCCATGCGATAACCCGTCACTGCGGGCAGCTTCAGCGGCACCAGGCGCTGCTGAAGCTCGCGTGCCGCGTCCAGTTCTGCCGAGTCGCGCGTCTGCTGATGACTTACGCGGTTGAAGCGGAGAAACACGACGATGCAGATGGCAAAGAGATAAATCAGGTTGGGCGGATCGTCGACTCGAAAGCTAAGCGGGCCAAGCGGAACACGGTTGAGAACAGAGGCAAGAGGCCGCGAGCCGACCCACATGCCAATCAGGCCAAGATCGACCACGCACACCGAAAGCAACGGCAGCAGGGTGGGCACGATAAGCCAGCCGGCCTCGCGATTGCCTTGCCGGTACCAGACAAACAGCAACACCGGCAGGACAAACGTTGCCGGAACCAGAAGCGCCGCTTCGAGCGCCTGGTAGGGAAAGAAGTTGATTGCGCCAATCCACAGCAGGAGCGGGAGCGTGGCGAGGGCCAGAAGCAGCAACCCCTGGTAGGCGCGCCAGACAGGCGTTACACGGCGGCCGGCAAAGCTGAAGACGAATTCAATTTGGGTAATGGGTGAAAGGTAGATTGCCGGAAGGGTGAGGAAGACAAATGTCGCCGGAGACAAGGAAAACGCTGCGCTGGTCAGAAAGAGGAGATTCAGTCCCATCCAGAGGTATTCGCGATGGTCGGGCTGCAGGCGTGAGAGCAGGATCAGGGCAAGCCCCGCAAACATCAGCAGCAGGGCAATCCCCCATTGGATGATGCGCGCGTTGAACGCCTTGATCCGCGCGATCTCCGACACTTGATTGGCCATCTCCTGGGTGCCGAACAGGACCTCAAGGTGGGAGGGACGGTAGTGAAAGAGCGATGATTTTGAGACGCGCGTGTGCAGCGCAATAACAATGGCGGAGCCGCTGCCGAGGCTCGAGTCTTCAAGAGGAAAGACCGACGACGCGGGGAGCCACCCAACTCCCCATGCAGAGGAAAGCCGCGCGCCGGGCTGCACGCGGCCATTGAAATACACCTCGAAGGTTCCGCTTACGGCGTTGACTACCAGGGCGAGCGGGGGATGCCCGGCAGGCAGGTCGAGACGCAGCCTGTACCAGTGTTCGTCGTATGCGCCCGGCGAGGCGGGGAGGGATGCGTCGAGTTCAGTGGATTGCCATGTGGAGTCGTCAAAGCCGGGCGCTGCCCAGCTTGTTTGATCTCCCGAATGCGTTCGCCAACCACTGTTGATCGGATTGATGCCCTGCTGCCAGGCGAGAGCCGGCTCCGCGACCCCCTGGATGGCGCCCAGGATTGCTCCACAGACCAGCAGCGCAGCGACGGCCAGCCTAAGCATGCGGCGCTCCCGCGTGCGCCAGGCTCCGTGCCTCCGCTGGCGGGGCCTGCCCATGCTGCCATGGTGAACAATCTTTAAGACCTGCAGGTCTCATGCGGGGAAGCATGATTGCATCATACCTTCGCGCCGACCTCGCCGGACAGGATAATCCCTTGCCGATGTTCAGAGATTCAGTGCGCGCCCCAATTTAAATAGCGCTGGAATGGACAGCAGCAGCACGGCGGAAACGCCAATGGAATACGCAACGGCCTTTGAGCCGGAAACGTACCCCTCGCGTATTGCCGCGATGATTAGCAAGGACAATATAGGGATGTTCAGCAGCACGGCCGTTGCAACGCCCGGCATATATTTCCGCATGGCCAGCGTTAAGGCAATGTGGGGAACCAGGGCATTGGCGAGCAAGCCGACCATGTATCCAAAGGCCAGGTAAGTCCAGACAGTCTGCTTGCCGGAACGGGCACTCAACCAGGTCACGGCGAAGGCCAGGACGGTGAAAATCGAAACGGCAAAAAGGAAGACGGCCGGTTCGACGGGGCCAGGCCAACGACGGATGCGCTTCGTCCATGCTGGAAGCCAGATGGCCTCTTCCGCATTGTGCAGAGTAACGACAACCGGGAAAAACCACAGCAGACTCTGGAAGCTCATTGCTGCCTCCCTGCTTGCGAACTGGCCCTAGTGCGACGGCGGAACGTATTCCGAAGGCAGCGCCGAGCCCGTGCCGAAGAAGAACTCTTCCATCTGCTCCACCAGGAACTGTTGCGCCTGCGGGGTCCAGGGCTGGAGACGGTATTCGTTCAAGAGCATCTTCTGCCGCTCCACCCACTCACCCCAGGCAGCTTTCGAGACATTCTTGTATATTTTTTGGCCAAACTCCGAGTCGAAGGGCGGCTCGTCCAGGCCCTCCATCTCCTTCTTGTTGCGCGTGCAAAATACGGTATGTGCCATGCTTTCAGCTCCCAAATTCCATTGTATGGGATGAGCGCGTTTCGGCCTACAGGGGTTGCCTTTTCGCCCAATTGCCAATCCGCCGAATTATCATTTGGTGGTATGTGCGGCAGGTTTGCCAGAAAATCCACGCAGCAGGTTCTCGCCGATTGGTTTGGCGTGGAATTGGAGGAGATGCCGTGGTTTGCGCCCAGCTACAACGTAGCGCCGCAAAGCGTGCAGCCGGTGCTTCGCTTGAATCGCGACTCGGGCGGCCGCGAGTTTGCGCAGATGCGTTGGGGGCTGGTGCCCTTCTGGGCGAAGGACGCCAAGTTTGGCTATTCCACTATCAATGCGCGCGCTGAAGAAGCAGCCTCCAAGCCGGCCTATCGGGAGCCGCTGAAGAAACGCCGCTGCCTGGTTCCGGCCGATGCGTTTTATGAGTGGCAACGGATCGACAAGAAGACCAGGCATCCGTTTGCGATTGCGCTCAAAAGCGGCGAGCCGTTTGCGATGGCCGGACTGTGGGAGCGCTGGCAGCAGAAGGAGGGCGAAGCGCTTGAAACATTCACCATCCTGACCACCGATCCCAATGAACTGATGCAGCCGATTCACAACCGCATGCCGGTAATTCTCGCCAAGCGGGATTACGAGCGTTGGCTTGATCCCGGCGGGCTGGATGGGGGTGGTGGGGCAAGGCCGCCGGTCGATTTGCTGCGCCCATACCCGGCCGAACAAATGACTGCGTGGCCGGTGAGTGCAAGCGTCGGCAACGTGCGCAACAACAATCCGCAATTGCTTGAACAATGCTGAGGGTTTTACGTTCGTGTTCGATTGAACTTGACAAGACCGAAGATTGAAGATTCTCTTATCACATTCATCTGATCAGCGGATCGCGGAGATAAGTGCCCCGGATCAATGCCGATCTCTGATTGTTGATTTGACTGTTTGAGTTCTGGCCGGGCAGATTATTCTCAACTCAAAAGGAGCTATCGTGTCCGATCCAGTTCAAACCAACGTCTCGGACAATGCGGCCGGCGCGGTTGCCTACATTACATTTTTTCCAGCAATCATCTTTTTACTTCTTCCGCCGTACAACAAGAGCCTGTCGATTCGTTTCAATGCGTGGCAGTCGATCTTTCTCGACATCGTGTTGATCGTGATCAACTGGGCTATGGAGTATCTGGTGGCGCCGACCGGGTGGGTCGGAGTGTCGTTCTTCTTCACCTTGACCCAACTCATTTGGGGCCTTTGGATTTTGGTTTGGGTGTTGTGCGCGGTCGGCGCGTTGAGTGGCAGACGCTTCAAACTTCCACTCGTCGGTTCTGTTGCGGAACTGCTGGCGCGGCAATAAGCGCAACCTTGCGATCGCTAGCGCCGCTTGCCCTTTCTTCTGAGGTGTTTCTTGCCCTTCGACGCGGGCGCGGCACTGCTGCGTTTGTTCTTCTTCGGTTTCGACGGTGGCCTGGCGGGTTTTCTGCCGGTGAGTTGCAATCCTTCTTCAACAATTGAGAACTGCAGCCTGCGCTCCTGTGCAAGAATGCGGTCGAGAATCACCTGTACGCGATCGCCCGCGCGAAATCTTCGCCCGGTGCGCTCACCGATGATCTCATGCGTGTTCTCGCGCCAGGTGTAACGATCGTCGCGCAGCGTGTCAATGGGCACCAGTCCTTCGACGAACATATCGGTCAACTCGACAAACAGGCCGTATTTGGCTGGGTTCAGTACCAGCGCCGCAAACTCCTCGCCCACGCGGTCTTCCATGAAGCGCACTTTCTTCCACTCGACAAGCTCGCGCTCAGCCTCCGCTGCGCGGCGTTCGGTGAGGCTGGTTTCTTCGGCAATCTGTGCCAGCTCGGCTTCGGGGATAGGCGGCTCGATGGGTGGAGACTCTGATTTCCCCGGTCTCAGAGACGAGGCCGGGGGCACCCGGCGCGGCTGGGTTATGCGAACGCCGGTCAGCCCTTCATTCGGATGCGTCCATGGCGAGCTGTGGCGGCCGTGCGCGATCTCGCCCTCGCCGCGAATGCCGGAGCGGAGCAGGCTCTTTGTGATGCGATGCACAATCAGGTCGGGATAGCGGCGAATGGGCGAAGTGAAGTGCGTGTAGCTGGGCGCGGCCAGCGCGAAGTGGCCTTCATTGATCTCGGAGTAGCGCGCCTGACGCAGCGATCGCAGCATGAGGTAGCTGAGAATGCGCTCTTCCGGCTTGCCTTCAATCTTCGCAGCCAGCTTCTGATACATGCGCGGGGTGACGGGAATGTCTTCGGGGATTTCGAGTGCGCGCGGGTTGCGACCGGAGCGCTGCGAGTCGCGCCGGTCGCCACGCGTCACTACACGCTTGACAGGCAGCGCGCCCAGTCCGAGCGAGTAGCCGAAGGCCGCGGCCAGCTCTTCAAACTGGACAACACGGCGCGGCTCTGGCTTCTCATGGATGCGATAGAGCGAGGGTACGCCAAGGTCTTCAACCCATGTGGCCACGCACTCGTTGGCGGCCAGCATGAACTCTTCAATGAGGCGGTTGGCCCAGGTGCGCTCTGACTTGGTGACGCCGCGCATCTGGCCCTGCTCGTCAAATTCGATAACCGGCTCGGGTAAATCAAAATCGATACTGCCGCGCTCCTCACGACGCTTGTTCATCAGGCCGGCCAGCTTGCGCATGCGCTCGAAGTTCGGGACAAGTGCGGCATAGCGGGTGCGGGTTTCCTCGTCGCCTTCGAGAATCTTGTGCACATCGGTATACGTCATGCGGGCAGCCGAGCGAATGACGCCTTCGACAATTTCGTAGCTCTCGATGCGACCGTCCGCGTCAAGCTGCATGATGCAACTCAGAACGAGCCGGTCTTCATTGGGGCGCAGGCTGCAGATGCCTGTGGAGAGCTCATGCGGCAGCATGGGGATGGCGCGGTCGGGAAAGTAGACACTGGTTCCGCGCAGGCGCGCCTCAAGGTCGAGATCGGTGGCGGCGCGCACATATTCGGCAACGTCGGCGATGTGGACTTGCAACTCGTAACCGCCGTCTGCACGATTCGTGACAAGGACGGCGTCATCGAAGTCACGCGCTGTCTCGCCGTCGATGGTGACTATCGGAAGTTCGCGGAAATCGCGGCGGCTGTTGGCTTCAGCTTCGTCAAGATGAGCGACGGCGCGCGCTTCGGCAAGGACCTTGTCGGGAAAGACCCGCGGCAGTTGGTGCTTGCGGATCATCATTTCGACATCGACGCCGAAGTCGTCGGGATCGCCCAGGACCTCAATTACACGGCCAACGGGCGGGCGCGTGGGCGTGGGCCAACTGGTGATTTCGACATCGACCACCAAACCCTCAAGATTGTCATACACCTCGCTCGCAATCGCTTCGCTGCCGAGCACGCGGTGCGCGGTCGCGCTCTCGGCGATTTCAGGAATCTCCTGGCCGGGCGGGATGAGAATGTGCTGCGTCATGCGCTCGTCGAAGGGCACAACAGTGTGCCCCTGCGCCCGCTCCGATCGCTGATAGTGAAAGACGCCCACGACGGTAGCGTTGCGGCGCTCCAGCACGCGGACGATCCGTCCCATGCGGCGTCCATCGGCCTTGGGTGGCTCCACTTCCACCAACACCTGGTCGCCCTGCATGGCGCCGTTGATTTCGTTGGGAGGAATGAAAATGTCCTCTTGCCCCGTAGCCTGGCGAGCATTAGGGCGGACGAAACCGTAGCCGTCGCGATGCAGATCGAGGCGGCCGGCAGAGAGATTGTCGCGAGTGCCGGCGGCGGGGAGTTTCTTGGGAATGCTCCAGTGCTCGCGATCGAGCTTTACGAGTTCGCCGCGCGCGGTGATGCGAGCCAGCTGCTCCAGCAGCAGACGGCGATGCATGCCGCCGCCCAGCGAGAGCTCGCGGACCAGCTGCTTGTATCCGGCTTTTTGACCGGCAGAGCGGGCAATCCGCTGCACCAGTTCACGATCGGTCATAGATCAAGAGTAGGGCATTCGCATGCTATTGCGCAGGTGCTACTTCACATACCCCGGCCCGCGCAAAACCCTCCCCGGCAGCGCGCCTGTCATCTTGCCGCTTTCGATTACCGCGACGCCGTTCACGAGCACGTATTCCATGCCCTCGGAGAACTGGTTCGGATTCTCGAACGTGGCCTTGTCCGTAATCTTTGCCGGATCGAAGACCACCACGTCGGCCCACATGCCCTCCTTGAGCACGCCGCGGTCTGTCAGTCTCATCCGCTGAGCCGGCAGCGCAGAAAACTTGCGGATGGCGTCAGGGAGCGTCAGCTCTTTTTCTTCGCGCACATATTTTCGCAGGATGCGCGGAAAGGTGCCGTAGGCGCGGGGATGCGGATGCTCTGCGCCCAGCAATCCTTCGGGCGAGGTGCCGCTGGAATCGTTGTCGATGGAGACCCACGGCTGCTTGAGCGCCAGCAGCACGTCCGGCTCGCTCATGCCGAAGACCGCAACCTGTGTGAAGGACTTGTCCTTGATGAGGATGTCAAAAAGCGTATCGATGGGGTCTTCCTTCCACATCTCCGCCACTTCAGACAGGCGCTTGCCTTGCAGCGGCAGCAGTTCGGGGTTTTGGACAACCGCAATTTGAATGGCTTCAGGGCCGGGAATCTCCTGCCACTCGTTGTCCCAGTCTTCGCCGGCGGAATCCTTTTCCGGCGAAAGCATGTCTTTGCGCATGCGAGCGCGCAGCGCCGGATCCTTGAGGCGTTCAATCAGCTTTGCCGCGCCGCCATCGTGCGCCCAGGGCGGAACGAATGCCGAGAAGTCGTTGAACCACGCGGTGTAGGCGTAGGTGTTGGCGCTGATGTCAATGCCCTCGGCGCGATATTTCTCAATGCGCTCCACAATCTGCGGCATGCGGCCCCAGTTGTTTTTTCCAGCGGCTTTTAAGTGCCAGATCTCGACCGGGATGTGGCCCTCGCGGCCAATGCGGGCGGACTCATCAATCGAATCGAGCACCGCATCCCCTTCGCTGCGCATATGGGTTGCATAGATGCCGCCGAACTTGCCTGCTTCACCGGCCAGGGCGATCAGTTCCGGTGTTTTTGCGAAGGGCGCGGGCGTGTATTGCAGCGCGGTCGAAAGGCCAACGGCGCCATCGTGCATGCCATCACGGACCAGAGCCTTCATCTTTTCCAATTGTTCAACGGTCGGTTGCACGTCTGCGTCGCCCAGCACCATGCGGCGCACCGAGGTTGCGCCCACGTAGCTGGCGAGATTGATGCCCATGCCCTGCTTCTCAATGCGGGCAAAGTATTGGCCGAGGGTTCGCCAATCGGGAGTGATGTGATAGTGGTCGTAGGTTGCGCGGTCGGCGGCGATGGTGGCGTCGTTGATGGGCGC
>Ga0116135_1001677_pt1 | contig 10791 bp, 5 predicted proteins | sample June2015DPH_20_1_FD_89738 | JGI IMG/M metagenome (GOLD analysis project Ga0116135, IMG submission 89738) | Peatland microbial communities from SPRUCE experiment site at the Marcell Experimental Forest, Minnesota, USA - June2015DPH_20_10 | ecosystem: Environmental > Terrestrial > Soil > Wetlands >... | reverse complement strand
CGTTGGTGATGGCGACTTCGTGCCATTGGCAGCGGACGCCGCGACTGTCCCGCAGATAGGCCGCAACGTTTTGCCGCAACTCATCAAGGCCAACCGGAAAGCGCGATTGATAATGCAGCAGGCAGGACCCACGTTTCAACGCCCTGGTTCGATGCCTGTTCCATATTTGTAGAGGGAAAAGATTGACATCCGGTTGGGTGGGACGGAAAGGGACCGGTACACCGGGCTGCGAAGGCATCAAGTTGCACTCCAGCGCGGGTTTCGTGACCTCGCGCGGAGATGTCGCGGGAAGGCCTCGGAAAGCTTGCGCTGCGTTGCACACCTGAAATCCACTGCGCAACTGAGCTTCGACATATCCCTGACCAACCAGCATGTCGTAGGCTGCAACGGCTGTATTGCGAGAAACCTGCAAACCGATCGCCAGTTCACGGGTGGAAGGCAAACGTTCGCCCGGAAGGATCTCGCCTTCCTGGATCAGTTTCTTCAATTGACCTGATATCTGCGTTTGCAACGAACTGGCCGTTTCGCGGTCCAGTTCGAGTCTCTCCAGAGCGAGTCTACGACGCAGAGCCATTCATTCCTTTCTCGTCTGGCACCATTGCTCAGCCATACTCTGGCTCTTTACGTGGTCCAGTATTCACTCTACTGTAAAGGAAAGTTGCAAGCAGATCGATTGCAGGGTTGTCAAGCACGCGCTGGTGGCTTCAGCCATGGCACCTGATACGACCGAGTCCCGACTTCCCCACTCTTCCCGTCAACCCTTGCTATTGCCCGCAATCTCACCGTGAACCTGGGAGCACCGATGATGAATCGCCTGTTGCTGACGATCTTCTTCCTGGCACCGCTGCCCCTGTGCGCTCAAGTTGAACTGATCGCGATTCACGGCAAGATCTGGACGGAGAACCCAAGCCAGCCGGAGGCGGAAGCGATCGCCGTCTCCGGCCATCGCATCCTCGCAGTTGGCACGACAGAAGAGATCGAGCGTCTTAAGGGGCCTGAGACAAAGGTTCTTGACCTCGAGGGGCGGCGGGTCGTTCCCGGTTTCAACGATGCTCATGTGCATTTCTTCTGGGGCGGCCAGGGGCTTGCCAGCGTCCAATTGCGAGATGTAACGAGTCGCGAGCAGTTCAAGCAGAGAGTCGCCGACTACGCGCGCACGCGTCCGGCGGGAGAATGGATCCTCGACGGAAATTGGGATGAGCAGAAGTGGACGCCCGTATCTCTGCCAACCCATGAATGGATCGATGCCGTAACGCCGGATAACCCTGTTTGGGTCAACCGCTCCGATGGGCACATGATGCTGGCTAATGCGCTGGCGATGAAGCTGGCCGGCATTACGCGAGATACGCCTGACGTCCCTGGAGGGGTGATCGGCCGCGACAAGGACGGAAATCCCACTGGGATATTCAAGGACGCAGCGAAGGATCTTGTTGAACGCATCATCCCTCCGCCGTCCGATGCCCAGGTAGACGCGGCTCTGCTTGCGGCGCAACAGTATGCGCTCGATAACGGCGTGACCAGTGTGCAGGATATGGGTTTCACTGGATCGCATGCTGCCGACATGCAGGCCCTGGTGGTCCGTGGCTATCAACGGTTACTGGCGCAAGGCAAATGGAAGGTGCGGGTTTCGGCGCGATTTCCACTCGATCACTATCAGCGCCTCGCAGATCTCGGAGTGATGACCAACTTCGGCAGCGACACGCTGGTCATCGGATCGGTAAAGGCCTTCGCCGATGGATCGCTCGGCTCTGCGACCGCATGGTTCTTTGAGCCATTCAACGACCTCCCCAACACTTCTGGCTTGCCTACCGAGCAACTGGCCCACCCCGAAGAGATGTTCGCCGAAATGAAGGCGGCGGATCGGGCTGGTCTTCACATCGCGACGCATGCCATCGGCGACCGCGCCAACAAGACCATCCTCGATCTCTATCAACGCCTGGAAGAGGAGAACGGCCCTGCTGACCGCCGTCTGCGCATCGAGCATGCACAGCATCTACGCCCGGAAGATATTCCGCGTTTCGCCGAGTTGCATGTCGTTGCCTCTGTTCAGCCCTACCACTGCATCGACGATGGCCGCTGGGCCGAGACGCGCATCGGTCACAAACGCGCTTTGACCACCTACGCGTTTCGCTCCCTGCTGGACGCGGGTGCAGTTCTGGCCTTCGGCTCCGACTGGTTCGTCGCGCCCATCGATCCGATGGCTGGGATCTACGCGGCAACAACCCGGCGCACGCTTGATGGAAAGAATCCCGGCGGATGGATTCCGGAACAGAAGGTCACAGTTGAGCAAGCCGTGCATGCCTATACTGTCGGCTCGGCCTATGCCGAGAGCCAGGACGATATCAAGGGATCGATCGCACCTGGGAAGCTCGCGGATTTCACGGTTCTTTCCCAGGACATCTTCAAGATCGATCCCGTTCAGATAGAGAACGTCAAAGCCGCCGTCACCGTCCTGGGCGGCGAAGTGGTAAAACCCTGACACTGGCCTCACAGTCATTTCGACCCTGAAATCGAGCAAGCGTTCCCGCAATCCGTCATCGCAAACCATCCGATGGGAGTTTCATTTATGTTCGTTCGTCCTTGCTGGCAACCGACTTCTCCTCAGGATCCGCTCGAAATCATCGAGCAGTATCCCTGGGCGCTGCTGGTCAGCAACGGAGACGATGGGCCGCTGGCCACGAATCTGCCTTTATTGATCGAGAGTTCAAACATGCCTTGCCGCGAGGCTCATGACGAGCCTGAGGCGTCGCTGGTACTGGTAGGACACCTCGCACGGGCAAACGAGCATGCGCGCCATCTGGCAAATGCGGCTGTTCCCTTTCTCGCAATCTTCGAAGGCCCCTGGAGCTATGTAACCGCAAGCTGGTATCCGGGCAGGGATATGCCATCCACCTATTACTACACTGCAGTTCATTGTTACGGAACCGTCGAGCTGCAGGATGAGCCGGCGCTTGACGCATCCGTAGAAAAACTCACCCGGCAGATGGAATCCAGCTACCCGGACGGCTGGCGCACTGATGAGGTCCCACGCGAAGCCATCACCCGGCGATTCGCCGGAATCATTGGCTTTCGCATGCACGTGACAAAGCTCGAAGCGAAGTTCAAGTTGGGCCAGGACGAACCCCTCCGCGATGCACTTGCCGTTGCGGATGTGCTTGAAACCCACGAGGCTGCCGAGGATCGTCTGCTTGCAGGCCTCATTCGCAAACACAATCTTGCGCGCGCGTCATGAACGGTGGTCAGCTCCGCGTGCAAGGCCTTAGAGGTTCACAGGCTGCGTCGAGAAGCAGGCTGGTTGTTCAAAGAAGCTCGAAGTTCCAAAGAAAGCCAGTAGTCGCATTTTTCTTACCAATGCTCCTAATCTTTGCATGACCCCAGGAGGATCGTATGAAGCGCCACCATTTCAGCTTTATTACTCTGCTCGCCCTGCTGGTGCTTTGCACCGGTGCGCCTCTCTTTGCACAAAGCGACACCGGCAACATTGCCGGTCTGGTCACTGACCCCGGCGGCGCCGTCGTTGTGGGCGCGACGGTCACGATTACGGATCTCGGTACAAACAATGTCATCAGGACCAGGACAGGCAGCAACGGCGCATATGCATTTTCGACGCTGCGGGCAAGTCACTACAAGATCACTGTGGACGCTCCCGGCTTTAAGCAGACCGTAATTGCTGAGGTTGAGTTGCACACGCAGGATTCACTCTCAGAAAACATCTCGCTTGCCGTCGGCTCTGCGAGCGATTCGGTGACCGTGAGTGCCGATGTCGGTCAAATTGAAACCTCAGGCGCGGTCGCTACAACCGTGGATCGGGAATTCGTCGAAAATATGCCGCTCAGCGGGCGTAGCTTTCAGGCTCTTATCGCATTGACTCCTGGAAACGTCACCGCCAAGACTTATTACACTAACTCCGGTCAGTTCAGCATCGACGGCCAGCGCACGGACGCGAACTATTTTTCTATTGACGGGGTGAGCGCCAACGTCGGCATCACCCAAGGCAGCAATGTTTATCTCGGCTCGGCCGGCGCGGGCGCGGCGCAGGCCACCAGCAACAACGGGGGCTACAACAACCTGGTTTCGATCGATGACATGCAGGAGTACAAGATTCAGACCAACTCCTTTGACGCCGAATACGGCCGCACCCCAGGCGCACAACTCTCGATCATCACGCGCAGCGGAACAAATCAGTTCCATGGCACCGCGTTCGAGTATCTGCGCAACGATATCTTCGACGCCAACGACTGGTTCAACAACAATGAGGGAATTCCCCGGCTGGCGGAGAAACAGAACGACTTCGGAGGCGTGGTCGGCGGCCCGCTTTTTCGCGACAAGCTCTTCTTCTTTGTGTCTTATGAAGGTCTTCGCCTGCGCGTGCCGGAGTCCAAGATCAATGTTGTCCCAACCACCTATGCTCGCAGCCAGGCCAGCGCCGTCGTCGCTCCTCTGCTCGCCGCCTACCCTCTTCCTTCCGCCGGCCAGGATCTGCCTGACACATACATTGGCGAGTACTTCGCAGGATTCTCCAATCCTTCCACGCTCGACGCCACCAGCCTCCGGCTCGACTACAACGTAACGCCGAAGCTTACCCTCTTTGTGCGCGGCGACGACGCTCCCTCCAACGGTGAGCAGCACGGCGCATTCGACTTCTACGCGACCTCCAGCCTCAGCAGCACCATCTCCAATGTGAATACCATCACCTCCGGCGCCACCTACATCTTCAGTCCCTCCGTGGTGAATGACTTCCGCTTCAACATCAGCCACGCCAAAGGCGCGACCACCGTCGTGCCGATCGCCTTAGGTGGCTCGACCATTCCCACCAGCAGCTATCTGTTCCAGTCCGACCCGACGTACACCATTCAGACTTCCGTCTTCGCGCTCTTCTTCAACGACAGCACCACCGACTACTATGTGGGCAACGATGCCACCAACCACCAGCGCCAGCTCAACTACGTCGATACGCTCGGCTGGACTAAGGGTAAACATACCTTCAAATTCGGCGCAGATATCCGTCACCTCACGCCTACCAACGGCTATCGCCCGTGGGACATCTCCTACGACTTCGACACCGTTCAGTCGCTAGTGCAAACGCAGGTTCCCGACTATGCCGGCGTCGATACCACCGACACTTCGGAACTCAGGCCCGTCTTCAACGACGTTTCCTTCTTCGCTCAGGATTCCTGGCAGGTCACCCCGCGCCTCACTCTCAACTATGGGTTGCGCTGGGATTATGACCCTCCACCCTCTGAAGACAGCGGCCATCCCTTCTACACCGCGACCAACCTGAACGATCCAGCCAATGTGGCCATCGCGCCCAAGGGAACCCCGTTGTGGAATGCCAGCAAGCATAACTTCGCCCCCCGGCTTGGCTTTGCCTACATCGTTCACCAGTCGGCTGAACACGAAACCGTGATCCGCGGCGGAGGCGGCATCTTTTACGGTCTCGGCGACCAACAGGGCGCACAGGGTACGCTTGGCTTCCCCTATAGCCGCTCTGAATACCTGTACGGCACCGCAGGCACTTACCCCCTCAGCGTCGCAACCGCGGCTCCGATTCCCTTCACGCTCAATCCGCCTTACACTTTTGTCTTCGCATTCGATCCGAATCTGCGGGATCCACGAATCTCCAATTGGAATGGATCGATTCAGCAGAATCTCGGCTCCAACCGCAGCCTGCAGTTGACCTACGTCGGAAACCAGGGCAGCGACCTGTTGCGCAACGAAATGCTCACGCCGGGAATGGGCGCTAATCCCAACTTCGATTATCTCGACGTCACAACCAATAACGACTATTCGAACTACAACGCGCTCCAGGTCCAGTTCAAGCAAAACCCGTGGCATCGCCTGCAATTGCTGGCAAGCTACACCTGGTCGCATGGCCTGGATAACGGCTCGAGCGTCGCCCTCCCCATTCCCTACCACACCGTCTACACTCCGAACCTCGACTACGGAGACTCGGACTACGATGTGCGCAATTCATTCTCGACTGCCATCACCTACGAAGTCCCGAAGGTTTCGGCAGGCAACTCCTTCCTCAGCTATGCCGCCAACGGCTGGGCGGTCGACAGCCTCTTCCGATCAAACTCCGCATCCCCCATCACTTTGACTACCGGTATTTACTCGTATGGCCTGATTTACAACCAAACCGCTGTCAACCAGCGCCCCAATATCGTTCCCGGCGTGCCGTTTTATCTCAAGGAACCTTCTGCGCCAGGCGGAAAGGTCATCAACCCAGCCGCTTTCACTACGCCGGCCACGACTTTCACGCAGGGCGATCTCGCTCGAAATGGCGTGCGCGGCTTCGACGTCTGGCAGGAAGACATTGCACTGCGGCGCGACTTTCCGATACACGATGGCGTCGACCTGCTTTTCCGCGCCGAGGCATTCAACGTCTTCAACCATCCGCTCTTCGGCGACGTCGGCGTCAACGACGGCCGCAACATCCTGTGCAGCAGTTCTACCTTAGGAGCAGATGGAACCACCATAACCGGCTGCGGCGTTAACCCCTACTTCGGCATCTCTTCTGAGGACCTCGCCTCCAGTCTCGGCGGAGGAGGCGCCGATGGAGGCTTTAGCAGCTTGTACCAGATCGGCGCGCCGCGCTCCTTGCAGTTCGCCCTCAAACTCCGCTTCTAGAATGCAAACTGTGAGCAGGGCGAGACTCCTCTCTCGCCCTGCTCGCGTGAATGCTGACCCATTTTTTGGAGGATCTGGATGAACTCTGTCTTCTTGTTTTGTTGCAATGGTGCCGCCCAGGATCGCACCACAGCCGGCCCCCAGTCATCGTCTGCGTCATTGCGCCACATCCTGCGCTGCTTTGTAATCGCCCTGTCCATCGCCGCACCGGCACTCCCGTCCCACTCCCAGAAGGCAACCATCCAACCATCTGACATCGCGAATCTCAAACGCGTCGAAGGCCCAGTGGTCTCGCCCGATGGCAAACTCGTTGCCTATACCGTCGACACCCCGGTCGCCGCCGGCAAACCGCGCGACGCTCATATATGGCTCGCATCCGCAGGAAAAAACGTACCCGCGCGGCCCTTCGCCTATAGCGGAAGCTCTGATGATTCACCGCAATGGTCGCCCGACGGCAAACATCTGGCTTTCCTGTCCAATCGCCCCAATCCCCTTGCCGGCGATGCCCCTTCCCCCTTTCACTTTTCCCTGGCGCCTGAAACGGATCGTAAAGACATTCCCGCTCCAATGGATGCCCCATCGAAGCACGACCCAAAGTCAGACACCAAGCCGGATATCGATCCGGAAGCGATGCAGCTGTGGTGGATCGCTCTTGATGGCGGCGAGGCAGAACCGCTTACCAATCTTCCCGGCGGCATTCGTACCTTCAAATGGTCGCCCGATGGCAAGTCCATCGCTCTCATCCGCACCGACACTGACACTGCTGAGGAGCAGGCTCGCAAGAAGGCCAAGAACGATCAGAAACTTGTCGACCGCGATTACCACTTTGACCGGCTCTGGATCTATGACCTCGCCTCGCACCAGGCGCGCCTGCTCACCTCCCAGGACCTGAATATCGACACGCTCGATTGGTCGCCGGACGGTTCTGAGATCGTCTCCCGCGTCTCGCCCACCCCGCGTCTCGACGACTACTGGCGCGTCTCCAAAGTAATCCTCTTCGACACCCATTCCGGCGCTATTCTCCGCACCCTCGAAGAGCACTCCGGCTACGCCTCGCCAACCTTCTCCCACGACGGCCTGCGCGTTGCCTTCTCGCGCTTCAGCCGTCTCGGCATTACCGACGAGCACTTCGTGAAAACACTCGCAGATGGTTCCGAAATCAAGCTTGAGTCGAAACTGCAAGGCACCATCCGCGAGATGCAGTGGCGCGGTCCCAGTTCGCACCTGCTCGTCGCCACCATCGTCGCCACTCATTCCGAACTGGTGGACTTGGATACCGCGAACTTCACGTTTTCCACGATCGCCGGCCTGCCTGTTTCGAGCGAGTCCTTCAGCGTCACACCCGACGGCACAGCCTTCAGCTTTCTCGGCGACTCGCCGACCGAGCCTGCCGATCCTTACTTCTGGCACAACGGACAAGCCGAGGCTCTTGCCGTCACCAATCCCCAGGTAGCCGGCTGGAGCATCGGCGCACAGCGCGAAATTTCATGGACCAACCCCAAGGATCACCGAACCATCTATGGCGTGGCCGTGCTGCCGCCGGACTATCAGGCCGGCACCCGTTACAAGACCGTCGTCCACATTCACGGCGGTCCGGAAGAGGCCTGGATGGTGGGCTTCAACGGCAACTGGTACAACTACGCGACCCTGCTCGCCTCGCACGGCTACGTGGTCCTGTTGCCTGACCCGCGCGGTTCTGAAGGCCAGGGCGTCAGCTTTACCGAAGCCAACTTTCAGGATTGGGGCGGTGGCGACTTCGCCGACATCATGGCCGGAGTCGACTACCTTATCGCCCAGGGCATCAGCGACCCCAACCGACTCGTCGTGGGAGGATGGAGTTTCGGCGGCTTCATGACCTCGTGGACCGTCACCCACACTGACCGCTTCAAGGCTGGAATGGTCGGAGCCGGTGTCACCGACCTCTTCAGCATGGCCACCACCACCGACATCTCACCTCGTTTCGAACAGAGCTACATGGGCGAACTTCAGGCTAATCGGGAAGCCTACGATCGCGAGTCGCCGGTGCGCTACGTTGCCCAGTGCCACACGCCGGTCCTCGTGCTGCACGGCGAAGCGGACCCCCGCGTCCCCATTTCGCAGGGCGAAGAGTTCTACCACGCGCTGCATTTTCTCAATAGGGATGCAGAAATGATCCGCTATCCTCGTGAGCCTCACATTTTTCGGGAACGGGAACACCAGATCGATTCCCTCACCCGTATTCTGGCCTGGTACGACGCTCATACTGGGAGCTAAACAGGCCGCGGGGACTCGGCCTGAAGTATCCTCAAGAATTGAATCCGTCTGGATTCGTCCACCCAAGCGAGTTGCCCGTGCCATTGCTCCATGATGTGGTGCACCATCCGCGCAAGCTCTTTCTGCGCAGGGCTCTGTTCCAGATTCACCTCTGGGCCGGCATCCTGCTGTCTCTCTATGTCGTAATCATCGCCCTCACCGGCGCGATTCTCGTCTTCGAAGATGAACTCACCGCGACCACGCTTCCGGCTCGCCTTTCCCTTTACAATCCCGCGCAAACGGCATCGATTCCAACTGTAATGGCCCAGTTCCAGCGCGCGTATCCCGGCGCGCGGGTCAGCGACATTGACACTCCATGGCCCAGGATTCCCGCCTATCGCCTGCGCGCGGTGAGCGCGACCGGCCATGAGTTCAGCCTGGTGGCTGATCCGGTTACCGCGGCCCTGCAGGCACAGCCCGAAACATGGGTCAACTGGATGCACGACTTGCATGTACTGTTGCTCCTCGGCAGCGCCCACGGCGAACAGGTCAACGGTGTCGGTGCAGCCATTCTTCTTTTGCTCTCGGTCACCGGCATCCTGCTGTGGTGGCAGGGCCTTAAAAACTGGATGCGAGGGCTGACCGTTGATCTGCGCCGCAACTGGCGCCGCATCAACTTCGACGCCCATCATGCCATCGGTTTTTGGACCCTAGCCATTGTGCTCTGGTGGTCCATCTCCGGCGTCTACTTTGGCTGGTACAAACAGTTTGGTTCGATTGTCAATGCAATTTCGCCCCTGCAGGGGATGGCTCCTCCGCCGCTTCCCGCCCCGCTGTCTTCCGGCTCGCAACGCGCCAGCCTTGCGGAGGTCCTAGCGGCCGTGCAGCGTGCATCCCCTCAGGGCCGATTATTTAGCATCAGCGACCCCTCGCTCTCGGGAACGCTGGTTTACGCTCAGATGGACCTGCGAGCACCAGCCGACTTCTCCCATCGCGACATCGTGGCAATTGACACCACCAACGCGCGGGTTCTCAGCATCTGGCACTATGGCCAGAATCGCTCCGCGGGAGATTGGTTCATGTGGTGCATGCACCCTCTGCACTTCGGAACACTGTGGGGTTTTGGGTTCAAGGTAACATGGTTTGTACTTGGGCTGAGCCTGGCAGTTCTTAGCGCAACCGGTGTGATCATGTATTGGAACCGCTACCTTCGCCATCACATCTAGTAGTTCGTTGAAGTTCGCCGCATTGCGCAAGTTTCTGCGTTCCATGATCTTGTGCCAAAACGCTGGAATATGCTGCCGTTCTCGGCCCACAAATGCAGCAAGATACTGAATGGCAGACTGGCTACAACGCCCTTAAGTGGAAGGATGCCGTAATCCGTCTTGGTCGATTGATTAGCCATGACATTCCACGGCCAAGAGATCTCTACCTGAGAAAGAAAAGCAGAAAAATGTGGGTTATGATTTCATACACCGAAGTGGACGAACTTTGGGGTCAGGTCACGTGTACCCCCAAACTGATCCGAAATCTGAGATGTATTTAAGCAGGTGTGTGTGATTCCAACGAAGGTGCTGGCGGGAGCATCTTATCGTTATTTACCCTACAAACCCTCAAAAGAAGCCATCAACGCGTCTCAACAATGCCGTAATAAAGACCAAGAGCATTAGGTTGGCGATTGCAGCCCAGAACAACATATCGAATACCGCATTTCTTGATGTAATAGGCGCAGATTCCATCGCATTAAGAATTCCCCGGGCTCGTTGAAACTGGCCAATGATTTGGATACCCAACGGGACAAAGATAACGAAAACTCCATAAACGTTCACGGTGTGCCAATGCCGTAAGGCAAGATAGATACTGAGCATCACACAAAGCAGGCTCGCAGCAGCCGCGTTCAACCCAGACGGCGAACGATAGCCCTCGTTG
>Ga0116135_1001675_pt1 | contig 10805 bp, 6 predicted proteins | sample June2015DPH_20_1_FD_89738 | JGI IMG/M metagenome (GOLD analysis project Ga0116135, IMG submission 89738) | Peatland microbial communities from SPRUCE experiment site at the Marcell Experimental Forest, Minnesota, USA - June2015DPH_20_10 | ecosystem: Environmental > Terrestrial > Soil > Wetlands >... | reverse complement strand
TGCGCATGCTCATCAACCTCAAGTGGATCTATGCGACCCGCGGCGACTTCGCGCGCGCGCTCCTCGCGCTCGATCGCATCATCTCGCTCACGCCCGACTCGGTTCCGGCTCTTCGCGAGCGCGGGCTTCTCGCCGCCCGTCTCGGTGCCGTCGAATCGGCGCGAGCGGATCTTTCGCGCCTGCTCGAATTGGTCCCCCAGGCGCCCGATGCAAGCTCGATCCGTCAGCGGCTGCAAGAGCTGTCGGTCAAGAGGAACGTTCTCAATTAGGCGGTTCGCGTTGGTTGCGCCGCTTCGTCTTCGCATGGCGGGGATGCGCACGCCGGTGGCAGGGTCGACCGGCTCCTCAGCGTCGCGGTCCGTTACCGGCTTCGCGCCCCCATGGGCCCTTCACGGCCGAGGTGGCCGGGCGCGTCGGCCTGGCGTTCATGGGGGCGATGTATGACCCCCAAGAACGCGGCCGTGGCACCTCGAACCTCGGGCGCGACTCATTCGCCGTGTCCCTGAGCACCAGAGTAAGCTTGGAAAAGTAGCGCCGCGGGTTTCGCGGCCGCATGCTCCCGCTTGCGAATGAGCACCCCCTCCGACCGTGGCGCTGCGACGAAAGCCGAGGAGCCCCGGCAGGCTCCCGGCCGCGCCGAACGCAAGGTCGAGCGGCCCGGTGCACGGCCTGGCGGTCCGGCGTCGCTCGTCGGGGTGGTGCTCAGCGGTCGCTATCTCATCGAACGCGTCATCGGCCAGGGTGGAATGGGCGCCGTCTACCTGGCCGAGCATATGCACATGCACAAGCGCCTGGCCGTCAAGGTGCTTCACGGTGAGATGAGCCGCCTACCGGAGGTCGTCGCCCGCTTCGAACGCGAAGCGATGGCCGCCGCCCATATCGAGCACCCCAACGTCGCGTCGGCGACCGACTTTGGAAAACTCGAAGACGGCTCGTTCTTCTTGGTCCTCGAGTATGTCGAGGGAAGAAGCTTGCGCGAGGCCATCGCCGAGGCTTCCCTTGACTGCCGTTCGGCGCTCCACGTCGCGCGGCAGATGGCAAGCGGTCTCAGCCGGGCTCACGCTCTTGGAATCGTGCACCGGGATCTCAAACCCGAAAACGTGATGCTGGTGTCGCGCGAGGACGATCCGAACTTCGTCAAAGTACTCGACTTCGGAATCGCGAAGGTCCCCGTTGGCGAGTTGATCGGAGAGTCGAAGGTGTCCGGTCAGGTGTTGACGCAGCTCGGGATGGTGTACGGGACACCCGAGTACATGGCGCCCGAGCAAGCGCTCGGGGAGGCCGTGGATGCTCGCGCCGATTTGTATGCTCTCGGCGCGATCATGTTCGAAATGTTCACGGGCGGTCGTCCCTACGATCACGAAAGCAAGGTCACGCTTCTGGGCATGCACGTGACCGCCCCCGTCCCGCGGATGACCGAGCGCGCCCCGGACGCGGACATCCCGGCGGAGCTCGATGCGATTGTCACGAAGCTCCTCGCCAAAGACGCCGCCGCCCGTTTCGACAGCGCGAAGGAGCTCATCGAAGAGCTCGATCGGGTGACCGCGCAGCTCACCGCGCGCGGGCTCGACGAGCCTCCGGCGGCCGCCCGCGCACCTCGCCCGAGCGGTCCTCGGTTCAGCGGAGCCGGGGCAGCTCCGAATCTCTCCGTTCAAGGGCCGTCGAAGCTTGCCCCTTCTTCGGCGACGAGCCTGCAGAGCCTCGCGTCGCTTTTCGGTGCATCGCTCGGTCAGGCCGTTCGTGGGGCGCCCCGATGGGCCACGCGCCGAATGAGGGTGGCGATCGCAGCGGCGCTGGTGATGAGCGGTCTTCTGTTCGCGCACGCGGCGCGCCGGGCAACGGCCCCGGGCGCCTCAGCCTCCGCCGGAGCTGTCGTGTCGTCCCGCGCTCCGCGGGCTGACCCAAAAACCGACGACGCCGTCGCGTCGGCGAAAGCCAATATCGAGAAGGGCGATTTCGCGACGGCAATCGATCAACTGACGACGGTCGAGAAATCCTACCCCGATCGTGCCGAAGTGCATGTCGGTCTCGAGAAGGCGTACACCGGCGTGCGCAATGCGCGCGAGGCCATGCGAGAGGCTGGACTCTGGCTCGACTCGGAGCCCGCCGGGGCCGCCGATCTCAAGCTTCAGGAAGACGTGCGTAACGCGGCCCTCTTCAGAGAGGCGCAGGAGGAGGCCTTTCAACTCCTCGAATCCAAGATGGGCGCCCGCGGCATCGACATTTTGTACGACGTCGCGTTCGGTGCATCCGGTCATCTTTATCCGCAAGCAGCGGCGCGCGCGAAGCGATCTCTACTGATGGACCAAGTTCGCGCGCGCGCGAGCCCCGCGCTCGGGGTCGTGCTGGACCTGCGTGAGAGCAAGGGGTGCGAGGCAAAACACGCCCTTCTGCAGCGCGCTCGTGATCAGGGCGACGCTCGGTTGCTGCCGGTCCTTCAGCAGCTCACGTCGGTGCGCGGATGCGGGTTTTTGAGCGCGGCCGACTGCTATCCCTGCATGCGCAAAGACGAGCTCCTCGCCGAGGCGGTTAGCGTGATCGGGCAGCGGGCGGCAAAGGCGCCTTAGGCGTAGCAGGGCGCCCGTGATGGGCGCGCGCGCTCGACGTCGCGTGGGCCCTCATTGCCGAGCGGCGCATTCGACTCGGGGACTCGAATCTAGATCCCGAAGCGCTCCGAGTTCGAGCGCAGGAACGCAATGTACGCATCGGCGTCAAGCCGTGAGGCGATTTCCGCAGCCTCCACGGCATCTTCCAGCTTGCGCTTGATGTCGCCGACCTTTCGCGAGGGGGGCAGCCCGAATGCCTTCATGATGGCGTCGCCGATTCCGCTCGGCAGCGGCGGCAACCGAGCCTCCTCCTCGGCCAACCGCGCAATGCGCAATTGAAGCTCTTCGATCTGTTGAAGCCCGCGGCGCTTCTTCTCGGGGCGCTTCGTGGTGATGTCGGCTCGCGCGAGGCACAGCAGGTCGTCGAGGTGTTCGCCGAGTTCGCGGGCGAACCGACGCACCGCACTGTCGGTCCAATCGGGTGAATATTGGTTGGCGCGCAAGTGATGCAAGATGAGAAAGCGCACCGTGGCTTTCAGCGACGGTTCGTGGGCAAAGAGACCCAGTCGTCGGTCGAGCTTTTCGAACATCCGAGTGCCCACCTCGGCGTGTCCCAAGAAGTGGACCTTTCCGTCGGGAGCGATCGACCGGGTTTTGACCTTGCCGACGTCGTGGAAAAGGGCCGCCCAACGAACCTCCAAGCGTGGAACCGATTGTCGCACCACTTGCTTCGTGTGCTTCCAGACGTCCTTGTGGCGCCACTCGGCGTCGCCAAAGCCCACCATCGCGTGCACCTCTGGAAAAAGCGCCGCGAGAGCGCCGGCTTCGAGCAACTCGTCGAGCCCGCGCTCGGGGTCGTCTCCCATCACGACGCGATCCAGGCGAGCGCGCACGGCTCTCGCGTCCACTTTCACTGCCGCCCGGAAGTCGTCGATGTCGACCGGTGCGAGGACCTCGTCGGCGCCTCGACCCTCGGCCGCCAGAGCGGCCGCCTCGAGTGCCGAAAACACGTGGTCGACTTGCGCCCGCGTCCCGCTCCCGGCTGCGGCGTCGCCTGGATCGCGCATGCGCAGCGATGGCGCGGCGTCCGCGGCGGGCGACTTGGGCTCGACCATGAACGTGCGCTCTTAGCACGCTCGCCTTCGTCCTGCGACGCCGCGATCGCACTTGCACGCTAAGCCACGATCAGACAGATCTGGCCGCGAAATCCGGCCGCGAGAGCTGGCCGCGAAATCTGGAGCCCGAGCTGGCTCACGAGGCGAGGGCAGGGCGGGGCTCGGCCGGATCCTCGGCGCGATCGACGTGGATCGCGCCGAGCTCCTCACTGACTTTGCGCAGGTACTGCTGCTTGACGTGGAATGGCAAGAAGGCGCTCTTGAAACCGTTCAAGATGATCTGTTTGATATCCCCGAGACTCATCCCGAGTTGCGTGTGGCACAGCCAGAGTTCGCGGCTCACAGTGGTATCGGTGATCAATCGATTGTCGGTATTGACGGTGACGCGCAGCCCCAGGTTTTTGTAGAGCCTGAGGGGGTGGCTCGACAAATCCCGGATCGCGCCGGTTTGCACGTTCGACGACGGGCAGCATTCGAGCGGAATTCGGTGGTCGTTCACGTAATGCAGCAGATCCCCGTTCTCGCGCAGACGGCATCCGTGGCCGACGCGATGGGCGCCGCAGACGTGGATAGCCTGTGCGATCGACTCGGGGCCGTAGGCCTCGCCCGCATGGATCGTCACGTTGATGTTGTTATCCCGAACGAGCTGGAAGGCCGCCTTGTGGTGCTTGGCCGGGTGGTCGTACTCGGCGCCAGCCAGATCGAAGCCGACGACGCCGCGGTTCTTGTAAGCGACGGCCAGCTCTGCCATTTCGAGAGAATGCTCTGCGGACACGTTTCGGATGCCGCAAATGATGACGTTCGACTCGACTCCGTGTCGCTCTTGCGCAGCGCGGAGCCCCTCGAGGACACTCTCGACGACCGTCGTCAGCTTGAGCCCGCGCCGCGTGTGCAGCATCGGCGCGTAGCGCACCTCCATGTAACGGACGTTCTCGCGCGCGGCGTCTTCGGCGAGCTCGTACGCAATGCGCCGGAGCGATTCCGCGCACTGCATCACGCGCAGGGTCACGTCGAAGGCTTTCAGGTATTCGATGAGGCTTCCGCAGTTCTGGCCAAGATGCATGGCCTGGCGCAGCCCCTCGGGATCTCGGGCGGGCAGGTCGATCCTCTGTCGCTCGGCGAGTTCGAGGATGGTCGCCAGGCGCAGCGATCCATCGAGATGAACGTGCAGGTCGGTCTTCGGGAGCTTCTCGATGACCTCGAGTGAAACCCCGGTCGGCGGCTGAGTCGGAGACATGACGAAATATACCATGCGCAAAACGTCGGCTGCATCCGCCCGGGTCGTTCTCGTCGCAATCGTCGTCGCCACCGGCTCGTGCGGCGGACCCTTTGCGGCTCAACGGGCATCTGGCAGTGCCCAGCTCGCCCCGTCGCCCACCTCGTCGCCTGTCCCCTGCTCGCCGGACGACTGGCCGCTCCGCCAGAGCGCCTCCCCGCGCTCGGCACGCGGCATGATCACGACCGACAACGCGCTTGCCACGAGAGCCGGGGTCGAAGTGCTTCGGGCGGGAGGCAACGCGGTCGACGCCGCCGTTGCGGCGGCGTTCGTTCTCGCCGTGGCGTTCCCGACAGCAGGCAATCTCGGCGGGGGTGGATTCCTCGTCGCTCGAGTCGATCATGCGTCGTACGCACTCGACTTTCGCGAAGTGGCCCCCGCGTCGGCGACTCCGACGATGTACGTGGGTCCGGACGGCATACCGACGCACGATTCGCGTGTCGGCTGGCGATCGGTCGGGGTTCCCGGCTCCGTCGCCGGGCTTTGGGAAGTGTGGCACAAGCTCGGGTCGAAGAGACCGTCATGGTCGGAGCTCCTTAGGCCCGCGATCGACCTGGCCGAACGCGGCTTCGCCGTCGACCCGCCATTCGCGAAGACGATCTCGCTTGCACAGGAACACCTGGCGAGATTCCCGGCATCCGCGGCGCTCTTTCTGCCGAACGGTGCGCCGCCCGAGCCGGGCACGGCGTGGCGCAACCCGCAGCTCGCCAGCGTTCTGCGCCGGATCGCGGCGGAGGGACCGGCGGGCTTCTACGAGGGTCCGGTCGCCGAAGCGATCGCCCGCGCGATGATGGAGGGCGGCGGCCTCGTCACCCAAGCCGATCTGAAGGCCTATCGAGCCAAATGGCGGCCGCCCGTCGAGTACGCGTACCGCGGCAGGCACGTCATCGGGATGCCGCCACCGTCGTCCGGAGGCGTCACGATCGGCATCGTCGCGCACCTTCTTTCCAACTGGGATTTGCACGGCCTCGGCTGGCACTCCGCAGAGCACGTTCATCTGGCCGCGGAGGCGATGCGGCGTGCGTTCGCGGCGCGCAACGCGAGTTTGGGCGACCCCGATTTCGTGACCAATCCGATCGGCGAGCTCCTGAGCGACACCTGGGCCGCGCAGCAGCGCGCGTCGATTCGGATCGACCGCGCGACTCCGACCGAGGCCCTCTTTCCAGGTATCGCCCCGCCATCGAGCGGTGGCCCCCACACCACGCACATGTCCGTCGCGGATGCGGAGGGAAACGCCGTTGCGCTCACGACCACCCTGAATGCCTGGTTCGGCAGCGCCGTCACCGTGCCGGGTCTCGGCTTCGTCCTCAATGACGAGATGGACGACTTCGCCATCGCCCCTGGCACCGCGAACATGTTCGGACTCGTGCAGGGCGTGCCGAACGCCATCGTGGCGGGGAAACGCATGTTGTCCTCCATGTCGCCAACCATCGTCCTCGGCCCGGGCGACGAACCCGAGCTCGTTCTCGGAGCCGCTGGAGGCTCGCACATCATCACGACCGTCTTCGAGGAAATGTCGAACGTCCTCGACTTCGGAATGGACCTTGGCGACGCGGTGAGCGCGCCGAGGTTTCACCAGCAGGACTTGCCGGATGTGCTCGTGTTCGAACCTCATGGCATCCCCGATGCGGTGCGAGGTGCGCTTGCACGAATGGGTCACGCGATGGAAGAAACGGCTCACCTCGCGGACGCGCCCGCGATCGGTCGCGTCCACGATTTGTGGGTGGGCGCCGCGGAGCCGCGTCGCGAAGGCTCCCTCGCCCTCGGCCTCTGACCCGGGGGAGGGCTAGGGTCGCGCCTCCTCGATACCGTGGATGGGCCGGTGACGGCCGTGCCGGGGCCTCGATGAGCTGACAGTCTGTCAACCTCCGCGGAACGGCAGCCGGGAATCGATGACAGCTTGGCCAGCGCCCGTTCCCGCAGCATTGAAAATCACCGCGTTTGGCGTGGCACGTGCCATGCTCTCAACGAACGCCATGATCTCGCGGGCTCGCTGGGCGCTCCTTGGCGTGGCCATCGCTGTCTTCGGATTGCTCGCTGCGCCCGTGCACGCGCAGACGACGACGAATATTCCGAGCGTGCTGGCTGACCTGAACGACCCTTTTCCAACGCGCATCGTCAATGGCGTCAATCTCGGCGTGTCGACGCGTCCCGTCGGACTCAACCCGGACGGAGTGAACTACGCCGATTGCATCAGCGACATGACACTCCAGTACACGGTGTTCGTGAGCGGCTTTGCCGACGGACAAGAGCTCGAAGTCTGGGTGTCCTCCTCGAACGGCGACTGCACTCAGGACGTGAATCGTGGGACCGGCGGGGTAGCCGTGTGCTGGGAAGTGGCCACGCTTGGCGCGGTCAATCAGGTCGCCCAAACGTCGGTGCCGTTCAACATCCGCGTCCAGGACCTCGTAGGTCCGCAAGCCGCCGTTCCGCCCGCACCGTCGGGCCCCGTCCACGAGGGGGCGTCCGCCTGCTTGGCCCAGCCGACCGAGACCGCCGTTACGCTGACGGTGTACGTCTTGCCCGTGGTCTCCGGTTACATCGTTTCCGGTGCCACTTCGTTTCAGCAAGAGATCATCACCGATCTGGTGGGCCCGTCGCCCCCCGAGAACGTGAACATCGCGGATGGGGACACGCTATTTGTCGTCAATTGGACCGCCAACGCCGATGCCGACACGTACGGCTACGACGTATTCATCGATCCGATGCCTGGCGCCAACGGCACGCTCGTTGATGCAAGTGCTGCCGGCGCGGTTCAACTGATTTGCCCCGATGCCGGGTCGAGTTCGACTTCCAGTTCGTCGAGCTCGACTTCCAGTTCGTCGAGTTCGAGTGACTTGGACTCGAGCGATGTGGACTCGAGCGATGTGAACTCGAGCGATGCGGACTCGAGCGATGCGGACTCGAGCGATGCGAACTCGAGCGATGCGAACTCGAGCGCGGGGAGTTCCAGTAGCTCGAGCACGACGGCGTCGAGCACCGGTTCGTCGAGTTCTTCCCAGAGCGGCTGCTACTCCGTCAGCATCGGCTCGACCTCCCCCATGCCTGGGACGACCAGCTGCAATAGCCAGGTGCTGCTGGACGAGAGTGTCCGAGATTCCGGTGCGGTCACGAGCACGGTGAATGACGCCGGCGATCTCGTCGAGGCGAGCACGAGTACGAGTGGCCTCCTCGGCGTCGCCACGATTCCGTGTGCGTACCTCCTCGGCAGGACGCCTGCGAGTTGTCCTGACGGCCAGCTCGTTTATATGTCGACCAGTCTTACGGCGATCGGCGAAACCGACCAGAGTTATACGATCACGGACCTCATCGACTTTGGGCCTGGAGGCACTCAGAACCAGCCCGTCGACTACAACGTCGTCGTGGCGGCGGTGGACGCGTCTGGCAACGTCGGACCGCCGTCGCCCGAAGCGTGCGACTATCCCGCACCGGTGAACGATTTCTATACGCTTTATCGCAATGCCGGCGGCACCGCGGGAGGTGGCTTCTGCGCACTCGAAGCGGTGGGGATGCCGGTGGGCTCGTCGGCCGCGGCTCTCGGGGGTGTCGGCGCCGTGATCTTGGGCCTTTACCGGCGACGCCGCCGGGTAAGCTAAGCGGAGCAGTATGTCCGAAGACCCTCCCCGGATTCCTCGCCCCGGTCGACCGGCATCTGTCCCCACCGCGTAATGCGAAGTCGGCCAACGAGGGCGTGCCGTCGACTCTTCCGGCGGCTCGAGGCGCGGGCCCCTCCGCCGCAACCGGCGGCGGTGCTGCTAGCGTGCCCGAACCGGTGACATCACGAGGCGAACGGAACACCGCGCGACCGCTCGGCGAGCGCGTGCAGGACGCCGGCTTCACGCCGAGCGTGCGCGACGTCGATGCTCTCGTAGACCTGCTGGCCGATGACGCGCTCGCCAAGGCTGCCGAGCGAGCGATCGGGCGCGTTGGAGCGGCCGCCTTGCCCGTTCTTCGCGCGCGATTGGATCTTGCTCAAGCTCCGAGCCGCGCCCGCATCGCGCGCGCCGTGGGAAGGGTCGCGGCCCGGAGCGGTTCCGAAGACGCCATCGCTGTCCTCGTGGCGGCCCTTGGCGATGCCGACCCGAAGACACGTCGAAATGCGGCGATCGCTCTCGGACACGTGCGAGCCGGCGGCGTCGAAGACGCCCTGCTCGGCGCCTGGCAAGCGGACACCCGGCCGGAAATGCGGCGCACTCTCGCGGCGTCGCTCGGCAAGATAGGGACTCCCCGCGCGCTGGCGCTTCTCGAGGGAGCGTCGCGCGCGGCGGACGGGGAGCTCGCCCGCATCGCGCAGCGCGCAGCGATGATGATTGCGCGCACCGCCTCGAGGGTGCCGGGGCCCGCCCCGCGCATCGACGCGTCGCGGTCCGCGTCGCGACCTCTGGCGGTCATGGCGCTGTCGCGCACCGGCCTCGAGGACGTGCTGGCGGAAGAGCTGGCTCGAATCCCGAGCGTCACGCATGTTCGAGTGGTCGGGCCCGGTCGCGTGGAGGCACGACTCTGCGGTCCGATGCAGGCGCTTTTCGAGGCCCGCACGATGCTCGAGTTCCATTTCCCGCTCGAATTCGAACGCGTCCGAGACGGAGAGACGCAGGCCGACGCGATCGCCCGAGCCGCCTCGAGCGACATCGCCCGATCTGTGTGGTCCACGTGGACCCCGGGCCCGGTCCGTTATCGGATTGCCTGGGCCGAGGGTGGGCACCAGCGGGCCGCCACGTGGGACGCGGTGAGCGTGCTCGCTCGACGCTGCCCCGATCTCGTCAACGATCCGACCGCGTCGATCTGGGAGTTGGTCGTCCATGCCGTCGAACACGGCCTAGACATCGCGATCGCGCCGCGGGCGCTCGACGATCCGCGCTTCACGTGGCGCCGCGAAGTCGTGCCCGCCGCATCGCATCCCACCGTGGCCGCCGCGTTGGCTCGGGTCGCGGGAACTCGTCCGGACGACGACGTGTGGGACCCCTTCGTCGGCTCCGGGGGCGAGCTGGTCGAGCGGGCGCGCCTCGGGCCTTTTCGGTCGCTGCTCGGAACGGACGTGGACGTTCGCGCACTTTCCGCCGCACGCAAAAACCTCCTCGCGGCGGGCGTCGAGGCGACCCTCGAGCAGGCGGATGCCGCCGTCTTCAGGCCCCAGCGCTTGACCCTCGTGATCACCAACCCTCCGATGGGGCGAAGGGCGTCCCGGGGGCCCGGCTTGGCCGACATGCTCGACCGCTTCGTGGCCAACGCCGCTTCGGCCCTTCGTCCGGGCGGACGCCTGGTCTGGATCGCCCCGTCGCCACGCCGATCGCGGCTCGCTGCGACCCGATCGGGGCTCGAACTCGAATGGGCATGCACGGTCGACATGGGCGGATTCGACGCCGAGCTGCAGAAGTGGGCGAAGCTCTGAGGGCGCCGAGTCAGGCGACAGCGGGCCGAAGCGACGGGTGGTGTGCGCGTTTGGCGAGAAAATCGATGACGTCGATCTTCGTGATGATGCCGACGAGATCGTCGCCTTCCTGGACGATCGCGATCTTTGCGTCGGCCAGAATGCCCTGCAAGAGTTCAATTTTGGTATTTTGAGTCACGGTCGCATAATCGTTTTCGATGAGGTCGCCGATCGGAGTTTCGGGCGTCCTCCCGCCGGCAACCAAGGCGCGCAAGAGGTCCACCTCCGCGACGATGCCGCGCAGTTTTCCGTTTTGAACGACCGGCAGCTGGCTGATTCCAAGCGTCTTCAGCCGATCGATGACCTCGCGGAGCGTGGCGTCGGGCTCCGCGGTGACGAGCGGTCGCTTGTCGCGGCTCGAGAGGACGTCGCGGACCGTCCCGAGCCCCGGCGAATCCTCGAGAAAGCCGTTTTCGCGCATCCAGTCGTCGTTGAAGATC
>Ga0116135_1001673_pt1 | contig 10814 bp, 5 predicted proteins | sample June2015DPH_20_1_FD_89738 | JGI IMG/M metagenome (GOLD analysis project Ga0116135, IMG submission 89738) | Peatland microbial communities from SPRUCE experiment site at the Marcell Experimental Forest, Minnesota, USA - June2015DPH_20_10 | ecosystem: Environmental > Terrestrial > Soil > Wetlands >... | reverse complement strand
CTCAATGAAGCCGGGTTGTACGACTATGCCGTGAAGGCGCTGGGGCGGCAGATGCGCACTGAGGCGGAGCTGCGGCGGCTGATGGGGATGCGCGCGGAGCCTGGGGACCACGGCGAGGCGGCGGTGCGGGCGGTCCTGGTACGGCTGAAGGAGCATGGCTATCTGGACGATAAGTCCTTTGCAGAAACCTACGCGCGGCTGCGGCAGCAGAACGAAAAGCTGGGCGAGCGGCGCGTGCGCAACGATCTCCAGCAGAAGGGCGTTCGCGCCGAGGTCATTGAAGAGGCGGTGGGCGCGCGCTACGGTGAGACCAACGAGGAAGCCCTGGCGCGGGAGTATCTGGGCCGAAAACGCATTCCAAAGCCTCAGAGTTCGAAGGACACCGCGCGCGTGGTGCGGCGGCTGATGACGGCGGGATTCGCGACGGGGACGATTTACAAGATCCTGCGCCGATGGGACGTGCCGGAGGAAGAGCTGGTCGCACTCGAAAATCTGGAGGCAGAGACGCCGGAAGAGTGAAGCGACGGGCAGCTTCTAGCTGCGGGCTCCTGGCTTTTAGTGCCCTGTCCCTGAAGTTCGCAACATAAATGCGGCGGTCATCCTGAGCGACGTTTGGCCCTTTTGGGCCAAACGGAGTCGAAGGACCTGCATTTCGGGATGCCGAGTTCTACATAGAATTTCTGGGACACCGCACTAGGGGGGTGCCCTCGATCCCTCGCATTTGGTGGCCGGGGATAGATACACTAAAGCTATGCAATTTCGCTCGGGAAATGAGATACGCGAGCTGTTTCTGCGCTTCTTTGAGTCGAAGGGGCACCGTCGTGTGCACTCTTCCTCGCTGGTGCCTGCCAACGATCCGACCCTGCTGTTTACCAACGCGGGCATGAACCAGTTCAAAGACCTTTTTCTGGGCGCGGAGAAGCGCGAGTACACGCGGGCCACGACCAGCCAGAAATGCGTGCGCGCGGGCGGCAAGCACAACGATTTGGAAAATGTGGGCTTTACCCGCCGGCATCATACGTTCTTCGAGATGCTGGGCAACTTCTCGTTTGGCGACTACTTCAAGCGCGATGCCATCCAGTTTGCGTGGGAGCTGGTGACAGACGAAAAGTGGATGGGTATTCCCAAAGACAGGCTGTACGTGACGATCTTCGAAGGTGCGGACTCGCCCGGTTGGAATGTCCCGCGCGACGATGAGGCGGAGAAGTTCTGGATCGAGACCGGCGTCGCAAAGGACCGCATCTTTGAGTACGGCCTCAAAGACAACTTCTGGCAGATGGGCGAAACGGGGCCGTGCGGACCGTGCAGCGAGATCTTCTACGACATGGGGATCGAGGCTGCCGAGACTCCCGGCGTGGATAAGCCCTTCGGGCACGACGATGCTCGTTACGTTGAGATCTGGAACCTGGTCTTCATGCAGTTCGATCGCTCCGCTGTGGCGGATGCGGCGGGCAAGACGTCGTATAAGTTGACCCCGCTTCCGAAACCCTCAATCGATACAGGGATGGGCCTCGAGCGCGTGGCGGCGGTGCTGCAGGGCAAGATTTCGAACTTCGAAACGGATTTGTTTACGCCGTTGATTGAGAAGGCGGCGGAATTCACGAAATTCAAGTACAGCGAGTTGTTTGCGCGAGAGCTAATGGCTGGACTTCCTCCCCGGCCACCGGAAGAAGAGCTTCGTCTGCGCTACGAGAAGCAGCGGCTGGAGTCAGCGAGCCTGCGGATTATCGCTGACCACGCGCGCGCGGCGACATTCCTGATTGGTGACGGCGTGGTGCCGTCGAACGAAGGACGTGGCTATGTGCTGCGCAAGATCATGCGGCGCGCAATACGTCACGGCAGATTGTTGGGACAGGAAAAGCCGTTCCTGTTCGAGATGGTGTTTGCGGTGCGGGATCTGATGAAAGGCGCGTATCCGGAGTTGGTGGATTCGGCGGAGCGCGTGGCGAAGGTGGTGGAAGCCGAGGAGAAGCAGTTTGATCGCGTGCTGAAATTTGGCCTGACCCGCCTGGACGAAGAGATGAAGGGCCAGTTCACCGGCGACAAGGCCTTCCACTTGTACGAGACCTTTGGATTGCCGCTTGACTTCATGGTCGACGCGGCCCGCGACGCGGGCGTTGCATTCGACATGGAAGGATTTGAGAAAGCACGGGCCGAAGAACAGGCGCGGGCGCGGGCATCGTGGAAGGGCGGATCGCAAAAGACGGCGAGCCCCGCGTTTCGCGATCTGCCGAAGACCGTATTTGAAGGTTACGGGCAACTGACGTCTACGAATTGCGAAGTGCTCGCGATTGTGAAGAGCGGCGTGGGCGTTCCGGCAGCCTCGCCGGGCGACGAAGTGGAAGTCGTCCTGGACCACACCAGTTTCTACGGCGACTCCGGCGGACAGGTCGGCGATCTCGGAACGTTTCTGACCGTGGACGGAAATTCAGTCGTAGCCGAAATCATCGGTTGCGTGTTGCCGGTGCAGGGCGTGCGGGCGCACAAGGCGATTCTGAAGCAGGGGCTTGCCGTGGGCGACCTGGTCACGACGCAAGTGAACGGGGAACGGAGGGACGCGATCAAGCGGAATCACACCGGTACGCATTTGCTGCAAGCAGCGTTGCGGCAGGTGCTGGGGACGCATGTGAAACAGGCGGGTTCGGCGGTGCATCCCGACCGGCTGCGGTTCGACTTCTCGCACTTTTCTCAAGTCGCCGAGGAAGATCTCCAGGAGATCGAAAATATTGTGAACCGCGAGGTGCTGAAGAACGCCAAGGTAGAGACGCTCGAGGACGTGCCGATCGATGTAGCGGTGAATGAGTACCACGCGATGGCGCTGTTCGGCGAAAAGTACGGCGACAAGGTGAGGGTGGTGCGGCTGGCGGATGGGTTCTCGACAGAGCTGTGTGGCGGCACGCACACGTCGGCCACCGGCGAGATCGGGCTGTTCAAGCTGACCGGTGAGGAGTCGGTTTCTTCGGGCGTGCGCAGGATTGAGGCAATCAGTGGATTGGGCTCGCTCGATACGTTCCGGCGCGACTTTGAACTGGCTCAAGTGGCGGGGCAATTCGTTCCCTCCGTCGAAAATCTTTCGGAGGGACTGAAGGCGAAATTCGCTTCGCAGGAAGACGAGCTGAAGAAGCTCCGTCGCGAGTTGGAAGAGATGCGCATGAAATCGGCGGCCGGAGGATTGGACGAGGCCGTGTCACGAGCTGTCGAAGTGAATGGCGTGAAAGTGTTGACGCATCGCGCCGATGGACTGGAACGCGGACAACTGCGCACGCTCGTCGACAACCTGAAAGGCAAGCTGGGCGAGGGCGTCGTGGTGCTGGGTTCGGCGCAGCCGGAGGGCAGAGTGGCGATTATTGCCGGTGTGACGCCGGGCCTCACAAAGCGCATCCAGGCGGGCAAGTTGGTTGGCGCGGTGGCGAAGCTGGTCGGCGGATCGGGCGGCGGGAAGCCGGAGATTGCTGAAGCCGGTGGCAAAGATGTGGGGCAAATTGACGCGGCGCTCGCGGCTGCGCCAAAGATTGCGGGCGAACTGCTGGGATAGGGTTGTGCCATCCCACCCTGAACGCGCAGAATGCGTTTAGGGCGGCGCGCCGTTGATCTAGCTCGACCGCACATGCGCGAAAAAGCACGCAAAAACGCGCGAAGATCGATGCAATAAGCGCGCAAAACGGCGCAAAAACGCGCTCACGAAGCCCGTTTAGATGCGTTTATGCGAAATTCTCTGCCAACCTCTGCTCGATAATGGTCAATTTCGCGGTTACACTCACCCTCAAAATGGTCAATTTCACGGTATTTGTCTCGAAGAATCGCAACCTCCCGAGCAAACATTTCGGGGGTGAATGGTCGCTTCTGAGCGAACATTTGGCAGGTTCTCGGCACCCGAAAAACGAACATTTCACCTGATTCTTCTGGACTTAACAAACAGCCCTCCCTAAATACAAAAATGCGCTTCCTTTGCCGGGTTCGCTGGCGCGGATGCCGTAAGCTTTCCCCATGGCGAAGTTCGATGAGGATCCCGCGAAGATTGCGGCATTGCGTGAGCGCTTGCTGGAGTGGTACACGCTCAATCGCCGCGACCTGCCATGGCGGCAGAACTCGGATCCTTACTCCATCTGGGTTTCGGAGATCATGCTGCAGCAGACGCGCGTAGCTGTGGTGGTGGATCGCTACCAGCAATTCATGGGACGATTTCCGACGCTGATTGCATTGGCATTAGCTCCCGAGCAGGAAGTTCTGGCGCAGTGGAGTGGCTTGGGCTACTACCGGCGCGCGCGCATGCTGCACAAGGCCGCACAGTTTGTGGCGGCGCATCAGGGCGGAAATTTGCCGCAACGGGCGGAGCAGTTGCGTACTCTGCCAGGGATTGGCGCGTATACGGCGGCGGCGGTAGCCAGCATTGCGCACGGCGAGCCGGTGGCTGTAGTGGATGGCAACGTGGAGCGCGTGCTGTGCCGGTTGGCGGGCTGGGAGGCGGGTAGCCGCAAAGGCGGCGGGGCCACGCTGCGGCGCAAGATTGAGGATCTGGTTGGGAAACTGCTTGATCCTGCGCGGCCTGGCGACTTTAACCAGGCCATTATGGAACTCGGCGCAACCGTGTGCGCGCCGCGAAATCCGCAATGCCTGGTGTGTCCGCTGGCCGTTGATTGCAAAACGCAAGGCGAACACAAAACGCCGCGGCGAGCTCCGATGATGAGCCGCGCCGTGGGCTACGCGCTCTCGGTACGGACGAGTGTGGCGCCAGAAAAGCGCGGCGGGCCCGGCGTGCGCGAGGTGCTGCTGGAACAGCGGCCCGCGAGCCAGACGGTGATGCCGGGCATGTGGGAGCTGCCGATGCTGCTGCGTGCCGACGTGCCGCAGAAGGACCTGCGCATGACCGTGCGTCACGCCATTATGCAGGTGAATTACTACGTGCGGGTCCGCACCGTGTTTGAGGACGATATCGCCGCGATGACGGTGGCGGGCGGCGAGCGCCGCTGGGTGCCGTTGCGTGAGGCAGCTGGGTTGGCGCTGACAGGACTGGCGCGCAAGGTGCTGGCGCGCGCGCATCTGTTGCCGTCTCCGCCGCTGGATAGTTTTGCGCCGACAGGGAATGACGCGTCGTGAGTTGGGTTTCGTGCGGGTCTGGAGACCGGCGCTACAAACGCCGCAAAACGCGTTTAGATGGGGCAACTGAATGCGTGCCGAATCAGGTGATTAAGATCACGACGTTTTCTAATTAAACAAAGCATTTACGTGAATTCTGTTGACAATTCACACGCACAACATAGATTGTTTGCAAGAATCTAATCCTCTACCGCATGTCTTCGCGAAGGCGCGACCCCCGACCCGCTCATGAACGGTGACATTCTGCGCAGCCACGCAGTTGCGCCTGCGGCGAGGAGCATTATTCGGGCTCAAAGGAGCACTTGTCATGCGTCGTTTCGCAATCTGTTTTCTAATGTTCGTTCTGGTGGCCAGTGCCAGAGCGCAATTCGATACAGCAACCGTTCTTGGAACCGTGACCGACCCGAGCGGGGCAGTGGTTGCGCACGGCAATGTGGTGATGCACAACATGGCAACTGCGGCGGAGCAGACGGTGACTAGTGACGAACGGGGAGAATTCCGCTTCGTCGATGTCACAATCGGCACCTATGAGCTCAAGGTGACGGCGCAGGGATTTCAATCGGCTGCTGCAAAGTTCGACCTGACAGTGGGCGCACACCAACGGGTGGATGTGCAGCTGAAGGTGGCCACGGTGAGCTCGTCAGTGACGGCCACAGCGGAGGCGGCGCAATTGGAGACCGACTCGAGCGAACACGGCCAGGTGGTGGCAGCACGGGAGATTGCCGCATTGCCGCTCAATGGCCGCAATTACTCTCAACTAGTCGAACTCTCCACAGGCGTGGTTCCCAGCCCGAGCAACCTGTCGGATAGTTACGGTGCTCGCGAAGGCGCGTTCAACATCAATGGACTGCGCAGCGTGTACACCAACTACCTGCTCGACGGCGTTGACAACAACTTCTACGGCACCTCGAATCAGGGCTTCAGCAACGAGGTGGTGCAGCTGGCGCCGGATTCGGTAGCTGAATTCCGCGTGGTGACCAACAATGAAAGCGCGGAGTACGGCCGCGCGGGCGGAGCCACCATCAACGTGGTTACCAAATACGGCACCAACGATTTGCACGGTGGCGCATGGGAGTATCTGCGCAACACGAATCTGGACGCCGAGGGCTTTTTCCTGCCCGATGTCGGCGGCAAGCCGGCCCTGCACCGCAACCAGTTCGGCGGTAACTTCGGTGGCCCGATCAAGAAAGACAAGCTCTTCTACTTCCTCGACTACGAAGGTTATCGCCAGACTTCATCATCTACCGACCAGAATCAGCTACCCTCGTGCGCGGAACGCGGCCAGGCCGGCACTACGTCATGCGGCGCGGCGCTGGGCTACTATCTGATCGACAACACCGACACGGGAACCGCTAATCCGTCTGGCGCGCCGTATCTGCCGGTCAGCAACCCATGTAACTACAACGCAGGCAAAAATCCGTGCAACTCTTCGACCTATTTCGGTCTCGGCCTCGGTGCGGGCCCTCCAGGATCGCAGGCCGCTGTGGGAGGCACGCAGTACCTCAACGGTCAGATTCCGGCTTCAGCCGTCATTCCCTTTGCCGCATCATCGAACGGAGGACTTCTGTCGTACCTCCCCAGCCCCACCAATACCAACTCGTACAACAGCTCCTTCCCATACAACTACATCGTTCTTGAACCTCAGACCTTCAACAAGGACAAAGGCGACGCCAAGATCGACTGGACTCCGAGTGAGAAGATGCGGCTTTTCGTCCGCTATTCGCAAAGCCGCGAAAACGTCATTGCTCCGGGCAGCATCCCCGGCGTAGCTGGCGACAATGGCGATGGCCAGGTATACGCGCCGGTCAAGGCGATTGACGCGGGCGCCACCTGGACCATTAACCCGGTGTCGGTGCTCGAAGCCCGCTTCGGCTTCTCCACTATGCAGGCAGGAAAGAAACCCATCGAGGCGGGCGGACCCTCGATGCTGGCATTGTTCAACATCCCCGGACTGCCCACCGATCCCCAATACACCGGAGGTGTTACCTATCAATACTTCATCGATGGCGGATTCACCAGCCTGGGCCGCCTGTGGACCAGCCCTCAGTATCAAAACCCAACCATGTGGGATCCCAAGGCCAATTACACGCGGTTGATGGGGAGTCACAGCCTCAAGGCCGGCGTCGAGTACCTGATGCTTCATATAGCTCAACAGGATCTGCATCCTGTGATGGGCGGAAATGTCTACACCGAGCCCGCCTATGGTGCAGGCTACGGCTATTACAACAAGCTTTATGGCCCCCTTACCGGACCTGTGACATCTGAGAACACCCGCATGTTCGACTATGCCGACTTCTTGCTCGGCTACCAGGCCGAAATGGGCCTCGCCAGCCCCACCGTCAGCCAGCTTCGCAGTTGGGGCTGGGCCGGCTATCTGCAGGACGACTGGAGGGCCACTCGTCGGCTTACCGTGAACATGGGCCTGCGCTACGAGTTCAACACGCCCATCTACGAAGCCAGCAATCAACTCGCCAACTTCAACCCCGCGACGCAGACCATCGTGCCGGCTACCTCAAGCAACAGGTACACGATCAATCCGAACGATGCGGATTTTGGGCCCCGGTTTGGAGCATCGTACCAAGTGGACGGCAAGACGGTGGTACGCGGCGGCTTCGGCATCAGCTATTCGCACTGGAATCGCGTTGGATCCAATTACCTCAGCATGAACCCGCCCACCGGCGTCGTTGCGCTGCAGGTGACGATTCCCGGCACGGGCCTCTACAACAACGTTCAAAGCGGCTTTCCTGCCAATATGGTCAGCCCCACGAATTACAACCCCGCGTTCGATACGCTGCAATACATGCCCCCCAACTCGCCCGATACGCAGGTGCGCAGCTGGTTCTTCGGCGTGCAGCGCGACCTGACCCACAACTGGCTGCTGGATCTCTCCTACGTGGGCAACAACGGGCTAAACGAAATCATCGTCAACGACATTAACCAGGCCCCGACGGGCGGTTTGTATCCGCTGGACCTCGCCGCGGAGGCCGGTGTGGCTACAGCCCCGGTTCGCGTTCCCTATGCAAACTTCAGCATGATCGCCGGCATCCTGCCCTGGGCGACTTCCGATTACGACGGCCTGCAAGCCAAGGTCGAGAAGAGATTCTCAAATGGGCTCTACCTGCTGGAATCCTTCACCTGGTCGAAGGCCATTGACATCGCCGCGCAGGCTCTCGACGGCGGCGGCAATTGCGACAATTGCGGCAACGGCATTCCCTCGGTGCAGAATATCTACGACGTCGCGGCCGACCGTGGGATTTCGGCGTATAACCACCCCTTCGTCAACACCACCACTGCAGTCTGGTCGCTGCCGGTCGGCAAGGGACAGTGGCTGCTGCCCAACGCAAACCGCGTCCTCGATGAATTCGTGGGCGGCTGGCAGGCTACCGGGATCGTGTCAGGGCGCAGCGGCGACCCGCTCGATTTCGACTATCGCCCGGGCCCCACCAGCGACCAGTCGGTTTCGCCGCTCACCCCTGTCGACGGCCGCAACGCCTACCGGCCCAACATAAGCGGTCCCGCCATCGCGTCGAACAAGTCCTACCTGCAGTACTTGAACGTAACGAGCTTCAGCACCCCGCCTATGGCGCCTCCGTCCGGCACCACCTACAACACTTTCGGTAACATGCCGAGGAATTTAATTCGTGGATATGACTACTGGGATGTCGATATGGGTCTGAGCAAGGATTTCGCGATCACGGAAAGATCCCACTTCCAGCTTCGGGCCGAGGCGTTCAACCTCTTCAACCACACCAATTTCGGCGATCCAAATACGCAAGTGCCGGATACAGGGGCCCAGTTGGTTCAGGGGCAGACCGGTGGCTTCGGGGTGATCTCATCAGCGCTTCCCGCACGCGAGCTGCAGGTGGCCGGGAAGATCGTGTTCTAGCGGCATCCGGTAACATCCGCGAATGAAATGGACGGTGCGGAGGCCTCTTCTTTAGGAAAGAAGCCTTTGTGCAAGATGGAGGCTGGCTGAGCCCGTCAGTAATAGTCTGCGCAGCTGAGGTAGTACCCGCAGCACGTGCAGACCAATTTGCAATGGTGGCCGGTGAGGCGATGACTGCACGTGGGGCAGACCTGGCAGTGGTGGTCGACCGGCAGCCTCTCTTCAGCGGTGCCAGACACACCACTTTGTGAGATTTCCGCCGCGGCATGGGCGGGAAAATCGGAATTCAGGGCGCGGGGCCGCTCCGGTAACATGCCCGACAGATTAGCATGGAACGAGGGCAAGTGCCGCCTGGGATTTGGGCGGCGCCTACGGTTCAACAGCCGGGCCCCGCCGCATCTTTCCCCTCGGCGCTCCCGGCCCCAATCAAGCAACCACAGGATTTTTTAATCCCCCAAGGAGGGACTATGGCTAGCAAGGCAAGTGCGATTTGGACAGGTTCACTGAAGGAAGGCAAAGGCACGATCTCCACGGCGACGGGCGTGCTCAACAACGCCAACTATTCGTTCGCCACGCGGTTTGAAGGCGCTACGAGCGGCACCACGCCGGAGGAACTGATTGCGGCGGCGCACGCGAGCTGCTTCTCGATGGCTCTCGGCGCGCAACTGGGCGGCGCAGGCCTGACGCCCAACAGCATTGAAACCCAGGCGGCTGTAACCCTGGCCAAGGTGGATGGAGGCTTTGCGATCACGAAGGTCGCGCTGACCACAACAGCCAGCGTACCCGGCGCCACCAAGGAAGCTTTCGACAAGGCGGCTGCGGACGCCAAGGCCGGCTGCCCGATCTCGAAGCTGTTTGCGAACAACACCGAAATCACGCTCGACGCCAAGTTGGTGTAAGCGCAGACCGGATGGAGAGGCCGGGGCGACGGGCCCCGGTCGCAACTCGTTGAGTATGCTGGTGGAATTTGACACCGGTTGCCGCATTTGCGAGACTCAAAGTTGCTGCCTGCTCAGGCGCGACCCGTTTGAGCGCTCTCTCGTGCCGAAGTGGCGGAATTGGCAGACGCGCGTGGTTCAGGTCCACGTACTCGCAAGGGTGTGGGGGTTCGAGTCCCTTCTTCGGCACCAAATGACTCTAAATTGTTTCTACGTGAGCCGCCTCCGGGTGGCTCTAGTCGTTTAGTCAGCTTTTGGTTAGGTCAACGGCTGCAAATCCTGGAAACTTCGTTGCTGGTTCCCGCCGCGTCGCATTGCCGGGTCGGGATCGCTGTGCTGATTGCCAGGATGAGTTCCTTTGGAGTTAGCATGGACAATGCGAAAGGCCAAGGAATGAGAGCGACCTGGCATCAACGGTCGAGGTGGGCGCTGTGGGCATGAACAAATTACAGCCCGATGCACGTGCCGCACTGGACGGGATTGTGCGGGATGGGATGTTGCTGGCGATCGGCGGTTTCGGCTTGTGCGGCATTCCTGAAGCGTTGATCCTCGCCTTGCGCGATACCGGGGTGCGCGGCCTAACCATTGCGAGCAACAATGCAGGCGTCGACGGCTGGGGCTTGGGGTTATTGCTCGAACGCCATCAAGTGAAGAAGATGATTTCAAGCTATGTCGGCGAGAACGTCGAGTTTGAACGGCAATTTCTGGCCGGCGAGTTGGAAGTGGAGTTTTGCCCGCAAGGCACGCTCGCGGAGCGCATGCGAGCGGGAGGCGCCGGAATTCCTGGCTTCTACACGCGAACCGGGGTGGGTACCCTGGTTGCCGAGGGCAAAGAGGAAAAGGAGTTCAACGGAATTACGTACATTCTGGAACGAGGGATCCAGGCCGATGTG
>Ga0116135_1001672_pt1 | contig 10815 bp, 8 predicted proteins | sample June2015DPH_20_1_FD_89738 | JGI IMG/M metagenome (GOLD analysis project Ga0116135, IMG submission 89738) | Peatland microbial communities from SPRUCE experiment site at the Marcell Experimental Forest, Minnesota, USA - June2015DPH_20_10 | ecosystem: Environmental > Terrestrial > Soil > Wetlands >... | reverse complement strand
ATTGGTGGAAAAGGCGTAGGCCAATCCGAGCATAGTCATGAGGCCGAGGATTCCAGTGAAGCGTCCCATTTACTTTTTCTCTCCAGGTTTTCCGATCACGCGATGGATCAACGGCCTTTTGTCTCGCGTGGGCGCATCGGCAATCCGATAGCTCTCCGTGAGCAACTGTTTGGCACGATCCGCTCGTGATTCTGCATTGTAGTGAATCGTCGCCAGCGGCTCGCCCGCGGATACGGCGTCTCCAACTTTTTTGTGAAGCACGATTCCGACCGCTGGGTCGACCGAATCTTCTTTGCGTTCGCGGCCCCCACCAAGAATTACGCATGCGGTTCCGACCTGCTCACACTGTAAAGATGCGAGGTACCCGCCCCTCGGGCTGGAAACGATCGTCTTGTTCCGGGCCTGCGGAAGTTTCTTGGGATCGTCGATCGTGCGCGGATCTCCGCCCTGCAGTTCCACCATCTTCCGAAATCGATCGAGCGCCTTTCCGGACGCAATCAATTTTTCACTCTGCTTCTTCCCGTCCGCGACGGTGTCAGCCACCCCGCCCAGATGCAACATCCAACCCGAAAGTTCAAGGCACAGTTCACGCAAATCTTGCGGTCCTTCGCCCCGCAGCACTTCGACGACTTCGACCACCTCGAGCGCATTGCCAATCATGCATCCCAGCGGCTGATCCATATCCGTGATCAGCGCAACCACCTGCTTGCCCATGCGCTCGCCGGTTTCCACCATCAGTTCAGCCAGGAAGGCCGCATCCTTTTCATTCTTCATGAATGCCCCGGAGCCCGTCTTTACATCGAGAACCAGCGCATCGATGCCTTCCGCAAGTTTCTTGCTCATGATGGAGGCACAGATGAGGTAAGGGCTTTCCACCGTTCCCGTCACGTCGCGCAACGCGTAGAGTTTGCGATCCGCCGGAGCGATTTCAGCGGTCTGTCCAATCATCGCGCAACCACAGCTTTCCAGTACGCGGCGAAATTCAGCGACAGGAAGGTTCACGCTGAAGCCCGGAATCGCCTCAAGCTTATCCAGCGTGCCTCCCGTATGCCCCAGGCCGCGACCGCTGATCATCGGAACCGCCACCCCCGCCGCGGCTGCAAGCGGTGCCAGCACCAGTGAGGTCTTGTCGCCCACGCCGCCGGTTGAGTGCTTATCAACTTTTCTTGCCGCGAGTGAAGACAGATCCAGGACTTCGCCCGAGTGCAGCATGGCATCGGTCAGCGCCGCAGTCTCGGCACGAGTCATCCCGCGCCAGACAACTGCCATCAGCCAAGCCGAAACCTGGTAGTCGGGGATATCGCCGACGGTATAGGAGTTTACGAAGTAATCGATCTCTCCCCGAGACAACTCGCCGCCATCCCGTTTCTTGCGGATCACGTCAATGGCACGAAAAGTCTGCGCTGAAGCAGAGGTTGGATTCACTGCAAGCGGAATCCTTCCGGAAGAAGTTCGGTAATATGAGCCTGCTTCGGACCCGTGCCGCCCTGGAAGAAAATCCTTGCATCCGGGCCGAATTCATAGATGACCTGACGGCACGCACCGCACGGCGAGCAGGGCACGCCTTGGTCGTTAACGACCGAGACTGCGCGGATCTCGATTTTAGGACCAAGTTCCGCGACGGCAGCAAAAATCGCGGTGCGCTCGGCGCAGTTCGTCATTCCGTACGAGGCGTTTTCCACATTACAACCGCAGAAGATCTGGCCGTTCGAAAGCAGGACGGCCGCGCCCACCCGAAATCTTGAATAGGGCGCGTACGCATTCTTCATCGCCTTCTTGGCAGACCGCAGCAGTTTTGCCGGCACGGTGGCCGGCATGGTCTTCTTGTTCATAACGGAGAACGTCTCGTGGCTCAGGAGAAATCGAGGGCCATTGTAAACCCTGCCCTCGCAATCCAGCCCTTTTTCTGGGAGTGGGTCAGTTGATTTCCACAGGTTGACTAAAGTTCTTCGACAAACCTTGTAGTCCGGACTGAGTAGATGCAATGCTTCCGGGATCGCCGGTCACGGTTTTCATGGCGCATTCGACGCAGGTTGCGAGACTGTAACGTGATTCGTCCATGGTCGGCGCTCCATGAGATTTTGTGAAGCTGTGCCTAATCAACTTCTGCTCCAAAGCAGTCTTCGACACCCTGTAGATAGGGTTTGTGAGCATTCGTGGTGATTGCTCGGAGTACTGAAATGGCAGCCCATCCACGGACTTCTCGATCACGCGATTGCTATTGATTCCTCGATCGTGCCGGAAGTTAGGGATCAGGAGGGGGGTCTTGCCGCGGCATGCCTCTACTCGAGGCTTACATTCATCTCGCCGTGCTTGTCGAAATGAATCTGTAGCATTTGTTCCTTTCCACTGGCAAACTCCCCGGTAATGGTAGCGGAGTGATCCGCGGAAGCCGGGTCAGAGATGACTTGTACGCGCAGTCTATGCTTTCCCGGAGGGATTTGCATGGCATGAAACTCGTGACCTTCCACATGGTGAAAGACAACCATATGTTTCTTGTCTGCGCCTTCCAGCCGATGGGTATAACTCAGGGTTCCATCGACCCAGATCGACAGATGCGCCTCCGCAAAATTGTGCTCTACCTCGATCTCCAGAGTCGCCTTGTCAATTGCCGAAGATGTCGCAGACCTCGGGAAACCGACTGGTTTCACCGGGGAAGATATTTTCCCCGACTTTGACTCGGACTTCTTTGCCACCGCTTTCGGCGTCGTCTCTACAGGTGGAACAGATGTAGCAGGGCTACGGGAGCTCAATTCTGGCGCAGGCGGCTCTGTGTTCATCATTACGGAATCACGCGCCGCCGACAATGAAGCGGCGATTCGGCGGCTGTCCCGATTCTGCGTGTGCATTGCGGCTGGCCAGACGACGAGGCCCATGCGAAACGCGAAGAGCAGAAGTCCAGCCGCGAGTACCACAGCGGCAAAAGTCGGACTCCTCATTTTGTCCAGCAAGTTGTGGGCCGCGTTATTCCCATCGGTCTTTATCTGAATAGCCGCGCTTTGACCTTTGGGCGATGTTTTGTCTTTCTCACGCAACCGCTGGGAGTTGTTGCCAACTTGTAAGTCGGGTTGCTTCGCCTTGCTCCATAACTCCCTGCCTTCCCGCAGATCCTGAATATCCAAGGCCATTTCCATGCCCCGCTGGTAGCGCTGGGCTGGATCCTTCGCCATGGCGCGGCCAATGATGTAATCGATCCCGGGCGGCAACTCAGTGTCGAGGACGGTTGCGGGAACAGGGTCGCGATTGACCACCTTGAAGGAGACAGTCATCGCGCTGTTGCCCTGAAACGGCCTGTAGCCGGTCAATACCGTATACAGAACGATGCCCAGTGCAAATAAATCCGATCGCCCATCGACTGGTTCGCCGCTTAATTGTTCGGGCGACATATAGGCGGGTGTTCCCAAGGCGCGTCCCCCCAGGGTGTGATTGGCAAGATTCAGTTTGGCCACCCCAAAGTCGGCGATCTTAGCGTGGCCGTCTTCCGTGATTAGAATGTTTGACGGCTTCAGATCGCGGTGAACTACCCCTTGACCATGCGCGCAATCCAGTGCCTCCGCGAGTTCGTGCGTCAATTGCAACGCTGCGTCCAGCGATAGCTTGTGGTCCTCCTGCGAGAGCAACTTATCGAGCGACTGACCGCTCACGAATTCCATGACAATGTAGGGAGCGTGCGTTCCGGGCTCCTCCCCAACGTCGAAGATGGTTACAATCCCGGGGTGCGACAATCGGCCTGCGGCCTCCGCTTCCCGGAAGAAACGTTCGCGATATTCCTGCTCTTCCTCCGGCGGCTGGCTGGCCAATGAGAACGTCTTCACCGCAACAACACGATTGATCTTGGGGTCGCGGGCCTTGTAGACGATCCCCATGGCTCCCCGTCCCAGTTCAGACAGGATTTCGTATCGCCCAAAACGTTCGCCTCTGCGGCCGCTCTTCGCTGACATTTTCGGTTCCAGACTGTCCTTGTGATTCGTCAGACCGGGAAGTGCTCTGATCTTTCTCACGGCTTTGCCGCGGAACACGACGCGGTAACGACTGTCCTGAGCGGGGAGGCAGCCGTGCCTAATTCTCCACCGGGGTGCACGATCGCGCCAAGTTACCGACGTGTTACAGGGTTTTCGCGGGGAAGGGGTGGGAAAAGAGCTTCGGGCCCGGTATTTCCGGGCCCGCAGGTTTTGCGCTTGTTTTACTTGGACTTAAGGAAGAATCAGGCCATGCGCCGTCGCGACCTTAACCGGACCTCACTGGTAAGTAAAGGTCAATTCATCCAGGTAGATATTGTAGGACTGTTGTTTGTAATTGCCGTCCTGTTGATAGTTGATGGTCACGCCGTACCATCCCGGATAAGAAGCGGGGTTGAAGGTCCAGTTCAAGTTGTTCGTCACTCCATTCAGCGTGATGGATTCATACAACAACTGGTTGCTGGAAGTCCGCTGCACTTTGAGGGTGAGATGGTTCCATGAATTGCTGTTTGGGTAGCAGGGAATACCCGTGGGAGTCCAGCGCGCGGCTGCGGGGTTCCAGACATCCCACTCGTTTCCGCCGGCGATACGGCACTCGTGACCCCAAACGAATCCCAGGTTGTCGAAAAACTGGTTGATGTCGAATTCCTCTGCCTGCGAAAGACCCAGGTTGTCTCCGTAGAAATACACGTCGTAGGTGAAGTCATGGAGCGTGGGAACCAGGGTGTGATTTGAATCGTCCAGACCCTGGGAGGAATAGGGTCCGATCAAGTGGTTGTTAAAGAGAGAGTCGGAGTAATCCGCGGACCCTCCCACATTGAACTCCGAGGCATTTCCGCTCATTGAGGGAGATTTGATGCCCTGGGCCATCCAGAAGGAAATTCCATCGCAGGGCGAAGGAGAACAATCAATGAAGTTCGGAGGCCCTTGCCCGTATTGGCCCCACCCGCCGCTGCGCTGCAGGTTTGAGAACGAACTGCCTCCGCCATCTCCGCCATTCACGGTAATCGTGACCGGAGTGGTGGCAGCTCCGCCACACTTGTCCCACTCTTCGACCACCGCGTGATATGTCCCAGGATTCAAACCCAGGTTGTAGTTCATGCTCGCGCCGTTTACGGTGTACGCCAATTGGCCGGGGGCGGTATAGATTCCCATGGCAGCCACTCCTTGGGAGCAGGAACTGGTCGCAGTTGCCGTAAAATTTACTGGAGACCCGACGGTAGCATTGTTAGAAGGGGCGGTGACGTGCACGCCCATTTGATTGCTGACTGTGATGGTGATTGGAGTCGTCCCCGCTCCACCGCAGTTATCCCATGCTTCGACGACTGTGTTATAAGTGCCAGGACCAAGATTCAAACTTGTGTTCAACGAAGAGCCATTCACTACGTAGGAGAGGACGCCCGGAGCGGTGTAAATTCCCATCGAGCCTACCCCTTTGTCACACGAACTCGTGGCCGACGCCACATAAGGAACGGATCCTTGGACCGTCGAGTTATTGGCGGGCGTTTTGACCGTGACCCCAGCGAACAAAGCGGGTATACACATTACAGAGATAACGAAGAGGCAGACGATCAGCAACGCTGTCTTCGGCATGCGAGAATCTCCCTGGTAAGGTTTATATTTGGCTTGCGGCGTTTCGAACTGCCTGTATAACCTGCCCTTACGCGCGAGCGGGCGCGTGGTGGACCGAGAGAAGTGGCGTAAATTAGCTGGTTCGGCGGTTCATCTCAATTCCTGAAATTCAGCGAACAGGCTGCTTCAGGAATGCCGCAACTAGAATTTAACTGAAGGTACCAGAAACACTGTATTCCCTCCTAGCAGAAACTGTGAGTTTCCCACTCGAAGGTACACGCACTCCTGGCGTTAATCAGAACCAAGGAACCGTTGAACAGCCGAGATAGGAAGCACTATGAGAGAAAAGCCCAGTACTACCTCAACCGTCGAGAAGACTATGAATCCCCCATTTCCCACCGAGCCTGGGAGGGGCGCAAATTGCCGTCCACGGACCCGATCATTTATATTGATAGCTTCGCACCGAGAATACCTGACCGATGAGAATGGCGAGAATGTCCGGCCAAGCCTGGAGCCGAGGTAGAAGTCACGATTGCCGCAGACCCGGAAGCGAGCGCGAAGGGCGATCCGAAAGAAGACACTACAAAGCGGTGAGGTTCCGCGAGAAAGACTTTAGAGGCTTACGGGGTGCTCGGCTCGTTGTGCTCGCGGCACGCCCGGAGCCACCCACTCAATAGTTCAAGGAGTTCATCCGGCGGCCTGAGCCAAATCCTTGCCGCCGTCGGCCTCCACTCTGGACGCGCCAATATGCTCAGCCCTCGGCCATTAATCGCCCGGAACGCATCCTCGTCCGTGTTGTCGTCTCCCAAATAGGCGGCGGGCACATTCGCATCCATCTCTTTGAGAATGGTGCGCACGGCGGTTCCTTTGTTGGCCCGCGGGCTGCGAATCTCAACCCCGCCGTCGAAATCCATCAAGTCGGATCCGAAACGCTGTGCAATCCCTGTCCAGCCCTCCAGCACGCGGTTCTGCACCGCTTGCGCTTCCGATTCAGGCAGACCGCGCCAGTGCACCGCAATGCTTCCGGTCTTGAGTTCGACCGCGTCCAGCAGGTTCTCAGAGCGTAGCCAAGCTTCCGCCTCCGCCAGGGCTTCCACCGTCGACGTATCCAAGTCGCAAAGTTCGACGCTCCCGTCCGCCTTCAGACGCTGCAATCCATGAAGCCCCCAGACTTCCGGATGCGGCTTGATCGAAAGAAGTGGAACCGTCTCCGTTACATCCCTGCCAGAAATGATTACGACTCGCGTATTTCCAACACTCAGGATCTCCTGCAAGATTGATACAACCCCGGGATAGGGAACAGTATTCTTGCGGTCCCTCCGGAACGGCGCGAGGGTGCCGTCAAAGTCCAGCATGAGCAGCGATCGCCGCGCCCGCGCTACTAGTTTCAGGAGGGATTCAACTTGAGGCTTCAGCCTCGACTCCAACCCTGTGTCAGTTTTGTGGCTGGAATGCATCACGCGGCCGCCACACCTCCTCGAAACTTCCCTTGCGGTCGATCACTCCCGTCCAGCCTGAGTTCGCACAATTCCGTTACCAGGCTCCCGGCCCAGCGGTAGATGTTGTGCTCTCGTATGATTTTCCGCATGCGATGCACCCGCATCTGCCTGTCCTCCGGTTCCATCTCCAGCGCAGCGCGGATGGCCTCGGCGGTCTGGTCGATGTCGTAAGGATTCACGAGCAAAGCGTCCCTTAGTTCTCGGGCGGCTCCCGTGAACTGACTCAAGATCAGTACGCCGCGTCCGTCACGGCGCGCCGCTAGAAACTCCTTCGCCACCAGGTTCATTCCGTCGTGCAGCGAGGTCACCAGGCAGAGATCGGCGGCACGATAGTAGCCTTCAATTTCCTTATGGCTATGGTGGCGCTTGAGAAACAGAATGGGTTTCCACTTGCCCGACTGAAATCTCCAGTTGATTCGTTCCGCTTCGGCTTCCAACTCCGCCATCAAATCGTGATAGCGCTTGATGTGAGTACGGCTGGGTGCGCCAATTTGTATGAAAGTGAATTGGCCCTGATATTTGGGATACTTCTCGAGAAATCTCTCAATCGCCCGGAAACGCTCGTGAATTCCCTTGGTGTAGTCCACCCGGTCGACCCCGATTCCGACGAACGCCGCTTCCACGCCTAAGCTGTGCATCAAGGTCGAGCGTTCCAGATAATTAATTCCATACTGGTCGTTCTCCGTGGATTCGTCGTCGGTCAAGTCGACACTGATTGGGAATGGGCGAACGATGGTCCGGTGATTCTGACGCGAGACGGCGAAGTGTTCCCAGTCAACGCGCGATTCCACTACCCGGTCCACCGTCTGCAAAAAGTTATTGCAGTGCGATTGAATGTGAAATCCGATGAGATCGGCTCCCAGCAATCCATCCACCAGCTGCCGCTGCCAAGGACAGATGCCGAAGGCCTCCGGGTTGGGCCACGGAATATGCCAGAAGATGGCCACCCGCGCGTCCGGCCGTTTTTCCTTGATGAATCGGGGCAGCAATGCGAAGTGATAATCCTGCACCAGCACGACGGGGTGGGGCGTATCGGCGATTTCCTCGAGAACTGCAGCTGCAAATTTTCGATTCACTTCTTGATAGAGACGCCAGTCCGACTCGCGGAAGATCGGACGCGTGTGGGCGATATGGCAGAGTGGCCACAGCCCCTCGTTGGAAAATCCGTAGTAGTATCCTTCCTCTTCCTCTTTGCTCAACCAAACCCGGCGCAACGTGTAGCGAGGTTCGCTCGGTGGCACGCGAATCCGATCGTGCGCGTCTACCACTTCCGTATCCGCTTCTCCACTACCATGAGCGATCCACGTTCCGTCACAGGCGTTGAGTACGGGCTCCAGCGCAGTGACTAATCCGCTGGGCGGAACGACCGCTTCGATCTCTTTGCCATTTCTCTGATGGATGTAAGGCTCGCGATTCGATACCACAAACAGGCGACCTCCATTGAGGCGAGTCTGGATCTGCACTGCCAGTCGGTCTGCCGTCCACAAGGATTCCCCGGCTTCCCGCAAGCGAGCCTCATTTTCCGCCGCACTGCGCGCCTGGCTGAGGCTTTCGGCCAGCGTCACCACTTCCCACGCCAGCGGCTTGAATAGATCCAGGTCCGGCATCTGTTGACGAGATGAAATTCTGCCCATGCGAAGAGCCCGCATCCATTGCGCGGCGCGCGCGATCGGCCCAGTGATGCTCCAACGCACGATCAACACCGTGATGAATACAATGAGGAAGACTTGCACGAGCATTCTCAGGAAGGCTTCGCGCCAGGTGCGGAGATTTTGTGCGCGGATGTAATCCACATCGTGCACCAAGGCTAGTCCGCCTATGACCTCGTCGTCGCGGTGCAGCGGCAATGCAAAAGTGTGTATTCGATATTTGTCCAGCCGGCCGAATGAACTCTCAGTATGGTTTTCGGCTATGGCCTGAGTCACGTCCGCTGGAACTGCTCCCAAAATCGGCTGCAATTCGGAGGTGATCGCCACCAGTTTTCCTTGGCGGTCGTAAATCGCAACCCCGAGCATGTGTTCGCGGCTGCCGAAGTGTTGCACGGTCCGCTGCAAGGCACGGGAGGATTCCCAGGACTTTTCTACATTGAGCGCAAAGCTCTCGCCAAGCTCTTCGGAACTTCGTTCCAGCTGATTCCGAAGCACGCGTTTCTCGCGCAACACCTCGTAGTAGGAAAAGGCCAGCGAAACAATCGTGATGCCGACAATGAGCGAGAGAATGAGTCGAACACTCAGCAGCCGCATATTAAGCCTCCAGCCCTGAACCCGAAAACTTCTGGCGCGGAACCCCCGGAAAAGAAATCACCCTATAGTCAGCGGGAAGCCACCGAGACCGGTTGTATGCACGTGCTTCCTCTCGAGTCTCGTCGGCGGGCGGTGTTCGCATTCCCACTCATCCTAATTACCAGAGTGCCCTGTCCATATACAGAGATGGCCGTAGGTCCCAAAGGAAAAAGACTGGATCGAAAATCCAAATTCCATTGAAATCATTGTTCTTGGGATTACCGACTCGCCTAAACTTGGAAGCCCATCGTTACTTGGCCGCGGCTGGACCTACAGTAAAAACCCTAGAGTCACGCTACAGCTTGTCGTGATACGAATCAATACCGGATAGGTAGAATCCCCCTGGTTTGACTTCAAGAGACATGTTTCAGGCTGTATTGATCTTGCTGGCGTCTTCGCCTGTGGATGGTCAGCAAAAGGCTCATGGAGAACACGCCGTATGAAGAGAAACAGCCGAGACGCCGCCACTGCTGTGGCCAATGGCGCATTCGAAGAGGGCGAGAGCAATAAGCACAACGGGAACTCCAACCCCGCTAATCAACTGGCCTTGGGTGATCTCAGCGTAATTCTGGCCGGCTTGCAAACCATGCGGGACGGCGATTTTTCAGTTCGTCTTCCAGGCTCGTGGACCGGACTTCCAGGGAAGATTGCGGATACTTTCAACTCCATCGTCGCTGCTAATCAACAGATGGCGCAGGAATTGAAACGTGTGGGACAAGTGGTAGGCAAGGAAGGAAGAACGCGTGAGCGCACCCGCTTCCACGAATCCAGGGGAGCGTGGGGCGATATGGAGGTCTCGGTCAACACGTTGGTCGAGGACTTGCTTCGTCCGACGGCCGAGGTCACACGTGCGATTGCCGCTGTCGCTCAGGGCAACTTAACGCAAACCGTGCGCCTGGATGTGGACGGCCGGCCACTGGAGGGCGAATTCCTGCGCTCCGCCAGCATCGTCAACACCATGATTCAACAGCTCGGCGTCTTCACCGCCGAGGTAACCCGTGTGGCTCGCGAAGTAGGTACGGACGGGAAACTCGGTGGCCAGGCGCAGGTGCCCGGCGTCGCTGGTACTTGGAAAGATCTCACGGACTCCGTGAACTCGATGGCCAGCAATCTTACTGGTCAGGTTCGGAACATCGCGGAAGTTGCCACCGCTGTTGCCAGTGGGGATCTGTCCCGCAAAATTACGGTCGATGTGCGCGGCGAAATCCTCCAGTTGAAGGAAGCCATCAACACGATGGTCGATCAGCTCCGCTCCTTCGCGTCCGAAGTTACGCGCGTGGCTCGGGAAGTAGGTACGGACGGTAAACTCGGTGGACAGGCCGTTGTGGTGGGTGTTGCGGGTACGTGGAAAGATCTTACGGACTCCGTGAATGCCATGGCCGGTAACTTGACGGCTCAAGTGCGAAACATCGCCGAAGTGACTACGGCGGTTGCCCGCGGCGATTTGTCGCGCAAAATCACGGTCGACGTGAAAGGCGAAATTCTCGAACTTAAAGACACCAT
>Ga0116135_1001669_pt1 | contig 10831 bp, 4 predicted proteins | sample June2015DPH_20_1_FD_89738 | JGI IMG/M metagenome (GOLD analysis project Ga0116135, IMG submission 89738) | Peatland microbial communities from SPRUCE experiment site at the Marcell Experimental Forest, Minnesota, USA - June2015DPH_20_10 | ecosystem: Environmental > Terrestrial > Soil > Wetlands >... | reverse complement strand
TCCGATGACAGAGCGGAAGGCGGAAAAGAACGCTGCCCCAGTCGAAGCTGCACAGCGTGCGGAGGTGCCTTTGCGCCAGGCCGATGCGCCCGGCGAGGGAGTGAATTCTTTCCGTATAGTTGCCGCGCAGTGGTTTGAAAAATGGAAGGTAAGTAAGGTCGAACGGTATGCACAGAATACTGAGACTCGCCTCAGGGAAGACGTTCTGAGCCGAATTGGTGACCGACCGATTGGGGACATTAAGCCGCCGGAGATTGCCAGCTTGATCCTGGCAATCGAAGAGCGAGGCGCCGAAGACGTAGCTCGCAGGGTGTTGCAGAACACGCAACAGATTTTTCGGTACGCAATTGCATTTGGACTCGCGGAACAGAATCCGGCTGCCGCATTTCGCCCTTCCGACATTCTAAAACAACGATTGACTACAAATTTTGCCCGAATCGAAGTTTCCGAATTACCGGTGTTACTCCGAAAAACTGAACTTTATGATGGATCCGACTTCGTGAGGCTGGCTTTGCATCTGATTTCGCTGGTCTTCGTGCGAACTGGAGAGTTGATTCCTGCCCAGTGGTCGGAGTTCAACCTTCGAGAAAAGATCTGGAGTGTACCCCAGATCGGATGAAGATGAGGCGTCCCCACTTGGTTCCACTTTCTAGCCAGGCGCTTACTGTGGTTGCAGAATTATGGGAACGACGGAAGAACGACACTTGGGTCTTTCCAGGCGAGCGGAGTAGCCCGCATATGAACAAGAACTCGATGCTCGGTGCGCTAAAGCGTATGGGCTATAAGGGCGAGATGACCGGGCACGGCTTTCGCGGCCTAGCGTCAACCATTCTCAACGAGATGGGATACGAGCGGGCGCATATCGAAATGCAACTCGCGCACGCTCCGAAAAATGAGGTCGAAGGGACTTACAACAAAGCTCTTTATCTTCCTCAGCGCCGGATGATGATGCAGGACTGGGCGGACTTCCTTGACAAGGCACGCGACTCAGCCAAATCCGGTCGGCCAATGAAAGCGCAGAATGGCATCAAGCAACTGAACGCGACGCCTGCACGCGCTCCGCGGCCCATTGTTTGATTTCAGATTTCACCCACGCGACTGCCCGCGGTCCAAGGCAGACAGGTGCAGGAAAGCTCTTTTCCTTAATCAGCGCAAACAGGGTGGTCTTACCATCATTCCAAGAAGGTTCTGTATCCTTCGCACGTTTGTCGTTTCTGATTGACGTAGCATGTTAGCTGGAAGGCGCCCTGACGAGTAACGCCTGACCACTCCGAATGCGGGGGCCTCTCAACCTTGACCCTTTGAGCCAAAGCAAGCGCCCCCCTCTTGCTTATCTCGCTGGCATCACTGGCATTTGGTGCCTTTGCAGGGCGGAACGGGACCAACGATCTTGCCAGGGTAGGAGAATTCGATCGAGTCCAGGCTAGTGTTTCCATTCACGGTTACCGTGACCAGAGTGGAGTGAGCGGTTCCATCCACTTCAGCCGGTACGGTCGCGGTGCATTGCGTGGTGCTGGAGCAGGTTCCAACTACATTGATGCCGAAGAAGTTGAATGTTGTTTGCCCCGGTGTTGTGCTGAAGGCGGTTCCGGTGAGCGTGACCACCGTTCCGGCAGCTGCGCTGGCCTGGCTGATGGCGGTCAAGGTGGGGAAAACCTCAAAGGTGAACAGAGCGGTCGTGGGCGTGGTGGTGATTCCTCCGACGGTGGCGGTCAAACTCACCGACTCCGGATTGGTCACATGCGGGTTGTTGACAGTGCAGGTGGCCTCGCCGCTGCAGACGACACCGGGGGCGACGGTGCCGCCAAAGTGCAAGGTCATGCCAGATGTCAGGTTGGATCCATGAATGGTGATCGGCAGGCCTCCGGATGTTGGACCGACCGCCGGGCTGAAGCTGATGATCTTGGGCGCGCCATACGTAAATGGCAGCGTGTTGAGACTATCGCCATACGGGGTGCTGATCTTCAGACTTACGGTTCCGAGACTGTTTGCCGGGATGGTCAAGGTGCACATGCCGGCGCCATAGCAGCGAACCCCGGTGGCCGGCGCATCGCCGAACAGATACTTGAACCCGTGATAGGCGCTGAGACCGTATCCAGTAACGGTCACGGTGTCACCGCCAGTGAGGGCGCCGTGGTTGGGATTTACCTGGGTGAGAACGGGAATGTAGTGGAATTCGTCGCTTGAGGACTCGGCGGAAGTCCCAGCCGGCGTCTGCACGCGAATATCCGCCTCGGCGGCAGGCGCGGTGGGAGTCTGGACAACCATTTTGGAGTCAGAGAATACGATCAGAGTTGGCGCCTTCGCCCCGTCGAGCGTGACCTGGTTCACGCCAATGAAACCGTGTCCGGAGATGGTGACCGGAGTCGAGCCAAGAGCGGTGCCAAAATCGGGCGAGATACCTGTAATCTCAACCGGAGCTCCGGCAATAGCCACCAGACTGGCGACATCGGGAGAGCCAAAGCCGAGGTGAGTCGAGTCGTTGCCCAGGCCAGTCATGCTTGAAGGGGAGTGAAACGCCTGGGGGATGGATTGGAAGTAGTAGTCGGTTGCGCTGAAGGGTGACCTTCCGGCGTCGGCGTTGGCCTGGTTGACCAGGGACCAGATTGAAGCCCACATGGGCGCGGCCATGCTTGTACCCCCGATCTTGCAGGGGTTGGACGATGAGGCGCCGCAGGGAGTGTTTGACAAATAGAACCCGGTATTCGGGTCGGCATCGATGACGACATCGGGGACCGTACGAGGGAGATCCGCCGAGGCTGCGTAGCTGAATTCCGTGGTGAGGATGCTCGATCCGTATCCACCCGCTCCAATGGAGTTGTCCCACCAGCTCTCGCTTTGGTACTGGTTTTTGGAATTGACATGGAGGGATGTGCCGCCGGCGGCGATGACATGGGGCACATCGGAAGGAAACGAAATACTGTTGTCAAAGGTCATGCCGGTATGCAAGTCGGTGCAAGTGCTTCCGGTATCGCCGGTGGCAGCAAACATGGTGATGCCGCTGGCGGCGGCCGTCTGGAGCACGCTATCAAGGTTATTGGCGTCGGAAACAGAAATCTCCTCTTCACAAACCCCATAGCTGTCGGTGATCACGGCGCCAACGCCGATGGTGTCAATGGCATAGTTGACTGCAGTCAGGTGAGGAGTCGCAATATCCGCAGTATCCCTTGGAACGCCGAATGCGATCACCCTGGCTCCTGGAGCAAAGCCGAGCACTGTCGCGACGTCCAGCAGTGGCTCAGGCGATACCGCGGGTCCCGGCCCGCCGTCGAAATAGGCTTTGCTGACGTTGTCGATCAGGCTGGCCGGCAGGTCTGCAAGCTTGAGCCAGCTCTTGATATCTTCCAGATCGAAGTCGTAGAACGTAATGATTGCGACAGTCTGGCCGGCGCCGTCGAGTCCGGGGGGAAGGCCGCCGCTGTTGGTGGTTCCGGCAGGCGTGACGTTGCCCTGGTAAGCCGTGGCAATGGAAACAGGCTGCGCGGGGCTCGGTGAATTATACGGCTGCCAGTGCGCGAGGTTGGAAAGTCCGGAGATGCCAACGATCTGAGGCGCTATCTCAACGGGAAGAGAGGGATTGCCTGCAATTGCGTAGAAACTCCGTGCTCCAAGCCGGTAGTCGTCGATGGCGACGCTCAAGGCCTTTTCGGCCTGAGCGCGTGTACCGCGGACAGTGATGGTTCTGCGGTTGTTCGATCCGATGACAAGCTTGAACCCCTGCTGCGTGAAATAGTCGAGGACCTTGTCGTATGTGTCCTGGGTCGGCCCAAAGCGGGCCGTCACATCGCTGGGCTGGAGCGGGGCGTGGTAGTTCGGCGAGGAGGGATCTTCGAGATCCTTGAGAAAGGCCGACAGGCCCTGCTGATTGGATGGTTTCAGCACCACTTCGAGGGTGATCAAGTCATTGTTCCTTTGCGGATCGCGAGCGAGGGGAGTCGCCTCGGGGAGTATGCCCAGTACATGGCCGGGCAGGGCTGCGGTTTGTGCGCCCCTCGGCTGTGCGGCGAATGGCTGGATGGCGGCGACCACGATCACGGACATCAGCATTCCGCGGATGTGCGACCTCAACAGTGCAACTACTTCTGCGTAGACCATTTTCATAGGATTGACCTCCGTGTTTTTGCTGCGGTGGTGCCGATTGCGCGTCATTCGTTGACGAGGCGAATTGCGAGTACCTAAAAGAGTGGCGCGACGTTCGTGTTCGTCAAGTTGAGCGGCAGAATGACAGAGTGCGATATGTCCACCGCCGCACCGATGTAAGGGGCGTTCGGATTGGCTGCCGAGATCAGGAACCCGGTTGCGAAGCTGGTGCCACCGAAGCCATCCAGACTCACCTGGTAGCCGGCCGGCACCGTATACGCGCTCCCGCTCGCCAGAGTCAGTGGAGTGGGCTCCAGCGACGTCAAACTAACGGCGTTGAGGGTGCCTCCGCCGTAGCCGCCGCTGGTGTCGGTGATGCCTTCGATCGCAAATATGTTCCCTTCAAGCTGAGTTGATAATGGGCCAAACGATCCTAGAACCGCGTTCGATGATTTTTCGGCGAGCTTGCCGGCAGGCGTGAGGACCTGGCTCGAATAACTGACCCCTGAACTGCTTTGGTCCATCGCAGAGAGGAACAGGTAGTCCCCGGAAGCGCTGCTTGTAGGTGAGGCGAGGAATGCGGTGTTCAGTACACCGGAATAAGGCCCGCCAACCGCGGTTGCGCTTGCAGAGAGAGTGCCCTCCGGAACGCTGAAGACCGACGCGGTTGAGCCGCTTGAAGATTCCGAGTCATTTTGAAAGAGCAGCACTGAGCCGTTCGAACCGATCAGGCTCGATGCCGCAGTGCTTGACTGCTCGGGAAGAGTGAAGAGCATCTTCGCCGCGGAGGTAGCAGCCAGTGGCTCCTGGTAAATTGCGGAAGTGGAGCTCCCGGACGGAGTCCCGATGAAGTAAAGATTGCTTTCATCGGCCACACAACTGGCTGCGGAGCCAGCAAAAAACTGCTGCGGGGTTCCTCCCGATGCGGTGATCTGATAGGCAGCGCTCCCCGAGGAGGAGGTTGCGTTCAAGAGAAGACGACCATCGGCATCGAGATTCCCATTGCTGATTGCATTGACGTTCACGCATGGTGCGCCCAGGCTCACATTGCTTAACAACGTGCTTGAACTTGTAAACGTAGCGTCCGAGTAGAAATTCAAATTTCTGGTCGAGGCATCCCACAACACGATGCCGCCCAACTGTCCGCTGGTTTGATAAAGTGCCGTGAAGGCCCCGTCATTCTCGAGCGCGGACAAGTTTGCGGTGCCGCCGGGAATGTTCAAGGTTGTCGGGCTAGTGGTCGGCGAGTCGGTGTAGTGTGCGAGTTCGTAGGTGCCGGCGCCCCATCCGCAGTATCCAACGGTTCCCGGCTTGGCGCCTGCCTGCCCTGGCGTTACGTACATCACGACCGCAAGCGAGCTCGGCGTTGTCTCATCGCCCTCAACCTGGCCCTCATAGCAAATGTGTTCCGAAGGCGGCACAGACAGGTTGGTAATCTGCGTCGGCACCGGCGTCTTCGACGTGTCCGTCAGGTCGAGGCCATAGATGTGGGTATTTCCATCCGTGCCAACTGCCCCGTACATCATCAAGGCGGGGGTGGCGCTGCTTGGCGGCGTGGTTCCACTCACAAATCCCTGGTATGCCGCGCCGAGAAGAGTGGGAACACTGGTCGTGATGAATGTTGGTGAAGGCGCAGGCGACGAAGCGATCGCGTTCGAAGCAATCAGGAACAGCCCCGATTGACCGCCCGGCATGCTACTTACCGGCGACGCAGAGTACGGAATCCAGAACCCGCCGGAGTCGCCGACATTGGTTGTGCATGAGACATTCACAGTCACATCTGCCGACGCAATGGTTCCGGAGCCGTCGCCGGTTGCGCAAGTATATCCAGTTGGCTGCGTTGTCACCGTCACATCGTACGTTGTGCCGTTTGCGATTTTAAGGAAGGTGAGCGACTCGATCGCCGGCGTCCCAGTGCTGTTCGTGACAGTTGTGGGAGTGCCGCCGTTGAGCGCGACACCGATCGTTCCCAGGAGATTCGTGATCTGTACTGTGATGTTGTAGGTGGGGATAGCAGTGCATGTGACGGTCACAGTCACGTCGGCCGACGCGATGGTGCCGGAGCCGTCGCTGGTTGCGCAGGTATAGCCAGTTGGCTGCGTTGTTACGGTCACATCGTAGGTTGTGCCGTTTGCGATTTTGAGGAAGGTGAGCGACTCGGTCGCCGGCGTCCCAGTGCTATTCGTGACAGTTGTGGGAGTGCCGCCGTCGAGCGCGACACCGATCGTCCCCAGGAGATTCGTGATCTGTACTGTGATGCTGTAGGTAGTGACGACGATTGCGCTGCATGTGACGGCGACATTGGTAATGTTCGAGGTTCCTACCGTGCCCGAACCACTGCTGACCGTGCAGGTCTCGCCGGTCGGCTGGGTGCCCACAGTCACCGCGTATGCAGATCCGCTCACAAGCGCGGTCTTAAATGTGAAAGCACCATTGGCCGAGATTGTCAGCGAATCTCCGCCGTTGTCCAGCAACACCACCGATGCACTGCTGCCAAGCCCCGAAACGTTCCCGCCGATCGTGTAGGTATTCACCACGCAGGAAACCGCGACGCTGGTAATGTTTGCTGTCCCCACTGTGCCCGAACCGCTGCCGACCATGCATGTCTCGGCGGCAGGCTGCGTCCCGATGGTCACCGCGTATGCGTCCCCACTTGCGATGGCCGTCTTAAACGTGAATGCGCCATTGGCGGACACTGTCAGCGAATCGCCACCGTTATCCTGCAGCACTACCGATGCGCTGGTGTTCAGCCCCGAAACGGTACCGCCGATCGTGTAGGTCCTGGGGCTCGAAGGAGTCATGCTTCCGCATGCCGTCAACGCAATCAACGGCAGAGAAATGGTGAGAATTCGGATTTTCTGAATGAAGTCGGGCAGCATACACGTTCTCCTGAATGCGGGTCCGCGCCTGGATTGTCCTGGCGTAATGCAATTCAAGACAAACCCGGAGCCGAATTCCGCGGTCAGACAGAAAAGCGAAAAGCGGGAACAAATCGCCTCACGGGATCGGAAAAAGATTTCCGGGCGTGTTGTTCGGGTGGTCGGAAGGGGCTAACCGGCTGACGTTCGATTCGATTGCATGAGCCTAAATAGCCGCTGGAATTGGAGATAAATGGCGTTGACTGGAGCAGAACAAGCGAATAAGCTGAACCTCAATAAGGGCGGGTCAATCTGCATGCCCAATGAGGTCTCCGTCCAGATCACCGAACTCTTGCAGCACTGGAAACAGGGCGATGAAAAAGCCCTCGCAGATGTTTTGCCCCTGGTTTACAAGGAGTTGCGACGCTTGGCCCACTACCATCTGCAATCGGAACGGGCCGACCACACGCTGCAAAGCACTGCGCTGGTTCATGAGGCTTATCTGCGCCTGATGGGCGGCCAACCTTTGGAACTCCAAAATCGATCGCATTTCATCGCCGTCGCCTCAAGGCTGATGCGGCAGGTGCTGGTGGACTACGCGCGTGAGCGTCGAGCATCGAAGCGGGACGGCGGATGCAGAATCGCGGTGGAGTTTCTGGGCGCGATTGCCATCTCCGGAGATGCGGAGCTCATTGCTTTGGACGACGCGCTCCATGAGCTCTCCCGCATGGATGAGAGGCAGGGGAAGATCGTGGAGATGAAGTTTTTCGGTGGGTTGACTGCTCCGGAAATCTCGCAGGTGATGGGACTCTCGCGGGCGACCGTCGACCGCGACTGGGCCACCGCGAGGGTTTGGCTTCATCGTCAAATGAGCCGGGTGGCAGCGCCATGAACATCACAAAAGTATCCTGGCAGCAGGTCAAAGAGCTCCTGCACGAGGCAATGATCCTCGCCCCGGAACAGCGAACCAGGTTCCTCGACGAGGCGTGCTCGTCAAACCAATCGCTGCGTGCCGAGATCGAGTCCCTCCTGGCCGCCGATGAAAACGTCCGCCTCAGCTTTATGCAATCCGCGCCCCATGAAATTGATTCAGACTGGATGGAAATGACCGCGTCCAGTCGCCTTGGTGCGGGGCAAATCTTCGCGGAGCGTTTTCAAATCGTCCGCAAGCTCGGCGAAGGCGGCATGGGACAGGTCTGGCTGGCCGATCAGGCTTACCCGGTGCGCCGACAGGTCGCACTGAAGCTCATCAAAGCCGGAATGTATGACGAGGCCGTCGTCGAGCGCTTTGAGTCCGAACGGCAAGCCCTGGCGATCATGGATCATCCCGCCATCGCCAAGGTTTTCGACGCCGGCACGACTGCGCAAGGCCAGCCGTACTTTGTCATGGAGTTCGTGCCGGGACTTCCGATCACAGAGTATTGCGACCGGAAGAAGCTCACGATCAACGAGCGGCTCGATCTGCTCATTCAGGCATGCGAAGGCGTGCAACACGCGCATCAGAAAGCCATCATCCACCGGGATCTGACCCCGGCAAACATCCTGGTCATCGAGGTCGATGGAAAACCAGCTCCACGCATCATTGACTTCGGCCTTGCCAAGGCATCCGCACCATTGGCGGCCGGCGGCAACCGGTTGACGCAGTTGGGTCATTTTATGGGCACGCCTGGATATATGAGCCCCGAGCAGGCCGATCCTTTGGCGCAGGATATCGATACGCGCACCGATGTCTATTCGCTCGGAGTTGTGCTTTATGTTTTGCTGACGGGTTCGCAGCCCATCGATACGAAACAGTGGAAGCAGCAACCATTGGACGAATTACTGCGCAAACTGCGAGAAGAAGAGCCACCGTCTCCGAGCACCAGGGTCAACTCAGATCGAACCACGCTGACCGCTACTGCCTGTGCCAGAGGGACAGAGCCCCGACGTTTTGTGAGCCTGTTGCAAGGCGACCTTGACTGGATCACGATGAAGGCGCTCGAGAAGGTTCGCGCGCGGCGCTATGGCGCGCCCTCAGAAATCGCCGCGGACCTTCGCCGTTATCTCAACCATGAGCCGGTGGAGGCGCGTCCCGCGAGCACCGGCTACCGGGTGCAGAAGTATCTTCGGCGCCATGCCGCGCTGGCAGCGGGAATGGCTGCCGTGTTTGCTGTTTTGGCCGCCGGAGTTGTGGTCAGCACCACGCAGGCTATTCGAGCTAACAACGCGAGCCGCAGGGCGTTGCAAGAGCGAGACCGCGCCGTTCAGGCCGAGGCGCGCACTCGCATCGAACGCGATCGGGCCACTGCAGCCGACCAGGCTGCCATCCGCGATCGCAATCGTGCACTCGAGGAGAAAGAGCGGGCAGATGAAGAAGCTGCCTCCGCAAAAGCGGTAAGCAATTTTCTTCAGGATGATCTCTTGGCCCAGGCGAGTCCCTACAAGCAGTCGCGTCCAGATTCCAAGCCTGATCCAGACCTCAAGGTGCGTACGGCACTGGACCGCGCCGCTACCGGGATTTCAGGAAAATTTGACAGGCAACCGTTGGTCGAAGCTTCGATCCGGCGGACAATCGGTGTGGCGTATGCAGGTCTCGGAATCTATCCTGAAGCTCAACAACAACTGGAAAAGGCGCTGCAACTCAGGCGCGGCGTGCTTGGCGATGAAGATGTTGACACGTTGATCGTCGATCAGAATCTTGCACTGGTTTATCTCGAGCGCGGCCAATACCCAAAGGCCGATTCGCTCTATAAAAAGACGCTTGAGATTCAGCGGCGAGTTCTAGGCGACCAGCATCCTGACACCCTCACAAGCATGTACGGTCTTGCCGATGTTTTCAAACGCGAGCAAAAGCCTGCGCAGGCCGAGCCTCTATTGGCGAACGTTCTGAAGGCTCGCCGACACTTGCAGGGCAACGACCATCCCGACACCCTGGCAGTCATGTTTGCGCTGGGCGTCCTCTATCAGGAACAGGGCAACTACGCTCAGGCCGAGCCACTTCTAAAAGCTGCTCTCGACGGGCAGCGCCGAATACTTGGAGAAGGTCATCCGGAGACGCTGCTGACCATGAACAGCCTGGCTGCCCTATACGGCAACCAGCACAAGGATGCTCAGGCCGAGACACTCTACCTCAAGGCGCTCGACCTCGAACGCAGCACGCTCGGAGACGAACATCGCAACACGATTTTCACCCTGAACAGCCTGGCTTTCCTATATGACGCTGAAGGAAAATACGCGCAGGCTGAGCCTCTTTATCAGAAGGCGCTTGAGGCCCAGCGCCGTGTTCTCGGTGAAGACCATGACGACACGCTCTGGACCGCTGTGAGTCTCGCCACGGTGCTCAAGGAGGAGGCCAAATATGCGCAAGCTGAACCGCTTTTCCTCAAGACGCTTGAAGTTCGGCGGCGGCGGTTCGGCGAGGAACATGCTGAGACGCTGCTTCTGATGAATAATCTCGCAGCTCTCTATGCCACTCAGGGCAAATTCGGGCAGGCTGAACCACTCTTTGCCAAGGTCTTTGAAATCCGCAGCCGCGTGCTTGGGCCCGACGATCGTCACACCTTGCTGAGCCTGAATAACCTGGCGGAGATTTACGAATTGCAGGGCAAGTATGCGCAGTCTGAGCCCTTGCTGATCAAGGCCCTTGACTTGCGGCGTCGTACCCTGGGTGAGGAGAACACTGACACGCTGGTGAGCATGGAGGCGTTGGGCAAGCTCTTTCGCTGCGAAGAAAAGTACAGCCGCGCAGAACCACTGCTAACCCAAGCGGTCGAGGGTGATCGACGTGTGCTCGGTGAGGATCATCCTGAAACACTCAACAGCCTTGACGACCTGGCATTGCTCTATCGCAGCGAACGCGAATTCGAAAAGGCCGATGCTCTTCTAGCATCGCTTCTTGAAGCGAGACGTCGCGT
>Ga0116135_1001666_pt1 | contig 10853 bp, 5 predicted proteins | sample June2015DPH_20_1_FD_89738 | JGI IMG/M metagenome (GOLD analysis project Ga0116135, IMG submission 89738) | Peatland microbial communities from SPRUCE experiment site at the Marcell Experimental Forest, Minnesota, USA - June2015DPH_20_10 | ecosystem: Environmental > Terrestrial > Soil > Wetlands >... | reverse complement strand
GAACCGGCTGTACGCCGAGCAGTCGAAACAAGTCCCTGGTGGTGGTTTGAAGTCCAATCCGCTCCGGGACGCCGGCGCCGGTTAGAGCGTTCATCTCCACACCCCCCGTCGTTACCTCGATCTGCTCGAAAACGCTGTTCTCTTTTCTCCAACGAACAAAATCGGCTAGGGAGACCGCGCTACGGCTGCCGGGTTGCTTCAGAGATGTGTTGAGGATGGACACCAAGCGATCGCCGGCCGGGTAGGGGAGCGGACGCATCAGGATGGCGTCGACGGCGCTGAAGATGGTGGTGGTTGCGCTGATTCCGAGCGCTAGCGAAAGTATAGCCACCAGCGTAAAGCCGGGGCTTTTGACCAACATGCGAATCGCGTGACGCAAATCCTGACGCATCCGGCCTCCTGTTATTTGCCCAGCACCTGCGCGATTTCTTTTTCTACTTCGGCCTTGGGCACCAGGCCGATATGATGCGCCGCGATCCGTCCGTCGCGGTCGATCAGAAATGTTTCCGGAAGCGCGTCCAACCCGCCGTATGTTTTGGCCAGCGCTTCGCCGCCGAGGCCGATGCGATAGTTGATCTTCTTCTCCGCCAGGTACGGTTTGATCACTTCCCAGCCGTCCTCATCCATGGAAATTCCAACCACGGCGAAGCCCTTGTCCCGGTAGGTTTTGTCGAATTCGACAAACCAGGGGATCTCAGTGCGGCAAGGTATACAGTATGTCGCCCAAAAATTCAGTAGCACGACTTTGCCTTTGTAGGCGGACAGCCGGAGATCGGCGCCGGTGGAATCTTTCACGGTGAAATCCGGCGCGAGCGGCTTGGCGGTCTTTTTCTGAAGCAGGGCGGTGGGCAGTGCGGCGAGACACACACAGCTTGCCGCCAGAGCCGCGATCAGGGGCAGTCTTTTTATGCGGTTCACTTGCATACTTCTATTCTAGGAGCGCGCGAACCCGAGCAGTGCGCGGATGTTGTGACGGTCGGCTTCCTGGAGAGCGGCGATATAGCGCCCGCGCATGGTACCGGCGTCGCGCAGATTCGTTCTCCCCCAAGAAAAGCGCTCCCTGCCCAGCCGGATCGCGAGAAGATCCGCGGTGAGCCGGGCGTGGCGGCCGTTACCGTTGGGAAACGGGTGAATCTGCACCAACCGGTGATGCAAGCGCACCGCGATTTCGTCCGGTGAGTATGCTTTGAATTCGATCCACGCATTCGCGTCCGCGAGCAACTCCCCGAGAGCCACGGGAATCTCATAGAACGGTATTCCAAGATTGCGTTCGCTCGATCGGAACTTCCCCGCCCACTTCCAGACTTCGCCGAGCATGCGCCGGTGCAGTTCCTTGACGAATTTCTCGGTGAGCGGATCGCGCTTGCGGCGGAGCGCCCAATCCTGGGCACGGGCGATATTTTCCTGCTCGGCTTCATTCAACTCGCTGCGATAGGCGATGTAGGCGGGAATCAGCTCACGCCGTTCCTCGACAGTCAGCGGAGTGGCGTGCTGCGGCCCGTCGAACAGATCGCTCACGGGCTAGTCCCAGAACAGGCGCGGGTTCGTCTCGCGCACGATTTCATCCAGGCGGGCTTTGGCGTTCCGCGACGTGACTCCCTGGCCCTCCAGTAGCATGGAGTGTTCGACATACTCCCGGCGTTTTCGCTCGAAAGCACGGGCGCGGTCGCGGACCATGGTCTCGAGCGGTTTGTTGGGCACCAGTGCATAGACTAGCGTGCAGTCCAGCGCTTCAGCTACGCGGCGGAGCGTCCGAAGCTCAATGGTTCCCTTGGCCTCGGATTGTTCGAGTTCCACCAACGAAGGTTGTTTGATATTCAGCCTCCCAGCCAACTGCGCGGTGGTCATGCCAAGCGCCTGCCGGATGGCTCGGATCCACCCGCGAACAGGCGTGGCATAGCGCTTGGCCGGCCCAAGCTTTTTGAAACGTTCAGCAATTTTCAAACGGGAATGAGCAGCAATCCGAGCTCTTGTCATAGGTTATGACCTATCATAGCATTGATTTATAATAGGCTATGTCCTATCGCTAGCTAAATAATCGATAGGTTATGACCTATCAATGTAGCGTGTTTTATTCGCGTTCATCCGCGTTCATTCGCGGCCAAAAAGAATAGTCAAGGCAGCACCGGACAACTCTCAGCCTGAAAATAGTCCTTGCACTCGGCGACGGTCAGCGTGCGCGTAATTCGGCTCCTGGCCAGCTCGAAGAGTTCCGGGATATCCAGAATGTAGACACGCGCCGTGCCATCGAAACTCGACGTGGCTAGCAGTTTTCCATCGGGACTGAACGCCACGCCGGTGACTGCATCCTGATGGCCGCTCAAGGTAACCAACTCCTGCCCGCTCGCGGCATCCCAAACTTTGGCTGTCCGATCCCAACTGACGGTGGCGAGGCGCCTGCCGTCCGGGCTGAACGCGACCCCGTTCAAAAACATCTGATGGCCGCGCAGCGTGAGCAATTCCCGGCCGCTCGCTGCATCCCAAATCTTGGCGGTTTTGTCTTGACTAGCCGTCGCCAGGCGTTTGCCATCGGAACTGAATACGACGCTATTCACGCCATCCTGGTGGCCGCGCAAGGTACTCAACTCGCGTCCGGTGCCGGCGTCCCACAACTTCACCGTCTGGTCGGCGCTCGCCGTTGCCAGACGCTTGCCGTCCGGACTGAAGGCGACGCCCCACACGCGGTCCGGATGACCGCTCAGCTTGAGCAATTCTTCTCCATTGGCCGCGTCCCACACTCGCGCCGTCTTATCGAGACTGCTGGTAGCCAGGCGGCGGCCATCGGGGCTAAACACAATGCTCGAAATGGCATCTTCATGGCCATCTAAAATCAGTAATTGTCCGCCGCTCACAGCATCCCAAACGCGGGCGGTAGTTCCGGCGCTGGCCGTGGCCAGGCGCTTCCCATCAGGACTGTAGACCACATTCGTCACCCTGTTCGGGTGACCACGCAATGTGAGCAATTCGCGACCCGTGGACACATCCCACACTTTCGCCGTGTGGTCGTTACTGGATGTCGCGAGGCGTTTGCCATCGGGACTAAATGCCACACTGGTAACTTTGTCAGTATGCCCGTAGAGCGTAGGGAGCTCCCGCGGGAGGGCCAGATCCCAGAGTTTCGCGGTGGAATCCAGGCTCGCGGATGCGAGGCGGCTGCCGTCAGGACTGAAAGCCACGCCGTAGACCCCGGCTTGGTGGCCCGCCAAGGTCAGCAATTCCTCGCCAGTATCGGCGTCCCAAACTTTCGCCATTTTGTCCAGGCTGGCCGTGGCTAGCCGCTTGCCATCGGAATCGAAGGCCACGCCTTGAACCGGATACTGGTGATGCAGAATCAGAATTTTGCGCCCGGTGTCCGCGTCCCAAATGGTTGCGGTCTTATCCAGGCTGGCAGCGGCAAGACGATGCCCGTCAGGACTGAAGACCACGCTCCACACCTGGTCGCGGAAGCCGCGCAGGGTGACCAGCTCGCGCCCGCTGGACGCGTCCCACAGCTTCACGGTTCTGTCCAGGCTAGATGTTGCGACGCGTTTTCCGTCGGGGCTAAATACCGCGCTTGACAGCCCATCCGCGTGCCCGCGCAACGTCAGCAATTCCTGGCCGCTCGAAGCATCCCACAGCTTGGCGGCGCGATCCTCACTCGAAGTAGCGATGCGCAGGCCATCCGCGCTAAAGGCGACGCTTGAAAGCGTGCCCTCATGACCGCGCAGGGTTAGTAGTTCCCGGCCCGTCCGGACATCCCACACGCGAGCGGTTTTATCGAGACTCGCGGTGGCCAACCGCTGGCCGTCGGGACTGAATGCCGCGCTCCAAACCTGGTCCTGATGGCCTTTGAGCGTGAGTATCGCGCGGCCCGTAGCAGCATCCCACAATTTGGCCTCGTCACCCACCGTGGCGAGAAGCCGGCCATCGGGACTGAATGCCAATCCGAAAACCGGACCAGCGGAGTGCATGGTGAACAGTTCGTGATCCGCGAGTATAGCCGCATGCAACGCTGTCTCAGCTTCCGGAATCACGGGCTCGTCGAAGTGCCGCGTGGCCGCGATGGCGTGCATGGCCAGAATCACGCTGCGCTCGGGATCCAAGGGTAGGTTCTCGACCGCATAGGCAGCCAGCTTTCGAGCCGTGGCTACTCTTTCGGCACGCCTCGCGCGGATGGCCTGCCAGCCGCTCACAGCAATTCCGGCGATTAACAAAATCACGAACGCGGCAGCGATGGTGATTCCGGCCCAGTGCTTCCGCGCGAATTTGCCGGCGCGGTAGGTGCGGGAAGGCGGCGCAGCTTCTACCGGCTCACCGCGCAGGTATCGCCCGAGATCGCTGGCCAGGTCGGCCGGCGAGCGATAGCGGCGCTCGCGATCTTTCTCCAGCGCCTTGAGCGTGATCCAATCCAAGTCGGCCGAGAGCTGTTTCGTCAATTTGCTGGGACGCTCGGGGTCTTCTTCGCGAACCTTGCGCAGCAGCTCTTCAAACGGGAGTTCTTCGTTGAAGGGCGGCGCGCCAACCAACAATTCGTAAAGAATGATGCCGAGAGAGTAAACGTCGGTGCGCGTATCCACATCCGCGCCACTGTAGTCGGTCTGTTCCGGGCTCATGTAGCGCGGTGTTCCCACGATGACGCCTACACGAGTATGCTCGGTGAACTCCTCAGTGCTCGATTCCATGGCCTTCGCCAGGCCGAAATCGATGATCTTGGGGACGGGCTTGGAATCCTGTTCGGTGACCAGGACGTTGGATGGTTTCAGGTCGCGGTGCAGAATGGATTTCTGGTGCGCATGCTGGACGCCGTCGCAGACCAGCATGAACAGTTCGATGCGCTTGCCGATGGCGATGTGATGCGCATCGCAGTACTCGGTGATCGGCACGCCTTCCACGTACTCCATCGCGAAGTACGGACGGCCCTCGGGAGTGGAGCCGGCATCGTAGACGCGGGCGATGGCGGGATGCTCCATCATAGCCAGCGCTTGCCGTTCGGATGAGAAGCGCGCCACCACTTCCTCGGTATCCATCCCGGGCTTGATGAGTTTGAGCGCCACTTTTCGGCGAACCGGATGGGTCTGCTCCGCGAGCCACACCGAACCCATGCCGCCTTGTCCGAGCCGCTTTACCAAACGATATGCGCCGATGGTCTGGCCAAGATCCCAGCCCGCGGATTCGCCACCGAGCGCGGCGTCAGCCATAGCCAGGGTGGGGTCGTCGATAAGACTGGCAGGGTTGAGACTGGCAGGGTTGTCACCAGGGGGAAGGGGCTGGTGGGGAGGGGGATGGTCCGGCGATTCCACTTTCGATGCCACAGTATACCCCTTTGGTTCGCTGAGCGGCTTTTGTAACAGAAAACTCGCCCAGTTGGCCCGCCTGTAAAGTCCCTATTTGGCCGATAGATGTACCTAGGGGTATGCCCGTTCGATCTCCCATTCTGTCCTGCCTCTTTTTGGCAATCGGGGGCTCAGTTTCTTACTCCGCCCCGCCTCCTCGCGCCCATGTCGATCCAACCGAAGCGCTGAGGATATACGCGCACGATATCTGGCAAGTAGAGAACGGCTTACCGCAGGACGCCGTGCAAACCATCACACAAACGACAGATGGTTATTTGTGGCTCGGCACTGAGGAGGGGTTAGTTCGGTTTGATGGAGCGCGATTCACCGTGTTCAACCGAAAAAACACGCCAGCCCTCCAGGAAAGCTATGTGCGGGTATTGTTCCCGGACCCGGACGGCGCGCTTTGGATCGGCGGCAGAGTGGCGGGCGTCACACGGTTTTTGAACGGCCATTTCCGGAATTTTGGAGTACAAGATGGACTGCGGGAGGGCGGAGTCACCGCCATCGCAAGGGACAGCCGGGGGACCTTGTGGGTGGGCACCAACGCAGGATTGAGCCAGTTCCGTGGGGAACGATTTGCCGAGTACGGCAGTAGCAGCCATCCCTTTACCGCCAGCGTGACGGCGTTGTTGGTGGATCACAAGGGCGAGGTTTGGGTTGGCACGGAAGAAAGCGGGCTGTTGCGGATTGTCAACGGCAGCGATCGATGGTACACGGTCGAGCAAGGATTGTCCAGCAATCGAATCCTGGCGCTTTTTGACGATGGGGCCGGGAGTGTCTGGGTTGGCACGGACGGCGGTGGGCTGGATCAAATCAGAGACGACAAGATTGCGGTTTTTGGGAAGGCGCAGGGGCTCGAGAACAGCTCCGTCGTTTCGATCGGCGAAGGAGCGGGTGCCCAGCTTTGGGCCGGTACCAATGGCGGCGGATTGGCTCGCCTGGAAAACGGCAAGTTCACCGCTTACACGATGCAGCAGGGCCTATCGAATGACGTGGTGTTGTGCCTCTTCAAGGACCGCGAAGACAATCTCTGGATCGGAACTGACGGCGGCGGTCTAAACCGGCTGAAGCGCCGCGAATTCCTGACTTATACCGTCAATGACGGCCTGTCTCACAATCGGGCTACTTCCATCTATCAAAGCCGGGATGGCAGCGTGTGGATCGGAACGGCGGGCGGCGGGTTGAACCGGTTCCAGGACGGCAAGTTCAAGAACTATACCACCCAGGATGGCCTGTCGAGCAATCTGGTGCGCTCGCTGCTCGAAGATGAGCAGGGCAATCTGTGGATCGGTACCGATGGCGCGGGGCTGAACGTCTTGCGCAACGGACGGTTCAGCACATATTCCCACAAGGACGGTCTATCGAACGACGTCGTGTTGTCGCTCGCGCAAGGTGCGAACGGCGATCTGTGGATTGGAACGGCGGACGGATTGTGCCGCATGGGCCGCGGCAGCTCTCATCCCGCGAGGCTGCCCGGGGAATTCGAACACGCCGTGATTATGGCCTTGCTGCGGAGCCGGGACGGAAGTTTGTGGATCAGCGCCATCGGCCATGGTCTGGTGCGGCTCGACGGCGGTGAGTTCCGGAGCTTCGCGGCGGGCCTCGCGGAGGAGTTCGTTACTTCCCTGTACGAGGATTCCGGCGGAAATATTTGGGCGGGAACCAACGGCGGCGGGTTGTGCCGAGTCCAAGCCGGCCGGATCGCAATTGCCACCGCCAAGCAGGGGCTGTTTGACGATACGATTTTCCAGATCTTGGAAGATAACCAAGGAAATCTTTGGATGAGCTCCAATCGCGGCGTGTTTCGGGTCAGCAAAAAACAGTTGAATGACCTGGCAGACGGCAAAACGCAGTCGGTGGATTCTTTCGCCTACGGCAAAGCCGATGGGATGAAGGCCGCCGAATGCACCAGCAACAATCAGCCGGCGGGATGGAAAACGCGCGACGGAAGATTGTGGTTCCCAACCATAAAGGGAGTTGCGATTGTCGACCCGCGCCATATGGCCAGCAATACCAAGCCGCCGCCGGTGGTGGTGGAGGAACTGATCGCTGATGGGAAATCCATTCCTCTAGGAAGCGAGATCGCGCTTCGCCCGGGGACCGCGCAGGTGGAGTTGCACTTCTCCGGGCTCAGCTTCACAGCGGCCGAGCGAGTTCGCTACAAATATATGCTGGAAGGATTCGATTCAGGCTGGATAGACTCTGGAAGACGAAGGATTGCGTACTTTACGAATCTGTCGCCAGGCCACTATCGTTTCCGGGTGATCGCCTGCAACAACAATGGCGTATGGAATGAGATTGGCACCGGAGTTGGCTTCTCGATCCAACCGCACTTCTACCAGACTCCGTATTTCTACATTGGATGTGGATTGCTGGTAGCGCTCGCGTCGGCGCTGCTTTATCGGAATCGAGTGGCGGGAATAAAGGCCAATCAGCGCAAGCTGGCGGTTCTGGTGGAAGCGCGCACTAAGGAACTAAGAGCCACTGAGTCCAGATTCCGTATCCTGTTTGACGACACTCCGTTGCCCCTTTTTCTCTATGACCTCGCCACGCTTCAGTACATTGAGGTGAATGACGCTACCGTGGCCCGCTACGGTTACACACGCGAAGAATTCCTCAGTATGAAAGTGACTGACATCCGCCCTCCCGAAGACGTTCCAAGGTTGCTCGAGAAAATTCGTCAACCGGAAGGCCAGGACCGCAAGTTGTGGAGGCATCGCCTGAAAAACGGCGGCATGATCGATGTTGAAATCACCTCTCGAAAAATCGACTGGAACGGCCGGACCGCGGTGCTGGTAGCGGCCCAGGACGTAACCGAGCGCAAGAGAGCCGAGTTGGAACTGATGAAGGCCAAGGAAATGGCGGAAGCATCCAGTCTGGCGAAAGGCGCTTTCCTGGCTAATATGAGCCACGAGATCCGCACGCCGATGAACGGCATCCTGGGAATGACGGAGCTGCTTTTCGGTACGGCGCTGGAGCGTGAGCAAAGCGAATACCTGGAAATGCTGAAGGGGTCCGCGGACGCGTTGCTGACCATCATCAACGACATTCTGGATTTCTCGAAAATCGAAGCCGGCAAGTTGGACCTGAACCACCAGGAATTCAGGCTGCGGGAATCATTGGAAGCAACCATGAAGGCGCTCCAGGTAGGCGCGCTTCAGAAGGGGTTATCGCTAGGGTGGGAGATCGTTCCAGATGTTCCCGAAGACGTGATCGGCGATCCGGTCCGGCTCCGGCAAGTAGTGAACAACTTGGTGGGGAATGCTATCAAATTCACGGAGTGCGGCGAGGTGTACCTGAAAGTCGAGAAGGATGTAGAACAGGACGAAGAGGTTCTGGTGCGCTTCTCGGTTCGGGACACTGGAATCGGTATTGCACCGGACAAGCACACGCTGATCTTCGAATCGTTCGCGCAGGCGGATGCTTCCACCACGCGGAAATTCGGAGGAACCGGCCTGGGGCTCCCGATATCGCAGCGGCTAACCAGGATGATGGGCGGGACCATATGGCTGGAGAGCACAGTGGGAGCAGGCAGTGCGTTCTATTTCACGGTCCGTTTCCGAGTGTCGGAGAAAATGCCGCGTGTATTGCCCGCACTCCAAACGCCGCGCATGGAATCGAATGGAAAACGGCTGCGCGTTCTGGTGGCCGAGGACAACAAGGTGAATCAAGTAATCGTGGGGCGTTTGCTGGACAAAGCCGGCCACACCGCTGCGATGGTGGACAATGGACGCGCGGCCTTGAGCGCCCTCAAAGAACAGGAATTTGATCTGATGCTCTGCGATATGCAGATGCCGGAAATGGATGGATTCGCCGCGATGGCCCATATCCGCGAAGACGAGCGGGGCAGTGGGCGCCACTTGCCCATCATTGCTCTTACGGCACATTCCATGAAGGGCGATGCGGAACGATGCTTGGCCGCCGGGGCAGACCGGTACATCTCAAAGCCCATCGATATCCACAAATTGCTGTCTGAGATTGATTCTCTGGTAAATCTTCAAATGCAAGTCGCGCGGGACGGCGAATCGGGCTCGACGCATTCTTGACGCTTATTACTCGTGCCGCAATGCTTCCATTGGATCTACGCGAGCGGCGCGGCGCGCCGGTCCATACGCTGCCATGAACGTAATCGCAATCATCCCCAGCGCGCCGAAGGCGATCGGCGCGACGCTGTCTTGAGGAAGATCATGCATCAAAATTGCCACGAAGGATTTGCCCCACAGCGCCAACGGCACCCCGAGCGCGAGTCCCGCCAGAACCATTCCGAGCGCCTCACCGAAGATCATCCGATTTACGTTGGCGGGCGTGGCGCCCAGCGCCATACGTATGCCAATCTCCCGGATGCGCCGGGCTACTGTGTAGGCGAGTAGTCCGTAGAGGCCGATGGCCGCGAGCAGCGATCCCAGGCCGCCGAATAACTCCGATAGCGCTGCTATTAGCCGCTCGGTGACGATAGTGGCGTCCACTTGATCGGATAGCGCGGTGATGCGTGCCACTGGAACGGTCTTCAGAACTGCGCCCACCGTGCGGCGAACATCGCCCATTACAGCGGTTGGGTCGACATTGGTCCGTAATACGAAATTTTGCGCCAGCACTCCGCCATCCTGGAATGCCGGCAGGTATATGGTGCGCGGCGTGGGTTCGCGAATCTCATAGTACTTGGCGTCGGCTACCATGCCTACGATTTCGTAGGACCTGGGCTCCCGAGTGCCGGTAGCGTGATCCAGCGTTATATGCTTTCCGATGGGATCGCCGCCGGCGAAATAATAGCGTGCCAGTGCCAGATTGACGATCGCGGCTTGCGAGTCACCGATTTTAAAATCGCGGCCGGCCAGCAGCGGCGTTCCCAGCGTCTCGAAATATTTCGGCGCAACCCAGCTGAGCGAAATGTAGCGCCGGTCCTCCGGTTTCTCCTCGAAGCCTTGGACGCTGGCAAAACCGCTGGCACCGGCGCCTGAGAGCGGGGTGGGCGCGCAGAGGGAGGCGAAACGCACACCCGGAATTGCCTGGAAACGCGCCAGCAGTTCCTGGTATGCGCCGGATAATTGTTCGTCATTGTATCCGCTGCGAGACGGGTCCAGAGTGCCGAGCAATACGTGGTCGCGCCGGAAGCCCAAGTCCACGTGCCGGAGATTCGCGAGGTTGCGGACAAACAAACCTGCTGCGCTCAACAATGCCACCGACAAAGCCACTTGCGCGACCACCAACGCCTTTCCAAAAAGCCGGCGCACCCTGGTCTCGCCGGCTCTTCCGATTTCGCGCATTGCCGACACCGGTGCGGAAGTGAACGCAGCCCACGCAGGCGCCAGTCCAAACAGCACTCCGGTCAATAATGCGATCGCTACGCTAAACAGCAACACGTGCGCATCCGGCTGCACATCGATCTCGAAAGGTTGCGGCAATCCGATAATTTGCCGTCCGGACGTCATGATCCGCACCAGCGCGCGGGCGCCGAAATAGGCGAACCCGATGCCCAGCAGGCTGCCCGCGGCGGAAAGCATCAGAGACTCCGTCAAAACCTGGCGCACCAGGCGCAGG
>Ga0116135_1001660_pt1 | contig 10881 bp, 12 predicted proteins | sample June2015DPH_20_1_FD_89738 | JGI IMG/M metagenome (GOLD analysis project Ga0116135, IMG submission 89738) | Peatland microbial communities from SPRUCE experiment site at the Marcell Experimental Forest, Minnesota, USA - June2015DPH_20_10 | ecosystem: Environmental > Terrestrial > Soil > Wetlands... | reverse complement strand
GACCTGATGGCAGATGCCGGTACCGGGCGGCACCACGGGGAAATTCGAAAACGCATTCTGGCCCCATTTCAGGAATTCGTAGCGTTCCTGGTTCTGCTTGTATTCCTCGACCACATTCTTGCCGAACGCCTTGTTGTCACCGAAGAAGTTCACGATCACGCTGTGGTCGATGACGAGATCGACCGGCACCAGCGGATTGATCTTTTCGGCGTCGCCGCCGAGCGCCTGCATGGCGTTGCGCATCGCCGCCAGATCGACCACCGCGGGCACGCCGGTGAAATCCTGCATCAGCACCCGCGCCGGACGAAACGAGATTTCATGTTCGAGCGCGCGCTTCTTCAGCCATTTCGACACCGCGACGATGTCGGCTTTCTTGACGCTGCGGTCGTCTTCATGGCGCAGCAGGTTTTCCAGCAGCACCTTCATCGAATAGGGAAGTTTCGAGATTCCCTTGAGACCGTTTTTCTCGGCCGCGGGCAGGCTGTAATAGACGTAGGTCTTGCCACCAACCTTGAGGGTCTTTTGGCATTTGAAGCTGTCGAGCGAGGTCATGTGAGGCAATCCCAATTGTCAGTTATACCCGGCAGAGGTATTAGAACACCGGCGGAGAGGCTTGGCCGATAGCTTGCAGCCGCGGATTGTGTGCTGCATCAAGTTCCGGCTTATAGAATCTTTCTAGAAGCACCGCCACACCGACAATCGTGCCGCAGCAATGCGGCACCCACAAATTCCGACGCGCTACCCACAGGTTTCCAGAGGGCTGTGAAAGGACAACATGCGGCTCTGCGGACGTGGCATCAGATGCGTGCGGGGCGGTCGGGAAGTGTTCTCGGCGCTGGATTTCGAGGCGTCCTCCGGCGCGGCGCTGGCCGTCACCGGCCCCAATGGATCAGGCAAAACCTCGCTGCTGCGACTGATCGCCGGCCTCCTGACCCCGACCCTGGCCGGCGGCACCATCGATCTCGAGGGTGGCGGGGTGGAGTTGAGCTTGCCCGAACAGGCCCATTACCTTGGCCATCGCGATGCGCTGAAGCCGGCCTTGAGCGTGCAGGAAAACCTTGAATTCTGGCGTGATTTTCTGGGTGGCGAGGCGTTCGATCCCGCGCAAAGCCTGGCCGCGGTGGGGCTCGACCATGCCGCCCGGCTGCCGGCGGCGTATCTGTCGGCCGGTCAGCGGCGCAGGCTTTCGATCGCCCGGTTGCTGGCGGTGCGGCGGCCGGTCTGGCTGCTGGATGAACCGACCAACGCGCTGGACGCCGCCGGACAAGGCCTGTTTGCGGGGTTGATGAACGACCACCTCGCGCGCGGCGGGCTGATCGTCGCCGCCACCCATGCGCCCCTGGGACTGCAAGCCCGGGAATTGCGGATCGGGGAGGCGTCGTGACCGCCCTCGCCGCGCTGATTCGAAGGGATATCCGCATCGCGCTGCGGGTCGGCGGCGGCGCGCTGATCGGCGTGCTGTTCTTCCTCACCGTGGTGGTGCTGATGCCGTTCGCGGTCGGCCCCGATCTGGCGTTGCTGACGCGGCTCGGGCCGGCGATCCTCTGGCTCGGCGCCCTGCTCGCAAGCCTGCTCACCCTCGACCGGCTGTTCATGGCCGACCACGAAGACGGCTCGCTCGACCTGATCGTGATGAGCCGGACCCCGCTGGAACTGACCTGTGCCGCGAAAGCGCTGGCGCACTGGCTGGCCGCCGGATTGCCGCTGGTGATCGCAACCCCGGTGCTGGGGCTGTTGCTCAATCTCGACGCGACAGCGACCTCGGCTGTCGCGTTGACGCTGCTGGCGGGCACGCCGGCGCTGACCTTTACCGGCATGATCGGCGCAGCGCTGGCGGTGACGCTGCATCGCGGTGGACTGCTGCTGGCGGTATTGGTGCTGCCGCTGTCTATACCGGTGCTGATCTTCGGTGTGGCCGCCTCGGAGGCTGCGATCACCGGGCCCGTGTCGTTCGGCGCGCCGTTCTCGATCCTGTGCGCATTGTCGCTGATCAGTTTTGTCATTGGACCGTTCGCCGCGGCTGCGAGCCTGCGGCAAGGATTGGATTAGAGCGTTTTCAAGCGAAGTGGGTACCGGTTCGCATAAAGAAAACGCGTCAAAACGAAAGATTAGAGCCTGGGTTCTGATTCGGTCAGAACCCAGGCTCTAGGTGCGATCAACTAAACCGTAATCAACTCTTGCGGAGACGGCATGAAACAAAAACAGCCGCATTGCCTGCGACAATGATGATGATTATCAGGATGTCATGACGCTGATCGATCTCGCCAACCCGACCCGGTTCCTGTCGTTGACCGCGCGCCTGTTGCCATGGCTTGCGGCCGCAACCGCCGTCTTGCTGCTGATCGGCCTCTATCAGTCCGCGATGGCGCCCGATGACTATCAGCAGGGCGCCACCGTGAAGATCATGTTCATCCACGTGCCGAATGCCTGGCTGTCGATGTTCGTCTGGGGCGTCATGAGCCTGGCGGCACTGGGCACGCTGGTGTGGCGGCATCCGCTGGCGGATGTCGCGGCCAAGGCCGCCGCGCCAATCGGGGCGGCGTTCACGTTTCTCGCTTTGGTCACGGGTTCGCTGTGGGGACGGCCGATGTGGGGCACCTATTGGGAATGGGATGCGCGGCTGACTTCGGTGCTGATTCTGTTCCTGATGTATCTCGGCCTGATCGCGCTGTGGCGCGCGGTCGAGGATCCTTCCCGCGCCGCCCGCGCCGCGGCCATCCTGACGCTGGTGGGCGCGATCAATCTGCCGATCATCAAATTCTCGGTGGATTGGTGGAACACGCTGCATCAGCCGGCATCGGTGATGCGGCTCGGCGGCCCGTCGCTCGACCGCGCCTTCCTGATTCCGCTCTTGGTGATGGCGGCGGCATTTTCACTTCTGTTCGTGACCCTGCATCTGGCGGCGATGCGCAACGAGATTCTGCGCCGCCGGGTGCGCGCGTTGCAAATGATGCAAGTGGCGCAAGCCAGCCAGCGTTCGGCGTGAAGGCGATGTCGCTTGGCCCCTACGCGTCCTTCATCGTGACGTCCTATCTGCTGGTGGCGGCGGTGGTGCTGATCCTCATTATCTGGATCGCGATCGATTATCGCCGTCAGAAGCAAACCCTGCACGAGCTCGAAGCCGGCGGCGTGGCCCGACGCTCCGGGCGCAGCGCCACGGACATCACATGAGCAAACCTCCGCCGATACCTATAAATGCTGCGCCGCGAACCTCGCGCTGGTTGATGGCGCTGCCGCTGATCGGCTTCATCGCACTGGCCGCGATCTTCTGGTTCCGGCTTGGCAATAGCGACCCCTCGCGCATTCCATCCGCCCTGATCGGTCATCCGGCGCCGCAAACCGCGTTGCCCGCGCTCGATGGCCTCGTCAATAATGGCGCGCCGGTGCCCGGGCTCGACCCTTCAGCGTTCAAGGGCAAGGTCAGTGTCGTCAATGTCTGGGCCTCGTGGTGCATACCCTGTCACGACGAAGCGCCGCTGTTGACCGAACTCGGCAAGGACACAAGGCTGCAGGTCGTCGGCATCAACTACAAAGATTCGCCCGACAATGCCCGGCGATTTCTTGGCCGCTACGGCAATCCGTTCGGCATTGTCGGCGTCGACGGTAATGGCCGCGCCGCGATCGAATGGGGAGTCTACGGCGTGCCGGAAACCTTCATCGTCGGACGCCAGGGCACCATCGTCTACAAGATGGTCGGCCCGGTCACCCCTGACAATATCAACACCATATTGCGGGCCGAGATCGACAAGGCGCTGAAAGCGGGAAGCTAAGTCCTTCCGCGAAATCGCGCGGCGAGAGGGAATGGCTCACCCCTTGGTGACGTCCCCCTCCGCCGCGTCGCTTGCTTCCAGCGAGACCGGCTCCAGATGGTAGCGCTTGATCAGCGGCATCTGCGTGACCGCGAAGATCATCGTCAGCGGGATCACGCCGAACGCCTTGAAGGCCACCCAGAAATCGGTGGTCTGGGTGCGCCAGACGATTTCGTTCACAATCGCCATCGCGAAAAAGAACAGCGCCCAGCGCAGCGTCAGGGCGCGCCAGCCCTGCGGTGTCAGATTGAACATCTGGTCGAACATGATCGCGATAAAGGAGCGGCCGAACAACAGGCCGCCGCCGAGCACCGCGGCGAACAGCCCGTAGATGATGGTGGGCTTGACCTTGATGAAGGTTTCATCGTGCAGCACCAGGGTCAGCGTGCCGAACACCAGCACCACGACGCCGGTGACCAGCGCCATGATCGGCACATGCCGCGTCACCACGTAAGACGCGATCATCGCCGCCACCACCGCCACCATAAACGCGCCGGTGGCGACGAACAGGTGGAATTTGGCGTTGGCCACGAAAAACACCACCAGCGGACCGAGTTCGGTCGCGAGCTTGAACAGCGGATGCGGCGTGGTTTTGTCTATCTCATACCCCGTATTGCCGTCATCATCCGCGAAAGCGGATGATCCAGTATTCCGAAGCGCCTCGATTCCAACTGACGGCGCGGCGTACTGGATGCCCCGCCGGAGCCTGTCATCGGGCTCGCCAAAAGGCGAGACCCGTTGGCGGGGCATGACAAGAAAAACCCTAAGATTCGATCCCGGCGATCGCCTGCGCGAAATCGCGCGCGGTGAACGGGGCGAGATCGTCGATGCCCTCGCCGACGCCGATGAAATGCACCGGCAGTTTGTGCTTTTCCGCGAGCGCCACCAGGATGCCGCCGCGGGCGGTGCCGTCGAGCTTGGTCATCACCAGGCCCGTCACCCCTGCGGTACGATGAAACGCCTCGACCTGCGACAGCGCATTTTGTCCCACCGTGGCATCGAGCACCAGCAGCACCGCATGCGGCGCCGACGCATCGACCTTCTTGATGACACGAACCACCTTTTCAAGCTCGTTCATCAACTCGGCCTTGTTCTGCAGCCGGCCCGCGGTGTCGATCAGCAGCACGTCGAGCTTTCCCTCCCGTGCCGCCGACAACGCATTGAAGGCCAGGCTCGCCGAATCCGACCCCTGCGCGGCCGCGATCACCGGCGACTTGGTACGCTCGCCCCAGATCTTCAATTGCTCGATCGCGGCGGCGCGAAAGGTATCGCCCGCGGCCAGCATCACCTTGCGGCCCTCAGTGGAAAGCTTGGCTGCCAGCTTGCCGATCGTAGTGGTCTTGCCGGAACCGTTGACGCCGACCACCAGAATCACAAACGGTTTCTGCACCGCGTCGATCACAAGCGGTTTCGCCACCGGAACCAGCACTTTCTCGACCTCGGTCGCGACCACCGATTTCACGTCATCCGCCGAGATCGTCTTGTCGTAGCGCCCGGCGCCCACGGCAGTTGCGATCCGCGCCGCGACCTCGGTTCCCAAATCGGCGCGCAGCAGCACGTCCTCGATATCCTCGAGCATCGCGCGATCGAGCTTGCGCTTGGTGACGAGATCGGCCACGGCGGCGCCGAGCGAACCCGAGGTGCGCTTCAGGCCGCCGGATAGCCGCCGCCACCAGCTCAGTTTGGTCTGTTCCGGAATGGTATCGTTCATGTCCGACGTGTGTTAGCCGTTTCATCCTTCAAACGAAAGTCTTGACGATTGATGGACGTTGCCGAACTGACTGCGGACGAAATCCAGGCCCGCGTGCTCCATCGCGACGGGCTGATGCTGGTGATCGACAAGCCCGCGGGGCTGCCGGTGCATCGCGGCCCCAAGGGCGGTGCCAACCTGGAATCTTCCTTCGACGCGCTGCGATTCGGCCTGCCGCGTCCGCCGGTGCTGGCCCACCGGCTCGACCGCGATACGTCCGGCTGCCTCGTGCTGGGACGCCATCGCAAGGCGACGGCGTCGCTGGGCCTGCTGTTCAAGCACGGCAAGATCTCCAAAACCTACTGGGCGGTGGTCGAAGGCGGGCCGGTCGAGGACCGGGGCACCATCGACATGCCGCTCGGCCGCCTCAATGCCGAGCGCGGCTGGTGGCAGAAGCCGGATCCAGAGGGGCAAAAGGCCGTCACCAACTGGACGGTGCGGGGTCGTGGCGACGGCCTCGCCTGGCTCGCGCTCGAGCCCGTCACCGGCCGCACCCATCAATTGCGCGTTCACTCCGCTTCGATGGGCTGGCCGATCGTCGGCGACAATATCTACGGCACCGGCCCGCGTTTCGGCGAGCCGAGCCTGCATCTGCATGCCCGCGAGATCGTGATTCCGATCTCCAGAAATAAAGACCCGGTGCGGGTGACCGCGCCGGCGCCGGCGCATTTGCACGAGCGGTTGCGGAAATGCGGGTGGAACGGGGAGTGATTTCGTGAGAGAGCCCGTCGTTGGCTCCGATCACGGCTGTCATCATCCGCGAAAGCGGATGATCCAGTATTCCAGAGACCTGCGGATTGATCGAGAAGCCGCAGCGTACTGGATCGCCCGGTCAAGCCGGGCGACGACGAGTTGTTAGCGCTTCACACCGTCAACCGCGCGCCATCGTTCCCGGCGATCGTCAGCGCCCGCACCGCGCCTGATATCTCGCCACTGATCGCCACCGGCAGAAAATGTTCGGTGCGGCCCTGGGTCGCGCTCTCGATCAAAACATGGCGCATCATACCGATTTCCGATGCCAGTCGCTTCCGCAGCGCGGCTTCTCCCGCGGCCCGCAATCGGCTGGCGCGCTCTTTGATCTTGTCGCCGGAAACCTGCGGCATCCGCGCCGCCGGGGTGCCCGGGCGCTTCGAATAGGGGAACACATGCAGGAAGGTCAGGCCGCATTGTTCGACCAGATCCTGCGAGCGTGCGAACATCTCCCCGGTTTCGGTCGGAAAGCCCGCGATGATATCGGCGCCGAGCGTGATGTCGGGCCGTAACCGCCGCACCTGCGCGCAGAAATCGATCGCATCGGCGCGCGAATGCCGCCGCTTCATCCGCTTCAGGATCAGGTCGTCGCCGGACTGCAGCGACAGATGCAGATGCGGCATTAAACGTTCGTTCTCCGCGATCACGTCGAGCAGATCCTTGTCGACCTCGACCTGATCGATCGACGAAATGCGCAGCCGCTTCAGTTCCGGCACATGGCGCAGGATCTGCTTTGTCAGCAGGCCGAGTTTGGGCACGCCCGGCAGATCCGCGCCGTAGCTGGTCAAGTCGACGCCGGTCAGCACGATTTCGGCATGGCCGCGCGCGACCAGCGCGCGAACCTGATCGACCACCGCGCCCATCGGCACCGAGCGCGAATTGCCGCGGCCATAGGGGATGATGCAGAAGGTACAGCGGTGGTCGCAGCCGTTCTGCACCTGCACGAACACCCGCGGCAGGCCGCTCTGAAATCCTTCCAAGAGATGCGGCGCCATCTGCTTCACCGCCATGATGTCGGCGACCGCGATCTTCTCATCTGCCGCGATGCCGAATGCGGGCGCGGCGTCGAGCGCCGTGCGCGCATCGCGCCAGGCTTCGCCGCGCATCTTGTCGTCATTGCCGATGACCCGATCGACCTCGGCCATATCGGCGAACATCTGCGCCTGGGTCTGCGCCGCGCAGCCGGTGACCACAATGCGCGCCTGCGGCCGCTCGCGCTTGAGCCGGCGGATCGATTGCCGCGCCTGCGCCACCGCCTCGTTGGTAACCGCGCAGCTATTGATGACGATGGTATCCATCAACCCGGCGCGTTCTGCCTCGCGGGCGATCACCTCGGATTCGAAGGCATTGAGGCGGCAGCCAAAGGTGATGACGTCAACGCTCATGGTTCAAGCGACGGACGCAAACAATGCGGGATCGAAGCGGCCTTCATATTCGAAATCGGCCGTGCCCGTCATCAGCACGTGGTCATCGCGCTCGCGCCACTCGATCGCGAGTTCGCCGCCGGGCAGCGCGATCTGCACCAGGCGATTGGCGCGGCGCAGCCGCGCCGCGGCGACTGCTGCAGCGCAGGCCGCCGAGCCACAGGCCCTGGTCAGTCCCGCGCCGCGCTCCCAGGTGCGGATCGTGATGTGATCGCGATCGGCGATGTGCGCGAGCGTGATGTTGGCGCGCTCCGGAAAGATCGGATGGTTTTCCAATAGCGGCCCGAAGCGGGCGAGATCGTAGGCGTTGACGTCGTCGACCCAGAAGATCGCATGCGGATTGCCCATGCTGACCACGGACGGCGTGTGCAACACCGGCGCGTCGATCGGACCGATCTGCAGCTCGATTGAGCGCGTGTCGCGGAATTCTTCGGCGAGCGGAATATCCTTCCAGCCGAATTTCGGCGGGCCCATGTCGACGGTGTAGAGATCGGCCGACGGACCCTGCCAGCAATTCAAAAGGCCGGCCCGGGTCTCAAACGTCACGGCGGTCTGGCCGGTTTTCTCGAACAGCCGGCGCACCACGCAGCGCATGCCGTTGCCGCAGGCCCCCGCTTCCGAGCCGTCATTATTGTAGATGCGGATAAAAGCCTCGGTGCCGGCCAGGCGCGGCGGCTGCAGCACCATCAGCTGGTCATACGGCACGCCCGCAGGCTGGGCCACCGCGCGCGCTTCTTCCGCGCTGACCGCGGCGGGGTGGTCGCGCAGATCGACCACCACGATTTCGTTGCCGATGCCGTTCATCTTGGCAAAGGGTCGGTTGGCGAGCGCGCTCATGGAATTTCCCGGTCTGTGCCCGTCTTATATGGCGAATGACGGCGGATTGGCCAGTGCGGCAAATCTGTGTCGGGTCCTCACCGGACGGGGGCGGCCATGAAATATCTGTCATGGGACTAAAACGGCCCTTGCGTGTTAGGATGCCGTCGCTTCGTCATACGCTTCACCGACGTGAACCGGGACATCTGGGCGAGGCGCGCGCGCTGATCACGGCCATGGAGAATACCGAATGAATTTGCCCCGCCATTTCCGCCTTGCCATGGTCGCGCTGGTCCCGGCAGCCGCGATTTCGCTGGGTCTTGGCATCCTGGGTCTTGGCATCGCAGGTCTTGGTCCCGCGCTGGCGCAGACGCCGCCGCCTACGGCGAGCACACCGGCCCCCGCACCGAGCCCGGCCCCGAGCCCCGCCGCGGAGGCTCCGGCAGCGTCGACCCCGGCAACGCCTGCACCGGTTCAGACCGCCGATCCGTTCGGCGAACAGATCGCGCTGACGCCGAAGACGGTCGTCATCGCCAAGGGCTCTGCCAATTGGGATGCGGCGTTCGACACCCTGATCGAATCATTCAAGACGCTGTCAGGCTTGCTCGACAAGCAGGGCATCAAGCCCGCGGGCAATCCGATGATCGTCTATACGTCGACCGACGATACCGGCTTCACTTATCTCGCGGAAATTCCGGTCGATCAGGAACCGAAGAACCTGACCAAGGCCATGAGCATGGGCAAGTCGCCCGACGGCAAGGCCCTGAAGTTTGTCCACCGCGGTTCCTACGACAATATGGACAACACCTATGAGGCCATCACCAATCACCTCGACGACAAGAAGCTCGAGGCCAAGGATACCTTCATCGAGGAATACATCACCGACCCGCTGAAGACGGCGGAGGACAAGCTGGTGATCAATGTCTATGTGCCGCTGAAGTGAGCCCCGTGAAGCCCGCGCTGTTCACCGCGGCGATCATGGCGGCGGGCATGCTGCTCGCAGCGCCCGCGCGGGCACAGACCGCGCTCCCGGCCATGATCTCCGTCACCGGCGAAGCCACTATCTCGGTGCCGCCCGATCTGGCGCAGGTCGAGGGCGGCGTCACCTCGGAAGCCAAAACCGCGCGCGAGGCCTCGGAGGCCAATAATGCCGCAATGGGCAAGGTGCTGCTGGCGCTCAAGGGCGCCGGCATCGATGAGAAGGATTTCCAGACCTCGCGGCTGTCGCTGCAGCCGCAGAGCGCGCCGAATAGATCCAGCGGGCCCCCCGTCATCGTCGGCTACCGCGCCAGCAATCGGGTGACGATCCGGCTGCGCGACGTCAGCAAGGTCGCCAGCGTGATCGATACGCTGGTCGGCGCCGGCGCCAACGATATCGGCGGCATCAATTTCATGGTGGCGCAGGCCTCGAAACTGCTCGACGAGGCGCGCGAACAGGCGGTCGCCGACGCCCGCCGCAAGGCCGAGATCTATGCCAAGGCCGCCGGTGTCACGCTCGGCGCCCCGATCAGCATCTCGGAAGGTGGCTCGCCGGTGCCGATGCAATTCCGCAAAATGGCCGGCGCGATGTCCGCCGCAACGCCGGTGGCACAGGGCGAAGAAACCATTGGCGTCACGGTGAGCGTGTCCTGGGCCATCAAGCCGGAGCAATCGGCGCAATAAAACGAGTCGTCGTCCCGGCGAACGCCGGGACGACGAGAATCTAAATCTCGAACACCTGCCCCGGCTTCGGCGCCACAAACCGTTCGCGCGGGATCTTCGCTTCGTCGAGCGCCACGCCCAGCGCAATAACCGGGGCGTCGATCGCCTCGTCGGTCAGCTGAAAGGTGCCGTTGTGATGCGCCAGCGCCTGCTGCGCGCCGCAATCGGCCAGCGCCTTCACCGCGTCCTGCGGATTCATGTGCTGATCCTTCATGAACCAGCGCGGCTCATAGGCGCCGATCGGGAGGATCGCCAGCCGCAACGGACCGTGCGCCTCGGCCACACGACGGAAGTGCTTGCCCTCGCCATAGCCGGAATCGCATACGATGTAGACCTTGCCTGCTGACGTCTCCATCACAAAACTCGCCCACAGCGCCTTGTTGCGGTCGAACAATCCGCGCGCCGACCAGTGCCGCGTCGGCACCAGCGTCACCGCGACGCCGCTGCCGAGCTCGACGCGATCATGCCAGTCGAACGCCTCGGCTTTGATCGCGCTGTCGGCCTCGCGCATGGTGAGATCATTGCCGAGCGGGGTGATGACGCGCGGCGAGAATTTTGCGGCGAGCTTCGACAAGGTCGCGACGTCGAGATGGTCGTAATGCCCGTGCGACACCAGCACGATGTCGATCGG
>Ga0116135_1001659_pt1 | contig 10882 bp, 6 predicted proteins | sample June2015DPH_20_1_FD_89738 | JGI IMG/M metagenome (GOLD analysis project Ga0116135, IMG submission 89738) | Peatland microbial communities from SPRUCE experiment site at the Marcell Experimental Forest, Minnesota, USA - June2015DPH_20_10 | ecosystem: Environmental > Terrestrial > Soil > Wetlands >... | reverse complement strand
TCCAGCGCGTGCACCAGCCACGGGATGATGACTTCTTTGAAGATCCTGGGATCGGGCCACACCCCGACCTGTCGCCCGAGATGGCCGCCCTGCGGATTGACCCAGGCTGTTTTCGGTACGTCCCCCTTGTCGAGTAGCAGGTAGATGTCTGAAATCGGCACCTGCGTGTCTTTCACTCCCGCCAGAATGAGCATGGGCGACATCGGCTTGCCGAGCAGGCCTTGTTTGACGAGTGAGATTTTTTCCAGTGCTGCGGATAATTCGTCCACGTTGTGCACGTTGTCAAAGATTGCCATCAGTGCCGGGACCTGATCGAAGAGATATTCGCGATTGCCGATCAAGGAGTTCATCAGAAAATCCCGCTGAAAGAATTTATCGGTCGGCGGCGACTGTGCACTGGCCACCTTTAGACGGGCGTGCTCGACAATGGCCATTTTCGTAGCCCAGTATGCGCCCCAACTCACGCCGTGCATGGCCACGCGATTCTTATCGATCTCCGGGCGGGTGGCAATGTAATCAAGGACGCGGGAGAGCATGCGGTCGGCGTTTTCACTCACTTTGATCGGGTTCTGTCCGGTTCCGGGCCCGTCGACGGCGAGATAGCCAACGCCAAATTGAAGAATGGCGCTGAAGCTTTCCGTCAGATCCTCTTTGCGGCTGTCGAGGCCGTTGACGGCCAGCACCAGCGGCACTGGGCCATGAGCATTTTTCGGCAAGCGCAGGTAGCCGATGATCTCCTTACCTTCGAAAGGAATCTTCACGATTTCGAGCGGCGGATCGTAAAACTGCGCGTGCGCCAGAAAAGCTGCGATAGCTTTTTCATACGACCGCTGCTTGCCGGGCGAAGCCGGGATCGGCCAGCGCCCGAAAGAATAAAGTCGCCACGCGCGAATGTAGTCGGCATTAGCTTTCGTAGGGTCCGACTTCTCCAACGACTTGCCCTCGTTCATGTAACGATCGGCGACTCGCATGAAGCCCGCTGCCCATTCATCTTTGTCCTTGGTGTGGATGGTGGTAAAGGCGTCGCGGACATCATTTGGATCAAGGCCGATCAATGGATACTGTCCCACCTCGGCCCGGCGGACGGCTTCGATTCTGATCTCCTCGATGGTGCGCTCCTGTTGTTCAGCCAGCGAGAACTGGCCTAGCGCGAAAACAAGTGCGAACAAGACGGCCACCGATGCCGGAAAGCCGGCGCAGTAACGATGATAAGGCGATGTAATGGTCACAAGTAAAATTCCTTTTCGGTCGTTTTTAGAACGGGGCCGATCGTCGATTTGAAGAAGACCCGCGAATCGAAGATCGGCCCCCGCCCGGGGGAGGGCGACTTGCTAAAAAGCAAATTTCAGTGCTAGCTGCACGGAACGTGGACCTCCAGAGCCCACGGCCGGGTTGGCGGCCGCTATATCGGGAGTGGCGCAACCACAACCAAATCCTGGCGCAGAAGGATCGTTGAACCCGAAGCCATTCTGTCCGCCGTAAGGATTGGCGAAGTTGGGATGGTTGAGAATATTAAAGAACTCAGCCCGGAACTGGGCGTGAATGCGTTCGCCAAAATGCCAGTTCTTGGCGACTGAGAAATCGAAGTTGCGGAAACCGGAATCAGGAAAGATGTTGCGTCCCATCGTTCCGAAGGTTCCGAGAGCTGGCGGAAGCATGACGGAGTTGCCCTTGGCATAACAACCATAGAGATTGACCGCGGCGGTTGCGGCGCCGGGAGTTCCGCCATCCTCCGCCAAAGCCCTCGCCGTGCAGGCTGCGGGCAATCCGCCTGACGCCACCGAGTACTCCGGAATTCCGGTTGGACCGGACTTAAAATCATTGGTGTTGCCAAAGAAATCCCACCGAATGGGACTGTTCGCCGGAGGACTCACGGGCAACGCACCGATGCCGGCGGCATCGGTCCCTTCATCCATCGCACCCCAGTATTGCGGGGTTTGTAAATTAACGATGGAGTTGAGCTCCCAACCTTCGAGTGCCTGAAGGTAACCCTTCTTGCCCGGGATATCGTAGGTGAGCGAAAGCGTGAAGCGTTGACGAACATCAAAGTCACTGTTGGCGTATTCGGCGGCCGGGTTATGAGCGTTCTGCGGCAGTCCCGATCCGTAACCGAAATCCCAGTTCGCGCTCACATCATCAAGTGCGTGGGACCAGGTGTAACCGGCTACCATCGACAGCCCGTGATAATTACGCGAGTTTAGCGTCGCCTGCAATCCGTTGTAATTCGAACGATAGACGTTGCCCATCTGGAAAATGTTGCTCAAGAAGGGGAACTTGTTTACGAATGGCTCGGCTGCGGTCTCGGCATTAGTATCCGGGGCGCAGTTGTTATAACCGCTGCCTGCGCTGGCCAGACATGCGGCTAGCGGAGCACCGACCCACCCCGATCCTACCGCCGGCTGGTTGATGTCGCGAATACCGGTTAAGTTGTCCCCGTGGTTGCCGACATAAGCCAGATCCAACGTAAGGTTTGGAGTAAACGCGTGTTCCACGCTCAGGCTCCAGTTCCAGACATAGGGCGTGGTCAGATTGCGGTCCACGCTCATGATGGGGCAGGCGTTGGGCGGAGCACAGTCGAGCGTGGTGTTGAAAACCGGTGTATTGTCCCAAGTCAGGTTATTGGGGGGGTTGTTCAAAAAATTCTTGGTGAGGACGTTGCCCGTTTGAATCGTCCCGCCGGGGTCGATCGCAGTGCCAGCGTTCAGGCCTCCCGTTGGAACACTACCCGGCCCAAAAGCATTGTTGAAGGCGATAAACGACTGCCAGTTCACCGTTTCGTAAACCAGACCGCCGCCGCCACGGAACACGGTAGTTCCTTTGCCGTCGGTATCCCAGGCGAATCCGAAGCGCGGCGCGAAATTTTTGTGATCGGGGTTATAGAGGCTGGGGATGGAATGGGCTCCGGTTTTCACCTGGACCAAGCCGAAGTTCGGATCGAAGTTGCCGAGCAGATTGTGCTCTTCCTGGAGAACACTGCTGAACTCGTAGCGTACCCCGAAGTTGAGCGTCAGCCTCTGGGTAATTCGCCAGTCATCCTGAATAAATCCGCCGTAGGCCCAGTTGTGCAGATGTAGTGTGGGATTGCCTACTTCCAGGGTTGATTTAAAGGGCAAGCCCGCGAAGAAGTCTTCCAGTGGGCTCGAAGCCGGAGGAGCGTTGGTCGGAGGAGGGCCCGGACTTAACACGCCGCCCAGGAAGTTAATGCTGCCACGCGCATTGCCGTATGCGGCATTGGTTACATCGTTGTGATGTAACTCGCCGCCAAACTTGATGGAATGTTTGCCAGCGACATAAGATACTTGATCGATAAATTGCGTAACGTAATCAGGCCCCTGAAATTTTGGCCACTTGAAGCCCCCCAAGGTCGTAAAGTAACCGCCGAAGCCGATGCGCGGCAACCCTCCCGTAAATGGTCCCGAGACGCCCGTGTCCAAACCGTAGCTTGAACCCGGCGTGTTCAGATCGCCCGGCAGAGTGGGTTGGTACAGGCGGTTATATCCAACGCGCGCTTCGTTGACCCAGCGGACGCTCGGCGTCCACGTCCAGCTTCCACCCACTACCTGGGCGCGGGTGTGAATATCTGATCGCCATTTCGACTGCAATTCGGAGAAGTCCTCGACGGTTCCCGTGTTGTTGCCGAAGAAATACATTCCGCTGACGTGCTGATTTCGAGTCGGGTTGACGTCGATTTTGCCAATTGTGTTGTAGACAGTTACGTTATTGGGGAATCCGTTTTGGACATTGATGTTGGGGTTATTGTTGGTGGGAAAGCCGGTTCCGTTACAGGTGATCGTGGCACCGGTAAGCGCGCAGCCAGCAATGTTCAAGCTGGCGGGGCTCACCGTGATGCCTCCGGCCCTAAGGTCCGCGATCACATTGGGGATGCTGTCGGCGCAGTCGCCCGTCGCCAGAAATACGCACGTCCCATTGGTCGGCATCCCAACCATGGACGGACTGGTGACGCCGCCATACGAGTTTCCTACGTCGTAGATCTGTCCTTCATAAGCGCCAAAGAAAAAGACCTTATCCTTGACGATCGCGCCGCCCACGCTGCCGCCATATTGTTCGAGGGTTCTTTGTAGCTTTGAGTTCGGCGCAGTATTAAAGTAATTTCGCGCGTCGAATATGTCTCCATCGCGGCCATATGCAAACGCGGTTCCATGCACCCTGTTTGTCCCCGACTTAAGACCAACGTTGACCACCGCCCCCGGCTTCCACCCAAACTCAGCCGGCGGAAGTTCTTCCACGTTAAACTCTTGAATCGCGTCGATCGGCAGGATCGTTGCCGAATCGCCGGCGATGCCGGCGCCGTTAATGATGGCTTGTCCGGAATAGGGCTCACTGTTGAATAAACCTTCGATGAAATAGGCGTTATCTTCGGCGCGCAGGCCGTTCGTGCTGGTCGTTGAGAATCCGCCGCCGGGATAACGCACCACTCCGGGACGAAGCTGCAACAGGTTCTCATAGTTGCGGCCGTTTAAGGGTAGATCATTGATTTCGGCATTGCTGAGGGTACCGCCAAGAGTTGAAGATACGCTGTTGACCAGCGGCACTGCGTCAGTGACCACAACCGTTTCGTTGACCTGGCCCGTTGGCAGCGGCATGTCGACCCGCAGGTCTTGCGCGACTTCGACCACGATGTTAGGGCGCTCTACCGTCTTGAAACCCTTGGCCTCGGCTGTGACCTTGTAAATGCCGGGCTCCAACTCAGGCACAGCATAGTCTCCCGAGGTATCAGTCGTGGCGGTGCGAGTAGTGCCGCGCTGGGTGTCTGTCACCGAGACTTGGGCTCCCGCGACGGCAGCTCCCGTAGACTCGGTTACGCTGCCGAGTATCCGTCCGGTTGTGGTTTGCGCCCCTAGTGGCAGACAGAGCGCAAGTGCGATGGAAACCAGGCCCAGGATCCGGATGCGATTCGACGTAGAATGCATGACGACCTCCAAATTGGTTCAGACATCGGCTTCAGACAGAACTACTTTCAAACCAGGCGACTTGCCCGATCACGGTCGTCAGCGACCGCTGGCAATCAAAAATAAAAAAGACCGGCGAGTTGAAGGTATAGCCTTGACGCGGCCCACCCGTCAAGTAGTATTCTGGTCCGACCGCAAGACAGCTATTGGACGGGGGGTTCTTCTCCGTGAATTCGGCTGCCTTCAGAAATCGCACGGTTGTCGAGCCCACAGGGAGCGTTAAAACATGGCCATCGCCACCACGAATCCAGCCACTGGCGAAGTGGTTAGAACTTTCGAACCTCTCAGTGCCGCGCGGATCGAGGCCAAAGTTCAATTGGCAGCCAATGCCTTCAAAAAGTACCGCCAGACTTCATTTTCAGAGCGCGCTGCAAAGATGATCCGGCTCGCCGAGATCCTGGAAAAAGAGAAGGACGAGTGCGCCCACTTGATGACTCTGGAAATGGGCAAGCCGCTAAAGGCAGCCGTAGCCGAAGCCATGAAGTGTGCCACCGGGTGCCGCTACTACGCCCAGAACGCGGAGAAATTTCTCGCCGATGAAGTGATTGAGACCGGCGCAAAGCGCAGCTTCGTTCGCTATCTGCCGAGCGGTCCCATCCTGGCGATCATGCCGTGGAATTTTCCTTTCTGGCAGGTAATGCGGTTTGTCGCGCCCGCGCTGATGGCCGGCAATGTGGGACTGTTGAAACATGCCTCGAACGTTCCCCAGTGTGCGCTTAAGATCGAAGAAATGATTCTCCGCGCCGGCTTCGCCGAAGGCGTGTTTCAGACGCTCTTGATCGGTTCCGGGCCGGTCGACAGCATTCTGAATGATCCCCGGGTAGTCGGGGCAACGCTGACTGGCAGTGAGCAGGCGGGCATTCAGGTGGGAATATCTGCCGCGAAACGTATCAAGAAGGTCGTACTGGAGCTCGGTGGCAGCGATCCTTTTATTGTGATGCCCACCGCCGATCTTGAGACGGCGGTTGCGACCGCTGTGGATGCTCGAATTCAGAACAACGGTCAGTCCTGTATCGCGGCCAAGCGCTTCATAGTGGCGGAAAAGATTGCGTCCGAATTTGAGCAGAAGTTTGTGAAGCGGATGCAGGAACTCCGGATCGGCGATCCCTTCGATGAGCGCACACAACTCGGGCCTCTCGCCAACGCGGATGCAGTTACCACACTCGATGCCGACGTAAACAAGTCGATCGCCGCCGGAGCGCGTCTGCTGACTGGTGGTAAACCATTGCCCGGGCCAGGATTCTATTACGCTCCGACTGTCCTGACCGATATACCGAAGGGTTCACCCGCCTACAGCGAAGAACTCTTCGGGCCGGTGGCGTCGATATTCCGAGTCAAAGATATCGACGAAGCAATCGCCTTGGCCAATGATGTGCGGTTCGGCCTCGGTGCCAGCGCCTGGACGAATGACACGGCGGAAACCGAACGATTTGTAAATGAACTGCAGGCTGGCATGGTCTTCCTGAACAAGATGGTGGCGTCCGATCCGCGGCTGCCGTTTGGAGGAGTCAAATATTCGGGCCACGGACGTGAGTTGGCGGACGTCGGGATTCGAGAATTCATGAATATTAAGACGATTTCCATGCAATAGAGCAGGGAGTCCGTCCTGCGGTCTATGGTATAGTGGTCCGACCAGTTGCTATTTGCCTCTGTCTCGGCGGTGCTTGAGGTCCTAAATGCCAAACGAAACTATCGATTCCCTCGCCGCTAAGCCCGTCTACCGGGCGGTGAAAACGTCACGCCTCTACGAGCAGATCGTGCAGCAGGTCGAGGCCTCGATCCTCAACGGCCAACTCAAGCCCGGTGACCAACTGCCCGCGGAACGCGATTTGGCGCAGAGCTTTGGCGTAAGCCGGACGGCAGTTCGCGAAGCGGTGCGGACATTGCGCGAGAAAGGACTGGTGGAACCCTTCTCGGGGCGGGGCACGTTCGTTACCAACGGCACCTCACAGGCGATTCGGCAGTCGCTCGACTTAATGATTCGGATCAACCAGCAGGAAGGATCGGCGCATTTGGCGGAATTGCGTCTGGTGCTCGAACCGGAAATTGCCGGCTTGGCGGCTTCACGAATCGAGGGCCAACTGCTCGCAACCATGCGGGATACGGTTGCCATCATGGAGCGTAATTTGCACGATCGCGAAGCCTACATTGAAGCTGACCTGGATTTTCATTTGGCACTCGCGGAGGCGGCGGGGAATCCCCTCATTCTTTCGTTGCTGGATTCGATTGTTGGGCTGTTGCGCGAGCAGCGAAGCCGTATTTTTGAGGTGGAGGGAGGGCCCGAGCGAGGCCAGTACCATCACAAACGGATCTTGGCAGCGGTCGAAAAACGCAATTCGGAAACGGCCCGTGACGCCATGCGCGAGCATCTACGGCAGGTGCTTTCGGACTCCTCATCTTCAACTAAAACAAAAAAGACTTCGAAGTCCAAACCAAACGCATAGGTGCTTGGGAGCGGCCGGATGGCAAAACTCGGATTTATAGGTCTCGGGGTGATGGGCGGGAACATGGTGGCGCGCCTGCTCGAAAAAGGCCATACCGTGACCGGTTATAACCGGACGCGCTCCAAGGCGAAGTGGTTGATCGACAAAGGTATGAAGTTCGCCGATTCTCCCAGGATGGTAGCCGCCGAGTCGGATGTGACCTTCAGCATGGTCACGAACGCAGCGGCTCTGGCAGCGGTAACAGAAGGGGTGGATGGGCTTCTGGCAGGGATTGGCCCGCACAAGTTCCTGATCGATATGAGCACCGTGAGTCCTGACGTCAGTCGTGCTCTGGCCGCAAAGGTCCGGGAAAAGGGTGCGGACATGATCGACGCTCCGGTTTCCGGCAGCGTAATCACTTTGCAGCAGGGCAAGCTCTCAGTAATGGTCGGAGGGCGCATAGAGACCTTCGAGCGCCTGGAAGCGCTGCTGCATGATATCGGTCCGAAAGTCACGCACGTGGGCGACAACGGTGTGGCGCTGTCCATGAAGATTGCCCTGAACCTGCAGTTGGCGGTGCAAATGATGGCCTTCTGCGAAGGCGTTTTGTTGGCGGAGAAAAGCGGAATCTCGCGAGAGGTCGCGGTCGACGTCATGATTCACAGTGCGATCGCATCGCCCATGATTGTCTATCGTGGCCCTTTCGTTCTGCAGCAACCCGAAGAAGCGTGGTTCGATTGCAACATGATGCAGAAGGATATGTTGCTGGCAATGGAACTCGGCCGCAAGCTCAATGTGCCCCTTCCCACCACCGCGATCAGCAATGAGTTCCTGACTGCGGCTCGCGGCATGGGCTGGGAGAAATCGGACTTTGCCGTGGTGTTTGACGTATTGGCGCGCATGTCAGGCGTGGCAAAATGAAAAGTGCCCCACAAGCAAGCGAAGCCTCAACAAACACTGAACTGTGGCTGCGAATGTACTGGCAGATGATGGCCATCCGCCAATTCGAAGCCCAGGTGAATGAACTCTACACCCGGGCGCTGATGCCTGGCCTGGCGCATCTTTACATCGGTGAAGAAGCGGTCGCCGTGGGCATTTGTGAAGCGCTGGAGAAGACCGACTACATAACCAGCACCCACCGTGGTCATGGACATTGTTTGGCCAAAGGTGCCTCTCCGGATCAAATGTTTGCCGAACTGCTGGGTAAGGAGGCCGGATACTGCAAGGGTAAAGGCGGCTCCATGCATATTGCGGACCCGGCCACCGGCAACCTCGGAGCTAACGCCATCGTTTGTGGCAGTGCAGGCATCGCCACCGGAGCCGGGTTTTCCGCGCAGCGCTTAGGCAACCGGCGCGTGGCGGTATGTTTCTTTGGCGAAGGAGCACTGGGCCAGGGTGTGCTCTACGAGGTCATGAACCTGGCGCAACTCTTCAAGCTTCCCGTGATCTACGTCTGCGAGAACAACCTATACACTGAGTACACCCATTTTTCCGAAACCACTGCTGGAGATATTTTGTCGCGGGCAACAGCATTTGGAGTGGAGGCGGCCAAAGTAGACGGTCAGGATGTCCGTGCCGTCCACGAAGTTGCGCAGCGCCTGGTGGATCGCGCCCGAGGCGGCGGTGGACCGGCATTTCTGCTGTGCGATACCTATCGCTATCATGGGCATCATGTTGGGGATATCAATCGCGAATATTACCGCTCCAAGCAGGAGGAACAGCTGTGGAGGACGGAGCGCGATCCCATAATGAATTTTGGCAAGTGGCTCATCGAACAGAAAATCGCCGATCAAGAGATGTTAACTCACGTTGCGGCGGAACTTGAGGCTGAGATGAAGAAAGCGGTGGAACTGGCTGTGGCCGCGCCTTATCCGAGTGTCGATGAAGTGGGAGAGGACGTGTATGCCTGAAGTCGCGGTGCGGGAAATCACCTTCGCGCATGCCATTCGCGAAGCTCTCGCCGAAGAGATGCGCCGCGATGAAACCGTCTGCATCATGGGCGAAGATGTGGCGGAGGCCGGCACTCCTTTCAAAGTCTTGTCTGGATTGCTCCAGGAATTCGGGAAAGATCGAGTGCTCGACACGCCCATCTCGGAGGCGGGCTTTACCGGGTTGGCGGTCGGTGCCGCCATGACGGGAATGCGTCCCGTAGTCGATATCATGTTCGGCGACTTCATCACGCTGACCATGGACCAGATGGTGAATCAGGCGGCGAAAGTCCATTACATGTCTGGCGGAAAGTGGAAAGTTCCCATGGTGATGCGCACGACCATGGGGGCCACCCGCCGCTCCGCCGCCCAACATTCGCAATCGCTGCACGCGTGGTATTGCCATGTGCCTGGCTTAAAAGTAGTGTTGCCTTCAACCCCGTATGACGCAAAGGGCTTGCTCAAAGCGGCGATTCGGGACGACAATCCTGTGGTTTTTTTCGAAGACAAGATGATGTACAAGCTCAAAGGTGCAGTGCCCGAGGAAGACTACACGGTGAGCCTGGGAGTGGCGGACATCAAGCGCGTCGGCGAAGACATTACTCTGGTGGCGACCAGCAGCATGGTGCAAGTGGCGCTGGGCGCTGCAACCATGCTTGAGGAAATTGGGATCAGTGCTGAAGTCGTAGATCCCCGCACCTTGTGGCCACTTGACGAGAAAACGCTGATCGAATCGGCCCAAAAAACATCCCGGGCAATTATTCTCGATGAAGGCTACGAACGCTATGGGGTTACCGCCGAACTTGCCTCGGTGATCGCCACCGGTGCATTCTACGATCTGGATGCGCCCGTGAAACGCATGGGCGCAATGCACGTACCCATACCATTTTCGCCGCCGCTGGAAGATGCAACCGTTCCGACCGAGCAAACGGTGTTTGAGGCCGCCCGCACACTCTGCGGACGGTAGCTCAGTCAAAGCTGAAGAGGTCAGATTACAGATAAGAACCTTCATGTTGTTTAATCTCTGACCTGCTCCGAGGAGAAATTTATGGCGCTACCTACATACGGAAGCATGGCCGTCGACTGGGAAAATCGGATCGATTTCGATCGTCTGCGCCGCGAGCGGTTGGCGCGGGCTAAGGATCTCTTGAAGAAGTCTGAGATGGGTTCGCTCTTGTGCTTCGACATGAACAATGTCCGCTACCTGACCGCTACGCATATCGGCACCTGGGCGCAGGACAAGGCGAACCGCTTTACTTTACTTCCGCAGAATGACGAGCCCATCTTGTGGGATTTTGGTTCGGCCGCCAAGCATCACCAACTGCACTGCCCATGGCTGGGCGAACGCTCGCGAGCCGGAATCTCCGTGCTGCGCGGCGCGATGACCCCCGAGATGGGGCGTGCCGAAGATGTCGCGAAAAAAATTCGCATCGAGCTTGAAATGCGCGGACTGCATAAAGAGCCCGTGGGCATCGACATTATCGAGCTGCCGGTGCTGTTCGCGCTGCAAAAAGAGGGAATCAAAGTTGTCGACGGGCAGGCTCTCATGTCGGAAGCCCGC
>Ga0116135_1001657_pt1 | contig 10902 bp, 4 predicted proteins | sample June2015DPH_20_1_FD_89738 | JGI IMG/M metagenome (GOLD analysis project Ga0116135, IMG submission 89738) | Peatland microbial communities from SPRUCE experiment site at the Marcell Experimental Forest, Minnesota, USA - June2015DPH_20_10 | ecosystem: Environmental > Terrestrial > Soil > Wetlands >... | reverse complement strand
GTGAATTTGCACGACAACGACCTGGTGCCCATCGACGCGACTCCCGCGGAACGCGACTCCAGCGTGCGTTCATTTAAGAAGGCATGCGAGGAGAATGGTGTGGTCGTGCCCATGACTACCGTCTCCTTGTTCTTTCATCCGGTTTTTCGCGACGGCGCATTCACCGCCAACGATCCCGAGGTCCGTGCTTACGCTATGCAGAAGACTATGCGGGCTATGGATATTGGCGCTGAGTTAGGCGCGAAGATTTTTGTCTTGTGGGGCGGGCGCGAGGGCGTTGAAACCGATGCTTGCCGCGCAGCCGATGAAGCGGTCAAACGATTGCGCGAAGCGGTCAATTACCTCTGCCAATACAACATTGATCGCGGATACGGGATGAAGTTCGCACTCGAAGCCAAACCCAACGAGCCTCGGGCTGACATTTATATGTCCACAACCGGCAGTTATCTGGGTTTCATTCCCACGCTCGATCATCCGGAGATGGTTGGCGTAAATCCAGAGATGGCGCACGAACACATGGCCGGGCTTAATTTCATGCACGCCGTGGCGCAGGCATGGGAAGCCGGCAAGCTGTTTCACATCGATCTGAATGATCAAATGCCGGGGCGATACGATCAGGATCTCCGCTTCGGTTCCGCGAATCCTAAAGCGGCATTTTGGCTGGTGAAATTCCTTGAGGATGTGGGCTACGCGGGGCCGCGCCACTTCGATGCCCATGCCTATCGAACAGAGGATTACGAGGGCGTAAAGGATTTCGCTCGCGGCTGCATGCGGACTTATCTGATCCTCAAGGAGAAAGCCTGTCGCTGGAATCATGACAGCGAGATCCAGGACATTCTCACCGAGCTTTCGAGCAACGGCAACGCGCCGAAAATTGGCGATTACTCGCAGGAAGGCGCTTCGCAGCTGCTGAATCATGCTTTCGATAAAGACAGAATCATGCAAAAGCGTTTGCCGTACGAGCGCCTGGATCAACTGACTGTGGATCTGTTGCTGGGAGTGAGATAGCGCGAGCTTTTTGGAGGAGCGAATGGGGAATAATCGGCGATGACACTTCTAACGGCGATGCTCGCCGTTCCAACCCAACTGGTTCATCTCTCCGCCGTCGATCTTGCGATCATTATTTTCTACTTTGCTTTGGTGCTGTCGATCGGCTGGTATTTAAAAGGACGCGCCAATACCGGCGAAGATTTTTTTATGGCCGGCCGCGAGATGACGGCATGGGTTGCAGGCTTAAGTTTTCTTTCCGCCAATCTGGGCGCGCTTGAACTGATGGGATGGGCGGGATCGGCCTACCAGTACGGCATTCTGGCCGCGCATTGGTATTGGATCGGGGCTATACCGGCGATGCTGTTCCTCGCGCTGGTCATGATGCCGTTCTATTACATTTCAAAAACTCATTCCGTGCCGGGATATTTGAAGTTGCGCTTCGGCGAGCCCAGCCGCGCGCTTTCTGCAGTTTCCTTCGCTTTCATGACCGTGCTGATGAGCGGCGTCAACATGTTTGCCATGGCCAAGGTCATGCAGATTGTTCTCGGCTGGGACATCAATTTCAGTATTTGGGTCTCATCGCTGACGGTCGCAATCTACGTAACTTTGGGCGGGCTGCGCTCGGCGATCTTCAACGAAGTGCTGCAATTCTTCTTGATCTGGGCGGGTGCTTTGCTGATTCCAATTCTCGGTCTGTACGAAGCCGGCGGTTGGTCGAATTTGAAGTTGCAGATTGCGCAACGCGCCTCCGAGCAGTATGTGCATTTGTGGGCGGGCCTCGGATCGTTCAGCAATAATCCCATGGGGATTAATTGGGTGGGAATCGTTTTCGGCCTCGCGGTCGTGATCTCGATGGGCTATTGGACGACTGACTTTCTGGTGGTGCAGCGCATTCTGGCGGCGAAAGACATTCGCAGCGCGGAGATGGCGCCGATCATCGGCGCCGGATTCAAGATGCTGGTTCCAATTATTGTGATTCTGCCAGGGTTGCTCGGTCTGGCAGTGTTGCCGGAAAAATTGGTGCCGGAGTCGGTGGCCACACTCACCGGAGCCCACAGTTATAACGACGTTCTCCCGCTCATGATGGCTCGGTATTTCGGTCCGGGTCTGCTGGGCTTGGGAGTTACCGCGCTGATCGCGGGATTTATGTCGGGAATGGCGGGTAACGTCAGCGCCTTCACTACGGTTTGGACTTATGACATCTATCGCCCGCTGATTAACAAGCGAGGAAGCGACCATCACTATGTCAACATGGGCCGCTGGACGACCATAGTCGGGGTGTTGATCAGCGTGGGCACAGCGTATCTGGTGATGCAGTTTGCCAGCATCATGGATTATGTGCAGGCGCTGTTTAGTTTTTTCATCGCTCCGCTTTTTGGCACGGTTGTGCTCGGAATGCTTTGGAAGCGCGCCACTGCCGCCGGCGGATTTTGGGGCTTGCTGTGCGGGACGCTGTGTTCAATCAGCATGTGGACGTGGGTAAAAGTTGATCCGGCCGCATTGCGTTATGTGGCGCTTTCGCCGCATGCCAAGGGGCTCGCGCAGGATATGTATCAGGCTCTGTGGTCATTTATTACATGCGTGGTGGTGACCGTTATGGTAAGCCTCGCGACGAAGCCCGTGCCGGAGGCCGCGCTGAACGGTTTGGTATACGGCTTGACGGAAGTTCCGTCGATTGGGCAGGTACATTTCTATGAGAAGCCGCTTTTCTGGGCGGCGGTGGTGGCAGTATTTTTCTTCGTGCTGAACATTATTTTCTGGTAGACACGATTTTCTGGTAAATACGATTTTCTGGTGAATGATTTCCGCGATGAGCGGCGACGTATGAACGTCAGGGAGCGCTTGTGAAAGACAATTTTTCGATCTCGATTTGGTTTTTCATTGGCATCTCGCTGGCTGTGGATGGGGCTCTGATTTTGTCCGCCGGGATCTATCGGTTATTGAATCCTCCGAGCAGCCCTACCGTGGTGCTTTTCAATCTGCATGCCGATGTTTGGTGGGGTGCGCTGTTGTTGGCCGTCGGCCTTTTCTATTGCTTTCGCTTCTCACCCAGACGCCAGCCGTGAGGACTTCGGCTCGATCTATTGCGTCTTTGATGCGATGCGCTAGCCGTTCACGGATGCAGCTGCGGAGGCGGTTCCGGAATTTTTGATGCGAGCGGCTCGTCAGCCTTGCGGTGCAGTTCGCGTACTTCGGCAAATTCTTTTTGCGCGTCGGCAGTGTTGCCCATTGCCTGGTATGCGCGCGCCAGGCGGTAGTGGGCGTCAGGCTGCGTGCCATCGAGTTTCACGGAGCGCTGCAGCATGGTTACCGCTTCTGCGTAGTGTTTCTGCTCCATTAGGATCGCTCCCAAATCCAAGTAGGCCAAGCGAAGATTATCCTGGATCGATACAGCCTTGCGGAGCAAAGAAGCGGCGTCATCGAGGTCTGATCTTTTCATTTCGATGTCTCCCAGGTACGCCAGTGCTTGGGCATGATTGGGATCTATCTCCAGTTGACGCCGGAACTCGCGCACGGCTTCGTCGTATTGGTGCGATTTCCAATAAAGATAGCCAAGCCCGAAATGCACATTTGGCTCTTCGGGTGAAACCTTCGCCGCTTCCTGAAATTCGGCGATGGCTTCGGGATCTTTTTGCAGGCCGTCCAGCGCTTCTCCGGTCAACATGTGCGCAGCCGCAGAGTTGGGGTTCTGCTCGACAATTTTCTTAAATTGTTTTTGGGCGCAGGAATAATTCTTCGCCTGCAGACAGCTTTGCGCCAGCACTTGTCGAAGCTCAACATTCTCCGGATCGGATCGCACCAAGGGATCGAGATACCGGACCGCGTCGTTAAAATGGCTAGTCCCGTAATAACTCATTCCCAGCAGGGTGCGCGCCTGCGCACTCGAAGGATCCTGTTTGCATGCGGCCTTGAGGGGCGCGATCGCAGCCTCGAAATGCCCCTGTTTGAACTCGGCCAAGCCGAGATTGAGGGAGATGCCGGGTAAGGAGGCATTCAGTGCGAGCGCGGCTTTGTAGGCGGCTGCGGCCTCGGAGTATCGCGCCTGCCGCGAGAGATCGACCCCGAGACTGGCGAGAGCTGCGGAGTCGGAGGGGTTTTGCTTGACGACTTGGCGCCAAACTTCGGCGGCCTCGGCAAACTTGCCCTGCCGCTCAAGATCGATCGCGGCCGAGGGGCTCGGTACCTGCGAGGCGAGCGTTTGGCTGTGAATCACCGCGAACGTTACAAGTAAGCCCAATGCGCCTAACTTTGTCAGATTGGCGGTCAGATTGGTCGTCAGATTGGTGCTCCCGCGCCCAAGGTCATCTCATTATGAAGCAAGGGGTGAAACGCCGCGTCCCTCAGGGGCTAAAGCCCGCATCTTTTCTTGACCCAAGCGGCACGGCTGAAGCCATGCCCTTTCAAAACCGATTTAAGAAATACCTTCCAAGAAAAATGCGCAAGGCTGCGTTGCCAGGCTCAGGGTGAAAAGAAAAAGCCCCGATCCACAGACGTCGCTGTGAGCGGGGCTGAATGTGTTTACTGCAGTTCACTAGAAGATCAGTTTAGCGCCGAGCTGGAAGACGCGTGGGTCGAACGCGCTCGTCACCTGGCCGAAATTGCTGGTGCACCCGGCCGTTCCAGGGACGCAGCCCGCATAGTTGTTGCTGAATCCTCCGTTCTGTCCCGCACCTCCGAACTGGGTGTGGTTCCAGGTGTTGAAGCTCTCCGCCCGGAACTGGAAGGAAGAGCCGCGAGCTTCGCTGATGACGAAGTTTTTGAACAGCGCGAGGTTCCAGTTGTCGCGTCCGGGACCTCGTACGCCGTCAAACGGGAAGTTCCCCCAGGTTCCCGCCGCCGGCATAGAAAATGATGCGGCGTTGACCCACTGCACACCGGTGACAGTCCCGCTGGGGCTGACTACTTTCGTCCTGGGATAGGAGAGGCTGCCTGTCAGATCTGGCCGATTGCCCAGATCGCCGCCTGGGAACGCACTGGCAACGTTCGAACCGTTAATACCCAGGTTGTAAGGCTGGCCTGACTCAGCGGTAACGATGCCGGAGAGTTCCCATCCTCCAACCGCCCTTTTTAAGAGGTGATTCGAGGCGTTGTTGAAGAACGGAAGGTTATAGACGAAGTTGACGAAGAAGACGTCAGTGCGGTCGAGTGGCGACGGCCCGACATCGTATCTCCAGCCGGCGTACGGATTGGTTACCCACGACAAGTCCCAACCATTGTTGCCGCCGTTTTGGCCGGTGCTGGGATCGATGGCGCGAGACAAGGTGTAAGCCGCCTGCAGCGTCAGGTCATGCCTGAGTTGGCCATGCAGTTCAGCTTGCAACGAGTTGTAGTGGGAGTTCGCCCCGTTATACGCCTGTTTGATCTGGGTGTAGCCCTGGTAGGGGACCAACCCATTGAACGGGGTGGTGCTTGTTCCGCCCTGGAGTGCCGGCAAATCTGCGAATGGCGGCAGATTGGCCTCCTGCCAGTAGCTCTCGTGGCGATCCAGGCTTCCGACATACGAGACGGAAAGCACGGTCTTACTGCCGAGCGCTTGCTGCACTCCGGCGCTGTACTGTGAGGTTCGTGGAGGAGGATAGTACGAGTTAATGCCGGTCACTGAGCCAGGAATGATCGGAATTGTGCTCGAGCTAACGGCTGAGCCCGTGGGAATGCTCTGGGCAGGATTGGAGAGCAGCACGTTATTGGTGTTGTAGGAATCGCCAAACGGCGGATTGGTTGCGCCGTTATACATGTCGTTGCCCTGAATGCGTTCGTACATCAGGCCGTAGCCGCCGCGAATGATGGTTTTTCCGGTGCCGGTCAGGTCGAAGGCAAAACCAAGACGAGGCCCGAAGTTCCACCATGCATCGTTGGCAAGGCCTCTGGGAACTCCGTTCTTGCCGCCAATTCCGATTCCATTCAGGTAGAACAAATAAGGCGATAGCTGCGCGATACTGCTCGGGCCCGGGCCGATACCGGGACTGGCCGCGGTACAGCCCGCTGGAAGCGGGTTGCCACCGCAAATCTGACCGAAGTTCGATCCCGGAACCCACGCTGGCGCGTTTGCGGGGTTATAGAGATTGGGATAGAAATTCGATTGATTCTCGTTCTGCTCATAGGTGTGCGGAATTCCATCCCAGCGCAACCCCAAGTTAAGAGTCAATCGGTGAGTAGCACGCCAATTGTCTTGAACATAGGCATCGGGAGAGATGGCGTTCCAGTACCCCGTCCCTTTGTATGCGTTCTCGTTATAGCTTTGGGCGTAGCCGATCAGAAAGTCCGCAAAGTCGTTCCCGGTGTAGAAGCCGTTAAATCCGAAGCCGCCTTGAGTTTCCGCGAAGTAGTCCTGCGACTTCTTGTAGAAGGCCCAGCTACCTCCAAACTTGAACTGGTGCGCTCCTCTGGTCCAGGAGAGGTCATCGCGGACCTGATAGTCGTTCGCGGTGTTGTTCCAGGGCAGCCAGTTGACCTGGAAGAAACTGCCGGTGCTTCCAGCCAAATGGATGTCGGGGATGCGGTTATCGACATTCACGGCATTGGTGAAGACTTGAGGTACGTTAAATCCCGACGGCTGCTGGTAAACGCCTTGGGGAAGGATGTGGATGCGGTTGCCGTCGTAGCCGAAGCCAATTTCGTTCAACAGGTTGGGACGGATCGATTCGGTCGCGTGCACCACAAAGCTGTAGGAGGGGTTGCCGTAAGTATTGAAGACTGTCGGCACATTGTCGCCGCTCCATTGGGTTTCGCCGTAGGTTTGCAGAGACTGGTCGGCGATGAAGTGCCCGAAGATCGAGAACTTGTCCGTGAACTGATGATCGATGCGGACAATTTCTTCCTTGCCAGAAGTCGGTTCCTTATTACCGCCGATAAACGAGTTGCCGGAAGTGGGCGCAGGGAAGATTCCCGCCTTCAGCAGCAACTGCGCGTTAGGATCCAGCACGCCTGCAGGGATGGTATTGCCGGCGAGCGCCACCTCTTTGGTGGTGTCGGGAGCAAGAGCCCCCGAACTGCTCGGGCTGCAACCGCTCAGCGCTTGCCCTGCAGTTGCCCATTTCGCTTGCAACGCCGGAGATAGCAGGCACGAAAACGGTGCATGCAGGTCAGCCAGCGGGAGGGCAGCTGGCGTGAGGTTGCCTCCGTAAGTGCTAGGCAGCGGCACGGTTTGGTTGTATATCCCGCCTTGAATGAAGCGCCGCCATTCCATGTTGTAAAAGAAGAACGTCTTGTGGTTGCCGCTCTCATGGATGGCCACCGGTCCGCCGACGTTAAAACCGAAATCGTGAAGGCGCAATTCGGCCACTGGGTCTGGTGCGGGATTGAAGTAGTTCCGCGCATCGAGCCAGTCGTAGCGGCCAAAGTAGAAGGCCGTCGCATGGAACCTGCGGGTGCCAGACTTTATCGCCATACTGATTGTGCCCGCTGACGACAAGCCGTATTCGGCGCTGTAGTTCGAGGTCATCGTGCGGAACTCTTCGATGGCGTCTTCCGAAGGAAGCACGATGGCACCGCCGCCACCCCCGCGATCCGCGGCCTCGCCGCCATCCACCAGCCAGAGATTGTGGCTCACGCGCTGCCCATTAAAACTCACGTTGAAATCGCCACCAGAGGAGGTCGGGACCTGGAAATCCGCCTGGATGCTGCTAGCGCCGGGGGTGAGGGCCTCAAGCGCAAACACATTGCGGCCATTCGTGGCGAGCTGCGAGATCTGCTGGTCGGTGACTACAGAGCTGACCTCACCGGTATCGGATTGAACCCTGACGGCGTCGGCTTCCACGGTGACGGTCTCGGTCGCGCCACCGAGCTGCATTTGAAAATCGACGCGGGCACGATCGGCGACGTTCAGCATCACATCTTTCCGTTGCGCGAGCTTAAATCCCGAAGCTTGGGCGGTGACGTTGTAATGCCCGATGGGGAGATCGGCCGCGACATACTGCCCCGTATCGTTGGTCACGGCGCTGCGAACCTCGCCCGTTTCCACGTGGGTGGTGATGACCTTCACGTTGGGAACGACCGATCCGGAAGGATCGGTAACGGTGCCGAGAATGGTCGCCTCCTGAGCAAAAGCCAGGGAGGAGAAGCCGAACAAAACCGCAAAAGAGACGCCGAAAAGAAATCTGCGACCCCTTGCTGCGATGGAAAGAAGCGAGAGAGAACGCGAGAGGCTAGAATTCATGTGGCACACCCCAAGTGAGTTTTTCATGCTTTCCGTTAACGTTAACGACCACGGAGCAGCTTTTATCTTTTTTGAGCACTCATTGTCAAGAAAAATCTTGCATGCCACTTATCGGGAAAGTGAATAGCCAGTCTAGGGGTTCTATTGCGGGCCTGTGCCGCCGACGGAAAAGGCCGAGTCGCCCAGCTAGGATTGTGAGCCTGCCGTTTACCTTTGGAGTTTTTTAGCCGGCTTTGCGGGAAGTGCGGTACCTGCGCTTAGCAGAGAGTCGTCGAAACGGGCGCTGGCCAGCTTTATCTCGCGGAATAGATGGAGGTTTGACGACATCACAACTCCGGGGCTGAGGTGAATATTCGCCGGGAATGGGGCTTTGCTGGTCAGATGATCCGCCAGCAGCCTTACCGCGAGCTGCCCTTGACGGTGCGGCTGTTGGTAGATGGACGCGGTGATCGTCCCTTTTTCGAAGTAGGGGGACATCTCGCCAAAGAGGTCGGTAGTGATTAGCTTGGTTTTTCCGGCCAGGCCGCGGGCGCCGAGGGCACGACACACCGGCAGGCAGTTGACCGTATTCACGTACAGTCCTGCGAGAGTGGGCATGCGTCCCAGCAGATCAAAGGTTTTCTGGAAACTCTCGTCTTCGTCTTCATGGCCTTCGATCACGGTGGCAATCTGCCCGCCGGGACAGTGCAGTGGAAACGCTTCCGAAAAGCCGGCCGTCTTCTTGCGATGATCTTCGGCGCTCAGCATGCCCGCAATCACGGCTACCACAGAGCCGGGAGGCACAAATTTCCCCATTAATTCTCCGGCGAGATGGCCATTCAGCGACGGCTCCACGCAAACAATGCTGGAGCGCTTGCTGGCGGGGGCGTCCGTTGAAACGCAAACTACGCGCATGCCTTTTGCTTCGGCTATATCGATCAGCGGAGTGAGGCCCTGCGGATTTCCTGCGGTGACAATGATGCCGTCGACACCGCTTTCCGCAAGTTCCCGAAAGGCGTCTGTATCACCCTCGCCCAGCGCATGAACCGGACGGTGAATGAACTGGATACCGAGCGGGGCGACGCTGCGCGCTTCGTCCAATATGCCGCTCCAAAGCTGATCGTAGAAAAAATGGATCTCGCGAGGGATGCATACGCCGATGCGAGCGCTGGCTTTTGAGACGGAGAGCGCGCGCGCCGCTAGGTTGGGCGTGTAGGCGATCTGCTCCGCAATTTTCAGAATGCGCTGGCGCGTGGCTTCGTTGATGCCGGGGCGTCCGTGCAGCGCGCGATCCACTGTTCCAATGGACACATTGGCGATCTCTGCGATTAGGTGAATCCCGCGCCTGTGTTTCTTCATGCCTTGCTATGCCTGCGAAGTTAAACCGGTTGACGCCATTCTAGCGCTATAGCGTGTCATTGCGTTTTTGAAATGAAGTACGGCGGTGACGCCGCTGCGCATGGTCCGGGCAAAATTCCTGCAATCTGCTGCCGTGTACGTTGACGGTGCTATACTGCGTCGCGTTTGCAGGTTCATCTTTACAGGTTCAATCAAAGTTACGAAAAATGTCGCAAGGAGAGGCCATCATGCCCCGATCCCGCTGGCTGCAGGCTCTGTTGCTTGTGACCGTGTTCTTTGTAGCAGCATCCACTTCCGTTGCGCAAACCGCCGACTATGCAACCCTGCCGGTTTATCTTGATCCTTCTCGACCGACCAGTGAGCGGGTTGACGATCTGATAGGGCAAATGACCCTCGAGGAGAAAGCATCGCAACTGGTAAACCAGGCGCGTGCAATCCCGCGCTTGCAGGTTCCGGCATACGACTGGTGGAGTGAGGCACTGCACGGAGTGGCCAGGGCGGGCACGGCTACAGTATTTCCCGAGCCGATTGGCCTCGCGGCGACGTTTGACGTTCCTTTGATCCATGACATGGCCGAAGTGATTGGCACCGAAGCGCGCGCCAAACATAATCAGGCGGTACGAGCAGGACGGCGCGACATTATGGAGGGGCTCGACTTCTGGTCCCCGAACATAAATATTTTTCGCGATCCGCGGTGGGGCCGCGGCCAGGAAACCTACGGCGAGGATCCTTTTCTCACCGGACGAATGGGAGTGGCGTTTGTCACCGGACTGCAAGGTGACGATCCAAAATATTTTCGCGTGATTGCCACGCCGAAACATTTTGCCGTGCACAGCGGACCGGAAACAACGCGGCATAGCGTGGACGTGCAAGTATCGAAGCACGACATGGAAGATACTTACCTTCCCGCGTTTCGCGCAGCGATCACGGGAGGCAAGGCCGAGTCGATTATGTGCGCTTACAACCGCATGAACGGCCAGCCTGCTTGCGCAAACACGTTCCTGCTGAAAGATGAGCTGCGCGGCGCCTGGAAATTTGATGGCTACGTGGTTTCCGATTGCGACGCAATTGTAGACATTTTCAGCGGACACCACTTCGCAAAGAGCATGGCCGAAGCCGCCGCCGACGCAATAAAGACCGGGATGGACAACAATTGCGCGGATTTCTTTACGGTCGCCACCACCAACTCGGATTACGTTGCTTATATCGACGCCGTAAAACAAGGCCTGCTCACCGAAAAAGAAATCGATCGATCGCTGAAGCGCCTGTTCACCGCCCGTTTTCGCTTGGGAATATTCGATCCACCCGAGATGGTGAAATATGCGCAGACGCCGGAATCGGAGATCGACAGTGACGCACACCGTGCGCTGGCGCTCAAGGCGGCGCGGGAATCGATGGTGTTGCTGAAAAATGATGGC
>Ga0116135_1001655_pt1 | contig 10916 bp, 5 predicted proteins | sample June2015DPH_20_1_FD_89738 | JGI IMG/M metagenome (GOLD analysis project Ga0116135, IMG submission 89738) | Peatland microbial communities from SPRUCE experiment site at the Marcell Experimental Forest, Minnesota, USA - June2015DPH_20_10 | ecosystem: Environmental > Terrestrial > Soil > Wetlands >... | reverse complement strand
GGTCAGATCCTTCCAGGTTCCGGCCACGCCAGGCACGTTGGCCTGGCCGCCAAGGCGTCCTTCGGTTCCGACCTCGCGCGCGACGCGCGTCACTTCACCGGCAAACCGGTTCAGCTGGTCGACCATGGTGTTGAGGGTTTCCTTGAGCTGCAGGATTTCGCCGCGCACGTCCACCGTGATCTTGCGGGAAAGATCGCCACCGGCGATGGCGGTTGCCACCTCAGCGATGTTGCGAACCTGCGCCGTCAAATTGCCGGCCATCGAGTTCACGCTGTCGGTCAGGTCTTTCCAGGTGCCGGCCACGCCGGGCACCTCGGCCTGGCCACCGAGCTTGCCGTCGGTGCCGACCTCGCGCGCGACGCGGGTCACCTCGCCGGCAAAGGCGTTGAGCTGGTCGACCATGGTGTTGAGCGTTTCCTTCAACTGCAGGATTTCGCCCGACACGTTCACGGTGATTTTCTTCGACAAATCGCCCTTCGCCACCGCGGTGGCCACTTCGGCGATGTTGCGGACCTGGCCGGTCAGGTTGGAGGCCATCGAGTTGACGCTGTCGGTCAGATCCTTCCAGGTGCCGGCGACGCCGCGCACCAGCGCCTGACCGCCGAGCTTGCCTTCGGTACCGACCTCGCGTGCGACGCGCGTCACCTCGCCGGCGAAGGCGTTGAGCTGATCGACCATGGTGTTGATGGTGTCTTTCAGCTCGAGAATCTCGCCGCGCACGTCGACCGTGATCTTCTTCGACAGGTCGCCATTGGCGACCGCGGTGGTCACTTCGGCGATGTTTCGAACCTGAGCCGTCAGGTTGCTGGCCATCGAGTTGACGCTCTCGGTCAGATCCTTCCAGGTGCCGGCGACGCCGAGCACGTTGGCCTGGCCGCCCAACCGGCCGTCGGTACCGACTTCGCGCGCGACGCGGGTCACCTCGCCAGCAAACGCGTTGAGCTGGTCGACCATGGTGTTGAGCGTTTCCTTCAACTGCAGGATTTCGCCCGACACGTTCACGGTGATTTTCTTGGAGAGGTCGCCGCCTGCGATCGCGGTGGCGACATCGGCGATGTTGCGCACCTGGGCGGTCAGGTTGGAGGCCATGAAGTTGACGTTGTCGGTGAGGTCCTTCCAGGTGCCGGCGACGCCGGGGACCTGGGCCTGGCCGCCGAGCTTGCCTTCGGTGCCGACTTCGCGCGCGACGCGCGTGACTTCGGATGCGAACGAATTGAGCTGGTCGACCATCGTATTGATGGTGTCTTTCAGTTCCAGAATCTCGCCGCGGACGTCGACCGTGATCTTGCGCGAGAGGTCGCCGCGCGCGACGGCGGTGGTGACGTTGGCGATATTGCGAACCTGGGCGGTGAGGTTGCCGCACATCGCGTTCACGGAATCGGTGAGATCCTTCCAGGTTCCGGCGACGCCGGGGACGATCGCCTGGCCGCCGAGCTTGCCGTCGGTGCCGACCTCGCGGGCGACACGGGTGACTTCGGAGGCAAAGGAGCGCAGCTGGTCCACCATGGTGTTGATGGCTTCCTTCAACTGCAGAATTTCGCCGCGCACGTCGACGGTGATTTTTTTGGACAAGTCGCCATTGGCAACCGCGATGGTGACTTCGGCGATGTTGCGAACCTGGCCGGTGAGGTTGTTGGCCATCGAGTTCACGCTTTCGGTGAGGTCCTTCCAGACGCCCGTCACTTCCGGGACCTGCGCCTGACCTCCCAACTTGCCCTCCGTTCCCACTTCGCGGGCGACACGCGTCACTTCTGATGTGAACACGCTGAGCTGCTTGATCATCGTGTTGACGATGTTGGCCGATTGTAAAAATTCGCCGCCCAGTGGGCGGCCATCGACATCCAGCTGCACGGTCTGCAACAAGTCGCCTTGCGCGACGGCGGCGACCGCCCGGGTAACCTCGCGCGTCGGCCACAGCAAATCATCGATCAGCGTATTGACCGAGCCCTCCATATCCGCCCACGAACCACCGGGAAGATCGAACTTGACGCGTTGCCGGGTTTTCCCCTCCCGGCCGACGACCTGGCCGACGCGCTCCAGTTGCTGCGCCATTCGCTGATTGGCGGCGACGATCTCGTTGAATGTGTCGGCTATCTTTCCTTCCACTCCCAGATGATCGCCGGTCATTCGGACCGAAAAATCGCCGCCCCGCATCGCCTGGAGGGCGTGTAGCAGATCCTGCAGCGGGTCGGATTGTCCGTTCGCCGCCGCCTTGCGCTTGGCGACCCGGCGCAGAGCTGACGAGGTTCCGGAATCGAGATCACTCATGGCATCCCCCAGTGGAAGTCACGCGACATCTGGCGATACAGGTGAATCAATCTTGAGCCATAGAAGCGCCAGGAAAATGCCAAATCAAGAAAGAAGATTTGACATCAGAGAATTTGGAACTCGGTACCTTCGACCCGAGTCCAATAACGCTTCCAGCGATTGTTGGTTCCGGGGCAAATACGAAAAATATGCCCCGACCTGAAGGGCAAGTCCGGCGGGCATGATCCCCTGCAAACAGATCGTGGTTGCCCAAGCGTATTGTCTAAAAGTCCGGGACCGGCCAAAGCGCTTCCGGATCGGTTTGGCCGGCTTCCTCCGCCGAATAAATTTGTCGGGCGGTGGAACTTTTCCGGTATTCAGCAGCAATGCGAATCGGTCACGTAATGACGGGCGATCGCGTCATCGAGCGCCGACAGCGCCGAGACGAGGGTTGCATTTTCCGCGATGCCTGATCGCATCCGCGACAGCACCTCGTGCCGGACGGCGGGCAGATCGACGCCCAGCACGCGTCCATCCCTGACGATGGTCCGGCCCCCGACGATCACCTCGCGAATGTGCCGTGCGGTGGCGCGCGAGAACAGCAGATCGATGGGGTTAAGATCCTCTCGAATGCCGTCATGATTGAGCGCCGTCCAGTCCAGCAACAGCATGTCGGCCGCCGCACCTGCCTCGATCAGGCCGCCATCCCTGACGTTCGTCACGGCGAAGCGGCCGTTACCGACCGCCGTTTGAACGGCCTGCTCGCGGCTGATGGTGCGGTCGAACCCGGTCCCTGCATGCAGAAAGTAGCCAAGCCTCAATTCACGCAGCGCATCATCGTCGTCGTCGAAGGCCTTGCCGTCGATTCCAAGCGCTACCGTACAGCCGCGCTGCCGCATCGTCGTCAGGGGGGCAACGCCGGAGTGAAGGTGAAGATTGGAACTGGTATTGACGGAAATGGTGACGCCACGCTGCGCCAGCAATTCCAGCTCTTCCGGCGTCGCCCATACGCAATGCGCCAGCGTCAATCGGGGCGACAGCAGGCCGATGTCGTCGAGCATGCGCACGACGCCGCCGGGATAGTTGGCATCGGCCCATTGCCGCTGATACTTCGTTTCCAGGAGGTGCATATGGACGCGGCGGCCGGTGCGATGCGATGCTTCGGCCATGGCTCGCAGCAATTCATCGCTGCACCATTGCACGCCGTTGGGTCCATATTGAACGTTGAATCCCGGTCCGTCCGCTGCCGCCGCGACGTCATCGACCAGTGCCATGTAGTCGCGCGGCGACAGTAGCTTGTATATCAGGCGCCGTCCGACTTCGGCGCGGGCTTCCGGCGGAAGGGCGGCCAGCAATGCTTCGGAACCGTCATAGACCAGTGGATTGCGATCCTTCATCGACACCGCAAAGCCCGCGCGAACGCCGACGTCGCGTGCCGCGCGCGCGACCTCGGCGGCTTCCGTCGGAAGATCGGTCAATCCCTGTGCGCGCGTGTAATGGACCATCACCGTGCCGGTGCCGCCAAGCGCGCCATTGGCAAAATTCATCGCCGCCGCGAGATAGGGATCCACCGACGGAAACAGCGCGAAATACGGCAGCCATGATTCAAGCGGCCTGGCATCGGCCCCGATCGCGCTGGTGCTCACGGCCCGTCCGTGATCGTGCGCGTTGACCAGTGCCGGCATCGCCAGCAGTCTGTCTTGGGTCGGTGCCGAAGTCGGTTCGATCGAGGCAAAGGTCTCGCCGGCGATGGTGATGGCCTGCGGGCCCGCGAGCGCCCGAGCGGTCCCGATCACATGCGCGCAGGCGACGGTGCGCGAAGGATCGCTTGTCATGGGGCGATCGCCGGCGGCATGCGCTCCGCCTTGGCCGGCAGAAACGCGTGGTCGAAAATGTCGCCGGGATTGGGTAGGCGCGGCAGTTCGAACGACGTCGCGATGGTCGCGATCGCGGATTTCAGCCTGTCATCGCTGACGTCGCCGATGCCGAGTTCACGGGCCTCCGGCGTATCGATCAGGGTCCTGTACACATACAGCAGGCGGCGTCGTTCGATGTCGTTCTTGATCAGCGGCTCTTCGGTCGCCAAGAGGTCGATGGCCGCGTCGGGATTTTCAACCGTTTCCCGCAATGACCGGTTGATGGCGCGCAGCAGGCCTTTGACTGCTTCGGGGTGCTCTCTGGCGAGTTTCGGCGATACCATGATGCCGTTGGAATAAAGGTCGAGACCAAGGTCGGAGTAATACATCCAGCGGAAATCCTTGTCGGGGTCGAGCTTGAGCGAGACCAGATTCATATAGCTGGTCGCGGTAAAAACCGCGACCGAATCGACCTGTCCCTGAAGCAGCATCTGCTCCTGCAGGCTCGGCGACAGCTGGGTGATGGTGATCTTGCTGTAGTCGATGCCGTTTTGTTTGGCCAATAGCGGCAGCAGCTTGAACGAAGCGCCACCGGCGGGTGAGCCGAGCCTGGATCCTTCCAGATCCTTCACGCTCTTGATCGGACCGCCGGCCTTGGTCAGCAGCGCGAAAGGCGCCTTGCTGTAGATCATGTAGACCATCACGGGCGTCTCGCCGGGCTTGGTCGCCGCGTTCTGGATGATGGCGTTGATGTCGCCGAAGCCGGCATCGTAGGCGCCGGACATGATCCGCGTGACCGTGGCGGCCGATCCTTCGCCCTGGTCAATCCGGACATCGAGATTCTCCGCGGCGAAGTATCCCTTGGCCTTGGCCCAATAATACCAGGCGTGAATGCCTTGCAGCTTCCAATCCAGCGTGAACTTGATTTTGACCGGCTCGGCTGCCGCATTGCCGCTGATCACAGAAAGCAGAAGACAGCTTGCCATAGCCAAGGCTGACAGAAGCAGGGCTGACAGAAGTCGGCGCATCCTCTGGTTCTCCGCTGATTCAAGGGGTTCGGGGCCGCGACGCGGGCCGCTCCGGGCGATCGGGATTTTCGGCGTTTGGCGCTGTAACCCGAAACGCAGTCCCAGTGTGCGGTTTGGGAGTGAGCCTTTCAACAGCTAAGAATCTGGCGCAGCGATGCCAAAATGGCCTCACTCGGGCTATTGTTGACTGCCTGTTAGCTAGTCCGGGCTCAATCTATCGGATCGACCTTCGCATTGCGGCTGGTGCGCCAAGATTGTCGATCGGGAATGGACCATGGCGACGGACCAGCGACAGTTCGGTGAGCGCGTCGTATTCGACCGGGGTTACGATGCCCATATGATGGCGATCGATGGTACGTGGCGCCGTGCCTGCAGCGTGCTGGATGTTTCCGAGACCGGCGCCAAAATGACCGTTGAAGGATCCATTGTGGGACTCCCTCTCAAGGAGTTTTTCCTGCTGCTGTCGTCGACGGGCCTGGCCTATCGCCGCTGCGAACTGGCCTGGGTCAATGGCGAGGAAATCGGGGTCAATTTCCTCAAGCACAGCAACAAGAAGAAAAAACGGCCGGGACGCCCCGAATAGGCACGCAATCCCGACGCGAGACGCCGGTCGAAGCCGCGCCTTTGTAGGTGCCATTGGGGTCCCCTGGATGCGCTCGCGTCGGAAGTGCCGCAGGCGGGAACTCAACGCTCTGTTGCACGCGAAGCGGGCAACGGATTGCTAAAACGTCATTCCAATTCTCGCGTGGGCCTAAAATTCAGAACATGGTAACCGAAAATGCGGGAACTCGACGGACTAAATCAATGCTTTAATTACGAACAGGCTAGTCATCTCTGACGACGCGCAATCCGGCATTGGCTGGCTTCGCGTTAACTACGATCAGGATGACGATGCCCCTTGCGACACCAGCAGGTCGGGAAGCTGACTTCGAGACGCGTCTGCGTGGCGAACTCGAGCGCTGGACGGCTGTCACGCCGGCCATGCTTCATTCGATCGACGAGAAGGGCCTGCTGATCTCGGTCAGCGACGCCTGGCTCGCCAAGCTGGGCTATGCGCGCGCCGAGGTTCTGGGACGCCGTTCGTCGGATTTCCTGACCGCGGAATCACGGGAACACGCGGTTCGCGACGTGCTGCCGGAATTCTTTCGGAGCGGCCGCTGCGACAACGTGCAGTACCAGATGGTGTGCAAGGACGGCAGCGTGATCGACGTGCTGCTGTCGGCGGTTCTTGAGGGCGGTTCTCAGGGGTGCGGCCGCACATCTCGCGCTGTCATCACCGACGTGACGGCTTTGAAGCAAACCAGGCGTCAACTTGCCGAGAGCGAAGCGCGCTACCGGGGACTGGTGGAAGACCAATCCGAATTGATTTCTCTCGCGAGCCCTGAGGGCAGGCTGCGCTACGTCAACCATGCCTATGCGTCGTTCTTTGGCAAGCAGCCCGAGGAGATGGTCGGACAGGATCTGTTCGATCTTGTGCCGCCGGACGGTCGCCCCGCGCTTGTGGATCATCTCCGGCGCGTCTGCGCCGCCAGGCACAGCGTCGCGGTCGAGAACCAAGTCGTCATGGCGAACGGCGAAAAGCGATGGCTGGCCTGGACCAACCGGGCGGTGACCGACGGCGATGGCCGCGTCACCGCGATCCATTCGGTTGGCCGTGACATCGAGGAGCGGGTGCGGGCGGAACGGCTCCTGCGGGAGAGTGAAACCCGTTTCCGCTTTCTGGCCGAGAATTCGAGCGACATAATCTCGCTGCTCGCGCGCGATGGCACCCGGTTATATGTCTCCCCGGCCTGCCGCGCCCTGACCGGATACTCGCCTGAGGAAATGCAAACCATGCGGACGGGGGACTCGACGCATCCCGATGATGTCGAGCGGGTCCTGCAGGTTCTGGCCAATGACACCGGTCAGAGCACCGTGACCTACCGCATGGGCCGCAAGGACGGCAGCTACGTCTGGGTCGAGACCTCCTGCAAGCCCGTTGAAATCGACGGCCGGAACGATGTGCGACTGGCGATCGTTCGCGATATCGATGAGAGAGTGCGGGCCGAGCAGAGGCTTCAGGAAAGCGAAAGCCGTTACCGTTTTCTGGCCGAAAATTCGGCCGATCTGATCATTCTGGTGGGGCAGGATGGCAAACGTGTTTATGTGTCGCCGGCATGCGAGAAGATGCTCGGCTTTACGCCCGAGGAAATGCTTGCGGTCAACACCCGAGATGCCATCCACCCCGAGGACGTCGAGCGTGTTCTCACGAATATCCCTTCGGATGAGGCCATGCGGGCCAACCCAGCGATCAGCTACCGCATGCGACGTAAGGACGGTAGTTATGTCTGGGTCGAGACCACCGGGCGGCCCGTGGACATCCAAGGCAACCAGTGGCTGGTCGTTGTCCGCGATATCGAACAGCGCCGGCTGGCAGAGCAGCGTCTGAAAGATAGTGAAGCCCGCTACCGCCTGCTCGCCGACAATAGCAGCGATATGGTGTTTCAGCTGGATCATGAACTGGTGCGCCGATATGTGTCCCCCGCCTGCCGCGAAGTGCTGGGCTACCAACCGGAAGAAATGATCGGTATCAAGCCGGTGAGCATGGCGCACCCACAGGACGCCGCGCGCCTCGCTCTGGTGTTTGAGACCCTGATGAAAGGTCACGCCGATCGCCAGTCGATCATCAATCGTATTCGCCATCGCAATGGCAACTGGATCTGGGCGGAGGCGCAGTTCAGGGCGCTGAAGGATCCCGAAACCGGCGCGACCACCGGCATTATCGGAGCGCTGCGCGACATATCCGTGCGCAAGGCCGTCGAGGACGAACTCGCGGAAGCCAACCGACGCCTCAAAACCCTGGCCGGACAGGACGGTCTGACCGGCCTCGCCAACCGCCGGGCCTTCGACGAAGCTCTGGCCAAGGAGCATCGGCGTAGCAAACGTGAGAAAAAGGCCCTGAGCCTTGTCATGATCGACGTCGATCGCTTCAAGGTCTTCAACGATCGCTATGGCCATCCGGCCGGCGACGATTGCTTGCGGCGGGTTGCGGCGGCGATCGTGGAAACGGCGCTCCGTCCTGGCGACGTCTCCGCGCGCTATGGCGGCGAGGAATTCGCGGTGCTGCTGCCCGATACCGATGAGGCCGGGGCGGCGGTGATTGCCGAGCGCATTCTGCAGGCCGTCCGTGGCCTCAAGATCCGCCATGAAGGCAATGCCAACGGCCTGGTGACGATCAGTGCCGGCGTCGCCTCCCTCGCCTCGGCCGAGTTCGACGGCAAACCGGCGACCCTGATCCAGAACGCCGATCGGGCGCTTTATGGCGCGAAAGACAGCGGCCGCAACGCGGTGATCCGGGCGTCGGCCGTGGCGCCAAGCCGTGTAGTGACAAGCCCGGCCGTGACGAGCCGCCCGAGACAACCGGCGACTAAGCGGCGCCGATAATATCCCGCTTTCTTTCGCGGTTTGCCCACCCATCACGGCCAACCAAGCCGGCCTTCGCACGGCGCTCAAAGTCCATGCTTGACATCGGGCTGGCTGCAGACTGTGTTAGCGCCTGATCTGCGCCCCTCAACGGACCGCGCCGGCCAATCGATTTGCGAAAGCAGCTCGATTCACGACAACAAAAATTGAAAAACTGAAGAGTGGTGGGAGAGAATTAATATGGACCAAATCGACGTAGCCGTTATCGGCACGGGTTGGTGCGGTGGTATTCGGGCCGAGGCGTGTGCGGCTCACCCGCTGGTGGGCGGGGTTCACATCGCCGAGAATCGTCCCGAACGATTGAAAGAGGTTGCGGCTTCGATCGGCGCCAAATCGGCCACTGCCGATTACCGCGCCTTGCTCGACAACAAGGACATTTCGGCGGTTTTCGTCTGCGCGACGCCGGAGACCACGCATTTTCCGATGACGCGGGATTTTCTGCGTGCCGGAAAGCATGTGTTTCTCGAAAAGCCGATCGCGCTCGAACTCGAAGAGGCGGATGAACTGATCTCGATCGCCCGCGCCAACAAGCTGAAATTCACCATCGGCTATTCGCAGCGCTTCAATCCGAAATTCGCCTACGTCAAGAAGTGCATTACCGACGGTACCATCGGCAAGCCCGTCAGCGCGCTGGTGAGCCGGCATATTTCACGCAGCCTCGGCAAGAAGATCAGCGGCCGCGTCAAGCTCTCGCCGGCGGCGATGGAATCGACGCACGATCTCGACTTCGTGCTGTGGTGTCTGGAGCCGGCAAAACCGGTGCGCGTCTATTCGCAGGTGAATTACGGCGTGATGCGCGAGTCGACCGGAAACGACATCCCCGATCTGCAATGGATCACCGTGACCATGGACAGCGGCCTCACCTTCGTGGTCGGCGGTGGCTGGAGCCTGCCGCCCGGCTATCCCAATTTCTCGTCGACCTGGATCGAGATGATTGGCACCGAGGGCGCCTTGATGGTCGACGATACCCATCGCGACGTGATGCTGAACACCGTGAAGAATGGCGCGGTGTTTCCGATGTCGACGATGCCGGGCGAGCCGGTCGGACATGTCTATGCCGGCCCGATGGCGTCCGAAACCGTGCATTTCATCGAAGCGGTGGCTTTGGATCGGCCGGTTCTGGTGACGCCCGAACAGGCGCGTCGTGTCATGGAGCTCTATATCGCCGCCGATCTGTCGGCCGAGCTCAACGAGCCGGTGACGCTTCCGCTTGAGAACAAACGGCCGGCGAGGTTAGCCGCCGGCCTGTAGGGCTTTTATCGACAGACATCATTCGCGGGGTCGCACCGGAAATCTTCCAGTGCGGCTCCGATGTGTGTGCACGCGAACGACGGTCGCCTTGACCAGGGCGACCGAAAAAACGGCGGAGACAAAACCGCCGGACCAAAAAAATCGACGGAGGTTTCATGCCTGCGGATATGACGGCGGCGGATAGCCCGGCGATCGAGCTCGCCGGCGCGAAGCGTACCCACATCCGGTGGTACGTGCTTTTGCTGATCAGCCTGATGTACATGATCACCTATATGGATCGCAGCAATATTTCGATTGCGGCGCCGGCGATTGCCAAGGAGTTCGGTTTCAACAAGACGGAAGTCGCGCTGTTTTTCAGCGCGTTCGCCTGGGCCTATGCGGCGGGCCAGGTTCCCGGCGGCTGGCTCGCCGACTTCTTCGGGCCGAAGCGGGTGCTGCTGGTGATCGTCCCGTTCTGGTCGTTGATGACGGCCGCGACCGCCTGGGCGTCGGGCGCGACGTCGCTGTTCGTGGTCCGCTTCGCCTTTGGGCTCGGAGAAGCCGGCGCCTTTCCAACGGCAAGCCGCGCCATGCAGCTCTGGTTTCCAAAATCCGAGCGCGGATTCGTCCAGGGCATGACCCATTGCTTCAGCCGCCTCGCGATCGCGATCACGCCACTGGTCGCCGTTGTGATCATGAACGCCTGGGGCTGGCGCTGGATTTTCTACATTTTCGCGCTGCTGGGCATCGCCTGGTCGCTGGTGTTCTTCTATTTCTATCGCAACCGTCCGGAGGATGAGCCGCGCGTCAACGCGGCAGAACTCGCTTATATTCGCGGCACATTGCCGAACGGCGAGATCAGTCCCATCGCGACGCAGCTGCGGTCCGACGTGCCGTGGCGGGCGATCTTCACCTCGCCGAACATGTGGTTCATCGCGGCGGCCTATGGCTGCTTCTTCTACGGGGCTTATTTCTATGTCAGCTGGTTTCCGACCTATTTGCTGGAGTTTCGTCATCTCTCGCTCAGTTCGGTCGGCTATCTGGCGTCGCTGCCGTTGATCTCGGCCATGCTCGGCGATCTGGCCGGCGGCCT
>Ga0116135_1001652_pt1 | contig 10925 bp, 7 predicted proteins | sample June2015DPH_20_1_FD_89738 | JGI IMG/M metagenome (GOLD analysis project Ga0116135, IMG submission 89738) | Peatland microbial communities from SPRUCE experiment site at the Marcell Experimental Forest, Minnesota, USA - June2015DPH_20_10 | ecosystem: Environmental > Terrestrial > Soil > Wetlands >... | reverse complement strand
TCCACAGGCTGAACAGGCCGAGCCCCATCATCAGGAATCCCAATCCGACCATGATCCGGAACGACCAGAAAGTGATCGGCACCGGCGGCCAGTTCTCGCGCGGCACGGTGTCGAGGCCCGCCATCGGCGCATCGAGCGAGTGTTTCAGAATCAGCGAGCCCAGTTTTGGAACCTCAACCGCGTATTTGACTTTGCCGGCCGCCTGGTCGGGCAGACCAAACAAGATCAGCGGCGCGCCGTCCTTGTGGCTCTCGTAATGGCCCTCCATCGCCATGATCTTGGTGGGCTGATGCTCCAGGGTGTTGAGGCCGTGCTGGTCGCCCGCCAGAATCTGGATCGGCGCCACCAGCGTCGCCATCCACATCGCCATCGAAAACATCACCCGCGGTCCGGGAAGATGCTGATCGCGCCACAGGTGAAACGCGCCGACGGCGCCGACCACCAGCGCGGTGGTGAGATAGGCCGCCAGCACCATGTGGACCAGGCGATAGGGGAACGAGGGGTTGAAGATCAGTTTGAGCCAGTCGGCGGCGACGAACTGTCCGTCGGCGTTGATGGCGTACCCGGTCGGCGTTTGCATCCAGGAATTGGCGGACAGGATCCAGAACGCCGAGATCAACGTGCCGATCGCGACCATCAAGGTGGCGAGAAAATGCAGCCTGTGGCCGACCCGCTCCAGGCCGAACAGCATCACGCCGAGGAAGCCCGCTTCGAGGAAAAACGCGGTCAGCACCTCATAGGCCATCAAGGGACCGATCACGGGACCGGTCTTGTCTGAAAAAGCCGACCAGTTGGTGCCGAACTGGTAGGACATCACGATGCCCGACACCACGCCCATGCCGAAGGCGATGGCGAAGATCTTCAGCCAGTAATTGAACAGGTTGATGAAGACCTCGCGTCCGGTCCACAGCCAGAGCGCTTCAAGCACCGCGAGATAGCTTGCAAGCCCGATCGAGAAGGCCGGGAATACGATGTGGAACGACATCGTGAATGCGAATTGTGCCCGGGCCAACACCACTGCATCCCAGCCCTCGAACATGACATCCATCCGTCGTCGCTATTGCGATACGGACCTTATCATGCGCGATCAGCCGAAGGTATCGGGCTGATCGCAAACGCGCGAGATTGTGTGCGGCCGAACCGCTACGTTCGCGGTCGCCGCCGCGAAGCGGGCAAAGCCCGTCTTACGACCCAAAGGCTCGTCTCAAGCGGCCAAACTGTCGATGCCGGCCACTCTGAGCAGATCGGCGAGCTGTTTGCGGGCATAAAACATCCGGGTTTTCACCGTGCTCTGGGGGATCCCGATAATCCGGCCAACCTCTTCCACCGATTTCTCGTGATAATAGACGAGGTTGATGATCTCGCGGTGCGCCGGCGACAATTTCGCGACGCAGGCGCGCAGGATGGCGCTGGTGTCGCTGCGATCGAGCGAAGCTTCCGGTGTGTCGGCCTCGTCGGCGATTTCGAGCACGTCTTCCTGGTCGATGTCCTCATGCCGGCGCTGGCGCAGCGCGGTCAGCGCCTTGAAGCGGGCGATCGACAACAGCCAGGTGGAAACCTGGGAACGGCCCTCGAACTGGCTGGCGGTCCGCCAGACGTCCAGGAAAACCTGACTGACGAGGTCTTCCGCCATGGTGGCATCGCGCACCATGCGAAGGATGAAGCGGTAAACCCGTACATTGTGGCGGGAATAGAGGATGTGCATCGCAGTCCGGCCGCCATCGGCAATGCTTTCCAGCAGCATTTCATCCGTGGTCGCCTGGGCGGCGATGATGCCCTGGCGGGCTGCTGCATTGATGGCAATGACGTTCGGCATCGGCATGACAGGCTCCCAGTGTCGCCGCTTGGCGGCGCTTCGTTGCCTAAATTGATAGTCAGCGAACGTTTCGGGACGTCTGCACGCCAAGCGGAAAATGGTTTCATGCCCAGGAGAATTGTTTCGTCGCGGCTTCGGCGACGAAACATTCAGACAGGAAATGCCAGCAATTTGAATTAGATAAATTTTAGGTTGTGGTGCGGTCCGGGAAACGGTCCTCCCGATCGGGAAGGGGGAACCTTTCGGCAGTTGGGGTTTCGCGGCTCTCGTGGCCCGGACGGCCGGGAGCGTGGGCCGGCCTATTTGTGCCCGGCACAGGCCTGAAAACAGGCTTCGCGGCCCGGACGATCGGTGCGAAACGCTTCGATAAACCCGCCCTGCCGCTGCGTCACGTAAACGGTCTTTCCGTCATTGCCGCCAAAGGCCAGGTTCGTCGGCTCCTTTGCCTTGAGCGCGATCTCCCGTTTCAGTTTCCCCTGTGGGCTCAGCACGGCGATGGTGCCTTTCAGTATCCGCGCCACGAACAGGTTCCCCCCGGTATCGGTACGCAGGCCGTCGATGTCGAAATCGTCGAACCGCTTCACGAGCCTGGGCGAGAGAAGATGGGTGCCGTCGATCCGGTACGACCATATCTCCCGCGTGTCGGATTCACCGACATAGAGTGTCTTGCCGTCGGGGCTGAGATCGATACCGTTGGTCGTGCTCATTCGGCGATCGGCGGTCATCCTTTCCCCGGCGACGCTGCCGTCGGCCGATTTCCGGATCCGCCAGACCTGCCCATCGTGTCGCTTCCAATGCGGGTCGCTCGCGTAGATCGTGCCATCCATTGCGATCGTCATGTCGTTGGGCTGGTTGAAGTCGTCAGAATGGAAATATGTTTCGACGTCTTTGCCGTCCGGACTGACCAGAAAGATATTATGCTTCTTGTAGTCGGCGACGAACATGCGGCCTTCCGGATCGAAGCGTATCGCGTTTCCAATGCTTCCTTCGGGCAGGACCGCGAACAGCTCCGATTGCGAAGCGCCCGCCGCCAGTTTTCCGATCGTGCCGGGTTTGCCGAAATTGACGACGTACAGGTTTCCTCCCTGGTCGACGGCCGGTCCTTCGATGCCAAAAGTGTATTCCCCGGCGGGCGTGACCTGCCTGCTTTGAAATTTCGCCTCCTCGGCGATGGTGGACGACGCGATGATGGAGGTGCCCGCAATTGCGCAGAGCAACAAGGTTGTTCTGTTCGATATCGTAGCCGTTCGCATCCGTGCACTCACCGGCCGCACGTCGTGAGCGGACCTTGGCGCGTGCGTTTCTATCATCCCTTCGGGTTTGCCGTCACGCCTTGTCGCCGGCCGGCGAGAACAGATACCCGCCGCCCCGGATGGTGCGAATGACCGCGGGTTTGGTTGGGTCCGGTTCGATCTTGCGCCGGATTCGCATGATGCGCAGGTCGACGGCGCGATCGAAGGCTTCGCTGTCGCGCGCATTGGCCAATTCCAGCAGGCGCTCGCGCGACAGCACCCGCTTCGGATTTGCCGCGAACACCTTGAGCAGCCCGAATTCAGAGGCCGTCAGCGGATGCTCGTTGCCCTCGTCGTCGCGCAGCGCCTGCGCCTCGAGGTCGAGCCATTTGGTGCCAAACCGTACCAGCTGGTCTTTCGCCGCTTTCGCTCCGGCCGCGTCAGCCGCCGCGGCCTGCGCCCGAACCGGGGAGCTGCGCCGCAATACCGAGCGGATTCGCGCCATCAATTCACGCAATTCGCAGGGCTTTGCGACGTAATCGTCGGCACCGAGTTCCAGTCCGACCACGCGGTCGATCGGGCTCGCCGTCGCCGTCAACATGATGACGGGGACGTTGGTACGGCTTTTCAGGTCGCGAATGATGGAAAGCCCGTCTTCCTCCGGCATATTCAGATCGAGCACCACGAGATCGGGCACCGTGACCTCGATCGCCCCGCGCAGGCTCTTGCCGCCGTCGCACAGCGTCACCGTGAAGCCGTGCATCTTGAGATAGTCGCCGACCATCTCGCGGGCCGGCGCCTCGTCATCAACAATGATGATGTGCTGACTTTGGGTCATGTCATGATGCGATCATGTGTCTGTCGCCGGCAATGTGACGGTGAAGGTGGATCCCTGGCCGGGCCCGGCGCTGACAGCGGTTATTTCGCCGCCATGCATGTCGATGATGCGCTTGACGATCGACAGGCCGAGGCCAGTCGAGCTTTCGCCGGCCGTGGGTTTGGCGGAAAGCCGCTGGAAGCGGCCGAACAGCCGTCCCAGATCCTCGGGCGACAGGCCGGCGCCTTCATCGGCGATGCGGATGATGGTGTTGTTCTTTTCATGGCTCACCAGCATCGTGATCTTGCCGCCGATCGGGCTGTATTTGATGGCGTTGCTGACGAGATTGTCGATGGCTTCCCGGATCCGGTCGGCGTCGCACATGGTGACGAAATTCGGCGGCGCCGATACCGTGATGGCCTGCTGCTTGTTGACGGCCAAGGGCTGATTGGCATCGGCGACTTCCCTGACCAGGCCCGCGACATCGACCGGTTCGCGGCGAATGGTGATGTCGAAGGCATCGGCCATCGCGTCCGAGATCAGGTGATCGACCATCGAGGTCAGCCGCTTGGTGGCGTCGCGGATGTGTTCGACCTGGGACGTGACGCTCTCTTTGGACGCGCCGGTGCCGATCAATTCCGTCAGCATCTCGGTGCGGCCGAGGATGACGCCGAGCGGATTCTTCAAATCATGGGCGACGGTGCCGAGAATTTCGTTCTTGAAGCCGTTGGCGCGCTGCAGCCGCAGCCATTGCGCCGACAGTCTGCGGTTGGCCTGCATCAGCGCGCGGGTGCGCTGGGCGACGCGGTCCTCGAGCTGCGTGTTGGCTTCATGCAGCTGCTGATAAAGAATGACATTGTCGAACGCGATCGAAAGCCGGCTGCCGAAAATCTCGACCAGCGAGCGGTCGGTTTCGGATAGCGGACGCTCGGCCTGCAGCAGCACCACCACTTCGCGTCCGCTGCCGGTGCGAATGTAGAGAACGGTACGGTGGTCGACGAATTCATGCTTGCGCCGCTTGAAGGCGGCCTCCACCATCGACCGCAAATCGGGGTCGAGCGATTTGGATCCGGCGGTGCCGATGAAGCGGCTATAGCAGCCGGACCCGGCCAGCACGGAAAAGTCGTCGCCGACCACGCCGTTATCGCGCAGCACCAGAATGCCGGCACAATCGACGTTCAACAGCGAGGCGATCTGGGTCAGCACGCCTTCGGCGAGGCGCTGCATCGATTTGAAGTCGTACAAGGTCGAGGCGGCGTCGATGATGATTTCGAGCCCGCGCCGGGTCTGGACCATGCGCTCGAGCTGCTGATAGCTCCGCAACGCCGCGGTCAGCGAGGTAAACAGCTTGTCGGCGGTGAGTTCGGTCTTCGCCTTGTAGTCGTTGATGTCGTATTGGACGATCACGCGGCGTTCCGGCGCCTGTCCGGGCTGCCCGGTGCGCAGGATGATGCGAACGGTCTCGTTCCCAAGTTCATTGCGGATGTATTCGACGAGATCGAGGCCGGCGGCGTCGGTTTCCATGATGACGTCGAGCAGCACGGCCGCGATATCGGGATGGGCGCGCATCAAGGTCCGGCCCTCGGCGGCTGAATAGGCCGAAAGGATCTCGAGCGTCTGGCCATTGAGATTGTAGTCGCTCAGCGCAAAGCGGGTGCCTTCGTGCACGGCCTGATCGTCGTCGATGACCGCGACCTTCCACTTGCGTGCGGTCGAGGTCTCCGGAGCCGTTCCGGTATCGTCGATCAGGTGGAGGACATCGTCCTGTTCGGCCATTGAGGCGTCCCGTTATTGGCTGGGTCTTGTGTTGCGGGGCCCCCTTTGGCGACCCTCGGTATGATAATGCGAAATGTGGTGCCTTGTCCCAGTCTTGAATCCAGCATCATCCGGCCACCGAGCTGCTGGGTGACGAGATTATAGACGATGTGCAGGCCAAGTCCGGTCCCGCCCTCGTTGCGGCGGGTGGTAAAGAACGGGTCGAACGCCTGCCGCTGCACGTCCGGCGTCATTCCGGCCCCATTATCGGCAAAAATGATCTCGACGTCGTCGCTGCCGCGGGGCCTTGCTGAAATCGTGATCGCCCCGGAGCGCCCGTCGGCAAAGGCATGGTTGGCGGCGTTGAGGAACAGGTTGGTCAGAATCTGGCCATATGCGCCCGGATACCCGTCGATCATGAGGCCCTCCGGTACCTCGACCGACAGGGCGATCGACGCCTTCTTCAGCGCCGGCCGCAGGCTGGCGATGATCTGGTCGGTCGCCTCGCCCAGGCTGAATTGCCGGCGTTCCGCATGCGAGCGGTCGACCGCGACCTGCTTGAAGGATTGAATCAGTTCGCCGGCGCGATGCAGATTTCCGACCAGTTGTTGGGCGGCATCGCGCGAGGTTTTGACGAATTCCTCGAGTTGGGATCGCCGCAGCCCGGTTCCGGAATTCAATTCGGTCTCGAACATTTCGGCGCGGCGCGCAAAACTGGAGGCGACCGTCAGGCTGATACCGATCGGGTTGTTCACCTCATGGGCGACCCCGGCGACCAGGCCACCGAGCGCGGCCAGGCGCTCGGCGTCGATCAGATTCTGCTGGGCGGCATTCAGCTCAAGCAGAGCGCTCTCGGCCTTCTCTTTTGAGGCGCGCAACTCGTCTTCGGTCGTGCGCTTGGCAATGGCGTTCTCGCGGAAAACCTCGACCGCGCGTGCCATCGCGCCGACCTCGTCCTTGGCGTCCGTTCCCTGGACGCGCCGATTGTAATCGCCCGACGTGATCGCCTGCATCGCCGTCATGATCTGCTGCAAGGGCAGGCGGACGCTCAGCGCGATCAGCACGCCCGCGGTGATGATGATGCCGAGAAAGATCACCGCGATCGAAAGCACTTTGCGCGATATGTCGGCCAGCGTCCGGTCGAATGTCTCCTGCGCTTTCTGCTCGCGCTGGCGCATCTTGACCGACAATTCATCGATGGTGCTGCTGGCTTCGGCCTGGCTGGCGTCGATCGCGTCGCGCAACAGCTCGGTCCGGGTCGTGAGCTGCTCCGACAATTTCGCAAGGCCCTGGCGCAGCGCCACCGCTCGCGCATTCAACCGCTGCAGCGCCATCCGCTGCAGATCGTTATCCGCAAGGTCGCTCATCACCGGGATCGTCTGTTCGATGGTCTCGGTATTGCGGCGGGCCTCTTCGGCGGAAGCGGTCGCCAGCGAAAGATAATAGGCGTTGGCGGCGACCAGCATCGCGGTAAAGGCCTCGCGGGATTTTCCAAGCGACGGCCAGATCAGGGCATCGCGGTGTCCTGTCGCGCCCTCGATGATCGAGTAGAGCCCGGCCATGTCCCGTGCCGGGGTCAGCACCTCGTCCTCGTAGGTGTTCGAAATGGTCGCCTGGAGGTCGCGCAATTCACTGAAGCCGCCGAGGAAGCGTTCGGTGACGTGCTCGAGCTGCTGCACCGACCCCGACAGCATCGGGTCGGTCGAGGCGCGCGTGGTGAGAGTGCCGAGAACCGTCTCGTGCAGATGCGATATTTCCTCGAACAATTCGGGGCTCGGCTGGGTGATGTAGCGATGGATCAGGTTCTGCAGATGGCCGGTTTCACTCTCCAGCCGCGCCAGGATGGTGTCGGATTCCCGCACCTGCCGCACGTCCTCCCAAGCCGAACCGAGCACCTGGACGCCGTTCCAGATCATCGCGACCAGCACCACGACGACCGCCGAGTTCAGCGCCGCGATCGACAGGATGCGCCAGCGTATCGGTACCGCGCGGAGCAGCCCGACGATGCGGGAGCGGCCCCGCGCGGCGAGGCTCGCCGGCCGTTCCTCGGCTTCGTCATGCTGAAGCGTTCCAAACACCAATTCAGTCCACCTTTTCAGTCCACCCGGCGAATTCGTTCAATCAATTCCGCGGCCGCGGGATCGCGTCGCGCTTTGGCATAGATTCCATCCATCGCCGCCTCGAACGGCTTGCGGTCGAAGTCGGTGATGATCGTCACGCCGGCGCTTTCCGCCTGCCGGCGCGATCGCTCCTCAAGCGCCTTCCATCGCTCGCGCATGAAGTGGCTGGATTCGATTGCCGCCTCGCGAAAGATCTTGCGGTCCTCGGCCGAGAGGCTGTCCCAGGCCTTTTGCGACATCACCAGCACTTCCGGACTCATCGTGTGTTCGGTGAGGGTATAATAGCCGGCATATTTGTAGTGGTCGGTGGTGACAAAGGAGGGCCAGTTGTTCTCCGCGCCGTCGATCAGTTTGGTGGCGAGCCCGGTGCGAACCTGTCCATAGGGCAGCTCGATCGGATCCGCGCCGAGCGCCTTGATCATGTCGGACATCAATTCGGACTGCTGTACACGCAGTCGCAACCCCTTCATGTCCGCGATCGAGCGGACCGGCCTGACGCTGTTGTAGATCGATCGGGCGCCGGAATCGTAGAACGTCAGACCGACAAATCCATAGGGCTCGAAGCTGTCGAGAATGGCGGTGCCGATCGGTCCGTCCAGCACCCTCTGCATGTGCTCGATGGAGCGAAACAGAAACGGCATCGCCAGCACGTTCGTCGCCGGCACAAAGGCTCCGATCAGCGCAACGTTGGTGCGGTTGAGATCGATCGCGCCGACGCGGGTCTGCTCGATGGTTTCCTTTTCCTCGCCGAGCTGGCGCGAGTGAAACACCCGGATCTGGTGGCGGTCGCCGCTGCGCTCCGCGATCAGGCGGCCCATGTAACGCAGCGCTTCGACCGTCGGGTAGTCTTCGCTCTGGGTATCGGCGGCGCGAAATTCCCGCGCCCATGCGCTGGTCGTGACCGCTGCCAGAAGCAGCCCAACGACCATGACGGCGGTCCGCGAAAGGCCGGCGCGGTTGTACACTGGCAACTCATCCCCCTGTAATGGGGTCGGTGATCGGAACCAAAGGTTCAACGCAATTTAGCAGAAGGTTTCCACGATCGCGTCCGGGCCGGGCGATCGCAAGAGCGGTCGCCTCAATTGCCAGGCTCGATCCGGCATCGCCTAAGGAAAGAGCGATTTTAATATCTGCCTACCAAACGGGCAATGGCATTTCTTTGTATGCAATGAGATTGCGCGCCAATGACGCGGAATTCGCCTCTTGAGAATCCATATTCGAAGCTAAATCAGAGGTTTAGTCGCTGTGTAAGGGTCCATCAAGATTTGGCACAAACCTTGCGACGTCTATGTCCAAAAGCCGATTTCCTCGTGCGTTGGAGCGTCAGATGAAGCGCCGCGATTTTCTCAAATCCGTGTCCGGCGCAGCCGCGGGCGCGATGGTGCCGGCGCCCGCAATCTGGTCCTCCGCGAAGGCCGATGGCCGCTCGGAGACGCTATTGGTCGTGACCGAGAACGGCCCCAACAATCTCGACATCCATGGCGTGGGCACCAACCGTTCCGGCTACGAGACCTCGTGGAATTGCTACGACCGGCTCATCACCCATGAAACCAAGACGCTGCCGGATGGCACGCTGTCCTACGATCGCGACAAGTTCAAACCCGAACTCGCCGAAGACATGAATATCGGCGACATGTCGGTCACCTTCAAACTGAAGAAGAACGCGACGTTCCACGACGGCACACCGGTCACCGCCAAGGACGTCAAATGGTCGCTGGATCGCTCGGTGACCGTTGGCGGCTTCCCCACGGTGCAGATGAAGGCCGGTTCGCTGGTCGACAAGGAACAGTTCGTCCTCGTTGACGACAGCACTGTGCGCATCGACTTCACCAAGAAGGATCGCCTGACGATACCCGATCTCGCGGTGATCGTGCCGAGCATCTACAATTCCGAACTCCTGAAGAAGAAGGCCACGGAAAAGGATCCCTGGGCGCTCGATTACACCAAGAGCAACACCGCCGGCGGCGGCGCTTACAAGGTGACGAGCTGGAAGCCCGGGGTCGAGACGGTATACGAGCGCCATGACGGCTGGGTGGGCGGCAAACTGCCCCAGCTCAAGAAGATCATCTGGCGCACGATTCCCTCGCAGGGCAACCGCCGTGCCTTGATGGAGCGCGGCGATGCCGACATCTCCTTTGATCTCTCGAGCAAGGACACCTCGGAGATGAAGAAGGAGAGCAAGCTCGTCATCATCTCCAACCCGATCGGCAACGGCATGTACTCCGTCGAGTTGAACGTGAAGAACCCGCCGTTCGATAATCCGAAAGTCAGGCAGGCGGTGGCCTATGCACTGCCCTACCAGAAGATCATGGATGCGGCGATGTTCGGTCTGGCCAATCCTTTGTTCGGCGGTCCGTCCAACAATGTCACTGACATCAACTGGCCGGCGAAAAGCGGCTACGTCAACGACATCGCCAAAGCCAAGGCGCTGATGGCGGAGAGCGGCGTCTCGGACATCGACACCACGGTCTCGTTCGATCTCGGCGCCGGCGACATCTGCGAACCGATTGCCGTGCTGGTGCAGGAAGCCCTCGGCCAGATCGGCATCAAGACCGCGATCAACAAGGTGCCCGGCGCCAACTGGCGCAGCGAAATGGCGAAGAAGTCGATGCCGCTGATGGTCAATTTCTTCTCCGGCTGGCTCGACTATCCCGAATATTTCTTTTTCTGGTGCTATTCCGGCCAGAACGCGATCTTCAATACGCCGAGCTATGTCAATGCGGACATGGACACCCTGATCGACGGCGCGCGCGCTGCCGCCGCCATCGGCGACAAGGATAAATACGCCAAGGACGTCGAGGGCTTCATTTCCAAGGCCTACAATGAGGCGCCGCGCATTCCGCTGTTCCAGCCGTTTCTCAACGTCGCGACGCAGAAGAACATCTCAGGCTACGTTTACTGGTTCCACCGGCAGCTCGACTACCGCTCAATCGTCAAGGCCTGACGCGCGCCGCATCTGAGATGCGGGCGCGGCAACTCAATCGTTTCTCAACGCGGCTCGGAAATTTTGGGGCAGAAGACCATGTTGACGATCGTGAAGCGTCTGGTGACTGTGATCCCGACCCTGATCGGTGTCGTGATCGTGACCTTTCTGCTGACCCGTGTATTGCCGGGCGATCCCGCGGTTTATTTCGCCGGACCGGCCGCCACGCCGCAATCGATTGCCGAAATCCGCAAGTCGCTGG
>Ga0116135_1001651_pt1 | contig 10931 bp, 8 predicted proteins | sample June2015DPH_20_1_FD_89738 | JGI IMG/M metagenome (GOLD analysis project Ga0116135, IMG submission 89738) | Peatland microbial communities from SPRUCE experiment site at the Marcell Experimental Forest, Minnesota, USA - June2015DPH_20_10 | ecosystem: Environmental > Terrestrial > Soil > Wetlands >... | reverse complement strand
CCTGGCCCAGGACAACTTCGTTCAGCCCGGCGCGCCCGCCGGGCAGTTTAACTTCAGCTATTACGGCACCGCCCAGTTCACGGACGCGGGAATCGACGGAACGAACAGTACCGGGGCTCCCGCTGACGGAGGGGACGACATGGCGAGCATGCTGGTTGGAGTGGGAGATCCGACCAACGGCACGCCTCCTCCCCCCGGCTGCTTCAATGGCACAGGCGGGTGTTTCCGCGGGTTCAACAATGTCGTGTCAACGCAGAATTGGCGCTATGCCGGGTTCGTCAACGATAACTTCCATGCCACTTCGAAGCTGACGCTGAATCTGGGCCTGAGGTATGAATTGTCAATGCCGCGGACGGAGCGCTACAACCGCATGGAGTATCTGGATCCCGGCAAGCTCTCGGCGATTCAATACAACCCAGCGCAACTGGCCATTGTCAACTCCTTCAATAGCACCCCGCTGGTACCGGGGAATCCGGCAACAACGCCGATTGCCTTGGGGATTCCCAGCCCAACCATTCTGCATGGGAGCGAAGTCTTTGTCGGGATCAACGGAGCCAGCCGCTACAGCTACAATCCCTACTATAAAGGCATTCAACCGCGCTTCGGGTTTGCCTGGCAATTGCCGGATAACTTGGGGGTCCTGCGGGGGGGCTACGGCATCTTCTATGATGCGCCGAGAAGCGCTGCCTCGGGAACCGGTCCGGTGGGGTGGGATGGGTTCGACATACAACCTCCATGGATCACGACAAATCAGAGCGCCGCTAATGTTGCCAACCAGATACCCTGTGGCCGGCTGAGCAATCCCAATACTAACCCTAGCCTCGGGTGCAATGCCACCAATGTCGTGTTTCCCACGCCACCGGGAAGCACCCTGGGAGCTTTTAACAACCTGGGCTTTTCTGCGAACGGGCCAATCCCCATTATCAACTCGAAAATCCCCTACGAACAAAGCTGGAGCATCGGCATTCAAAAACAATTGCCATCGAAGATCCTCTTCGATATGAACTATATCGGCAAGAAAGGGACCCACCTGTATGAGGGCGGCTTTAACACCCTGCAACTGCTCGGTCGTCCCTTTGAACAGGCGGCCCTGTCCGGCGCTTTGTCGCCAGCGGAAATTAACACGATCAACAGCGACAGCTGGGCTAATCCGTTTGCCTCGCCTAACCCTGCCACATGCACTAGCCCGACGAATCCCAATTACATTTGCGACCCCACGAGTGGCGAGGGCTCGCTCGTGCCGCAGATCGGTGCGACCCAACTTCTATCCCCATTCCCGCAGTTTGCCGGCTTTGGCGGTGATGCTTTCCCGACCGCCGATTCCACCTACGAAGCTTTGCAGGTTCGCGCCGAAAGGTCGTTTGCCAATGGACTGGAGTTCCTGGCCACGTACACATGGTCGAAGTCCATTGACAATTCCTCCTTCCAGGATTACAGCAACGAGTTTCTGGGTAATGGAGGAGGCGCCCAATCGCGCCAAGACCCCTATAACCCGCGGGGCGACCGGGCTGTATCTGTGTTCGATATCCCGCAAGTTTTTCAGGTCAGTTACGAGTACGAATTGCCGATTGGTCGTGACAAAGCGTTGGGAGGCAGCATGAATCCCATCCTGAACGCCATTGTGGGCGGTTGGCAGACCAGCGGCATTTGGACCATAAGCGATGGCAGACCACTTACGCTAACCGGGTCAGTTTCCGCTATCCCAACGTATGGCCAGAGACCCAATTTGTCGGCACCCCTCCGGCGCTCCTCAACGTCCTATCAGAACTTAGTGAATGGTCTTCCAAATACAGCACAAACAGCCAGCTACTTTTCCAATCCCGGCGTGTTGTCGGTGCCCCCTGCTTTCACGTTTGGCAATGCTCCCCGAACAACTACCAGCGTCCTTACCCCTGGAACCCGGAATGCGGAACTAGCTCTCTTTAAGGAGTTCCCCATGACAAGGGTTCACGAAGGGATGCGGGTGGAGTTTCGCGCCGAGGCCACCAATGCGCTGAATCATCCACAGTTCAAAGCTCCGGATGCGAACGCTGCCAGCGGCACTTACGGTCAGATCGCTCCCGGTGGGGGCTTCTCACCTGGCTCTGGGGCAGTTACCATCAACAGTCCGCGCGAATTGCAGTTGGGGCTAAAGGTTTACTTCTAAAAACAGAGGACCTTCCGCGCTGGTTCCAAAGGACAGCCGGAATAACACGAAGGAGAGAACGTGATCACCAAAGCACGGGAATGGAGCGTGACGGCATGTCTTGTCGCGAGTTCGTTGCTTTGGGTATCTAGTAAGGCTACCTCCCAAACCATAACCGTCGACGCTACGCCCTCTCACGTTGCCAACACGTTCAGTCCCGTCCGTTCTCTGGGCGCGGCGATCGATCGGCTAAGGACGGGAACGCCCGACCACCTGCTCACCGACCCGATCCTCAAGGAGATTCTCGGCGCAGGATGGCAAAATGTGACCTATCGCCAGAACACAGAACTCATGGTTGAAGCGTGGCATTGGAACCCGAACGGCGTCTGGAGCGATGCCGGGAAGCAGCAGGGCTACTTCGTCGGTAATGCAGAACCAACTGCGGAGATGATCCGCCATTCGTGGGCAGCTCCGCTTCCGCATCGCGGCTTCAGCCGCGGCGACGGAAACGGCTGGTCCCGGCTCACTGACGGCGATCCCGAGTCGTACTGGAAGAGCAATCCCTACCTGACGAAGGCCTTCACCGGTGAAGGCGACTCGCTCCACCCGCAGTGGGTAATAATTGATCTAGGCAGCAAGGTCCCCGTCAATGCCATTCGTATCGCGTGGGCTGAGCCCTATGCGAAGCACTACTCCGTCCAGTTCTGGACCGGCGAACTGGAACCTTTCTATGAAGGAATCACTAAGGGGACGTGGCAGACCTTTCCCTTGGGCACCATCACAGAGGGCAAGGGAGGCATGGCCACGCTGAAGCTGGTTTCCTGGATGCTCCCGGTGCGATATCTTCGCATCTGGATGACGGAATCTTCTAACACCTGCGACAGTCACGGTTCTGCCGACAAGCGAAACTGTGTGGGTTACGCCATCAATGAACTCTACGTCGGGGCGCTCTCGGCAGATGGCCAGTTCAATGATTACGTCACTCATTTCCCCAGCCGCGATCAGACCGTGACCTGGCCTTCTTCGGTTGATCCATGGCACGCAGCTTCTGATATGGACGAATCGAGAGGAGACCAAGTCGGCTTCGATTTTTTCTTCACCAGCGGCGTTACCCGCGGCCTTCCCACCATGGTTCCGATTGCCATGTTGTATTCCACGCCGGAGGATGCAGCGAACGAGATCGCCTATTTATACAAACGCCACTATCCCATCTCCTGGATCGAGATGGGAGAAGAAGCCGACGGGCAGCACATGCTGCCCGAAGACTACGGCGCGTTGTACCTGCAATTCGCCACCGCGATTCACCGGCTTGTTCCCGAGGCCAAGCTTGGCGGTCCGCCTTTCGAAGGAACGTTCGATGATGTTGAAGTGTGGCCAGACGCAGCCGGGAAAGTCTCATGGCTCGGGCGCTTCGTCGACTATCTCAAAGCCCACGGCCGCCTCAACGACTTCACCTTTTTTTCTTTCGAACATTACCCCTACCAAGACAAGCCAACCTACTCTTGGGCCGATCTGTACCCCGAGCCCGAATATGTCAGACACATCATCCAAGTCTGGAAGGATAATGGCTTGCCGCCGAATATTCCCTTCTTCATGACCGAGGGCAACATCGGTGGCGGAGCCGGTGTTTCCACCGTGAAGGGCGCGTTATGGCTCGCCGATTACGTCGGATCTATGATGACCGCAGGCGCCACGGCCACTTATTTTTTCCATTACATGCCTTCTCCAGGCCACTGGGGCGCCTACCCCCTCCTCCTGCTTGACGAACACTACAACCTGATCGGTTATCCTCCTCAGTACATGGCTTCGCAGGTGATCACCAAGGAGTGGGTTCAACCTGTCGATGCTCCGCACAAGCTCTTCAAAGTTTCGAGCGATGTAACCGACGCTGCGGGAACGTTGCTCGTCACGGCCTATGCCGTTGAACGTCCGGATGGACAGTGGTCTGTGATGTTGGTTAACCGTGACCAATACAACGATCACTCGGTGAAGGTTGTTTTCAACGATGCGGGAACTGGGCGCGACCGCCACTTCTCCGGTCAGGTTGATCGCGTCACTTTCGGATCTACCGAATACAAGTGGCACCCTGAAGGGGAACGGGGTCACGCGGATCCAGACGGCCCGGCGTCCAGGTCGAAGGTAAGTGGCGGCGCGGAAACGTTGTATAAAATCCCGATGGCATCGATCACCGTGCTACGCAGCTCTATCGGAGACCAGTAACCATACTGCGGAACCAAGGTGCGGACTTCCGAGTGGTTGCTCGGCCCTGCGGTAGTTATCCAGAAACGGGCTTCGAGGAAGTTCGCCGGATTAGTATCGTGAAGTTGATTTGTAGGAGACCATCCGGGTTGCTTATCTCCATGTGAGTGAAGCGATCGTTGACACATGACAAAATGCAATCGGTTCACATCTTGATGATTCCTTAACCCGCAACCAAGGAGTCAATGCATTGGATGAAAACGTTCACGTAAGCGAACTCGGCACAAGGTTTCCATCTCCTTCGGCGACCTCCCTTCCTCGCTAACGCCAGATTTTGTTGGTACATGCCCCTACCGAATCACGATATGATCCCGGCCATGCGCGCCCACAAGTTTCTGGACAAACATTTCGGCCTCAAAAGTCTGTACGAGAGAAGGCTCAAGCACTCGCAGATTCACGAACTCAACGATCCGTTCGAGTTGGCTCCTTACGATCTGACTGAGCTTGATGAATCGCAGCTACAAGCTTCGGCGGGACCCGAAAGAACATTACCTCACCGGTTTATCCCTCGAAGATTCCGACGTAACCGCATTCCAGTGTCATGCCGCCTTCGTAGCTCTCTGCGGGTTCAGTCTTTCCAAATTCAAAGCGTCCGAACTTTGCCGTCACTCCCCGCCTTTGAGCAGCAACAGTCCCAGAATCGAAAGGACTAATAGTGCTCCATTGCGCAACGCCGCTGCCTTCGCCAACTGAAGTCCGGAAAGGTACGTATTTAGCTTTGTTATTGCATCCGAAGGATCCGACCTATCAAGGTGAATATACTCTTTGTCCACATCGAAGCCTTGCACCTTCACTCCATGTTCTACGACCATGATTCTCAACTTCCCGCACGCCCGAGCAAAGCCGATTTCCTGATGAACCCATGCGGACTGCGTACCACCCTGAGTCAGGAAAACGACGAAGCAGTCGCAAGACCGAATTGCTTTGTCGATCTTCTCAGGCAATGGTTTCCCGAACTGCCAATCTCTTTCAGCAATGTAGCACGTGATACCTCGCAACAATGCATCGTTACACGCTGCATTGATAATCGCTAGGTCGTCCTGCTTGGTGCTGTGACTCACGAACACGCTGTACGGTATCACTTCGGTCACTCCTTTCGCGGCGTATAATTGGCGGGAAAATCACTCCAAGACTAAAACGCCCTGATTCGCGATCAGGGTGCTTCAGAGCTATCGGATTGTGTGGGAGCACCTAATCGAATGCTACTACGGGAGTGTGCTCTATGCAAATTTACGAGTGCCCCTAAACAGAGTTAGAGCAAAGCATGACCCGCGACATGGAACTAACACGCAAGTTGTTGTTATGGGTCGACGGTGAGCCGCGATTGGACGGCACGCCGGGGAGATTCTTGGTCTTTGACAATGGCACAGAAGTCGGCGCCCCCGATCATTCAGTAGCCGAAGTGGCCTACCATCTTCGCCTGCTAGTCGAAGCCGGATTCCTACTAGGAAAGTTTCATCCTGTTACTGGAATGCCTGTTATTTCCCGTATGACTTGGAACGGCCACGAGTTCTTGGATAACGTCAAGGATTCGACCGTCTGGGAAAATACGAAATCGCGAATTGCCGGTCTCCCCGGCGTAGCGCTCGCCGTGATTGCCGAAATCGCCAAAGCAGAGATCAAGAAAAAGCTTGGCCTGCCCTAGAAATTCTCAGATTTTATGCGCGGCGAAAGCTACAAAGGGTCGATGGAAGAGGCGGCCAAGACTCCACGTCCCATCCGTCAATTAGTTCCGCCATCTTCCCCTCGAATTCATCCGAGATGTTTGGAAACTCGGCACAAGGCTCGCTCTAACTCTGGCCAGTCGCTCTCCCGCTTTGTCTTTCTTCGCTTCGCCATTTTTCCTCAAGCGGCATTTGGCTGATCGATTTCTCTTTCCTCGTACTCAATCCGGTACTGTCCTTTGCTCATAGATTGTCGAACCACCGCATCTCGCGCATCTGTATTTGCAAACCACTCGGACACCTGTATTACCTCATCCGTTGCTCGATCATGAAGTTTGAATCTGTATTGCTTCATCGTAAATTCCCTCCTAATCTAGCAACGTATGATAGCCGGAAACCGAGCGAAAGGGGCATCTGAACTGAAGAATCTGGGCTTTGGCGATGCAGTGCAAGACCCAGAAGATGGTGTACGCTACATCGCATTTCCCGTAAGAATTCACCTCCAGTGATTCGGATCCGAAGGGGCATAAACCTGCCCTGCTGATCGACGCCCTAGTTCAGCACCAAGGAGTCACCTGATCGCGAGAAAGGGCTTGGTCGCATCTGGGGCAACCAAGGTTGAGTCACAAAATGGGAGGCAACTGCGATCTTGCCGAGGTGTGCGTCGGGTTAGTGGGTCGGTAAAGGAATGTCAGCCTTACAAACTAAACTTCCATCCACCGTGCGACACGTTTGTTCCACTTCCGTAACAATTTCAGCAGGGCGGCGTTCCTAAGAAGAACCAAAGGCTAAACAGCGCACGCAGATTTCGTTTGTCTGTTCGGATTTTGTAACAAAAAGGACATTTACCTACGTCGCGCGTAAACCGTTCGTATACTTCGCGCGCCTAAATTCCCCAGGACGTACCGGCTTATTCACTCATCGCAATTGTGTTGTGTAACTTCCAGCTTGTCTCGGGGTCCGGTGGGGTTTCGGCGTTCAGTGTAGACGCGCTTTTGGCATTGAGCACGAAGGGTCTTCGTGTATGATGTGCACCGCGGCCATCTTAGCGGATGGCTCGACTCGCTTTTGAGGGGGAGCGAGTCATAGAGGTTCGGGAGAAGCCATGCGCCGCTCGTGTCACCTAGTCTGTGTGCTTGCTGTATCTCTAACTCTCCTTTCAACAGCCGTTCACGTAACCGCACAGATCACCATCACGGCTCCCACCCCCTCAACGGCCAAGCCCGGAGATGTCATAACTGTTACTGGCACGAACTTCGGTGCGGCTGCGCCGACGAGCACGGTGAAATTTGGGTCAACGCTGGCCACGGTGGATGCTGGCAGTTGGGCCAATACATCTATCAAGGTAACCGTTCCCGATGTCGCGCTCGGTGCGGCGGACTTGGTCGTGTCCGTCGGCGGGGCTAACTCCGTTCCGTTTCCGTTCGTCGTAGCCGCTCCGACGACAATTCCGATGACGGTGACTCCGAAGGTTATTCAGCCTGCTAGTGGGAAGCTACCCGCATCAATTAACCTGGCCGTTATTGAGTCGAACTGTGATGAGAAGACGGGAATTGATTTGACTCAGCCTGTCAGCGCCCCTTATAGCCTCATGATCACAGGCACTGGCCTCACGCCTTCGTCCCAGCCGACCGCCACCCGCTGCGCACTTACGGCAGCCGTCACAGTCGACCCCAATGCCGCCGGCCCTTACAAGGTCTTCCTCGTTGATAGAGCCAAGAACCCAGTCGGTTGGGCGGACATGACGGTGCTCGATTCGACGGCGGGCCTGATCCCTCCAGGTCTTAATCCGCAAGTGGACGTGATGTGGGAAGTGATGAGCCAAAACAACTGCTCGGATACCTTTGGAAAGCGTGTAGCCCAAAGCCTGTACTGCATCCAATTGAAGATAGGAAACAACTCAGGACATCCTATTCAGATCGCCGGGGTCGGCTTCAGCAATAAGCTCGACGCTTTGGTGGCGCTTGGGAGTCCGCAGGTCATGATCGCCAACAGTAGTTACGCCTCGACCCGTGCGGTACTTCTGCAGTCACAGGTCTGGAGTAATCGAAATCTCGTCGCTAATTCGCTGCAGGGAGTTGGCCTCATCATGGGGGGATTTATACCCTTCTATTCTGGCTCTCACCCTAATGCAAAACTGCATTTCACCACGGCTACAGCTATCGTCAGCGGTGCAGCGCTCACGGCATACAACCTTATCTTCCCCGATCCAATTGTTGCCCAACTCAAGAGTCTCGATGACCAGAGCTTTAGGGACAATGTCATTATTCCGAACAATTCTCAAACCCAGACCGTCGTCTTCGTCGAGAAGCAGGCTGTAACGCTAGAGTTGCGAAACCTTGGTGCAAAACTAAGCAGAGCTTCAAGCAAGGCTCACGCAACGGCGAAGACAGATAAAACAAACCCAAGTGCGGCAACTGAGGCTGCGAACTCAAGGGACTTAAACGACTCCGCGACCAAGACGATCAGCAACTCGACACGTCCTAAACTCTTCAAGGGAGAGTCCGATCCTGTCTTGGTGAAACTTGCGCTCGGACAGGTGGTGATCGTTGGAGACGAGATCGAATATCTGCAGAGAGTTCAGATCCAAAGCAACGCCCCTTCATCGGCCACATCTATCCCACTCACGGCAAAGCCGGCCAGTTTGAGTTTTTCTACTCAAAACGGCACAATCGACGGCGCGGCTCAATCGATAACCTTAACCAATACGGACACTTCGCCGTTGACGAACGTGACACCGAAAATAACAGGAATAGCGGCCGCCGACTTCACGATTCGGTCAGGTACCCAGACTTCGTGTTCGTCCACGCTTGCGGCGGCCAACACTTGCACCTTGTCGGTGCTATACAACCCATCGGTAACAGCGGCGGGAAGTTCGCGAACTGCGACAATCGAGGTCTCTTTTAGTCCCGGTTCCACTCCGCTTACAGTCGCTCTGACGGGTGCGGCCTCTGACGCTGTGTACTTCAGCACGACTGCTCTTTCCCTGGGGACCGCAACGTCCGCGAAGGCGGGCCCCCCCGCTGTGGCGCCGAAGCCCAGTACAGCATCATTGACGATCACTAATTTCAAGAGCACTGCAGTGACGGGCGTGAACACTACCTCAGCCGAGTTCGCCGTTAGCGCCTGCGCCGGCGGCACGTTGGATTCGGGCAGTAGCTGCACGGTGACTGTAACGTTCCAGCCGGCAGCAGGGGTGACAGGCCCACGCACTGCGACGTTAACTGTTAGCGTAGCCGGTCAAACTTTGCAGGCTGTTGCTTTAAGCGGCACAGCCCAATAATTTGTATAGCCTTTGTTTTGATTGGTCTAAGTCTTCAACCAAAATGAGTGCGAGGGAATCCTGACCTGGAGGACGCAATGCGACTCTGCCTTTGGAGCGACCGTACCTTTCCACTCAAAGCACTTGTCTTCTGGACCATCACAACTCCTGCCTTCGCGCAGACCGCCACGACCGGGGCGTGCCCCAGCCCCCCACAAAAGCATTTCGATCACGTGCTAATCGTCGTTCTTGAAAACCAGAACTATGAATCTGCCATCGGAAGCGATCTGTTGAAAAAACTCTCCCTAAAGGGTGCGGTCTTCAGCAATTTTGGCAACCTCTACCATCATTCGTACCCAAACTACTTAGCCATGATCGCAGGCAGTGACTTCAATACACACAAACGACTCAATAGCGACGCACAGGTTAACTTTAAAGAGGATAACGAGCATAGGACGGTTGGGGATTTGCTCAATTGGAGGAACTACGCCGAAGACTACCCGGCATCATCCACCGATCAAAAACCGTTTCTTGGCGACAGCAAACCAAAGACGAAGTACGCCCGCAGACATGTGCCTTTCCTAAGTTTTCAGGAGGTTCAGACTAAGAGCTTTCACAATGTGGTCTCGGTGAATACTCGTGCTAATGACAATGCTTTTGTGACTGATTTTGGTAGCTTTATCGCTGATGCTCAGAAGCATCCTTTGCCAGAATATATGTTCTACAGTCCCAATTTGGACGACGACGGCCATGACCCGGTGTCAAATCCACAGGTGGGCCTCACGAAAGCCTCGAATTGGCTATTCACGTTTCTTACGACATGGCTTCACTTTGACGAGAAAGAGTGGGTCCCGAAGGACGACCAACTCAAGACGACCCTGGTCATTGTTACTTTTGACGAGTCAGAGGGCAATAAGAAACCAGAGCGACTCTACACGGTATTTCTTGGCTCCATGGTGAAGGCCGGGGAGGCTACGGCGCCTTATAACCATTACAGTGTCTTGCGCACGATCGAATGCAATTTCGGTATTCTGAACCCCCTTCATGAACAATCTGGAGACGGCACTGCTTCGGTAATCACCGGAATTTGGAAATAGTGCCCTAGAGGGTGAGAAACGTTGCATCACATTCTATCAGGGAGGCGCTCAGTGTTCCGTTCACGAAACTGGCTCACAATCGTGCCGATTGCAGCGATCTTATTTAGCTGCGGCTGCGTTTTCAAACCGAGACCTTGGCACGTGACTGGTGCGCAAAGTCCATCTCCACCGACGCCCCAATTCAGCGTCACGTGGAATGCCTCCGACCCGAACGGGATGCCCCTCAATCCCAAATGGGCAGCTCAGCGGGACGACAATCAACTTCCCCCCGTGCCCAACGACGAAGGCAAGAATAAGTGCGTCCGGCGTCCAGACAGCAATGACTGCACGGCTCAGGTTCCGACTCTCGACAAGCCTCCGGTTATCGGTTGGGGTTTACTATGCAGCCTTGTTCCTGAATCACAAATTCACGGTCATGTGGACTGGTTGCCGGCCACGTATACCGGCTACCTCCGATGGATACATATCGCAGCTGACTCCGACTACAACTTCAGTCTTTTTCGCGAAGAAGACGATAACGGCCT
>Ga0116135_1001650_pt1 | contig 10947 bp, 7 predicted proteins | sample June2015DPH_20_1_FD_89738 | JGI IMG/M metagenome (GOLD analysis project Ga0116135, IMG submission 89738) | Peatland microbial communities from SPRUCE experiment site at the Marcell Experimental Forest, Minnesota, USA - June2015DPH_20_10 | ecosystem: Environmental > Terrestrial > Soil > Wetlands >... | reverse complement strand
GCCGGCCTGTCGCAGCTTTTCAATTGCCCGCGTGTACATTCCGGCAATCAGGTCGTCTGAGGGGACCCTTTCCGCGTAATAGCGAATGCCGCCGGAGAGCATCTCGCGTCCCAGCCGCGAATCCTCGTCGACTTCAAGCATGTAGACGCTGGCGTGCGGCACACCGGTTTCGATCAAGGCATCAAGAGATTCATCCCAGGAGGCGGGGGTTTGTCCAGCCAGGCCGGCAATCAGGTCAAGGTTAAGGTTGGCGATGCCCGCTGCGCGCAACCGGCGCACATCCTCTTCAACAATGGCGCGGTTGTGGAGTCGCCCGCTGACCTGCGCTTCGCGATCAATGAACGACTGGACGCCCATGCTGACGCGATTCACACCAACGGCGGCCATAGCCTGGAGGGTTGGGTCGGCAATTTGGCCGGGCGCGCACTCGACGGTGATCTCCGCATCCGACTCCAGGTCGAATTCGCTGCGAACGGCATCAAACAAGCGAACCAGCAGATCGGGTTCAAGCAGAGTCGGCGTGCCGCCGCCAAAGTAGACGGTGTCCACGCGTCGCGGAAGATCGAGTGCCATCCGCGCAGCCCAGGCACCGGATCCAGTCATATCCTGGACCAAACGCTCCACATAACGCGCGTGCTCGCTGGCCGGGTACACGCCTGAGGCGAAGTTGCAGTAGGTGCACTTGGAGCGGCAAAACGGGATAGAGATGTAGATGCCGAGCGCTTCGGCCTGATGAACAGCCATTGCAGTTATTGTTTCACGCAAATCAGCCGCACTGGAACTTACCCCGCCTCAGGCTGCTGATCTCTGACGCTGATCTCTGCCCTCTGTCATGCAAGAATTGAAGCAAGGAGACCCTTTTTGAAGGCCTGGCCATTGATCGGCATCAGTTTGATGCAATCCTTTTTATTTCTTGCTCATTGGTTCATCTTTCACACGGTTGTGGTCTTCGCGGGCGACCTAAGTCCCGCGTCCACGCTGGCGCTGCGCTGCACCCTGTTTTCGCTGGCCTTCAGCTTCATTGTTGCGGCACTCCTCAGCTATCGCTTTTCGAATCCGCTGGTCATCGCCATTTATAGGATTGCCGCGGTTTGGCTCGGGTTTCTCAACTACTTCTTTTGGGCGGCGTGTTTTTGCTGGCTTGCCGACCTTGTTCTGCTGCTGCCTTCGCTTGCGGCGGACCGCTTGCACCACCGGCTTATTATCGCCGGCGTGCTTTTTGCACTCGCAGCTCTTGCCAGCGTGTACGGGTTGCTCAATGCTCTCTGGATTCGCGTGAGGCGCATCTCCGTCAGTCTCCCTAACCTGCCTGCATCATGGCGGGGCCGCACGGCGCTGGTGATCAGCGACCTTCACCTGGGCAACATCAACAGCGCAGGATTCAGCCGGCGCATCATGCGGAAGGCCGCCGCGCTCAATCCCGACATTGTCTTCATCCCCGGGGATTTTTATGACGGAACACGCGTGGATGCTGCTGCGAGGGCCGCTCCCTTCCGCGAACTGGCGCCGCCGCTGGGCGCGTACTTCTCCACCGGCAATCATGATGAGTACGGCGACCTGCCCCACTTTCTTGAGGCGCTGAAGAGCAACGGCGTGCGGATTCTGAGCAATGAAAAAGTCGACATTGACGGACTCAGCGTTCTCGGCGTGCCTTATGGCGCCTCGACGCACCTGCTGCAACTGCGCGCGACGCTTGAGGGAATGCAGCTGGACGCGAGCCGACCCAGCATCCTTCTAAGCCATGTGCCCAACCGGCTGCCGATCGCGGAGCAGGCGGGCGTGAGCTTGCAAATCTCCGGGCACACGCATGGTGGTCAGTTGATTCCCTTTACGTGGTTCACGCGCCGGGCGTTCGGGAAGTTCACCTACGGACTGCAAAAATTTGGGGCGATGCAGGTTTATACCTCGTACGGCGCCGGGACGTGGGGACCTCCGATGCGCGTGGGCACGAGCCCGGAGATCGTCTTGCTGGAATTCAAATGAGTTTCTTCTTTTGATAAAATGTAGATACGTTGCTACATTGGAGGTGCCCTGTGGCCATTACTACACTTTCAAGCCGGGAGTTCAATCAGGACACGGGTCGCGCAAAGAGAGCCGCGCGCAAGGGGCCGGTCTTCATCACGGATCGCGGCAAGCCTGCTCACGTGCTGCTTTCAATCGTGGAATATCAGAAGATTACGAAGAAGGGCATGAACATCCTGGAGATGATCTCTACACCGGGCGCAGGAGATATCGACTTCGAACCGCCCCATTTGGGCGATGAACCGATTCAATCCGTGGACTTCTCCTGAATGTATCTCCTCGACACAAATGTACTCTCTGAGATGCGCAAGGCCTCGCGAACGAAGTCATCAAGCCCAAGGATCGATCGTCACGTAGAGAAGTGGGTCAACAGCGCATCTCCGCCGGATCTCTACTTGTCGGTCGTCTCGATTCTTGAATTGGAACGCGGCTTCCATTTACTCAGGCGACGCGATCCGGCGAAGGCTGAAGTCATTCGCTCATGGGTGCGAAACGGGATTTTGCCCAGCTTTGACGGCCGCATTCTCGGGATCGATCTGGAAGTCGCCCACTGCTGCGCGGGCTTGAATATCCCAAATCCACTCGACTATCGCGATTCTCTCATCGCGGCGACCGCTCTGGTCCACGGGATGACGGTCGTGACGCGCAATATACGCCACTTCGAGTCCATCGGCGTTGCGCTGCTCAACCCCTGGGAAAGCTGACTGGAGCAGGAAAGCCATTCTCTGATTTAAACTTGCTTTTCGGCTGAGAAGAGGACTGGCGATGAACTATTCGAGGAAACGCTTTCTTGCATGGTCTGCGATTGCAATTCTGGCAGGGCTGGCGCCATTCGGCGCACAATGCCAACAGGCTGCATCCACGCCCAATCTCGACTTCCCCACCATCCTCTATGGCGCTGCCTACTACAACGAGTACATGCCCCAGGACACGCCCGGCGCGCAGGACGAGCGGCTGACGAAGGACGTTGCCCTGATGAAGGCTGCGGGGCTCAACGTGGTTCGCATGGGCGAGTCGACGTGGAGCCTGTGGGAGCCTGAAGACGGCCACTTTGAATATGCGTGGATGGACCATATTGTCGACGCCATGGGCAAGGCCGGCATCAAGGTCATCCTCGGCACACCGACGTATTCGATCCCGGCATGGATGGCGCATCAACATCCGGAGATCCTGGGACGCACGCTCGGCGGCCATCAGAATACCTACGGCATGCGGCAGAACATGGACACCGACTCGCCCGCATACCGGTTCTATGCCGAGCGGCTCATCCGCAACCTGGCGGCGCATTACAAGAACAACCCCACCGTGATTGGCTGGCAACTCGACAATGAAACATCCAGCTACGACGCGGCGAATCCCGACGTCTTCATCGGTTTCCAGCACTATCTCGAGAAGAAATTCGGCACGCCCGAGGCGCTCTCAAGAGCATGGTTCCTCAACTACTGGGGCGAGAACCTGCACACATGGGAAGACCTGCCCACCCCGGACGGCACCATCTCCACCGGCTACAAGCTGGAGTGGACGCGCTGGAGCCAGATGCGGGTGACGGACTTTCTTCAATGGCAGGCAGCGCTGGTACGGGAATGCGCATCGCCCACCCAGTTTGTGACCACTGACTACGGCGGCATGATGCGCAAGGATGTGAACGAAGAGGCCATCGCCAGTGCGCTCGACATTGTGGCGGACAACATCTACCACGGCACGCAGGACCACTTTGACGGATCGTTCCAGGAGTTGCAGGGCGACTTTTCGCGTTCGCTCAAACACGGCCCGTTTCTAGTGACTGAAACGAATGCGCAGACCATCGGCTGGGATTCGGCGAGCCAGTATCCACCCTATGACGGCCAGATGCGCGAGGACGTTTACACCCATATCTCAAACGGCGCAAGCATGGTGGAGTACTGGCACTGGGCGTCGATCGCTGCCAACCAGGAAACTTACTGGAAGGGCGTTCTCTCGCATGATCTGGAGCCCAATCGCGCCTATGCCGAAGTTGCGCGCACCGCTCATGAACTGGAAAAGATCGGCCCGCACCTGGTGGGGATGAAGAAGCACAACGATGTCGCCATCTTGTGGAGCCGCGACTCAGCCAACGCGCTCACCTTCATGCCTTTTGGCGGCGACGTGCCGGCAAGGTCGTGGACGCACTCGCCGGACGGGTATGTTTCGCTGGTGCAGCAGTTGCATCATTCGCTCTACGAGCTCAATATCGGCTCGGACTTCGTGTTCCCTGAAACGCAGGACTTCTCCGCGTACAAGGTGCTGATTGTTCCCGCGCTTTACATCTCGGACGACGCGCTTTTGCACCGCATCTCGGATTATGTGAAGAACGGCGGGCATGTGGTGATGACCTTCAAGAGCGGCTTCGCCAATGAGAACTCCGCCGTGCGCTGGGTGCGAGCACCGGGACCGCTGCGCGAAGCGGCGGGATTCAGCTACCAGGAGTTCTCCAATCTCGAGCACCCTCTGGCCTTGAAGGGCGATCCGTTCCACGCAGGCGCGGACAACGAGGTGAAGTACTGGGCAGAGTTCCTTATGCCCGAGCACGCGAAACCGCTTGCCTTCTACGACCACCCCTTCTTCGGACGCTGGCCCGCGATCACCGAGAACGAATTCGGCAAAGGGACGCTGCTGTACGAAGGCACGGTCCTCTCCGACACGCTGCAAACCGACATTCTGCGTGACGTAGTAGAGAAGGCTGGGTTGAGCGGCCCGGACCAGCAGCTTCCGCCAACAGTGCACGCCACGCACGGAGTCAACCGGTTAGGCAAGCGGCTGCACTACTACTTCAATTACTCGAGTGGGGAAGCGAAAGTCACTTACTCCTATGCCGCAGGAACGAACCTGCTCGACCAGAAGCCAGTTGCCCGGGCTGCCAGTCTAACTATCGCGCCATGGGACGTTGCTATCATCGAAGAAGACCAGTCAGCTGAAGCGGCAAAATAGTCCTCCAGCCTCCCGAGGAAGCTCGAAATCGGGTCGCCGATGCTGAATCGTTGATAGTATTGATTTGACAGAAAATCGATTAACTTCGGGGGTTCAATGAATTTTCCATTTTGCCGCACGGCTTTGAGCATTCGAGCCCTGGCACTTTTTTCCCTGGTTTCCCTGACCGTCCCCACTCTCGCGCAGCGCCGCCAGCAGCCTCCTCCCCCCACTGGTCCGTGGATGAACACAGGCTTGTCACCTGACCAGCGCGCTGACCTGGTGCTTAAAGAACTCACCCTCGATGAAAAAGTCGCGCTGCTGCACGGAGTGGGCATGCCAACGGACGAGCCGGTGACTCCCGAAAATGCGGCGTCGAACCGCGGCGTAGGCTACGTGGTTGGCGTTCCGCGGCTGGGAATTCCCGGAATCGACATGAGCGACGCTGCGTATGGCGTGCGCTCCAGCGGAGCCAACGGACGCTACTCCACCGCGTTGCCGGCCAATGTCGCGGCGGCGGCCAGCTGGGACCCTGAAGCGGCCTTCGCCTACGGCGCCCTTATCGGCCGCGAGCTACGCGCACAGGGTTACAACATGTCGCTTGGCGGCGGAGTGGACATTACCCGCGAGCCGCGCAACGGACGCACATTCGAATATCTCGGCGAAGACCCGGTGCTGGCCGGTACGCTGGTGGCCAAGCTGATCCAGGGCACGCAATCAGAACATGTCATCGGCGACATCAAGCACTACGCGTTCAACGACCAGGAGAGCGGCCGCAACTCAGTGAACGCAATCATTGGTGACCGCGCAGCCCGCGAAAGCGACCTGCTGGCCTTTGAGATCGGCGTACTGCAGGGCAAGCCCGCTGCGGTGATGTGCTCCTATAACCGCCTGAACGGCGACTTTGCCTGCGAGAACAATTACCTGCTCAACCAAGTGCTGAAGAAGGACTGGAACTTCCCCGGGTTTGTTCTTTCTGACTGGGGCGGGACGCACAGCACCGAGAAAGCCTCAGCAGCGGGACTCGACAACGAGGAGCCTGGCTCTGTTTTCTATGGCGATCTCTACAAGGCCGCGGTTGAGGCCGGCAAGATTCCCATGGCTGAGTTGGACGATCATGTGCATCGCATCCTGCGCTCCATGTTTGCTGCCGGCGTCATCGATCATCCCCGCCAGCGCAGCGTCGTCGATCCCTTCGCAGGACTTGAGGTGGCGCGAAAAATTGAAGAAGGCAGCATTGTGCTCTTGAAGAACGAGCACGGCGCACTGCCGCTGGATGCCGGCAAGATTCACTCGATCGTGGTGATCGGCGCTCATTCCGATGTGGGCATGATCTCCGGTGGCGGCTCCGCGCAAGTCGATCCGCCGGGAGGCAACGCCATCTCTCCGCCAGGACAGGGCGCGACGCACTGGCAGGAGCAGATCTGGTTTCCCACGTCGCCGCTCAAGGCGATTCAGGCGCGTGCGCCGAAAGCGACTGTTAGCTATGACCCGGGCACCGATCCGGCTGCTGCTGCGGCTGCGGCCAAGGGCGCGGATGTCGTGGTGGTCTTCGCCTACCAGTGGGAGAGCGAAGGCATGGACCTGCCCTCGCTTTCACTGCCGTTGCACCAGGATCAGCTGATCGAAAAAGTCACGGCGTCGAACCCGCACACGATTGTTGTACTGGAAACGGGCAGCCCGGTCACGATGCCTTGGGTATCTGCGCCGGCTGCGATTCTGGAAGCGTGGTACGCCGGCAGCGATGGCGCGAACGCGCTGGGAAATGTGCTCTTCGGATCAGTGAACCCGAGCGGCAAGCTGCCCAACACCTTCCCGCTGAACGACGCTGATCTGCCGCACCCGACCATTGTGCAGCCGCCGCCGGAGTCGCGCCACTTCTCCGGCCCGACCTCGGCAGTGGAGCGTGGCAAGGGACTGCCGCCCTTCGACCGCGACTACAACGAGGGCGTCAAGGTTGGCTACAAGTGGTATGACGCTGAAAAGAAGCCTGTGCTGTTCCCGTTTGGCTACGGTCTCTCTTATACCAGTTATGCCTACTCAGGGTTGGCTGTCACTCCAGGAAGCACGATCAAGGCCACCTTTACCGTGGCAAATACAGGCGCACGCAGCGGCGCGGAGATTGCGGAGGTTTATGCATCTCTTCCGGCCAGCGCGCAGGAACCGCCGAAGCGGCTAGTGGGCTGGAGCAAGGTGAAGATCGATGCGGGCGGCAAGCAGACGGTCACTGTCGATATCGATCCCAAGTATCTGTCGATCTTCGACGAGAGCGCGCAAGCTTGGAAGCTGATTCCCGGCGACTACACGATCATGGTGGGCGGATCGTCGCAGGATTTGCCGCTGAAGGCGACTGTCAGTTTGAAGTAATAGTCCTATTCGGGTGCTCCGGGGTCCCGCTTTTGGGACCTGGGATCTTTCTGACTCATCAACGAAGAATCACTCCCCGTCCGACGGCACCTGCTCCAAGAGGCGCTTCCAGGTTTTCTGGTTCTTGCGGAAGCCCTTTTTCATATCTTCGAGGATCCGCTCAAAGTCGGTATTCGTTCGGAGCCGGTTCCACGCGGGATTTTTTTGGAACCACGGATAATTTTCGTTGCCCAGATAAATTGCGCGGCGCAGCCAATGCAGCGCTTCGCTGGAATCGCCTTCAACCGCAAAGTAGGTCGCCAAACGGTAGGCCATCTCGCTGTCGGCTTCGGCTGCGGCCATGGTATCGTCTTTGAGCAACGCAGCCGCGCGCTCCCGATCGCCGGCCTGCACATAGCAAAGCGCCAGCGTGGGCACGGCGATGCGCATCGAACCGTCGTCGCGAATCACACTCTCCAAAATCTCGATGGCAGCATCCAGATTGCCCAAGCGCATCTGCTGATAGCCGGCCGACGTACGCAGCAGCGGATGGCGCGGCTCGAGCGCGAGACCTTTTTCGAGTTCGTCTCCGGCGAGTTCGATCTGATTCTCATAGTGATAGACGCGCGCGCGATGATTGTAGAGAAGAGGGGCATTGGCGGGATTCAGCTTAAGTGCCAGGCTGAACTGTTGCAGCGCCTCCTCGTACATTCCATCGCCGCGCAGGGCGAGGCCGGCCACCATGTGCACATTCCAGTCGTTGGCCGCGGAAGCCAGCAGGTTGGCCACGCCGTGGCGCGCCGACTCTTTTTCTCCGCGCGACAGCAGCATGTAAATGCGATAGAGGTTTGCCTCGGTGGAACCGGGGTCGAGCTTGAGCGCTTCGTCAAACGAGCGGCGCGCGTGCATTACGTGAATCTGCCCGGCGAATCCATGGCGCACATACTGCAGCTCCGAAATGCCCAGGCCGCACCAGCCAGCCGCAAACTCTGGATCTTTCGTAGTGACGCTGGTGAACAACGCATGGGCGCGATCCAGATCGCTGCGCGAACCGGTGCGCACCATAAACGAACTCAACAGCGCCCGCGCCTGCAGGTACTCTTCGCTCACGGGGCCGGGAAGCGAAGCCTCGCGAGCACCGTTGCGCGGTGCGTCCATCTGGTCGCCGGCACTCAACCCATGCAGAGCCGCGAAGACTTCATTCGAGATTTCTGTCTGCACGGCAATCAGATCAAGCGATGCCACGCGGATTGCGCCGCCCGAGCGCACGCTCTGCGAGCTCACGTCGAGCAGTTGCCAGTTCAGATCAAAGCCGTGTTCCGAGCGCAAAAAATTTCCCGCGAGCACGAAGGACACGAGCAGCTTCTGCCCGATCGAAAGTGGATCCATCTGCGCGATGGGCAGCGTCATCAACGTGCTCGATGGGCGCACCACCAGCGCGGGAATGCGCGCCAGGCGCGCGGCAATCGCATCGGCCAACGCAAATCCATACAGAGGAGCAACCTCAGTGGCGCCGAGATTGGTGAACGGCAACACCACGAGCGAGTTCTGCGGCGCACGATCGACGGCCGACTCGCGAAAGCGCTCGGCGAGCAGCGAGAGGAAACCGGTGTTGCGCTTCTCGGCCTCCGCGGCCGTTGTCGGCAGATTGGCGGCAGCTTCGCCGGGAATGACGCCGGTCTCAATCTGCATCGCCTTCATGATAGTCTTGAGCGCTTCGCGCACCTCGGCGGCCGAGGTGTAACGCGCGGCGGGATTCTTTTCAAGACACGCGGCGATCACGCTCTTCAATTCAGCAGAGAGATCTGGAACTGTTTCACTCAAATCAGGCGGATCGGAAAACTGAATGGCGCGGATGGCCTGAAAATCCTCTGCATCGGGGCGCACAAAGGGATGCCGGCCACTGACCAGCTCATAGAGAATCACGCCCAACGCCCACACATCCGACTGCACGCTTGACTGGCCAGTGACGAACTGCTCGGGCGCCATATAGCGAATGGTGCCGCCGCGCGCGGTGTAGGTGGCCGCAACCGATGCGCTTCTTGCGAGGCCCGGCTTGGAGGGATCAAAGCTTGCGTCCTCGGGGCGCAAACGGCGCGCCAGACCGAAGTCAAGAATCTTCACCAGTCCGCCGTCGGTGAGCATCACATTCTGCGGCTTCAAGTCGCGATGAAAGATTCCGAGTGCATGCGCAGCCTGCAGGCCGTCCGCAATTTGAATGCCGACGGAAAGCACGAGCTGCAAGCTTGCGGGGCCGCGCGCGATGAGCCGGTCAAGCGACTGGCCGGGCACATACTGCATCACGATGTAGCCCTCGTCGCCGCTTTCGCCGACTTCATAAATGGCGCAGACGTTCGGATGCTCGATCGCCGAGGCCAGGCGCGCTTCGCGCAGCACGGTCGAGCGCAGTTGCTCTGCTGAAAGCAGACCGGTGCGGAGAATCTTCATTACGACAGGGCGCTGCAAGAGCGTGTCGGTGGCCAGGTACACCACGCCGCTGCCGCCAGCACCGAGCCGGCGAAGAATCTCGTAATGTTCAATCGTTCTGCGCGCCATCTGTATCTATAAGTGTAACGGGAGGGAGATGAAGCGCGTATCAATCTCCGGTGCGGGCAAATAAGCGGCTTGCATTGAATCTCTGAATCAGGTGTAGCTGACAACTGATCACTGACAACTTTTCTCAGTGTCCCCGCCGCACTTCGCCTTCTTCCACTGGTTCTGGCGGCAGCTTGGCGAGGCGCTTCTGGCTGTGGCGGCCCATCAGAAACATGGTCAACCCAAACACGAGCAGCACAAGGCCCCACCACAGATTCACGTTGAGGCCGTTGATTGCCGCGTAGATGGGGCTGCCGTTGGTCCGCAGCCCAAAGGCGCTCAGGATGATGCCGACAAGCGTGAACATCAAACCCATGGGAATGCGCAAATCAAGACTCATCGCTCTCTCCCTTCTTTAGTGAACCGATCCAATGCGAGCTTCCCGCGAGCGTCTGCTCCATGCAATGGCCCTCAATAAAAGAAAATGTTCAATGCAATCGCGCCCACCAGAACCGCCAGCGCCAATGCCTCCGGCCGCTCCCACCAGGGCTCGTTCTCCGGACGTTTGGGCTTGGGCGTGAGCGAATGCACCAGGCCCACAAGCTCCGACTCCGGCTTGGGCTTGGTGAAGAGGCTCACTACGACTGTGACTACAAAGTTTGCTCCGAAGGCCCAGATCGCCGTCCAGAAGTTCTGCGCCATATCGCTGTGATAAGTGTGCAGCACCGCGATCCATCCGCCGTGAATGCCGGGGTGCGCAAGCATGGGCAGCGTAAGGCCATGATGCAGCATCGCCGTACCGGTGCCGGCAATCAGGCCGGCAAATGCAGCGTGGCCGGTCGCGCGCTTCCAGAACATACCGAGCAGGAAAGTCGCGAACAGCGGTGCGTTGACAAAGCTGAACACGAGCTGCAATGTGTCCATGATGTTGTTGAAGTTGATGGCCGCGTAGGCAGTGGCAATCGAAAGCAGAATGCCGCCAACCGTGGCCCATCGGCCCACCGCCATGTAATGCCGGTCGGTGCCGCCTTTATGGATGTAGCTCTGGTAAAGGTCGTAGGTGAAGACGGTATTGAAGGCCGTCACGTTGCCCGCCATGCCGCTCATGAAGCTGGCCAG
>Ga0116135_1001648_pt1 | contig 10957 bp, 8 predicted proteins | sample June2015DPH_20_1_FD_89738 | JGI IMG/M metagenome (GOLD analysis project Ga0116135, IMG submission 89738) | Peatland microbial communities from SPRUCE experiment site at the Marcell Experimental Forest, Minnesota, USA - June2015DPH_20_10 | ecosystem: Environmental > Terrestrial > Soil > Wetlands >... | reverse complement strand
TTCTTACGATCCGCTGTTTTTGCGATCTTCGGTCCAACTGCCATGTTCGTATCTCCCTAGAATGTTTAGCTTGCGCAAAACGGCAATGCCGTCCTAAATGTGTGGCTGGGATGCGTCGGAACCTGCCCGGGGAATCACCGGAAGACCCTACAAAATTGCGTCCGCTTTCTTTCCGCCGTCCTTCATTTTACAGGAAGAGAATGGGATTGTCGCGCCGTTTGACCGCTATCCCTTCCGCCTGCTACCGTCATATGTTTGCCCATCCGTACGCGCCCGATTCCGTGGGCGGCAAACCTCTGGCTACGCCACCGTCCAAGTCAAAAATTCGTTTGCTCGCGAGGGTCCATTATGTCTGCCATCAAATTTCGGGGCGTCGACTTCATCCAGTTCGATTCCTTGCTCACCGAAGAAGAGCGCCTGGTCCGCGACACAACGCGCCAGTTCATCGAAGACAATCTCATTCCCATCATCGAAGAGTGCAATCGCGCCGGACGATTTCCCCGCGAACTGGTCAAGCCCATGGCAGAGCTCGGCTTTTTCGGCGCGTCACTCAAGGGCTATGGCTGCGCCGGCATGGGCAATGTGGAATACGGTCTGATGACCCAGGAACTTGAGCGCGGCGACTCCGGCGTGCGCAGCTTCGTTAGCGTCCAATCCGGCCTTTGCATGTATCCCATCTATGAATTCGGCAGTGAGGAACAAAAGCAAACCTGGCTGCCGCCTATGCAGAAGGGTGAAAAGCTGGGTTGCTTTGGGTTGACTGAGCCTGGCTTTGGTTCGAACCCCGGCGGCATGCTCACGCGAGCGCGCAAAATAGGCAACGAATACGTTCTCAACGGCGAAAAAATGTGGATCACTTCCGGCACGATCGCCGATGTCGCCATCATCTGGGCTAAGGTCGAGAATGAAGACAACAAGATTCGTGGGTTTTTGGTCGAAACCGATCGCCCTGGATTTTCCGCCGATGACGTTCACGGCAAGTGGTCGCTGCGCGCCTCGGTTACGTCGGGATTATCGTTGCAAGACGTTCACATCCCCGAGTCGAATCTTCTGCCAAAAACTGGCGGCTTGAAATCTCCGCTGATGTGCCTGAATCAAGCCCGTTACGGCATCGCCTGGGGAGCGATCGGTGCGGCCATGTCTTGCTACGACTGCGCGTTGCAATACTCCATTCTGCGCAAGCAATGGCGTGACCAGCCCATCGCTTCGCATCAGCTAGTGCAGGACAAACTTACCTGGATGATCAGCGAAATCACCAAAGCCCAACTGCTGGTGCTGCAAGTCGGCCGCCTGAAAGACGCCGGCAAGGCCGAGCATCAGCACATCTCCATGGCCAAGCGCAACAACGTGTGGATGGCCCTGGAATGCGCCCGCATTTCGCGCGACATTCTCGGCGCTAACGGCGTCGCCGACGACTATCCCATCATGCGACACATGATGAACCTGGAGTCGGTGAAGACCTACGAAGGCACGCACGATGTGCACTCGCTGATTATTGGGCAGAGTGTGACGGGGATTGATGCGTTTTGATGTTGTTTAGGCATACTTCCAAGGCCTTTGAAACCGGCGAGAGGCTGCACTCACGTTCTTCCTCTCGCATCGTCTAATCGGTGCATGGGAGCCCGCCACTTTTTGTTTCTCATAACATCCTGCGCCATTGGCTTCGCTCAAACGTCTCACTTAACGAAGCCAGATTTCTCCACGATCAGAGCAGAATTGCGCGCTCACGTTGGCAGCAGAGATGTTCCGGGGCTCGCAATCGCGGTGTGCAAGGACGGCAAGATGCTTTGGCAAGAAGCTTTTGGCTGGGCTGATCGGGAGAAACATGTGCGGGCAACGCCCACAACAGCTTTTTATCGCCTCGGTAACGAAATCGGTCACTGCTACGGCGGTATTGCGGCTAGCCGGGCTCGGAAGACTGCAGCTCGACGATCCAGTAAACAAGTACCTCGGGAAAGCGAAGGTCCATAGTCCCGCCTGGAATCCGTCGGAAGCGACAATTCGCCGTGTAATGAGCCAGACGAGCGGGCTTACGACTTTTTCACGTTGGTGCATCAACACTGCCGATCCTCAGTGCGATCTTGACAGTGAAATCGAACGCAACGGTGTCTTGGTGTGGCCGCCAGGCGAAGTGTTCGATTATTCGAATCTGAATTACGGCATCATGGGGGACGTTGTCGCTCGCGTGTCTGGTGAGAGTTTCGAGTCTTACCTCCGGACAGCCATCTTTCAACCGTTGAATATGCAAGACTGCTACCTCGCAGGCGGGGTTACAGCAAAAAGGACCTCAGCTCAATACGACCAGAAGACGCACACAAGGTCACCATCAAGAGTTTCTGGCCACGAAGGAGCATCCGGGCTGTACTGCAGCGCTCGCGACCTCTTGTCCTTCGGGATGTTTAACCTGAAGGAACATCTGGGATCGGGAGCGCCGGTTAGTGTCCGAGATATCGATGGGATGCATACGGCGCAGCCTGGTACGGAAGGACAGTACGGATTGGGCTGGTGGATTAGGCAGGAATATGGAGTCGAAATCATTTCCGCCCAGGGTGGCACATCGGATGCCTTCGCTCTGCTGGAACTGATCCCCGCGCGCAAAATCGCGATCGTCGTCCTCGCCAATTCGTCGTCACAGATGGTAAGGGGGCTTGAACGCCAAATTATTTCAGTGCTGCTGCCGGGTTCGTCCGCGGATAAGCACACCAGCGGGTGTCAACCAAGAGTACCGCCCGCCCCTGCTAAGCTGGCTGGCAATTGGTCGGGACAGATTCTCACCTACAAAAGCCCTATCAACTTCACCCTCGACATCGTTAACGGCGGCGCCCGCGGAGAAGTAGACCATAGGCCCGGAGCAACTTTTACCGATGTTTCGCTTGACCATGGACACTTCTACGGACAGCTTCCCGGAGAACCGGGACTGCCCGATTCACCGAGCCGGCCGTTCGTCATCGAGTTGGACCTGGCCCTGCACGATGGCAAGCTGATTGGCGCGGCGACGTTTGGTCCATTGCCGGGAGAAGACGGCGATCAACTTCCGCACTTCATAAGCCTAGCGAGGACGAAGCCGTAAGGCCAGCTGCGGTGGCGATTCACACGTTTTTTCCGCAACCTGCTAAGCGGTCGGCTTTTCGCGCGGTGGTTCCACCGCCGTGAAATCCCGAGCAAAGCGCTCGGCGTAGCTCTCCAGCAACACCTGCACGCGCCGCTGATCCGATGATCGCAAGATCAACCCCGCATGGTGATGCCGCTTGATCCGCAAGTAAACTTCGGGATCGGCGTACGCCGAAGTATCCGGCCATTCTTGCCGCGCTAGCGAAAGGATTACGCCCGCATACTCCTCGCGCACCGGAGGATGTTCATACGTCCCGTTGCCATTGGCCACCTCAATGCGCGCCCACTCCCGCCACAGGTTGATTCCCGTCGCTGCCTCCACCATCTCATTGATGTAAGCCCCGCCAACGCGCGCCGCGCATTCCAGAAAATAAAATTGCCCATCTTCATGCGCTCGAATAAATTCCGCATGAGCAACGCCGCGGACCAGTCCCAAGGCGGCAATCAAATCGCGATTGATCTGACGCAGCGCGGCATCTACTTCACTGCCGCGCGGCACGGTAAAGGTAGTAAACACTCCTCCACCTTGCGCCACGTTCATCGGCGGCTTACCGTATTCGCTCACATTGGCGAAAACAACTTTTTTCTCCGAGACGATTGAATCCACGTGGAAGACATCGCCCGGGACGAAATTCTCCATTAAATAGGCAGACTGCTTGTCTCCCAACTGATCCAAAATCGGCCACAATTCGTCCGCGTGAGCAATCTTCTTAATCCCAATTGCCGAAGCCTCCTGCCGCGGCTTCAGCACCCAAGGTCCGGCAACATGATCGAGGTAGTACTGCATGTCGCCATGATTAAAGACAGGCACGAAATCCGGTACGCGGATCTCTTCCTCCAGCGCCTTCATGCGCATGGCCAACTTGTCGCGAAAATAGCGCATGGAAGTCAGTCCCATGCCGGGGATGCGCAGGTGCTCGCGCAAAGTCGCGGCCGTCTCCATGTCGAACTCGTCCAAGGCGACAATGCGGTCGATCTTGTGGGTCCGCGCCAGGTGGGTAACCGCCTGCACAATATCGGCGAGTGGAATTTCAGCCGGAAGATAGAACGTGTCGTCCAGACTTTCGTGCGGCCAGTCGGCATCCCGCAGTTTTTCCGCCGTGACCAGGATCACGCGCCATCCCATGCGCTTGCACTCGCGCATGAATTCCTGCCCTTTTTCGTAAGTTGTGATGCACAGCACAGTCTGAGGGCGCGATTCCGGCATACAATCACTTCGATTCAGGGCTAAGAGAATACCACGGCGAGGAAAAGCCGGATTAAGATCCTTGTCACTTCGAAGTCCCAGCCCTAGGGTCTTTTCCATCTTGACGATGGCCGCTTAGAAAGTGCATGATTCGCGCTGCTCTCACGGACGCAGTCGCCGTTTTTGTCGATAGGAGGGTTCCCATGGTTACGCAAACTCGTCCCGAAAACAAAGCCCGCAGTTTTGGGCAGAACATCGAAAGCGATCTTGCGTCGCGCTTCCTTCGCGTGGTCGAAGTGGCCGCCATTGCCTCGGCTCGAACTATGGGGCAGGGCGAACGCAAACTCTCCGATCAAGTCGCCACTGAAGCCATGCGTCATACCATGGACTCGATTCCCATGCGAGGGACCATCGTCATTGGCGAAGGAGAGCGCGACGAAGCGCCGATGCTTTACATCGGGGAGAAAGTTGGCGCGGAGTTTCACGACGGGCGCGAAGTTCCCGAAGTTGACATTGCTGTAGACCCGCTGGAAGGCACCAACCTGTGCGCCACCGGCGCCCCAGGCGCAATCACCGTGCTTGCCGCCTCCGAGCGCGGTGGCCTGCTCAATGCCCCGGATTGCTATATGGATAAGATTGTCGTAGGACCTTCCTGTAAAAATGCTGTCGATCTGGATGCGCCCGTCGCCGACAATCTCAAGAGCATTGCAAAAAGGCTGGAACGCGACGTGGAAGACCTTGTCGTCATAGTGCTCGATCGACCACGCCATGAAAAGCTGATTGCCGATATTCGCGCTGCCGGCGCCCGCATTCGCCTGATCGGCGATGGCGACTTATCAGCTGGAATCGCCGCGGCTGTAATCGGCACCGGTGTGCATGCCGTTATGGGATCGGGCGGGGCGCCGGAAGGTGTGATTACCGCCGCCGCCATCCGCTGCCTCAACGGATATATGCTTGGCCGGCTGGTGGTGAAGCCGGAGCAGGAAGAGCGACTCTCGGGCATGGGAGTGAAAGACAAGAATCGCATTTACGAAGCCGAGGATCTCGCGCCCGGGAAACAACTCATCTTTGCTGCGACGGGAGTCACGGATGGCGCGTTGCTCAAAGGGGTCCGATTCTTCGGTGAAGGCACGCGAACGTCCTCGGTAATCCTGACCCAGCAAACCGGCAAGATCCGGTTCATTGAGAGTATCCACCTCGACAAGAAGACTGACTTCAAGGTTAGGTTCGCGTAGGGAGCATACGCTCGCCGGCTGATTTTCGTTTAAGCGTTGCCTCTTCACCCAAGAATCATCTAGAATAATCATCTAGATGATTAGAAGGAGGCTCCAATGCGAACTGTCGGTTTGTTCGAAGCCAAACAAAAACTTTCCGAACTCGTCGAGCGCGCCAGCGAAGGCGAACAGATTGGAATCACGCGGCGCGGGAAGCTGGCGGCGGTTATTGTTCCCGCCAGGAATAATGTCAGCCTGAAAGAGGCCTTTGCCGCGATTGAGCGGATTCGGATGCGCGCCAAGCCTCTGCCCAAAGGGATGACAGTCAAGGATCTGATCGAAGAGGGCCGCGAGTGAAGCGATTCGTGCTGGATGCTTCTATCGCGCTAGCTTGGTTTCTGGACCGTCCGACCCCCCAATACGCGAATCGCGTAAGACTTCTCTTGCTCCACGGCCATCGCGCCGTCGTTCCGTCGCTTTGGCAGTTGGAAATGGCCAATGGCTTTGTAGTCGCCGAGAGGCGAGGGATGTTTTCGAGTGTAGAAACCAGCGAAGCCCTGCAGCAACTTGATGTCGTGATTGCTCATTCCGTCGATGCCAGCCTCGAATCTGTATCGATGAGAAGCGCACTTCAATCTGCCCGCCAGTTCCGGCTTACGGCTTATGGCGCGGTTTATCTTGAGACTGCTCTGCGGGAAAACTTGCCGATCGCAACGCTGGATAAACAATTGCACTCAGCTGCTTCGAAGGCGGGGATCGAAGTAATTTCGTAACGCGTCTTTCCGCCTCTTTTCACTATTTCAGATACTCCGAATTCTTCTTCAGATCCTCCGGAATTTCCGGGAACGGAGGGAACTCTTGGGAGAAGCCTTTAAACAGGCTGGTCGTAACTTCCGCGCGTAGAGTGCCATCGTGCACCGCAATCTTATGCGGATGCCCTTGCGAATATCCCTCCCACAGCGAGACGCCAGCGTATGCGCCATCCTTGCGCAGAATGTAGTAAGTCATATCCACGAAACGGAGTTTGTTCATGTCGCCGTTGTAGTTGCGCACGATGCGCTTCAGCGCTTCCATGCCCGCCTCATGCGGAGACATGCCGTGCCGCATGTTTTCGATAATCGAGTGCGCTCCCGCTACTTTAATATTTTCTTCCCCGCTGCCCGTCGCGCCCGCGGAGCCTATGTCTTGATCGGTGTAGCAGCCGGCGCCAATAATGGGAGAGTCGCCGAGCCGTCCGGGAAGTTTAAAAGCTAATCCACTCGTAGTCGTGCAGCCGGAAATTTCGCCCTTCTCGTTCAGAGCGGAGCAGTGAATGGTCCCGGTCGGTGGAAAGATAATCTTGTGAACCGCCGCCAGTTGTCGCTCGGGTTTGATGCCGAGTTCATCCGCACGCGCCGTTAGGTTCTGAATACGCTGCTTCAAAAGTTCCGCCTGCGGTTTTTTGTTATGTTGCGGCGCTTGAATCGCCGGAGGCTGCCAGTGCGGATCATCCAGTCCCGGTCCCCACCAGTCGTCGTTGGAATTGAATTCTTTCCAGAGAAGCCAGATCTTCCGGGAATTGTCCGTCAGCAGGTTCTCGCGCGGAAAACCCATGTCCACGGCAAAGCGCTCGGCGCCCTCGCCCACCAGCATCACATGGCCGGTATGCTGCATTACCGCCTTGGAAACCAGAGACACGTTCTTAATGTTGCGGACGCCGCCGACCGAACCCGCGCGACGCGTCGGCCCGTGCATGCAACAGGCGTCGAGTTCAACCACGCCTTCTTCGTTGGGAATGCCGCCGAGGCCGACCGTGTCGTCATTGGGATCGTCTTCCGGGCCTTTGACGACTTTGAGCGCGGCGTCGAGAGTATCCCCGCCGCCCTTCAGGAAGGCGAAGGCGTTTTCAAGATATGCGTATCCATTATGGGCGCACACGATGATCGGGCGCTTCTGCGATCCGGATGGCTGTTCATGATCTTGAGCCGAATTCTGGTTCGGAGTTTCGCCCTGCGCTCGCGTTACTCCGGCAGCCACCGCTCCGAGGACGGAGGTCCGTACGAATTCCCGGCGTGAAAAAGTCATGTTCCTCCTGCTTGAACCAAACGGGGAAGCATATCATGACGGCGAGTTTGATTCGCTTCAAACTTCTCGCGGTTACTCACTGACGCGGTGGCGTGAAAACAGCCCTTGCTGGCGAAACGGCCACTCGCCATTTTTCCAGGACCGAACAAAATAAATAATCAGCCCGGCCAGCAATATCACGACCGCATAGCGCACTTCCTTCATCGCGTTGGCACGGTTGAATAAGACAAATAGAAATCCGCAGATCGCCAGCAGCGCCGGAAGCGGATACAACCACATACGAAACGGCCGTGGCATATCGGGACGGCGAACCCGCAGAACGATCACGCCGATCGCCTGAACGATAAATTGCAGCAAGATGCGAATCACAACCAGGGCGGCAATTGCGTCCTTCAGACGCAGAAAACAGAATGCTGCTGCAACGAGCCCCAGGGTGACAAGAGAAGCGTGCGGGAAGCGATGCACCGGATGTACCTTGGCCAGGGCTTGAAAATAATTTCCGTCCCGCGCGGCCGCGTAAGGAACACGCGAATATCCCAGCATAAGTGAAAACACCGACGCGAAGGCCGTGAGCATGATCAGTCCGGTGACCAATCGCGCCGCCCATGCGCCATAAATGCGCTGCATGAACAGAGACACGACGTATAAGCCGCTATTATTCTGACCGCCCTGCGCAATTTCGCGCCACGGCACCACCGCCAGAATGCATATATTCATCACCAGATAGATGCACGCGACCAGCACAATCGAAAGCAACAGGGCGCGCGGAATATTTCTGCCGGGATCTTTAATCTCGTCTCCCAGGAAACAAACGTTGTAATAGCCCCAGTAGTCATAAGTAGAAATCAACATGGCTCCGCCAAGGCCAATGAAAAATCCCCGTGACAGGGCGAACGCACCTGGAGGAAAATCAAATGCCTGAGACGCGTTGAAGTGCGTGAGCCCCGCGAAGATGATCCAGCCGATTGTGCCCATTACGCAGACCCAAAGCGCTTTGGTCAGTTTTCCAACCGCCGTGATTTCCCGGTAGAGGAGAAGAATGGTGAGAAGGCAGACGCCGATGGCGACCGCGGTTGCGGGCGTCACGATCCAACTCACCTGCAAGCTTCCCGCCCACGGGATGTGGAGTGCGGCGGTGTGCAAAGCATAGACCGTTTCCAAAGGCGGCCAGTAATAGGCCGCGTATCCTGCAAGTCCAATGCATCCCGTCGCAATGGACAGTGGCGCACTGAAAGAAAGTTGCCAGATGAAGAGAAAAGAAATGAGCCTTCCCAACTTTTGCGGACCGTAGATTTCTTTTAGATAGTAGTAAGAGCCACCGGAGCGTGGCATGGCCGCTCCCAGTTCCGCCCAGACCAGCCCATCGCACATCGCGAACAACGCGCCGACAATCCATCCCAGCATGGCCTGCGGTCCGGCCATGGCGCTCAGGATCAGCGGCATGGTGATGAACGGACCGACACCGATCATGTCGATCATGTTGAGCGCAGTTGCGCTCCCCAGGCCCATGCCTCGTATCAACTGCGGTGATTTGGACTGATCTTCTTCAGAGGGCTGCATTTCGGCGAAGCACGACTAAAGCGCAAAGGCCAGCTTACAACCCGCGACTAATGAATGCCTTCATGTCCGGCGCTCAAAAGATTTACATAAAGACGCACCGCGCCGGGAACCCCGGCGGGCAACTGGCGAAAGAAGGCATAACCGGTGTAGATATAAATTCCCTTGCCTAATTTCGCTTCGAGCAATCCGCCTTTCTGCGCCGCTTCGCCTGGGTCATGGCAGGAAAGCAGTGGCTTGAAGTGTTCGTCCCATTTGCTCATGAAATAAAGGCCGCGTTCCTGCACCCAGCCATCAAAGTCGCTCGAAGTGATTTCGTTTGGAAAATGAAAGATCTCATTACCGGGATCGAGGATATCGACCGAAGCTTCCTCTACCGAGACCCGCGCTCGGCTTAATTCCGTGGGATAAGGCGTGAGATGTTCGCCGTTAAAGTCTGCCACCGATGTGTTGTACTGGACAACCAGCGTCCCTCCGGCCGATACAAAATCGAGCAGGTTCTGATTGTTCGCCACCAAGTCTTTTTGCGTGTCGTAGGCACGGATGCCGAGCACGATGGTGCCGTATTGACTTAAATTTTCTTCGCCCAACCTGTCAGGCGGAATCAAAGTCACGTTCATTTCGATCTGTTGCAAAACGGTGGGGATGTCGTCGCCCGCGCCCATGATGTAGCCAATCTTCAGATCGTGTGGGACATTCACGTCGACCATGCTGACCCGCTGTAACGCGGGCTGATAGTAATAGAAACTGCCCAGGTCTTCGCGGGTGACCAGAGTGTAGCCTTCGTTGAATGCGTCGCCATTTGCCTGCAGCACAGCACGCAGCTGGGATCGGCTTTGCTGAAGGTTGGCAGGAAACACTTTGAACTGAAAGTCTTTCTTTTCTCCTCTGCCAGTCAAGTCGGCAGCAACTTCTGGCGGCTCCGACCGCCAAGCCTGCGGTAGTTCGAGACGCATAGTGCCGTGAGTTTCGTGATTTAGATTGCCGGACACGCCGACCTTCACCATGGAGCTCGCGCCGTTGTGGATGGAGATCACCTGTGTTCCCGGCTCCAGTGCAACCGAGAAGGCAGGCACCACGGCAAGCGGACGCGCATGCGGCTTATCAGTTTCGTCTTTAAAGAGAGCGACGACAGTCGCGCCAATGCCACTCCGCGTGTGTTCGACGCGCGAGTCCGGAATCGAATATTCGACGCGCCCCCGCAATAATGGCGGAGGGAAAGGAAGCGTCGCATACTTCTCATCATCGACATGATTGACACTCTCGGTATTCGGGTCATCGCGATGCCAATAAGGCCGTGTGTAGGCCGCATCTTTCGGAACGCGTAACCGGAACACTACGTCAGCGTTCTCTCCGGGCTTGATCGCGATAGGCCTGGTATTGTCGGAAGTTGTGCTCCATCCCTGCGGAACTTCCAATTTAACGGCATTGACCAGCAATCGATTCTTGGAGCCATTATGAAAATCCACGGCCACCATGAAATCCTGTCCCGGCGAAACGGTTGTGACCGCGTTCTCTTCCTTCGGAAAAGAAGCTGCGCGATCTGCAATTGCTCCGGCCCGAGATGTGACCGTAGCTGTCAGGGTAACGCCCAAAGCATCATTCAACGCGGTTTCCGCCTGCTCGCGTTTTTCTTGCAGGCGCAGGAGCAGGTCTGACTTAATATTCGCGGAGAGACCAGACTTACGCACCACCTCTGAGGCTTCTTCGAATTCTGCAATAGTCCGCATCAACGGCTCGACGGTGGCGGGTGCATTGTTCGTGCGAGCTGTCCGGCTCGCTTCCGCAATTCGTTTCGCTGCTTCGGCCAACTGTCCGCGCAATT
>Ga0116135_1001645_pt1 | contig 10959 bp, 6 predicted proteins | sample June2015DPH_20_1_FD_89738 | JGI IMG/M metagenome (GOLD analysis project Ga0116135, IMG submission 89738) | Peatland microbial communities from SPRUCE experiment site at the Marcell Experimental Forest, Minnesota, USA - June2015DPH_20_10 | ecosystem: Environmental > Terrestrial > Soil > Wetlands >... | reverse complement strand
ATTTTGCTGGAGTTGGCCCGAGCCTTCAGCATCGCCAAGGACCGTCCCGGACGCTCGATTATTTTTGCATCGGTCACGGCGGAAGAACAGGGACTGTTAGGATCGGAATATCTGGGCAAGCATCCTCCCGTTCCAGCCGCGAAGATCGCTCTCGATTTAAATTACGACGACGTGAAACCCCTAGGTTCGCCCGAGGAGGTCCAGGTCAGCGGTGCCGAGCGAACCACGTTCTATCCCTGGGTGCAAGCCACTGCCAAGGAATTCCGTCTCGCCATTCGTCCTGATGCTCGTCCCGAGGCCGGGCAATTCTATCGTTCCGACCATTTCAGCCTGGCGCGGGTCGGCGTCCCGTCCTTTTCGATTAATGAAGGAATGAAGTTCAAAGGACATGACGAAGCGTGGGGAATGGCTCGGGAAGAAGAATTCATTGCCAAGCATTATCACCAGCCTAGCGACGAATACCATCCAGAGATGGATTTTGTCGGCGACGCCGCCATGGCCCGCTTCGGGTTCGCACTTGGCTGGGAGGCAGCAAACCTTCCGCGCCTCATCGGTTGGCAGAAGGACGACGAATTCGAAGCGCCGCGGGTGAAAAGCCAGTAGATTTTTTAAATCCGGCAATCTTGTGTGTGCCTGTCGTATAACCACCGTAACTTTAGCCAGCCTTCGTGGCATGCTAGCCTCAATCTATCCGTGGAATCAGTAAGTTCCAAGGATCCGGATCGAGATCGCAGAGCTATTCCCAAAATGCCACGCTTCCCCATGTTCCGCCTAGGCAAGGAGACAGAACAAACCCCTCTGCCGACCTTGGCTGTCGCTACTCCATCGATCGCCCTCGAGGGATTGAGCCTTGGTGTAGATAACCTTCGCCATGATGTTGCGCTAAGCCCGCATTTTGTCGATGCGGCTCGTGCGCAGATTATGCGACTGATCGTGCGCCATGGTGAATTGCAGGGCCTGCTTTCCGCGGAGGCTCCGCCAAAAGATCAGGCTCCGTCCTGGATGAGAAAAGCGGTGGCGGGTAAGCCTGGAGTAGCGCCGGGAGTTGCCTCCGAAGCGTCCGATTGGAAGCCTCTGCTAGCGGGACTGCATTTAGCTGCCTTGAATCGAGCCAAGAAAGAAGAAAATATTTCGCTCGACCTTCTGGCGCGACTGGCTGTCACCAAGTTGCTGCGTGCCGAGATGAACTTGCAGTTCGCCCAGGTGCTGGAGCGCTGCCGCGTGCTGCTCAAGAGCTATGAGAGCATGCGCAGCGGCAAGGCGGTGGAATACCGTGAGCGGGTCGCCACTTTCCAGGTTCGCAAGAAAATTATCCTGCGAAAAACCGGACAGGAGTTGTTCGAGACCTTACGGGCCGTCGAGAAGGAAACTCTAGCCCGCACTCGCCGCTCATTCTTCGGAGAGCCCAAGGCAAGTGAGGCCAAGTCGCCCGATGCGCAAACCAATACTCATTCCAATTACGGACTATTCGTAAACCGGCTCGCCTTTACCGATGACGGCCGGGATGATTACCTGTGTGCCGAGCACTATGTCATGCTCGGAAATTGGGACCGCGATCCGGATCGTTACCCGCGCTTGCAGGATCTGGTGTGGGGCTTCATACGATCGCTCTATGGGGACGACACCCACACCGATACGATCGACTCCTGGCTCTGCGCCCCGGACAACGCTCGTGCTCTGGTCGGTACCGGAACTCCGGACGACTCCACTCCCGAGGGCTTGGCCCAGCAGGATCGTCTGGCCAAGTGGGTTCGTTTGCTCGAAGACGAACAAGTGATGGAGTGCGTCATCGCTTCGTATCATGCTGTACCCTTGCTTGGCGAATACGCGCCTCGGATTAATCCACAGCAATTAAAGAATGCTCTTATTTCGCGTCCCGAATGCGACCGGGTGGAGCGCATGATTCAGGAGCACGGCAAGCTTTCGCCGGCCAGCCTTTACGCTGCCGTGGGAAAAGTGGCAGGCTGCCGCGGGGCGGAGCGAGCTAAAGTCGCCGCCCGTTTTCTGCATGATTTCTCCCAATATCATCGTGACCTTCGACGGCTGGAGACGTTGAATGCGGCCCTCGATTCCGTGAGCCTGATCGCCACCGACAAGCTTCGCGAACTTTCGCGGATGAACGGTACGCTCTACGAATTCCTTCTGCCCGACGAGCAGCCCGAGCAGCCGGAAGAAGAGCGCGTATTGCGGCATGTGGTGATGAAGGCCGACGTCCGCGATTCCACGCGCCTCACTCGAACGCTGATGGAGAAAGGCCTCAATCCGGCGTCTTACTTCAGTCTTAATTTTTACGATCCAGTAAATAAACTTCTCGGCAAATATGGGGCGCAGAAAGTTTTCCTCGAAGGCGATGCCATCATTCTCGCTATCCTGGAACGCGCCGGCGAACCGGAGCTCGCGGTGAGCCGTATGTGCGTACTGGCCCGTGAAATCATTGAGATCGTACGCGGATATAACGAACTGATGCGGCGGTCCGACATGCCCGAGCTCGAGTTAGGCATCGGCATTACGTTGCAGGAATCCGCTCCGCTCTACCTTATGGATGGCGAGCACCAGATCATGATCTCCGAAGCGCTCAACGAAAGCGACCGTTTGTCTTCTTGCAACAAACGCGCTCGCAAAGTGATGGAATCGCAAGCTGGGCCGTTCCACGTTTATGTCTTCCAGCCGAAGGACGCAGATCCGTCCAGCCGCGCCGGGAAGCCGCCCGCGGCCGCGCTCGATTCCAACGCGAATCCGGAAGACTCTGTGATCAGCTTCAACCTTGGGGGCATTCGCATGAATCAAGCAGCCTTCCGCAAACTCGAGCAGGAGATATCGCTAATCCCGGTAAACGAATCAATCGTCAGGAATCTATCGAATCTGCCGGCTGCGGAAAGAGGAGACCACCGGCTATCGAGCGGAACTGTACCCGTCGACCGGGAGATTTTTCGCAAAATTGTTATCCGCGAAAGCCGCATCCCTCTGGTAAATGCCGAGGATTTTTCAATGCAGGGCTGGACTGAGCGCCCGTACTATGAAGTTTGCACCGACCCCGCCATTTATGTCGCGCTGGAGAAAGAAAAAGAAAGTAAGAAAGCCGCGAAAGCGTAGAAGCGCCTCGGCAGGGGTATCGGCAATGCCTAAAGAATTTCCCTTACATTCCCGATCCGCCTGGTTACTCGCTCCCGATCCAGATATTCCAGCAGCGGAATAGCATACTTCCTGCTCACCCCGGTCAGCTCTTTGAACTGGGTGACGTCGATCGTCGATGAATTCGCTTTACGAGCTTTCATCTGCCCGCGCAGGCGATCGAGCGCTCCACGATGAAATACCAGATCGTCAGAAATCTTGACCAGCACCCTGTCTCGCAAGAGGATGGTAACGATTTTCTGCGCCCGCACCCTGTCAATCTTCAAACCCGCCAGCACGTCAGTTAGAGCCGGGACTTTCAATCCAGTTGAGGCAAACGTTTCTTCGATTTTGTTCCTCGACTCTGCTTCGTCATCTTTAAACTCCACGCCGCGTCCCGGCAGACGCGCCAGATCGCCAACAATTTCGATCTTCTTCTCGCTGATCAACTTTAGCGCTACACCCTCGAATAGCTCCGGAGACGAGTCGACCTGGGAGCGTAATTCCTCTTTGTTCACTCCAGCGACCAATGGATTTTTCTTGTGAAAGTCACCAATCACACTTACGATTTGTGACTTTAGCGCTTCGAGCGCGGGCGAGTGCAGGAATGTTTCTCCGAATCTGACGGCATCGCCTTTTTGGACTAACTGCTTCAACCGGCTTTGGATTACCTCTCTCGTCCATCCGGTTTCTGCAATCAGGGAAGTGGTCGAGGCTCCACGGCTGCCGCGTCGCGCGATCCTCGCCGTCAGAGTGGCTTCGGCATTGTTCCTGGACAAAACGTTGAGAAAATCCACGGTTCCTGGCATTCGCGGAATTGGCGCGGCATCCAGAACAACTCCCCCTCCGATGGTGACCACCGGGGAAAACTGCCGAAGAATGAATCGATCCCCCGGCAGAATCAGCGCAGCCGCAGGGAATTTCAACCGCGCCAGAGCTTCTCCGCCGGGATCGATCTGTTTAGTTCCATGCAGCGTCACCTCAACCACGGCCTCCATGGTGTAGGAATGAAAGTGCGTGCGTGCCCGATTTTTCAAAGGGCGCGCGGCGGAAGGAAGCAGCCTTAAGAGAACGTCTGCGCGCCGTGTAGTTGCAAGCAGGCCCGGTGAGGCCAGCGTCATGCCGCGAGCTAAATCCTCTGTACTGGCGCCCGCCAGGTTCAATGCGCTTCGTTGTCCCGCAACTGTGCTGACAGCCGGTTGCCCGTGCACTTGCACACCGCGTACTCGCAACTGACGCCCGCCGGGGAAAACTTCTAATTCATCCTCAGGGAGAACTGTCCCGGAAACCAACGTCCCGGTAACGACGGTCCCAAATCCCTTCATGGTGAATACTCGATCAATCGGCAGCCGTGCGATGGCCTTCGAATCTCGGTCGTTCGCGTGGGCTGCTACGGTAACAATGGCTTGTTTGAGCCGATCAATCCCATCGCCGGTTAAGGAACTGACGGCAATTATGGGTGATTGTGTCACCTCCAGAAATGTTCCGCGAAGGAACTCTTCGACTTCCAGTCGCACCACGGCTAATGTTTCAGAATCCACGGTGTCCGATTTAGTTAAGACGGTGACGCCGCGCTGTACTCCGAGAAGTTGCAGGATGTCAAAATGCTCGCGAGTCTGCGGCTTGATCGCTTCGTCCGCCGCAATTATCAGCAGAGCCAGATCAATTCCGCCCACCCCAGCCAACATGTTGCGCACAAAACGCTCGTGGCCCGGAACGTCGACGAAACCCACGCGCAGCGTATCGCTGTTCGGCATTGGCAAATCCACGTGCGCAAAACCCAGATCGATCGTGATGCCGCGACGCTTCTCCTCCTTCAGGCGATCCGCATCAATCCCAGTCAGTGCCTTGACCAGTGCAGTCTTGCCGTGGTCGATGTGTCCTGCCGTTCCTACCACGATCGATTTCATCTTGGAGGATATTACCGGAATGTTTGACAGTTGGCAGGCGCCCAAATAGCTCAGCTCGGGCTGGAAGCCCCGAAATCGGGCTGCACAATTGCCCTACCCATGACTCTCGCGAAATGCGACAATATAGTTTCCCCATGACCACCGCCACTCATGCCATTTCTCCGGAGGTCCTCCGGCAGCACGGGCTCACCTCCGATGAATACGAAAAAATAAAACAGCTCCTGGGCGACCGCGAGCCTACGCTTACTGAACTCGGCATTTTCAGCGTGATGTGGAGCGAGCACTGCTCTTACAAATCTTCACGGGTTCACCTGAAGCGCTTGCCGACGCGCAGTAAGCATGTCCTTCAGGGTCCGGGCGAAAACGCGGGCATCATTGACATTGGCGATGGCTGGGCTTGCGCCTTCAAGATCGAATCGCATAACCATCCTTCGTTTATCGAACCGTTCCAAGGTGCAACCACCGGGGTCGGAGGAATTCTCCGCGACATCTTCACCATGGGCGCCCGTCCGGTTGCGGTGATGGATTCCTTGCGCTTCGGACCCCTAACCTCCCGGCGAGAAAATAACGATCTTCAAAAAGATGCGCAGAAAGATATTCACCGTAATCACTCCATTCTAGAGGGCGTAGTCAGCGGAGTAGCTTCCTACGGCAATTGTTTCGGCGTGCCGAACCTGGGCGGCGAAACCAGGTTTGAGCCGTGCTATTCGGGCAACCCGCTGGTCAATGCTTTCGCCATGGGACTGGTTCGCAAGGACGAAATCTTCTACGCGCGCGCTGCGGGCGAAGGTAATCCGGTGATCTACGTCGGCTCTAAGACAGGGCGCGATGGCATCCATGGCGCGACCATGGCCAGCGAGGAATTCAGCGAAGCTTCCGAGGCCAAGCGTCCCAACGTTCAAGTAGGGGACCCATTCTTAGAAAAATTATTGCTCGAGGCCTGTCTGGAAGCCATGAAAACCGGAGCCATCATTGGGATTCAAGACATGGGCGCTGCGGGGCTCACCTGTTCCACTTGCGAAATGGGCGGCCGCGGGGGAGTTGGTATTGAGATTGAACTTGATAGAGTTCCGCAGCGCGAAACCGGCATGAGTGCCTACGAGATCATGCTGAGCGAGTCGCAGGAGCGAATGTTGCTGGTGGCACAGAAAGGCCGGGAACAGGAAGTTTTCCGGGTATTCGAAAAATGGGGACTTGACGCGGTGGAAGTGGGGACGGTTATTGCGGAGAATAAGCTGCGGGTCCTGCATCATGGCGAACTGGTGGCGGAGATTCCAAATCAGGCTCTCACTGACGATGCGCCCGTCTACAATCGCCCTCTGGCGCGCTGGGAGCCACCCGTAGCCCGCGAGATGCCGCAGCACATCAAGTTGAACTCTGCGGTCGAATTCACGCAGCATCTCAAGCAACTGCTTGCCAGCCCGAACATTTGCGGCAAGCGTTGGGTGTGGCAGCAATACGACCACATGGTTCAGACCAATACAGTTGAAGCTCCAGGTGCGGGCGATGCAGGCGTGATTCGCATCAAAGGGTCTCAACGTGGCCTGGCGATGGCGCTCGATGGCAACTCGCGCTGGTGTTATCTCGACCCGCGCCTGGGCGCCATGCACGCCGTAGCCGAAGCTGCGCGCAAAGTTGCGTGCTCCGGCGCGACACCTGTAGGCGCAACTAACTGCCTCAATTTCGGCAATCCTGAAAAGCCGCATATCATGTGGCAGTTTTCTCAAACCATCGATGGCATCACCAGAGCTTGTGAGGAGCTGGAGATTCCCATCACCGGCGGCAACGTCAGCTTCTATAACGAAACTCTTGGCGAGGGAATTTATCCCACACCGGTTCTCGGCGTCGTGGGGATTTTGGATGACGTGCATAAGGCGGTCAAAATGCCCTTTGCCGCGAGCGGGCGAGCGATTGTGCTCCTGCGCGCGGGAGAAGGCGCCGATCTGACGGATGTCGAAAACGAATTTGGATCGTCGGAATATGCCAAGGAAATTCTTGATGCGCTCTGGGGCTACCCCCCAGAACTCGATCTCGAGAATGAAGCCGCCCTGCAGAAAACCGTAGTCGATTTAATTTCGCGCAAGTTGGTCGATTCAGCGCATGACTGCTCGGATGGCGGACTGGTTGTGGCTCTCGCCGAAAAAACTTTCGCGAAAAATATCGGAGCGCGCGTAAATCTCGCGTCGAATGGTTTGCCGGCTGAATTCGTGCTGTTCGGAGAAGATGCCAGCCGCATTCTACTCTCATGCGACCTAGCCAATGTTTTGCGAATCAAACAAATAGCACACGATCAGGGCGTTGTGGCGGAAGTGCTGGGAGAGACTGCTTCTGAGCGTCTCGAAATCCAAGTTGACGGCGAGTCAGTTGTAAGTGCAGCAATTTCGGAGCTCGGCGAGGCATATGAGAGCGCGCTGGAAAGCGCACTGCGGACTGATCCCGAGGTGGTCGTCGCAGACTCGATAATAGTTACGTGAGGGGTAAGTAGTCTCTCGAAGGTCTGAGCAGAAGCTAAAAGCCAGAAGCTAGGAGCCGAATTTGATTCCCGATAAATTTCACGACGAGTGCGGAGTGGTCGCCATCTTTGCGCATCCCGAGGCAGAGAAGTTGGCTTATCTTGGCCTGCACGCTTTGCAGCATCGAGGTCAGGAATCGGCGGGAATCGTGACCTCCGACGGGTTGACTTCGCGCGTTCATAAAGCGATGGGCTTGGTTGCCGATATTTTCACGGAGGATGTTCTTGCGCAAATTCGCGGGACGCTGGCCATCGGTCACACCCGCTATTCCACGGCAGGCGATTCCGCACTGCTGAACGCGCAACCGATTCTGGTGCAATCGAATAAGGGTTCTATTGGCGTCGCGCATAACGGAAATCTTACGAATGCGGTTGACGTTCGCGCCCGACTGGAGCGCCAGGGATCGATCTTTCAAACCAACAGCGATACCGAAGTGATCGTCCATCTCATAGCGCTTTCGCGTGAGCATACTCTCCCCGAAGCCATTGCGGACGCCCTGCGGCGTGTGGAGGGGGCCTTCTCGCTGGTGGTGATGAGTCCGGACAGAATCATAGCGGCCCGCGATCCACGTGGCTTTCGCCCGCTCGCCATGGGACGCATCCCGGCGCTTGAAGGTCAGAAGCGGGACACTATCGTGTTCGCCTCCGAGACTTGTGCCTTTGATCTGATTGGCGCGACCTACGAGCGGGATGTGAAACCCGGTGAGTTGATCGTAGTAGGGCCGGAAGGTATCACTTCACGGTTTTATTCCACTGCCGCTCCGCAATCCAGTTGCATCTTCGAGCACGTCTATTTTTCGCGTCCCGATAGCAGAGTCTTTGGCCGCGCCGTGCAGACCAGCCGCGAAGAGATGGGAAGACAGTTGGCGCGTGAATCCCCGGTGGATGCCGATGTGGTAGTGCCCGTGCCGGATTCCGGCGTTACCGCGGCCGTCGGATACGCCGCCGAGAGCGGCATTCCGTTTCGTTTTGGCCTGATCCGCAATCACTATGTTGGGCGCACTTTCATCGAACCCAGCCAGAGCGTGCGAGACTTCGGAGTCAAGCTCAAATTGAATCCCGTGCAGTCGTTGTTGGAAGGGAAGCGGGTGGTGCTCATCGACGATTCGATTGTGCGCGGCACTACCAGCCGAAAAATTGTTCGCATGATTCGCAGTGCCGGAGCCAAGGAAGTTCATATGAGAATTTCCTGTCCGCCGACAGTTTCGCCCTGTTATTACGGCGTGGACACGCCTTCCAAGGATCAACTGATCGCCGCCAACAAATCGCTGGAAGAAATCTGCCAGTACATCGGCGCCGACTCCCTGGCTTTCCTTTCACTGGAGGGACTCAAGAAAGCCTGCGGCGAAGGGGATAAAACTTCCTACTGCTCGGCGTGCTACACCGGCAAGTATCCGACTAATGTCGTTGATGTGGAGGAGATACAGCCGGCTGCGATCCCGCGTTAAAGATCCTCCAGTTCTGACATGCGGATTCACCAAGGTTTTCGTGCGGCCACAACCCGGGCAATTCTTTGAAGATCGTCGACGATTCTTAGCTGTTCCCATCCCTGTAGGAGCCGTTTAACTCCCTCCACAATCGTGCCGCTGATTTCCATAACCAGCCAACCTCCCGGCTTCAGCGCAGTTTGCGCTTGCGGAATTAGCCGCGCGATTACTTCCGTTCCTGTCGGGCCTGCGAAGACGGCGTTGCGCGGTTCGAATTTGCGCACCTCTAGCTGAACCTGATCTTCTTCGGATTCCCCGACATATGGCGGATTGGAGACAATCATACCAATCGACTCGGGATCGACTCCCTCGAGCAAATCGGCTTGGCGGAATTGAATGCGAGACTCCAGTTCGAGTCGCGAGGCATTCGCTCGTGCGATTTCAAGTGCAGCAGCTGAGATGTCGGTAGCGGAGATTTCCGCTTGCGGCAATTCCTTTGATAGCGCCAATGCAATGCATCCGGAACCCGTGCCGACATCGACCATACACATTGGCTTGCCCGGGTTCTTCTCAGAGCCCCGCACCAATTCCAGTACGGTCTCGATTAAATGCTCAGTCTCAGGCCGCGGGATCAAAACAGCGGGACTGACGATCAGATCCATGCCCCAGAACTCCTGGTGGCCTGTAATGTACTGCGCGGGTATACCGCTGGAGCGTTGCGCAATCGCTTCGCGGTAACGAACGGTTTCGTCTTCTGTGAGTTCGCGCTCCGGATGAGCGTAAAGATAGGCCCTCTCGCGGTTCAGCGAGAACATCAAGAGGATTTCCGCATTCATGCGCGCGGAGGGAACTTTCGTTTTACTAAGTTGGTTGATGGCAGAATCCAGAGCAGCTCTCAGTTCCACCAACCCATTTCAACATAAGCCGAGCCGATCTGCGGAACCGAAAAGCGGGAATTGCCGAAAGCAGAAATCTGTCCGCTAGGCTTCGCGTGGATTGAGCCGGGCGATCTCCGAATTGAGAACTGCAGCGAACGCGACCCAGGCAGCATAGGGGATGAAGGCGTTGGCCGCCGCCGTATCAACTTTCCGAGCCGCTTTCATATAGGAGAAGATCATCCCTTCGAGCGCGATCGCATCAGCCAGGGCAAGCGCTGGACTGTGCATGCCAAAAAAATATTTCGACCATTTCGCATTCGTGGCTAGCTGCGAGATCCATAAACGTAAGGCACGCTTGCGTTCGCGGGAGGGCGCAGCGCTCCAGATGCGCCATCCCGACCAGGCCATCAGAGCATACAGGCTCGTCCAAACAATGGGATATACCTGTTTCGGAGGAGTGAAACTAGGTTTCTCGAGGTTGCGGTACCATGAGGCGCGACTCTCTTTTCGGCTGTAGCGGGAACCGTATAACGCCGCGCCGGTAACGGCCAGTCCAAAACCACCAAGAGCCAGCAAAGAGCGAGAACGTCCGTTCGTCATGATGCACCTTAGGTGCCGCGGAACTCCTTACAGGTTGCTCATACAAATTTGGATCTCTGAAACTCACCGGTCTTTTGTTCGAGAAATCTCACAGTTCGAGAAATCTCACGGTTCCACAATCTCACCGTTCGAGAAATCTCATGCGACGCCCGCAGTCTCCTGCTTTAGCTTTTCCGCCTGATAGTGAGTTGTGAGCGCTTCAATCAAGGGCTGGAGCTTGCCGTCCATCACCTGCTCTAGTTGGTGGATGGTGAACCCGATGCGATGATCGGTGAGCCGATTCTGGGGGAAGTTGTAAGTGCGAATCTTTTCGCTACGGTCCCCGGAGCCGACCATGGCCTTGCGCTCTTTAGCCAGTGCCTGTTGCTGCTTCTCCATCTCAATTTCGTAGAGGCGGGACCGCAGCACTCTCATGCCTTTCTCGCGATTCTTGATTTGCGACTTTTCGTCCTGGCAACTCACCACCGTATTTGTCGGAATATGCGTAATTCGAACGGCGGAATAAGTTGTATTCACCGACT
>Ga0116135_1001643_pt1 | contig 10966 bp, 11 predicted proteins | sample June2015DPH_20_1_FD_89738 | JGI IMG/M metagenome (GOLD analysis project Ga0116135, IMG submission 89738) | Peatland microbial communities from SPRUCE experiment site at the Marcell Experimental Forest, Minnesota, USA - June2015DPH_20_10 | ecosystem: Environmental > Terrestrial > Soil > Wetlands... | reverse complement strand
GCGCCGGAGTTATGTCCGGCTTTTTTGCGTGGTAGTATCGGGAATCAAATCGCAGGCGCACCAGCCATGATCTTTCGCCAGTTGTTCGACAGCGTATCGGGGACTTACAGCTATTTGCTGGCCAGCCGCGCCGGCGGCGAGGCACTGATCCTCGATCCGGTGCTGGAGAAGGTGGATCGCTACTGCCAGTTGCTGCGCGAGCTCGATCTCAGGCTGGTCAAGGCCGTCGATACGCATCTGCACGCCGACCATGTCACCGGGCTCGGCGAACTGCGCGACCGGACGCATTGCGTCACCATCATGGGCGAGCAGAGCAAGGCCGACGTGGTTGCGATGCGGGTCGCCGACGGCGACAAGGTCATGATCGAGGGCCTCGGCCTCGACGTCATGTATACGCCGGGCCATACTGACGATTCTTACAGTTACCTAATGGGCGATCGCGTGTTCACCGGCGATACGCTCCTGATCCGCGGCACTGGCCGCACCGATTTCCAGAACGGCAGCGCCCGGGCGCAGTACGATTCCATCTTCGGCCGGCTGCTCAAATTGCCCGATGAGACGATGGTATTTCCCGCCCACGACTACAAGGGCGATACCGTCTCCACCATCGGCGAGGAGAAACGCTACAATCCGCGGCTGCAGGTGCGCTCGGTCGATGAATATGTCGAGCTGATGAATAATCTGAAACTACCAAATCCCCAGATGATGGATGTCGCGGTGCCGGCCAACATGCAGGTCGGCCTGCATCAGGACGACCTCGCCCGACAGGGCCAGGCATTAAGCGCCCGCGATGCCATCGAAAGCCTCGGCCGTCCCGATATCCTTCTGGTGGACCTTCGTGAAAGCAGCGAACGCGCCAAGCATGGCACGCTGTCGGGCGCGCTTCACGCGCCGTATCCCGGAATCAGCGAAAGCCTGCGATCCGGCGGGATGTTGCGCGAAGTCGCCGCGGCGACCGGTCGGCGCATCGTGTTTTTCTGTGCCTTCGGCGAACGCTCGGCGATGGCGGTGACCGCCGCCAAAGCGGCGGGCCTCGCCAACACCGCGCACATCGCCGGCGGCATCGACGCCTGGAAGAAGGCTGGCGGCCCGGTGCAGACGGGTTGAGTACGCGGGCACGCTAGATCTGCGCCCAGGGCACGATCACGGTCTCGCGCTGATATTCCGCGCGATAGGCGCTGACCCGGAACACATCCGCCATCACCCGTTCCGACAGGGCTTCGGCGGGAGCGCCTTGCGACACCAGGCGGCCGTCCGAAAGCACCAGCACCCTGTCCGCAAATCGTGCGGCGAGCCCGAGATCATGCGTCACCACGATCACCAATGTGCCTTTGTCGGCAGCCGCGCGCAGGCTCTTCATCACGTCGATCTGGTGACGCGGATCGAGCGAGGATGTCGGCTCATCCGCCAGGATCACCGGCGCTTCGACGGCGAACACGCGCGCCAGCGCGACGCGGCTGCGCTCGCCGCCGGACAATTCCGTCACGCGACGCTCGCCGAATGCGACGACATCGGCGACCTGCATCGCCCGCCATACAGCTTCGGAATCTCTCGGCGTCAATCGCGCGGGGTCGGTCGCGCCATGCGGATAGCGGCCGAGCGCCACGATATCCCGCGCCGGCAGCGGCCAGTGCACGATGTGGCCCTGCGCCAGATAGGCAAATCGCCGCGCGCGCTCGCGTAGCGGCAACGACGACAGCGCGTCGCCGCCGACGTGGACGGCGCCGCTGGAAGGCACCAGTCCGGCCAAAGCGCGCAGCAGCGTCGTCTTGCCGGCGCCGTTCGGCCCCACCAGCGCAACTAGATGGCCTGACACCAGTGAAAGGGAAATATCGTTCAGCACAGCGCGGCCGGCCAGCGTCACGCCCAGGGCTTGCGCGGTGAGAAAGGAAGACGCGGTCATGCGACGCCTCCGCCGAGCGCGCGCCGTTCGCGCATGATGAGATAGAGGAAGAACGGCACCCCGATGATCGAGGTCAGCACGCCGACCTTGATGTCGCTGGTCGATGGAATGATGCGCACCGCGATATCAGCCGCCAGCAGCAGTGCCGCGCCGGTGAGCGCGCTCGGAACCAATAGCCGCGCCGGATCGTGACCGATCAGCGGCCGCATCAAATGCGGTGCGACCAGGCCGATAAAACCGATGGTGCCCGACACCGCCACCGCGCCGCCAACGCCGAGCGCGACGCCCGCAATCACCAGGAGCCGCAGCCGGTCGACATCGACGCCGAGGCTTTGCGCCGTCTCCTCGCCGAGGCTGAGCGCGCGGAAGGCGTTGCGCTGGTTGAACAGGATGATCGCGCCCGCGACAATGAACGGCAGCGCCAGCACGACGTGACGAAAACTGCGATCCTCCAGCGAGCCGAGCAGCCAGAACGCGATCTCGAGCACCACGAAGGGATTGCTCGACAGATTCATCACCAGCGCGGTCGCGGCACCAGCGAGGCTGGATATGGCAAGGCCGGCCAGAATGAGAATCAATAGCCCGGCGTTGCGGCCCGCGATCGCCAGCAGCACGAATACCGAGACGAACGCGGCAGCGATCGCCGCCACCGGAAGCGCGTAGGACCGAACATCGGCCAGACCCAACGCGATCACCAGCACCGCGCCGAAGGCGGCCGATTGCGGCGCGCCGAACAGCGAAGGCGACGCCAGTGGATTGCGCAGCAAACCCTGCAGCGCGGCGCCGGAGAGGCCGAGTATGGCGCCAATCGCGCATCCCAGAATCGTGCGGGGCAGCCGGATTTCCCTGGTGATCACCTGCTGCACGTCGCTGCCGCCACCGAACAGGGCATCGATCACCGTCAGCGGCGACAATCGCACCGGTCCCACTCCGAGCGAGACCAGGGCCAGCAGCACGACAAGCCCAACAAGTGCGCCGATCACCCCGGCGCGTCGGCGCACCGTGACATCAGCCGTCACCATGACGTTCTGGGCACTCATCGATCGTCTCAGCTTGAGCCGGCGCCAACCCGCGATTCAGCCCGCAACAGAACTCATGCGACGAAAAAGGCGCACCGGTCCAGTCAGGATTACACCTCCGCAGGCAGCGCCCCGCGCCCGGCTGTCGGGCATGGGACCGGCGCCAAGCCAGCGACGAAGGCTTCTTCACCAAGATCGCCGATTTGACCCGAAAAATGCCGTTTTACGGCCTATCGGGCGCTAAAGATGCCCCTTTCGCAGCGCAATGCATGATAGGATTGTGTCAAAGATCATCGCACGACGGTGCGCGCCGTGAATTTGAGGCCTACGATGAATGACGAACCGAAAAGTGCTGCCGAACTGAAAGAGATCAGGCTGAATCGGAAGCTCGCCCAGGATGCCGAAGGCATCAAGGCCATGGCCGATATCGCGGCTGCCGATATCGCGATCCGAAAGCGGACGGCGGATCTGCGTGCGATCCGATTGGCGAAAGAAGCCGCCGACCGCGCCAAGCCGGCAGAACCCAAAACCAAGTCCAAGAAGAAGAAAACAGTTTAAATGACAAAAGAAGATCGCAACCGCGCCGATGCGCGTTTCAACAAGGCTGCCCATGCGGCGCACGAAGCCAAAAATGGCAAGACCGAGCGCGACGCCGCGTTGAAGGCCGTGACCGACAACATGGCGAAGCTCAAAGCATTGCGGCTGGCCCGCGAGGCCGCCGAACCCCCTCGCCCGGCCACAGCGACCAAAAAGGCGCGCGCCAAGTCGAAGACGTCAGGAGAAAAGAGCCCGGCGCTGTCTGATTGGCTGGCGGGACAGCAAAGCGGCGGGCGCCGCACTTAAGGCCGGTATCACACCGGCGCGGGCCATTCGACCATTGATCGGGTCTTGGTCGCAGCGTCGTAGACCTGCACCTGAAGCATCTGGAATTGATTCTTCAACGCCATGCCCGCCTCTTCGGCGGCTTCAACCGTCTCGTGGTGCGATTTGAAGTGTCCATCCACCACCAGCGAGTAGCCGTCGGTCGGCGCCTTGTCGGCGCGAATGATTTTGCGCGGTTGCTGTTCTTCTGCTTCGATCTTCGGCTTCTTCATGCGAGGCTCCCAGATGATGATCCGGTCAAGCCGGATCTCATCTGTTTGTTGTGAACATGATCTTTGGGCAAACGCTTTCGTTGAAAACCGGTTCCCGTTTTCCAGATCATGCCCTTTGTGGCGAGCATGATTTTTTCGGAAAACCGGCACCCACTTTTCCGGATCATGCTCTGGTTGCGCCTCCCTTTACACCGAATGTCGGAAAAAGGCAGGAAAGATTGTCGGATTGCCGCTAAGATTGCAGCTAATATGCCGCACCAGCAGCGGTGAGATTGAGGTCGCGGACGTGACCGGGTGGTCGGGCAAGACACCGATCCACCCGACCGGAGGGAGTGACATGGGTGGAACCGGCAAAAACAACGAGCTTCCCAGAAACGCACCCTCCAAGAAGGACGACCGCGAATCAAAGAAATCGTCGCCTGCAACCACCGAAGACGACGACGGCGAAGATGGCGACATCGCCACCCCGAAGCGCGATCGCTACGGCGACGATGATCAGCCACTTTGAGAGCTTGAAATATCCTGCGTCTCGCTCGCGGGAGCCCATCACTCTCGATCTGCACCCTCGATCCGCCAGATGCTTTCTTTGGTTGGTTTGATGTCCCGCGGCGGCCACGTTTTTGAGGGCTGCCATGCAGCCATATTCATAGACAAATAACCGGCCTGGCCGATAGTTTCCGCGCCGAAACCGGGTCTGAATCGGAAATGGTCGACATTCTCGCCGCATCGCAACAAGCCGCATCGCAACAAGTCAAGTCTAACGAAAAGACTGACGAATCGCTGCGCACCCTGGCCGCGATTTCGACGGCGCATTGGGTCAGCCATTTCCATATCTTCGTGCTTCCGATGCTGTTCCCGTTTTTGAAAGTACAGCTCGGCGTCGGCTACATCGAACTCGGCTTTGCGCTGACCGTCTTCGCCGTGACATCCGGCCTGACACAAGCGCCGATCGGCTATCTGGCCGATCGTATCGGCGCCCGCAAAATCCTGTTGATGGGCCTCACACTGGGCGGCTTCGCGCTGATCATGCTCGGCCTGCATCTGAGCTATCCCTGGCTGATCGCCAGCGCCGTACTGCTGGGGCTTGCCAACAGCGTTTATCATCCGGCCGATTATGCAATCCTTTCGGCCCACATGAATGAGGCGCGCATGGGCCGCGCCTTTTCGATCCATACCTTCGCCGGTTTTCTCGGTGGCGCGGTCGCGCCCGCCATCGTGGCAGCCTTGGTGGCAATGGTCGGAGGCCATGGCACGCTGATCGCAGCCGGCGCGGTGGGCCCGATTGTCGCGCTGGCGTTACTCGTCGTCGGCATTCCCGATGCGAGTGCCGCGGACCGCCAGAATTCGGGCGAAGAAACCCCGCAGCAAAAGGTCGTCACGCCTGCCCTCATCGTGCTGACGATCTTTTTCATGCTGCTCAGCCTGTCCAATGCCGGCATCGGCAATTTCGGCGTTGTTGCGCTGATCAGCGGCTATGGCGCGTCATTCTCAAGCGCCAATATCGCGCTGACGGCGTTTCTCGGCGCCAGCGCCATTGGCGTGCTGGCGGGCGGCTTTCTCGCCGACCACACGAGGCGCCACGGGCAGGTGGCCGCCGCCTGCTTTGCGATCAATGCAGCGATCGTATTCATGATCGCGACGATCAATTTGCCGTCGCCGCTACTGATGGCCGCGATGGCGTCAGCGGGTTTCCTCGGCGGCGTGATAGCCCCCTCGCGCGATATGCTGGTGCGCAACGCAGCGCCACCGGGCGCGGCCGGCCGGGCTTTCGGGATTGTCTCCACCGGCTTCAATATCGGCGGCATCATCAGCCCGTTGTTGTTTGGCTGGATCATGGACCAGAATTTGCCGCATTGGGTGTTCGGCGCGTCGGTCGTGTTCATGATCCTGACGGTCGTGCTCGCCCTTGTCACCGAGCGGGGTCCACACGACAGTTCGGCCACCCCTGACGCAAGATCCCGGAGCCTGATTCCGGACAGTCAGTAAAGACCCGGTCGTCGGGTCCGGGATCGTCAGGCGAATTTCGGCTGAGGAGCTTCGCCCGCCAAGCGCGCGCGCTCGGTATCGGGCCAGAGCAGCAGCAGGCCGAGCAGGCCGGACACGATCAAAATGACGGCGTTGATGCTGAAACCGGTCATGAAGCCATCCAGTATTCCTGCTGCGCGCTGGATTACGCCGCCCATCACCGACGGGGCCAAAATGCCGGCGAGTGTGTAGATCGCGCCATAGATCGCGATCACGGCACCGCGCTGGGACACCGGCGTGAATTCCCCAAGCATCGGCGCACAGACCACATAGATCGATCCGCAAAGCCCGGAGCCGATCACCAACAAGGCGATCTGGAGTCCCGCACCCTCGATATACGGAATAGCCGCGAAGAAGAGCCCCGCGATGATCAACGGGACTGCGCCAAGCACACCACGCGCACCGCGGGTGGAAATGCCGCGCGCCATCAGTACCTGCGAAACCCATCCCGTCAGCAGCAACATAACGGCACCGGACACCCATGGCAGGATCGAGATCCATCCCGCATCCGTTTGCGAGAAGCCTAGTCCCTTCACGACGAACGGCGTGAACCAGGTGAGACCCAGCGACAGCGCCCAATAGGCGCCGAAGGTCGCGGCACAGCAGCCGATAAAGGTCCGCGTGGTCAGAAGCCGGAAGTAGGGGATGCGGGGATCAGCCGCCGCCATCGTCGCGGTTTGAACCAGCGGCCCCTCCTTGCCCAGGATCAACCACGCCACCACCCACATCAGCCCGGCGACGCCGAGCGCGCCGAATGCATAGTGCCAGTTGTAATTGACGATCACCCAGTTCAGCGCCGGCACCGCGAGGATTACGCCAAACGCCGAACCCTGCGACAGCACCGCGGTGGGGAGGGTTCGCTTCTCGTCGGGAAACCATTTGTAGACCGCATGCACCGCCACCGCACCCGCCGGGCCCTCACCGGCGCCAAGGATCACACGGCAGATCAGCAACGTGCTGAAGCTGACCGTGCCCAGCATCGGAAACTGTGCCAGCGCCCATACCGTCGCCAGCACGGCAAGAACCCATCGGGTGTCGATGCGATTGACGATAAATCCGACGACGATGGCCGTGATCGAAAACAGAAAGAAGAACGACGAGCCGAGCAGACCGAATTGCTCCGGTTCGAGTTTGAGCTCGGTCATGATCGGCACGCCGGCCAGACCGACCACGATCTTGTCGGCAAAATTCACCAGCATGAAAAGAAACAGCAGAAACGTGATCTTCCAGCCGCCTTTGGGCGTCGGTTGCACGATCATGATCGTTCCTTCATTATCGCTTTGCCGGCCCTGCTCGAGAGAGCCCAACCCGATGCTACCCAAGGCCTGTCAGCCGGTGCAACGGGGCATTTTGGCTCACTCTGATTGCGCTGCAACAGCCGCCTCCTCGTTGGACGCTGCCTGACGCTGTTTCACCGGCGAATTGCAACCGGATCACGATCGCGTCGCCGTCGCGATTGAGACCGTGATCTATGGCCATGGTCTTGGTATGTTGCGTGGCCATCAGGGGGTTTTCATGGTCACACGCTTCGCATGACAATCGGAAACCAGATCGTGCTGAGCGTTCGCAATCTGACCAAGGCCTATCGCTCCGCCGGAGAGCAAATCACGGTGCTGCGCGGAGTGAACCTCCGCGTCGCGGCAGGCGAGCGCGTCGCGCTGACAGGCGAGTCCGGCAGCGGCAAGAGCACACTGCTGCATCTGATCGCGGGCCTCGATCGGGCCGACGGCGGCGAGATCACGCTCGCCGACACCCCTATGTCGGATCTCACGGATGCCGGCCGGGCGGCGATGCGGCGCGATCGGCTGGGCCTGGTATTTCAACAATTCAATCTGATCCCGAGCCTGAATGTCCGCGACAACCTCGTGTTTCAGTCTCGCATCGCCGGCCGCCACGATGCGGCCTGGCATGCGGAACTGGTGGAAAGGCTCGGTCTCGGCGGCCTTCTGAACCGTTATCCCGAACAATTATCGGGCGGCCAGCAGCAGCGGGTCGCGATCGGCCGCGCGCTGGCGATAAAGCCGGTGCTGCTGCTCGCCGACGAGCCCACGGGCAATCTCGACGAGGCGACCGCCGATGACGTTCTCGTGCTGGCGCGCGACCTGGTGACGCGAACCGGCTGTGGCTTTCTGATGGTGACCCATAGCGCGCGGCTGGCCGCCACGCTCGACCGGCACATCCATCTCAGCGCGGGACTGATCGCATGACCCGCAGCCTGTGGATTCTCGCGGTTCTGCTAAGCCACTGGCGGCGGCATCCGATGCAGCTCGCAACGTTGCTGATCGGACTGATTTCCGCGACCGCGCTGTGGAGCGGGGTGCAGGCGCTGAACCAACAGGCCCGCAGCAGTTACGACCGCGCGGCCGCCGCTTTCGGCGGCGCCCGAACCGCTGTCCTGGTTGGCCGCAACGGCGCGACTTTCTCACAGCAACTCTTTGTCGATCTGCGTCGCGCCGGATGGCCGGTGTCTCCGGTTCTCGAAGGCCGCGTTCAGATCGGCGGGCGGTCGTTACGCTTGCTCGGAATCGAACCCGTCACGCTGCCGGCGGAAGTCGGGAATGCACCGGCGATCGGAAGAGCAGGCCTGCAATCATTCGTCACGCCGCCAGGAGAGATGCTGGTGTCGCCCGAAACGCTGTCCAGCCTTGGTATTCCGGAAGGCACCTCGCCGCAGGCGGGCGGCGGCACCTCGCTGCCGCCGCTGCGCGCACAGGCGCAACTCGTGCCGGACGTGCTGGTAGTCGATATCGGCATTGCGCAGCGGCTTCTCAAAATGCCTGATCAGGTTTCGCGGCTGGTAATCGGCAAGGCCGGAGGCGAACGCGCACCGCTTGAAAGTGTCACCGGTGGCAAGCTCCGCCTGGTTGCGCCGGATGCGGAGAGCGATCTCGAACGCCTCACCGACAGTTTTCATCTGAACCTGACCGCGTTCGGGCTGTTGTCATTTTTCGTCGGACTGTTCATCGTCAACTCGGCGATAGGCCTTGCCTTCGAACAACGTTTGCCGATGCTGCGAACCTTGCGCGCCTGCGGGGTATCCGCGCGCCTGCTGAACACGGTGTTGCTGATCGAACTGGTATCGCTGGCGCTGGTTGCGGGCGTGGCCGGCCTGGTCTGCGGCTACCTGATCGCGGCGGCGCTGCTGCCGGATGTCGCGGCCTCGCTGCGTGGACTGTATGGCGCGCAGATTCCAGGTCAGTTGACGCTCAAGCCGGAATGGTGGGTCGCCGGCCTCACCATAAGCGTGCTCGGCGCGCTGGCGGCCGCGACCACGAGTCTGATGAAAGCGATCCGCCTGCCGGTGCTGGCGGCCGCGCAGCCCCATGCCTGGCAACAGGCGCAGCACAGATGGCTGATGATCCAGAGCACGGTCGCGCTCGCCGTGTTCGCCACCGCAGCAGGCCTGTTGTGGTACGGCGATTCGCTGCTCTCGGGATTTGCGGTGCTCGCAGGCCTGTTGCTTGGCGCAGCTCTGGGATTGCCGGCGGTCCTGGAACTGGTGCTTTCGCTGGGCCAGCGGCGTGCGCATCACGCGCTCGCCGTATGGTTCTGGGCCGACAGCCGCCAGCAGCTTTCCGGTCTGTCGCTGGCATTAATGGCGCTGTTGCTCGCGCTTGCGGTCAATGTCGGCGTCGGTACCATGGTCGAAACCTTCAGCCGAACCTTTATCAGTTGGCTCGACGGGCGGCTGGCAGCGGACGTCTACATCAATGCATCCGACGATGGACAGGCCACCGCCATCAAAGCGTGGCTCCATGAGCGCCCCGAAGTCGAGGCGATCCTGCCCGGCGGCCGGGCCGATACGCAAATCGATGGCGCCCCGGTTGAGATTCTCGGTCTCGCCGATCACGCTACCTATCGCGATCGCTGGCCGTTGCTGCAGTCAGCCGAAAAGGCCTGGATTCGCCTGCGCGCCGGCGATACCGGCTTCATCAGTGAACAATTGGCGCGGCGTATGAAGCTCTCGATTGGAGATCAGATCGAGGTCGCTGCGCCAGGCGGCAACTGGACGCTTGAAGTGGTCGGCATCTACGCGGATTACGGCAACCCGAAGGGCCAGATCGCCGTCAATTTCGCGGCGCTGACCCGCCACTTTCCCGGCATTCCGCTGACGCGAATGGGCCTGCGCGTCGCACCAGCAGCGGTACCGGCGCTGATAACGGCGCTGCAGGAAAAATTTGCATTGGACGGCCGCAATCTGGTGGATCAGGCAACGCTGAAGGCCGAGTCGACGCGCATCTTCAACCGGACCTTCGCCGTGACCGCGGCGCTGAACGCCTTCACGCTCGGCGTCGCCGGCATCGCCTTGCTGACCAGCCTGTTGACCCTGAGCAATTCCCGCCTGCCGCAGCTCGCGCCGCTATGGGCCATCGGCATCACGCGACGACGGCTTGCCGCGATCGAACTCCTGAAGACCCTGTCGGTGGCGCTGATCACAACCCTGCTCGCGCTGCCGCTAGGCCTCTTGGTCGCGTGGTGCCTGATCGCGGTTGTGAACGTGAAGGCGTTCGGCTGGCGGCTGCCGTTTCACGTCTTCCCGCTGCAACTATTCGAACTTCTCGGCGTGGCGATGGCGGCCGCGCTGGTCGCCGCACTGCTTCCCGTGCTCAAGCTGGCGCGCATGCAGCCGGCGACCCTGGTCAAGATTTTTGCCGATGAACGATAGACTCCCGATATCCCGCCGCGCCTTGGCGGGCGGCGCGCTGGCTCTCGCACTCGGCCGCAGGACGGCGCTCGCGCAGGGCTTTGCCGGACTTGGCATCAGCGGGAGCGGATTCGCCGCTGTCGTTCCCGGCAAGACCTTTGCCTTTCCCGCAGATCACGGCCCGCATCCGCAGTTCCGGATCGAATGGTGGTATGTGACGGCAAATTTAAAGGACTCAACCGGCACGGCCTGCGGCGCGCAATGGACCTTGTTTCGTCAG
>Ga0116135_1001639_pt1 | contig 10983 bp, 10 predicted proteins | sample June2015DPH_20_1_FD_89738 | JGI IMG/M metagenome (GOLD analysis project Ga0116135, IMG submission 89738) | Peatland microbial communities from SPRUCE experiment site at the Marcell Experimental Forest, Minnesota, USA - June2015DPH_20_10 | ecosystem: Environmental > Terrestrial > Soil > Wetlands... | reverse complement strand
GTTGCGGATACACGATAGGCGTCGCCGAGCTTGAACCAAATGAGGTCGCGCGTAGCATCGATCTGGTTGGCGGCGGTGAGATCCGCAATCGCCGTCTCGTAGTCGCCCGCATCGGTGGCGACCTTGGCGGCCGCCAGCTTCTCGTTCAGCGATTTAACCGTGTTGACTTCTTTCTTCTGCTTCTCTTGCGCTTCCTGTTGAGCTTTGATCTGCTCAGGAGTCAGGCCTTGGCCCTTGGCGGCCTCTGCGGTTTGCTTTTTCATGTCGAAGTCGAGGGTGTTCTCATCCAAGGTGACCGGAACTTTACCGAAGTGGAAAAGTTCCTTGTTGGCTTTAGCGTCGTCGGCGTTTTTGTACAGCGTGACGGTGTAGGTGCCAGCGCCCACGCCCAGGGAAAAATACTCGCCCTTCTTGTTGGTTTTGAGGGTGTATTTCTGGCCGTTGTCCTGGTTGGCGTAAACCACGATCCCATCGGCGATCGGGTTACCATCGGCGTCTTTGCAAACGCCCTTCACCGACCCCGACGCACCCTGGGCGAAAACCGGGGAAGTACATACTCCGAATACTAGGAGAACGAGGGCGAACACAGCGAGGTGTTTCTTCATTTTTGCCTCCCGGCAGAAAAACTATTAAATATGGATTTCCGAAAACTTACCTAAGAAAGTGCGCTTAAATTCCTTTGCATCTTCCGCTGAGCCACCAAAACCATGACCGCTAGACTCTCTCCAGCGTGGCATAGGGAATTGGATCTCTCACTCCCGCTGCCTTAAACGCCTGCAACCGCAGAACGCAACTGTCACATACGCCGCAGGCTCGATCCTCATGGCAATAGCATGACCAAGTTAAATCGAATGGAGCTTTCAGTTCAAGGCCAAGCTGCACAATTTCGGCTTTCCGCATGGCGATGAGGGGCGTGACAATTTCGATGTTGCCCGCTTTGGTTCCCGCCCGAATGACCCGGTTGAACGCTTCATAATACGCCGGACGGCAATCAGGATAACCGGAGCTGTCGGGTTCGACCGCGCCGATATAGATTTTGGTGGCACCGAGCACCTCGGCCCAGCTGACCGCGACCGATAAGAAATGGGCGTTCCGAAACGGGACATAGGTGACCGGAATCTCACGGCCGGCAGATGGAACCGTAGGTACGGCAATGTTTTCGTCGGTCAGGGCGGAGCCTCCGATGGCGCGGAGGGCCTCGTTGCGTACGATAAGTCTGTCGTGAATTTGCAGGCGATCGCAAATTTCGAGAAACGCTTGCCGCTCGCGGTGTTCGGTACGCTGCCCGTAACTGACGTGCAATGCGGCAGTCGCGTAGTCACGGGTTGCCAAGGCCGCGCACACGCAGGAATCCATTCCTCCGCTGAGCAGAACGACCGCACGCTGAGTTGGGGGCGTCATGATGTCGGATCAATTCTCGATTTTGGCTCGGCGATGATGGAGCGCTACACTCCCTTCACCGCGGGATCCCAAATAAACTTGTGCAACTGCAAGCCCAGACGCGCCGGAACTTCATCGGCCAGCATCCACTCCGCTAATTCCTGGGGATCGACCAGGCAGTGCGAACTGTCCCGCGATCCCGTGGCATCTTTGCGGAACGCGGGCGAGAACAGCACGGCGTTTACCCGCTCTGCCAGACTGTGTTGCCGGGTGAAGTCGCGGGCAAACACATAGTCGGGATGGCTGGCGAGCACGAACTTTACCTCGTCACGCGCCGTAAGCGTTGCCAGGTTTTCGAAAAGAAACGTGTCGGGCTCTCCCGAATTCGGACATTTCACATCTACGATCTTGATTACTTCCACAGGGACACGCTCCAGCGGCCGTTCTCCGCTGGTCTCCAGCAATACACGATACCGGTCTACCAACAATTGCTTCATAAGCGGAAGCACTTCCCGCTCCTGGAGCATGGGTTCGCCGCCGGTGATCTCTACCAAGCCGCCGTTTGGACTGATCCGCCTTACTTCGGCCAGGACCTCTTCGAAATCCATTTTTCGCCCGCCCTGGAAGGTGTACTCGCTATCACACCAGGAGCAACGCAAGTTACATCCAGTGAGGCGCACAAAGACGCACGGCAGCCCGGCATGTGTCGACTCTCCCTGCAGCGATTTGTAGATTTCGGTAATCTGCATGGAACCCGTGACGGCGGCTGGACAAGCGCTATTCGCTGTACTTCGCGGTGGTGGTATCGGTTTCAAACACGGTAACGTCCTTTACCCGCACGCGGCCGTTGGTCATGTTTTTCAGACGGGTATTCGACTCATCGTAAAAATACTTCGCCAGATTCTCAGCCGATGGATTAATCATCGTAAATGGCTCGATATCGTTGATCATCTGATGGTCGAGCCGTTCGATGACGTGCTTCATCACTTCGCGGAGATCCTTGAAATCGAGCAGTAGTCCGGCCTTGTCGAGTTCCGTGCCTGCGAGCGTGACCCGGATCTTGTAATTATGCCCGTGCGGATTCTCACATTTGCCCTTGTAGTTGCGCAGGTAATGACCCGCGGCAAAGGTATCGTCAACCGTAACTTCGAACATGCATCCCTCTGCGGCCCCATGCGAATACAGGATGGACCGCGTTGAATAGGTAAACATCTCATTGTACCGCTCACTCCATCAATTTTGCTTGACTCGACCACGATGGCGAAGCAGATATGCCGCATCAGGAGCGGGTATGCGGGTGCTTACTGAAAAGCCCGACTCTCAGTTGCCGACGCCGAAAAACTCCTCGACCGCCCGCAGTTCGGTAGTTTTCTTGTAATTTGGCAGGCTGTCGATAAATACGCGGCCGTATTGCTTCTTGAGAATGCGATTGTCGAGCAGAACGAGCAAGCCCCGGTCGTGCAAGGAGCGGATCAGCCGTCCAAAGCCCTGTTTCAGCGTGATCACCGCAGCCGGCACCTGGTATTGAAAAAATGCATTTCCGCCATCTGCGTCAATGGCTTTCACTCGGGCGGCGACGACTGGGTCGCTGGGAACCGCGAAGGGCAAGCGATCGATGATTACACAACTCAATTGTTCGCCTTGCACGTCCACTCCTTGCCAGAACGAAGAAGTTGCAAACAATACCGCATTCGGAGTGAGACGAAACTCCTCCAGCAGCGCGCTTTTTGGCGCATCCCCCTGCCGCAGCATCGGAAACTCCAGTTCGCCGAGTAATCGCTGGTAAATATCATTCATCTGAGCATAACTGGTGAAGAGGACGAAAGCGCGGCCACGAGTAATCTCCAGCAGCTTGCGGATGCGGTCGGCCGCCTTCGAGGTGAATTGTGGAGTACGAGCGTCGGGGAGATCGGGTGGTACATAAAACAAAGCCTGATTTTCGTAGTCGAAGTGTGACGGCAAAACCGACTCTCGCGCATGTTCCAGCCCCAGTCTCTGCCGTATGTATTCGAATCCGCCGCCAACAGCCAGCGTGGCGGAAGTGAGGACAGCGCACTCGAGTTTCGACCAGAGGCATTCACGCAGGATCGGACCGACATCGATCGGCGTAGCTTGCAGAAAGACATTCTGCCTTCCAGTCTTCTCTGAGCCTCTCGGTCTTTGTGGTGAATTCGCCCGTCCACCGCGCCGCTCGATCCAAAACACAGTGTTGCGATCATCCGACTCCATGGCGAATCCGAGTTGTACCTGCAGCTCTTGGGCGCGCCGCACGAAGTTGAAAATCTCTTCCGGCTTTTGCGGCAGACCTTCCAATTCGCCCGCCAGTCGCGTCAGGGATTGATTCAGTGCCAGGAACTCGTCGCCGTTTTCTTCCAGAAACTCGCGCCGTGTCTCGAAGGCGAAGCGTCCCTCACCAGGGGGCAAAAGCGAGAAGAAGAATTGCGATCGTTCCCGCAAACTCCCAAGCGCTCCCGAGAGCGACGCGGAAAGCATCCGGTTATGCTGCAGCGAGGCTTCCACATCACGTGCTAAATCCTCCACGCGCAGGTTGCTCACAGAAATTCCAAAATAGTTCCCCGCGACATCTTCCAACTCATGCGCCTCATCGAAGATCACCGCCGCTGCTTCCGGTAGGATGCCCGCGTCGGGCGCGCCCTCGGCCTGCAACTTGATGGCGAGATCGGCGAAAAACAGATGATGATTGACGATGATAATGTCGCTCTCCATCCCTCGCCTGCGCATTTCTGTGACGAAACAGCGCTCCCACTCGCTGCACTTTTGTCCGATACAAGCATCGGTGCGGGCGTCCAGTTTGTGCCAAAGAGCGCTGGCTTCGGGAAGCTCCGCAAGCTCCGCCCGGTCACCTGTCGAAGTCGTCTTCTCCCACGCGGCAATTGCGCGATATTGCTCAATCTCTTGCAGTCCGCTCAGCACCGGCTGGTCCGTAAGGTCATAGAGCTTCTTGCGGCACAAATAATTGTTGCGGCCCTTCATGTAGCAAACCGAAAGCCGGGCACCGGAACCGCGTTCTCCCGACAACGCCTGCTCCAGGAACGGAACGTCCTTGTAGAAAAGTTGTTCCTGCAAATTCTTCGTGCCAGTGGAGATGATCACACGCTTGCCGGACCGGATCACCGGCATCAGATACGCAAGAGTTTTGCCTGTGCCAGTACCGGCCTCCACGATGAGGTGACGCTTTTCTTCCAGCGCCTGCTCGACCATTTGCGCCATCTGCAACTGGCCGCGTCGAAATTCATAGGCGGGATGCGTGCTCGCCAGGACTCCTCCGGGGGCAAAGAATTGGTAAAGCGAAGTGCCCTTTCCGTCCGGCGCGGAGAGCGGAGACGGTGCAGCCGAGGCGGGCTGGGAACTTAAAGGCACGGGAGTCTCTATAATAAACAGTTGTCGTCATCGACTGTTGATTTCACTTCATTTTGACCCAACCCACTTACAATTCGACCAGTACTGTCGCCACCGCCGCAGCCGGCGTTCCCACAATTGCCATTGTGGGCCGGCCCAACGTCGGCAAGTCCACGCTGTTTAACCGGATCGTTGGTTCGCGGCGCGCCATTGTCGGCGACGAGCCCGGTATCACGCGCGACCGTCTCTACGGCGACGCCGAGTGGCGTGGCCGACATCTCCGCATCATCGATACGGGTGGCATTCTTCCCGAAGACAAGGATTTTATTCCGTCGGAGATTTTTCGCCAGGCGCGCGTCGCGTTTGATGAAGCCGCAGCAATCGTTATGGTGGTTGACGGGCGAGCCGAACTCGCCGGACCAGATCTCGAATTGGTTCGCCTGCTGCGCAAGACTGGACGTCCGCTGTTTCTCGCGGTCAACAAGGCCGATTCGGAAAAGCAAGGGAACATCGTAGATGAGTTTCATCGGCTGGGGATCAAGCAGATGTTCCCCATCTCGGCGGAGCACGGGCGCGGGATCGACGATCTTCTGGATGCCGTTTTGGAAATTTTACCGGCCGAAGAACCAACCACCGGGGACGCTGAGCACACAGAAGAATCTAAGGAAGAGTCTCAACCAACGGATGCGACAGCCGCAGAGGTCGAGCCCGTTTACGAAACCAAAGTTGCGATCATCGGACACCCGAATGTGGGCAAGTCCACACTGCTGAATTGCCTGACGGCCTCCGACCGCGCGATCGTCTCGCCGATTCCGGGCACCACGCGCGATGCGGTCGACGAAATCATCGAACATAACGGTCGCCGCTTCCGCTTCATCGACACCGCCGGTATCCGCCGCAAAGGGAAGACTCATTTGATGGCGGAGAAGCTTTCGGTTGTGATGGCGCGCAAGCATCTGGAAGGCGCCGACATTGCCCTGCTGGTCATCGACGCCACCGAAGGTGTGAGCCAGCTCGACGCCGCCATCGCCGGGTACGCGCACGAGAGCGGTCGGTCGATGATTATCGTTGTCAATAAGTGGGATCTCGTCATCAGCGGCGCGCTAAAGGCCGGCAGGCCATCGAAGGCGATGCGGATGCGAGAAAGCAAGCGCCCCGGCGACCGCGATGCCTACGAAGAGCGGCTGCGCCACGATCTGAAGTTCCTGAACTACGCCCCCATCGTTTTTATCTCCGCACAATCTGGGAAGGGCACGGAGAAAATCTTTCCGCTGCTCGAACAGGTTGCAATCGAGCGCCGCAAGCGGATTCCTACGTCGGCGATGAACCGCTTCATCGAAACCGTGGACTTCGAGCGCGCGTCGGTGCCAATGCGCTCGCGCGTGAAAATTCTATATATGACCCAGGCGTCGGTGGCGCCGCCGACGTTTGTGCTCTTCACCAACCGTGCGGTGAAGCTGCACTTTTCCTACCAGCGATTCTTGGAGAACCAGATCCGCGAGGCCTTTGGCTTTCCGGGGACGCCAATCTGGATCAAGAACCGGGCGAGGAACTAATTTCGTCTGATTTGTGTCATCGGTAGTACTACTCTCCCCCGATCTCCCGATCCATCGTCAGCAGTCCGACTCGCTCCACGCCCGCGTGATGCGCCACGTCGATCACGTCGGCGACGTATTGGAAGTCGACATCGGCGTCGCCGCGCACGAACACTACTTTCTCGGCGCGCGTCAAATAAATCTTCGCCAGCCGGCTTTCCAGATCTTCCCACCGCACATTGTCCTGATTGATCTTCACCGCGGGTGGCTGATCTTCCTTCGTCCATACCACCTGAATGACGACAGTGCGCGACTGCTGCTGCTCTGCTGTCTGCTTCTGATCGGGCTGCGGAATCTGCGCGGTTTCTCCTTGTTCCTTATCCATCGACACGACCACCATAAAAACAATGATCAGTGTCAACAGCACATCGATCAGCGGCGTGACATTAATCTGCGGACCAGACGGACCCCCGCCTGCCATTGAGAACGCCATAGAAAGCTCCTTAGCTTGCTCTTTGGCACGCGCGTGTCTGCAACATCAGACACCTGGAGCACAGGTAGAGTTCCAGGCGGATTTTCTCTGCTTCAGACCGCAGCCTGAGGGGCTGGCGGCAAAGGGGGTGGCTGCGGTGGAGGAATGGAAGGCTCCGGCATGGGTGGATAAAGCACCGCACTCAACGCGGGATAGCGCGCGGCAAAGAAGTAAATCGAATAGGCAGGAAAGAACACGATGACCGGCACGGAGATCAGCGCGATCAGATACAAGAAAATAGCGAGAAGAATACTGCCGATGGCGATCGCCAGCGTGATGGTGTAAGCGTTCCAGGTAAGGCCGGCGCTTTTACCGGTCAGCACCGCAAGAATACTCAGACCAACCGTCGGGATCGCAATGATCAGCCCCAGCATCACTGTGGCGATGCCGACCACGATCCCCGCGCCAATGGCCATTACGATCTTCATTCCGATATAGCCCGCATATCCACCCATATCGGCCTTGATCATCGGCCAGAGACGGTGCCATCCTTCGATCGCGTCAATATTCTCCAGCGCCATTTGCGGCACGACAAAATCCTTGGTCAATACGAAGATCACCGATACCGCAACCACAAAAATTAGGAATACGAAGAACAGAACGATTCCGCCGAGCACCAGAGGGAGCACATGTTCCTTGGGCGCCCTCAGCCAACCGACCGCGAAGGCAAAGGCCGCAGGAATTCCGACCAGCATTGTGACGCCGGCGATGGTGACGAACAGGTAAAGCAACTTCCACAGGAAGTATTTCCATCCGGGACCTTGCCTTGAGTTCCATCCCTGGCGGATGCGGCACTCTTTCGCGAGGATGCTATCGAACAGGACGAAGCGCATCACGCTGCCGATGTACATCAGAATGATTCCCAAGGTGAATGCGGCGATGACAACGACTGCAATCAGCCCTGCGAGGAGCGGCAGATCGATTCCCGACAGGGCTCCGCCGAAGGGGTGCGCGGAGCCTGCCGAATGCCGGGGAAAGTTGAAATTGGATCCGTTGAATCCGCCGCCAGAGCCAAGTTCGCCGGCCAGCAGTCCGACGACTGCAAGTTTCGTCCATTGCCCGAAGCGAAAGGGCTTGAACAGTTGCTGTTTCGTGTGTTCAACAGCAAGCGTGATCGTATCCACGGCGGAGATTGGCAAAGCTCACCTCGGGCTGCGAATGACTCAGCAGCAAGGTACTGCGAATCACGCCGCGGATCAAATCAATTCTCATTGATGTTCATTCGTACCGCAGAGCCTCAACCGGATCAAGTTTGGAGGCCCGCAGTGCGGGAACCAGTCCGCTGATTACACCGACCACCAGCAGCACCGTGCTCGAAAGCAATACGGTCATCATCGAAATCCGCAAGTGAATGTCACCCTGCCCCGAGTCGTCTTCAAAGAGCGGACCCATCATCGGCAAGGTTCCTACGGCCCAGGCGATGAGGTAGGAAAGCGCCACGCCAATCGCGCCGCCCAGGACCATGATCAACAAAGTCTCCGCCAGGAATTGCAGCTTGATGTGGCTCTTCTTCGCTCCCAGCGCGCGCCTTAGACCGATCTCGCGGATGCGTTCATCGACTGAGACGAGCATGATGTTCATTACACCCACGCCTCCGATACCCAGAGTTAAGGCTCCGACGAAGGCGAGCAGCACTTGCAACCCAATGGTTAGCGCATCGATCACCGGACGAAATTCATCGCGTCCGAACATCTGGAAGGCTTTCGGGTCCGTGGGCGAGAAGTTTTGCCGCGTCGCCACGGCAGCCAGCACTTGCGCCATCGCCTTTTTTTCAAATTGCGGCGCGATCGGCTCAAACACCAGCACCCGCGCGTAGCGCGTGTTCCACAAATCGCCGGCAGTGGAGTAGGGAATCCAAGCCGATTCATCATCGCTACTGAAATAATTGCTGAGCTGAATTTTGCGCGCCATCACTCCGATGACGGTGAAGCGCACGCCGCCAACCTCAACCGTTTCCCCTACTGCCGGGCGACCGCTGAAGAGTTGTTCCCGGGTGCGACCACCCAGAAAGATTACGCGCCTCCGCTCCAGTTCATCAGCCGCGTCGATCCAGCGTCCTTCCGACGGTATTTCGTTTCGCATCTCACCGTATTCGGGGCAAACCCCGCGAACTGCGGCCGTTCCCACCATACGGTCGCCATAAGAGATTCCCGGACGATTTACGGTTTCCCGGCATACATGTTTCACAAGCGGCGCGGTGGCCTTGATCATGTCGACATCGGCTTGCTCAAGAACGATTTTTTTCCCAGCGCGCTGCCCGCCAGGTTGCTCGCTGGTCTGCTGCGGCCAACAAATCACCACGCTCTTGCCGAAGGCGTCGAACCCATGCACGAGGATGCTGCGAAAACTGCTGCCGTAGGCGATCAGCAGGGTAACGGTCGCAATCCCCCATACGACGCCGAGCATGGTCAGGAAACTGCGCGTCAGGTTACGCTTCAATGCGACCCACGCTTCGAGAATAATTTCTATGAGCATCTGCTATCCACCGGCTTCGCAGCGCAGCGCTTCGATGGGATCAATGGATGCCGCTCTCCGCGCTGGATATAATGCCGCACCCACCGCAACCGCCCCTAGCAATCCGGCAGCAACAAGGCCAGAAGTCCAGTCTGGAATGAGCCCGGCAAAATAGTCCGTCATGGGCAACAGGTTTACCAGCGCGCAGAATCCAAACGCAACCCCGAGACCGATCGCCCCGCTGAGCAAGGCAATGATCAAAGCCTCGACGAAGAACTGCCGAAGAATGGTTCCTGCAGGAGCGCCAATCGCCTTTCGCACGCCGATTTCGCGGGTCCGTTCGCGCACCGCGACCAGCATCACATTCATCACACCCAGACCGCCCAGCAGCAGTGTCACAATCCCCACTGCACCCAGAAAATACTTCATGCCGTCGGTCATCTGCCGGAACGCTTTGGCCTCCTGCACTGTGTCCCAAATGGGACAGGCCTCCTTGTCATTCGGATCGTAGCGGTGCATGCGGGCCAGCGTTACCCGCACCTCATGCTTGCAGGCCTCATGTTGTTCCACGGATTTCGGGGTTACCAGCAACTGATCGAACGTCGAGGACGTTCCCGGAGGCTTGTCCGGGAAGTCGCGCCGCATCGCGGAGAAGGGAATGAAGACTTTATTTACGTCCCAACCGTCGTAGCTGGAATCCTGCTTCTTTTTCTGCATTACTCCGATCACGACGAAGGGGAAGTCATTCAAATAGACGTTATCGCCGACGGGATTGCGTCCGGGGAACAATTGCTTGGCCGCGTCGGATCCCAGAAAGGCGACGCGCCTCGCGTCGCGCATGTCGTCCCAGTCATAAAAACGTCCAAGGCCTACGTTGAGACTGCGAATCTCACTAAATTGCGGATACGACCCGGTCACCTCTAAAGACGCATTGTTGAAATTGCTATGAGTGAGAACCGTTTCCTGCTCCAGTTCAGGGATCGCGTATTCGCAATCCGTCGCCTCCGCCTGCACTACCGGCACATCAGGATCCTCCCAGTGCACCAGGCGCCCGGCGTGGGTTCCGCCTGCCTGCAGGCTGGTGCGGCCGTGGAATACGATCATTACGTCTTTGCCTAATGTTCTCGATTGTTCTTCTTGGCCCTTACGCAGGCCTTCGCCGGCGGCCACCATCAGCACGATCGATACGATTCCCCAGGCGATGCCAAACATGGTGAGGAACGCTCGCAGCTTGTGCGCCCAGAGCGTGCGCACCACATCGGTACCGAAATCTCGCAACGTCATCGCACTTCTTTGATTGGACGCGACCGAGCAGGGAAGGTAAGCCCGTCGTGCACGTTTGCTGCTATTGGATACGCAATTGAGGAGACATTAGTTGCAAAGAACTTTGCATTGCTTAGGGCGTTCAGATTGTCTCGAACAAGCCGGAGTGGTCGTCTGAATGTCCGTATTCTCGTTCTCTACAGGCTTCGTGGCTCAAGCTCTTACCGCGGTTTCTCGAGTCCGTTCCATCCATTCGTCAAAATGTTGAAGCGCCAGTTCGCACTGCATTCGGTGCCGCTCCTTGCGATCGCGAATCTTTTTCTCGAGCGGGGGCAGAAGGTCAAAAGTGACGTTTGCGGGCTGGAAATTCTTGGCTTCTGCGTGAGTTACATAATGTGTAAGCGATCCAAACGCCGAAGCCCGTGGCGGCGGCATGGGTTCAACTCCGCGAGCCAAGGC
>Ga0116135_1001634_pt1 | contig 11026 bp, 8 predicted proteins | sample June2015DPH_20_1_FD_89738 | JGI IMG/M metagenome (GOLD analysis project Ga0116135, IMG submission 89738) | Peatland microbial communities from SPRUCE experiment site at the Marcell Experimental Forest, Minnesota, USA - June2015DPH_20_10 | ecosystem: Environmental > Terrestrial > Soil > Wetlands >... | reverse complement strand
CGCTGCCAGCAGAACTCCCAGCCAGAGGACCGTCCGCCGATTCTGCTTCTCGTTTCGAAGCAACAACAAAAGCAATAACGGCAGCAGGGAACTTGCCAGCAACTCAGCGAAGGCGCTCCGCCAGTAAACGATGACCAGATGATATGGATTCACGGCGTACAAAACTGCGGCGAAGGTGGCGTCGCTGCGATTCAGCCACTGGCGCGCCAGGATAAACATTGAAGCCCCGGCAGCCAGGAGCGCCAGCCAAATGTAAATCTGCGAAACCACGATCCAGGGAAAGACTGCGCTTAGGAGTGCTCCCAGAGCCCAGGACGCCGGCGGGTAAAAAATGAACCGCGGTTCACCATATCCGAAGTGTGCCAGCGCCGCCCAATGAGGGTAGAGTATCCCCTGCTTCCACTGCGATAGCACCTCCAGCCACGAATACAAATGAAACTCAACATCGTGGCCAGAGGGGATGCCGAGGAAGAAGAACGGGATTTCGACCGCAAATGCCGCCGCCGCGATTGCCAGCAAGGGCAGTCCGATTGGGGGAGCGGCTGAAGGCGAACCGTCCGCAATCGTCGATGCGATTGGAGTCTGGGTTTCGCGGGATGTAGTGCCCTTCTTCAGTCGCTGTCCCAACCTTCTGCTATCGCACACCGAGCTACATGTTCGCACAAAAGCGGCGCCGGGATTAATGGCAGCAGCGAAGCATCCACGGCCCTAGGAGCCGCAAGAGATAACGGTGGTTTTCACAAGCTTTGGCCAGTGGCAAACTTTTCATCCATCTTTAACTTTCCTGAAACCAGACTGCAACAGCAATTCTTTAGTCTCAACCGCATAGGGGTGGAACAGACCACGGAGAAGGCAAGAGCCCGAGGCCAAGAGACGGGGATCGGGTTCTTTGCTTCTCCGGTACGGTTTATACTCCGCCACAGCCTCTCTCGCACACACAACTGCTGTTCACGCCCACCTGCGCCTTCCGCCTTGGTTTCTTCCTAGAAAGCCTGCCAATATTCCCGCGATGAGAGAGGCTGTTCTTTAAGGTGTGAGATCGGGGAAAAAACCAGAAAAAGCTTGACGATAGCTCGCGGAACAAAATCCAGGGAATGCTAAGTGGTGACGCTTTCTCCAGATCGCTGCAGGCGCAGCGCGTGGAGAAAGTCGTCCTGCTGCATCGTAGTGCCCAGGCGTAGTAGGTCCAGCAAAGGGTCGTCCATCTCTTCGTCACGAACTTCGCCCATTGCATCCGAGTCGGGTTCAAATTGGTTGATATCGGCTTTCAGCGACTGTGGAGAGACGCTCAATTCCGGAATTGACTGCGGACAGCTTCTGAGGAGGTTGATCAGATTTCCGACCTGTGCTCGTTGCTCTGCTGTTCGCGAGGGGAACTCTACTCCCATGCCATAGCCCGGATGAACTACGCGTACCATTCCTTCGGTGTGAACCTCCATGTCGCTGCTTCGGAGACAAAGATCGACCAGGGCACGCTCTGGAAATGGCGAATCGGTCTCGAGATAACACCCGCCCAGACTTAAATCCGTAAGTTTACAGTGTGGTACCGTTTCCTCCGGGCCGGCGGTACTTGCCGAAGCGGCCGCTTGCAACCAGTCTTTAAGTTGAGCTTTCGTGGAGTTCTCCAACTCGACAAAGCGAACCCCGGACTGGCCGTTCGGCTTGGCCCACACCACCTGCCCATGGGCATTCACTTCAAAGCTTGAACCTGGCAACTGGAAACGCAAGTTCAAGAGCGCGCCCGGAACCTGGGGTTCCGCGCTTAGCACATCCAAGCCGCTCTCGCTCAGATCCAGCAGAATTCCTTCCAGTTTGCAGGTATTCGGCAGGCTCAGTTCAACCGCGGCTTGCACCGGTATACGGAAAGCCCGGCGTCGCTCCCGGGTCAAGAGCGCAATCACCGCACGCAAGCCGGCGGCCGCGCTTTCGTCGGAAAGAGGTTTGTAGAGCACAAAATGCGCTCCACTGCTCAGGATGTCGCGGGTTCTGGCACGGACCGCAACCAAAGCCACCGTAATGGGATTTGCCCCGGAGTTTAGCTTGCGGCCATCGTCAAAGAGTTCAGCCGTCGCTTTGGCGTCTTCGAAGTCGATGATCAATGCGTCAAATCTCTGCTGCTGAAGCCGCTCGATGGCTTCTGCTAAATCGCTGCAGCGCTCCACGCCGATTCCCGAAGTCGTGAGAACACGGCCCAGGATCTCGGAGGCTGAATCGTCGGTGGAAACCAGCAATGCCAACAGAGTCATAACTTAATTCCTCGCGGAGATTGCGAGTCTACGGCCACCTCGGCGCCGTTGGCCTTGTCGCCTTGGAAGAGCCCGAGCCGGTATTGGCCGCGCCAGCTTTAGCGGCCATGGCGCCGCTGCTTGACGCCTCATCTACTTCCATTAAGACCGCGTTATCGTCATCGTCGTTTTCAGCCAGCAAGGGAGCCACCTCGCGCAGCTTCTCCGCCGCCTGCTGGAGCATCTCGATTTGCTTTCCCAGTTGAGCGTACTTGGTCTGCTTCTGCCGCAACACCTCATGAATATCTTTCATACGACCCCCTCTGGAGACTGTATGAATGGAGGGCGGCCTTGGTCAACGCTAATAACCAATCGACGATTACCAGCGTAATCAAATCCTTCGGAGAGCAGGCCGGCGCTGACGGGAGTAAGTACTTGTTGAAACACCGTCTAACAAGTCTTGCGGGGAACCGAGCGAGTGGATTATCGCGTCGGCGGCCTGCTCTTGAGGAGTTTGTCTATGGCGGACAGCAAAAAAGCGAAAGCCCCGTTAACAGCGGGGCTTTCGTCGAAACGGATCGAATGGAAATCAGGCTCGCAGCTTGCGGTGTAGAACTCCAGCCAAACCAACCAAGCCGGTTCCCAGCAAACCAAGCGTGCCGGGCTCAGGAACCGAGGTTAAGACGTTTGTATCGCCGCTCGAGATTCGGGTCTTTCCATCGAACAGGCCCTTACCGGTGTTGATCGTGAGCTGAACCACTGCGCCGCCCACAGTCTGGCCGTTATACCAAGTACCGCTAATCGTTCCGGTCAAGGTGTAGTTGTGAGTGCCGTTGGCCAGCGTTACTTCGGTCCAAGTCACCGGGCCGGTAAACGATCCCTGGAAAAGATTACCCTTGGGAAGGCCTTGGCTGCCATTGCTGTAAATGTCGAAGCTGCTGGTGCCGACGCCACCCAAAAAATTGGCGCCAGTTTGCAGGTTCCCGCCACTCACCATTGAACCTGTGGAAAAACTTAACGTGCCCAAGCCTCCCTCAACCAAACCTAAACCACCAAAGCCGGAGACGGCAATGAGTTCCGAACCTGTAAGAGTAAGTCCTGCTGAGCTTCCAGTAAGAACACCGCCATGATTGGTAAAGTCCACCGAATTGTCGGCAAAGGCCGCCAGTGGGAGTGCCATCGTCAGTAGAGCCATCCACATGATCCGTTTCATAACTATCTTCCTCCTGAGCCTTGGGCTGAAAGCCGTTGAAAGTTACGGGTTAAATAGAGGGCTGGAGCCTCCGTGGGTCTGCAGAGAGATACCGCAACGTGACTCCTATAATGCACCCTTCGTACCAAAGTGGGCTGAAATGTAAGCTGATGATTTCACAACGTTTACGACAATAACCCTTCCCGTCATGAGCTTTGATACTGCAAAGCGGTGCATAGTTGTGCAAGCCGGTTGCGTCCATTTACAGTGCGTTCACAATCATCAATCGTTTGATCTCGTAGTTTTCAAACGTATTTGGCACCGGAATTACTCCAATGGCAGCAAATCTAATTTACATGCTGGTGGGATACAAGCCTGGTTTTGAACTGAGTAGTTCATCGAGAGCAGTTCTTCGGCTCGCCAATGACTAGACAAAACTTGCAGGGAGCCCGCCTACTTGCAGACATTCATTAGAGATATCGGACCGACGGTAGCGTCGAAACAAAACCAATCCGAAGCCTTAACTAATTTGGTCCACCCTGATCATTTCTCTAAGACGGCGGGAGAGGTTCATCGCCAATGAGCGATAAAACCGCGAGGCGAGGTGAGGGAAGAGTTCAAATAAGCTCTCCAATGTTTGACGATCGATGTAAAAAGCATCGACATCCTGTTGAGCTACTACATTCGCGCTCGCCGGAGCATCTTCGAGAAACGACATCTCACCGCAAATCTGCCCCGGTCCAATGCCAGCGGAGGTGGTTCGCGAAGAGATTTGCACTTTGGCAGTGCCTTTTAACAAAAGATAAATGCCGTTTGACTTCTTGGCTCGTTGGATGATCGTCTGCCCTTTAGTAAAGCCGACGCGAGCGGCTTTGTCGGCGATCAGCGCCCAATCGTTCGCAGTAAGATAAATTAACCCGTTCTTCGACGACGACAAGACGGATAGTTCTTGTTCGATCACTTTCGGCATGATTTATCAGGCGAATTGCGGAGAAACCCGCCTCCAGTTCTTGACGGCGATTCACTGAAAACTACTCCCTACAATCTTACAGGCTGAGTGCAACATTAGCAGAAAAGCTAGATTCCTCGACCCCTCTCCCTTGCGAACCGAGAACCGAGGTACCTTCATATACACTCCTGGCCTTGTCTCTTCTTTTTGTCTTTTTCCTCTGCCTCGGGCGTTTCAGTTCTAGCTTTTGGGTTAAACAGCATAGGGCGCAGCAATCTTAGGAATGCGATGGCGGCAGGGCAGACGAGTGCCGCGAGGGGTGCAGCAAGTATGTTGGTGGCAAAAAATGTATTGTCTACTCCAAGGTCGGGGCCTCGCCTCCGGCTTCAGCCCAAATGCGCGTGGATTTGGTCTCGCGCAGCAACAGGCTGCCAATAATGAAGGTCATCCCGGCCACGATCATCGGGTAATACAATCCTGCGTAGATATTTCCCGTAGCTGCGACCGACGACAATCCAATCAAGGGCAACAACCCTCCAAATACGCCGTTGCCGATGTGATAGGGCAGAGACAGCGACGTGTACCGTATCTTCGCGGGGAAAGCCTCGATCAGATATGCGGCAATTGGACCGTAAACCAGACATACATACAACACTTGGATAAACACCAGAACCACCAGCATGGGCACGTTCGGGGCGGGAGCCTCCTTGGCCGGCACTAAAGCGCCCGTCGCGTCCGTCGTCATGGCCGTGAGAGAAATTGCGCCAGTCACCTTATTGCGTGCGGATTTTACTGTGACCACGTGATTTCCGGCTGCGCCCTCCATTGCCTTATAGATTGGAATGTAGGTAAGCACGCCAAGCAGGCAGCCTGCCATCATCAACTTCTTTCTCCCGATTTTGTCGGAGAGCGCGCCCACAACGGTGAAGAAAGGCATGGCGAACAATAGAGCGACGGCAACGATGATGTTTGCGGTCTTCACGTTCACTTTCAGAATGGTCTGCATGTAGAACAAAGCGTAAAACTGCCCTGTGTACCAGACTACGCCCTGCCCGGCCGTCGCTCCGAAGAGAGAAATCAGAACCTGCTTCAGATTCGGCCACTTGGTGAAGGCATCTTTCAACGGCTGGGTCGAGGTCATTCCGGTTGCTTTAAGCTCGGCGAAGATGGGCGATTCCTTCATCTTCAGCCGAATGTAGAGCGAGATCAAAACCAGGATGATCGAGATAAGGAAGGGAATCCGCCAGCCATACGCGGAGAAATCCTCCTTCGACATGGAACTCTGCGTAATCAGAATCACAATCAACGAGACGAACAAGCCGAGTGTGGCCGTAATCTGAATGAAGCTGGTGTAGAAGCCGCGCTTATTGTCGGGAACGTGCTCGCCTACGTAAACCGCAGCCCCGCCATATTCGCCGCCCAGCGCCAGTCCTTGTAATACGCGAATCAAAAGCAGCACGATCGGCGCAAACCATCCTGCTGTTTTGAAGGAAGGAAGCAATCCGATGGCAAAAGTCGAAAATCCCATGATGGAGAGCGTCACTAAGAAGGCGTACTTGCGTCCCACCAGATCCCCAATGCGACCAAAAAATAGAGCGCCAAAAGGTCTCACCAAAAAGCCTACGGCAAATGTGGCGAGATAGGCGATGTAGGCAAAGGTGTCATTGCCGGGAGGATAAAACTTTGGCCCCAGTATCGCCGCGAGGCTGCCGAAGATATAGAAGTCGTACCACTCGATCATGGTTCCGACCGAGGACGCCATGATCACCCGCCAGATGCTGTACTCGGGAGTACTTCTTCCTGTCACCGCGACTGCAGCATTCGCCATAACTGTCTCCTGTGGTTCCGCATTGTAGACGATGAAATTAAAAACTCGGGCTGTTCATCCCGATTTATTCCGCGAAGCAGCGTGGAGATGAAGTCGGCGGCCTCAGAAAAGCGGCGACCCCATCTCCATGTTCTGCCGGCCGGAATAGCACACGCACAAAGCGTTCCAGCCTTGGTTAGCTAGAACGTAAAGATCGGCCCAAACTCGGTGCGCACACCGGCGGGAATAGCCTGCGACGCTACTTGACCGGGTGCCATGCCGCCGCTCAGATCGGTTGTTCTGATCAGCCTGGGCGCGGCTTGACTATCCTGTCGATCTGCGAGAAGCTGTCGCCATTTGGGGATGCTGTCACGGGGTGGCCCGCAGCTTGGGAGGGGACGTGGGATCGGCAATCTCTTCGCTCATTGTCGCAGCGGAACAAGGGGATGGGGCCGCCGCGGAAACATTGTTTGCCGCCCTTTATTCCGAGTTGCATCGGCTCGCCAAGCGCGAACTCGCGCGACGCGGCTTACAGGTGAGCCTCAGTGCCACGACCCTCCTGCACGAAGCGTACCTGGACATGGCTGCGCGCGACGGCCCGTCGTTTCCCGACCAGGCGCGCTTCATGGGGTACGCGGCTCGAGTGATGCGGGGACTGATCATCGACCATGCACGACAACGGCACGCCCAGAAGAACGGTGGCCTATTCGAGATTACTTCGCTGGACACCGAAGCCATGAACAACGCGGTGGATCACCGGGAGCTTGTCCGGATCAGTGAAACGTTAGATGAGCTTGGCAAAGTAGAGCCTGGCCTTGCCGAGATTATCGACTTGAAATTCTTCTGTGGTTTCTCGTTTGCCGAGATCGCCGCCATGCGCAACGTATCCGAACGTACGGTGCAGAGGAACTGGGAGAAAGCGCGCATTTACCTGCATCGAAAAATTCGGGCAGATCTTTCGGTTTGAGCAAACCCAATGTTCACACTCAGTCCCGATCAATGGCAGGCCTTAAGTCCATATCTCGATCAGGCGCTCGCTATGACCGACGACGAGCGTGCCGCGTGGTTGTCATCACTCGGCGAGAAAGATCCCGCACTCGCTTTGCAGTTACGAGAACTTCTTGATGAGCACCGGGTGCTGGCGCAGAAAGGTTTTTTGGAGAATGGGCGATTCACCTTGCCAAACCCCTCAGGACTCGTAGGCCAGACGCTTGGTCCCTATACTCTAATCTCCCAGATTGGCCAAGGTGGAATGGGAACGGTATGGCTGGCCGAGCGCAACGACGGCAGATTTGAGCGCAAGGCCGCGGTGAAATTCATAAGCCTGGCGCTCGCCGGACGCGCGACTGAAGAGCGATTCAAACGCGAAGGCAGTATCCTGGGCAGGCTCACCCATCCCCACATCGCCGAACTTCTCGATGCCGGTATTTCCGCCGAGGGTCAGCCATATCTCATTCTCGAATACGTTGACGGCAGTACGATCGATCGGTATTGCGACCAGCACAAACTCGATCTGGAGGCGCGCGTTCGCTTGTTCCTGGATGTGCTGGCCGCCGTAGCCCACGCCCATGCTAATCTGATTGTTCATCGCGACATCAAGCCCTCGAACGTGCTGGTCACTACCGGCGGTGAAGTCAAGCTGCTGGACTTCGGGATTGCCAAACTCCTGGAGGGCGAAGGCCAGACGGGTGCCGCAACCTTGCTTACGCACCAAAGCGGCTCGCCACTGACTCCTGAGTTTGCTGCGCCCGAGCAATTTACTGGGCAGCCGGTCACGACTGCGACCGACGTTTACGCATTGGGCGTGTTGCTCTACTTACTATTGTCCGGCCGCCATCCCGGAGGCTCAAATCTGCACGCCCCGGCGGAACTCCTAAAGGCTGTGCTCGAAACTGAACCGCTGCGCGCCTCGGATGCAGCTACCGCGGACGACAGCAAGCTCATCGCGGAAAGCCGGGACACAACCCCAGATAAACTACGCCGCCTGCTTCGCGGCGACTTGGACACGATTATCGCTAAAGCTCTGAAGAAAGCCCCGGCGGAGCGCTACAGTTCCGTCACCGCTTTAGCGGATGATCTTCAACGCTATCTGAAGCAGGAACCTATCAGTGCGCGGCCGGATACGATCACATATCGTACCCGGAAGTTTGTGCATCGGAATCGCGGGGTAGTTGCGCTGGCGACGGTGGCGCTGTCTGCCGTGATTGTCGGTTCGGGGGTTGCGGTCTATCAGGCTCGAATTGCTGAGCGCCGTTTTCAGGATGTCCGCAAACTGGCCCACACATTTGTTTTCGATCTGCATGACGAGGTCGCCAAGCTGGACGGGTCCACCAAAGTACGCGAAATGATGGTGCAGACCGGCCTGCAATATCTGGATAACCTGGCGAAGAACGCGGGCGGCGATTTGGAGCTGCAAAAGGAAATCGCAGCGGGTTACATGAAGATAGGAAATGCCCAGGGCTTCCCGACTCAACCCAACCTTGGCCGCATCGCGGATGCCATGGCGAGCTACCGCAAAGCTGGCGACATTTATGAGCGGATCGCCAGGAAGAACGGCGCCTACCTGCCAGATCTAGCAGCCTACTATCGCAGCTACGCCGGGCTGTTCCGTTTTGATCAGCCGCAACGGGCAAGAGAGCTGTACGAGGCAGCGATCCAGACACTCGATCGCCTTCGCGCTCACCAACCGCTCGACCCAGCACAGGAGAACCTCTATACCAGGGCGTGGTGTAACGTGGGTGACATCGACGAAGATGTGGACAACTATCAGCAGGCCTGGACCGAGTTCGCGAGATGCAGCGAACTGGCGCACGCCCAGCTGAACCGAAAAAGAGATCAGCCGTCACTAAGTATGGTCGCCGAGTCTGCGGAGCGCGTCGGCACCGCAGCCCAGGAATTAGGACACCTTCGAGAGGCGCTTCAGGCGTTCGACGAAGAGGAAGCTGCAGTACGGGAACTTCTCGCCGCAGAGCCCTTGAATCCGAGATTTAATCGGACTCTAGCCCTCATGTACCAGTTCCGCGGCCGGGTTTACTTCAGTGACGCTTATCCAGATTATGGCGATCCGAAGCGCGGGCTCGAAAACTTTAAGCTGTATCTGCAGACCGCACAGCAAATGCTTGATCGCGATCCCAACAATACCGCGGCCCGGTTCAGCGTGGAGCTTGCAATGGTGAAAGTCTCGTACTGTCTCCAGAAATCTGATCCTTCTGCCGCCATCCTCCTGGCTCGTGACTCGATCCGAATGCTCGACCAGATGATCGCTTCGAACAAGGGTGAGCGCAACAGGGCTGTAGCCCATCGGGCGGAGGGATTGCGGAAACTGGGGGAGGCTCAACTGAACGCAGGCCAACTGGCGGAAGCGCGCAGATCTTCCGATTTGGCGCTCGCGGTCGAACGCGAGCTTGCCCAAGGCCCGGATGGACGCAGTAACCTGGTGGAGTCCCTGATCTTGAGCGGCAAGACCAGTGCCGCCACTGGCGATCCGGCGCACGCTGAAAGCCTGCTGCGCGAGGCCCGCGACGAGGCGCAAGGCATCGCCCGCTCCCACGAACTCACTAACTTGATTCCACTGGCCACCGCCGAAGAGGCCCTCGGGACGTTCTATGCTGCCCGAAACCGCACTCGAGAAGCGCGCGAATGCTACCAACGGATCGTGAACCTCTGGCAGCAGTTCCCGGAATCAAACGAGTACGTGGACGGTCAAAAAACCTACAGCAAGCGATTGCTCGCTTCCATCCGGTGAGCCCCAGAATTTTTTCACGCCTGCCGTCTTTTTCCTTCCAATTCCGATTTCCTAAATAGAGCCCAGGAATTTGGACCTGGGAAAGAAAAAATCGGAGTTAAAAGCAGAATCGAAATGAAAACGCTTTCCAAGCAAACCAAGCAGAACGCGCTTTACCTGTCGGCCATCGCATGCCTGATGGTGGCAGCATCGTGTATTCCAACAAGACTCCCCTGCCAAACTGTTATTAACGAGATCGGTTTCAGGCCGATACATTGAACGAAGCCACGGCGGATTCCTGGTCTTCGAACACCTGGAACAGTTTCAACAAGCCAATCATTTTCAGGGTCTTGATTGCAAATGGGGACGGATTGAGAAGTTTCAGCGACCCTCCCTGCTGCTTGGTGAGGGTGAGATACTGAACCAGCAAACCGATGCCACTCGAGTCAAGCATGGCGACATCGTTCAGGTCCACAACGTAACAGTACGCTCCAGTGCCCGCGAGGTCGTCAAAAGTTGCACGCAGGCTGTCGACTGCGTCGCCCAGGTTGAGCCTGCCGGTCAATTTAATTAGCTTTACTTCTCCCCGATTACGGATCTCGATCTCCATACCCGCTTCCACCCTCAGGCTATTGGTTCGTACGGCTGTCAGGGAAGGCTTATGAGATCATGTTGACTCTCGTACGAGCCTCTGATAAAGTGCCCGCTCACATTAGAAGAAGCTGGCAATTTTTGCAAGCTTCTGCCACTCCTCCCCCAATTTTGAGTGGGCGCGCTGTATACCGGAAGCCATGACATCACCGGGTTCGAATGTGGACCTGAACATTGCGGGTTTTGCCGCGCGGCTGATTGAGGTCAGCGGAACGGCGGAGCGTGCCCGAATCATTGCCCAAACCGTCGTCGATATCTTCCCGGAAGCAACCGCGATCCTCTACGTCTTGCAGGAGGACGATGACCGGCAGTTCTGGGCCGTGAAAGCCACGTCCGGGGACGGCGCCGAACCGGACCGTCGAGTCCCGGTTGAGGCCGGAACCCTTGGATCCCTGGTTCAAGCTCCGCAATCCTTTATTGCCGAGGGGCGCACGCTGGCGCGAGAGGAATACGCGCACCTTAATATTCGGCGGACTTT
>Ga0116135_1001632_pt1 | contig 11029 bp, 9 predicted proteins | sample June2015DPH_20_1_FD_89738 | JGI IMG/M metagenome (GOLD analysis project Ga0116135, IMG submission 89738) | Peatland microbial communities from SPRUCE experiment site at the Marcell Experimental Forest, Minnesota, USA - June2015DPH_20_10 | ecosystem: Environmental > Terrestrial > Soil > Wetlands >... | reverse complement strand
CGTCGAACCTGGGTTCACTCCGGGCACGGAATGGTAGCCGCGATATTGTCCGCGGACCACGTCGGAGGGAGCAATGGGCCGAACCGCTTTCAACAACGCTGCTTTTCCATCGCGCGAGGAACCGTGTTCCTCTTCGGCGGGCGGATCCATGGTGAGGTTGGCCAGCACCTGCAGCAGATGATTCTGCACCACATCGCGCAGCGCGCCAGTTTCGTCGTAGAACTTCCCACGATCCTGCACGCCAAAGTCCTCTGCCATGGTGATCTGGATGCAGCGTACGTAATTGCGATTCCAAATCGGCTCGAAGATAGGATTGGCAAAGCGGGTGTAAAGAATGTTCTGCACTGGCTCTTTGCCCAGAAAGTGGTCGATGCGAAAGATTCGCTGTTCTGGGAAATACTTTTGCAAAATTTGGTTCAGCGCCTGCGCTGACGCCAGATCGTGCCCAAAAGGCTTCTCCACGACCACGCTGGCATTCTCCGCGCATCCGGATTTGGCAAGTCCCTCGGCCACCGTGCCAAAAAGACTGGGAGGAATCGCCAGATAATGCAACGGCTTCTTCGCGTCTCCTAACTGTTTGCGAAGCTCGACAAAAGTATTCTGATCTTTGTAGTCCCCATCGACATAGCGCAGCAAGCCGCTCAGCTTGCCGAAAGCGTCGGCATCGACGCCGCCATGTTTCTCCAGGCTATCTTTGGCCCGCGCCTTGAGCTGATCGAGATTCCAGCCACTATGCGCGACGCCAATGATCGGGATATTAAGACCTTCATCGCGCACCAGCCGTTGCAGAGAAGGAAAAATCTCCTTGTACGCGAGATCCCCGGTAGCGCCGAAAAAAACAAAAGCGTCAGACTGGAACTCCGCCATTATGCTGCCTCCGGCTTGTCGGCGGGCTTCTCTTTGTGGCCGCCGAATTCATAGCGCATTGCCGAAAGCAGACGATGCGCATACTCATCGCTGCCGCGCGAAGCGAAACGCGAGAACAAGGCCGCACTGATTACCGAAGAAGGAACCCCTTCATCAACCGCAGCCTGAACTGTCCAGCGGCCTTCCCCGGAATCCGACACGCGTCCGGCGAATTCGGAGAGATCGGGTTTTTCGCGCAAAGCCGCCGCTGTCAGATCGAGCAGCCACGAACCGATGACGCTGCCGCGCCGCCAAACTTCCGCTACCTCAGGCAAATTCATGTCGTATTGATAAAGCTCAGGATGCCGCAGCGGAGTAGTTTCCGCATCCTCTTCCTGCTTCGCTTTGCCTACGTTCGCGTGTTTAAGAATGTTCAAACCTTCGGCCAGCGCAGCCATCATGCCGTACTCAATGCCGTTGTGCACCATCTTCACGAAGTGTCCCGCACCATTCGCGCCGCAGCGCAGATATCCGTTCTCCGATGTTGAAGGTTGGCCGGTTCGTCCTGGCGTCCGTCCAGCCGATCCCACACCCGGAGCCAATGATTTAAAGATCGGATCAAGATGGCTTACCACCTGTTCCTCTCCGCCAATCATCAGACAGTATCCGCGTTCGGCCCCCCAAACCCCTCCGCTGGTTCCGCAATCGACATAATGAATTCCGGTTCTCTTCAAAACTTCGGAGCGCCGAATGTCGTCGTGGTAATAGGAGTTACCGCCATCGATGACGATGTCGCCTGATTCGAGCACGGGGGTCAGCGAAGCGAGCACCGAATCGACTGCCGCTGCCGGAACCATCAGCCAGACGGCGCGCGGTTTGCTGAGTTTTTTGGCAAAGTCCGCGATGCTCGTGGAAGCCTTGGCGCCTTTATCCACCAAACCCTGCATGGCCTCCGCACGCTTGTTATATACGACACACTCATGACCAGCTTTGAGAAGCCGCTGCACCATGAAAGAACCCATGCGGCCCAAACCTATCATTCCAAGTTGCATTCGTTTTCTCCTCCAGTGTTTGCAGCATCAGGTTCTGCAGCATGCTCTCGCAGCGGTAATTCAGATTGTTGCGACAGGGTGCGAGATTCAAAAATCCTTGCCACAGAACCATTCCGCGCTGTTCGGTTCGGCAACTGAACCTCTTTCTGGAGTCTGTATCTGAGAAAAGGGTTGCGAGAAATATTCCACAAATGTCTCGCGCTGAATGAGTCGAACGCCGGTTAAATTCTCCGCGGGTGGTTGCGGTCAACCTGGCACAGCGGGACTATAATCGCCCTTAAATGGCGACCCGTGCCCTCCTCCAAGAGGACCGCGAATTTGATGCGAAGACCTTCCTCGCCACGATTGGAGACGGACGGAAAATTCTGTCGGTCACGAAAAAGCGAGAGATATTTACCCAGGGCGATCCCGCCGATTCCGTCTTCTATATTCAGAAGGGGAAGGTCAGGCTGACCGTCATATCTGAGTCCGGCAAAGAAGCAACCATTGCCATCGTGCATGAGGAAAACTTTTTTGGAGAGGGATCCCTGGCTGGGCAGCCTCTACGAATTTGCTCGGCGTCGGCCATGACAGGTTGTGAGCTCTTACGGGTCGACAAGAAAGCCATGATGGCCGCGCTACATCGCGAGCCTGCGCTTTCTGAGATGTTCGTAGCCTATTTGCTGGAACGTAACATTCGCTACGAAGAGGATATTGTTCATTTACTGTTTAATTCCAGCGAAAAGCGATTGGCACGTATTCTCCTGCTGCTGGCTCACTTCGGCAAGAATGGAGTTCCGCAAACCGTTATTCCTAAGATCAGCCAGGAAACTCTTGCCGAGTTGATCGGCTCCACCCGTTCCCGCGTCAACTTCTTCATGAACCGGTTCAGGAAGCTGGGATTTATTGAGTACTCCAGCGGCACGCGAGGGGCCCTTCGGGTTCATAGTTCCCTGCTCAGCCTCGTTCTACACGATTAGATCTCTCGACCGGATCCAACAATGCGCTTTTTGTAAAAGAAAGTCCATTAGTTCTATGGACAATATGGTATAGTGTCGCGACGTTGTAAATAACACTTTTGTGGTGGCCAACTCATCGGAACCGCACCAGTGAAAGTGCCTGAAGTATGAGTAGAGGGTACTACGCAGGTTAGTAAAGCCACCTGGCTGCGCCTTGCCTTGTATCGTTTTGATTTCCTCCCCCAGATCGTGCATTAGCCGGAGGCGAAAAGTATGAAAGCCGACTATTCGTGGGGAAATGCCCGTAACGATTTGCTGGCTGGCGTGACGGTAGCCGCCATCTCTTTGCCGCAAGCCATGGCTTACGCCCTGATTGCGGGGGTTGACCCGCGCTTTGGGCTCTACTCTGCGATCGTAATCACTCTGGTAGCGTCGATTTTTGGCTCCTCTTCTCACCTGATTAATGGCCCCACCAATGCCATTTCTCTGGTGGTTTTCAGCGCATTGGCGTTCTTTAATCCCGACTCCCGGCTTGAGGCCTACCAGGCAATGTTCCTGCTGGGAATGATGGTCGGCGTTATTCAGATCTTAATCGCGGTTTTTAAACTTGGAGATTTAACCCGCTACATTTCGGAATCGGTCGTGATCGGTTTTATGGCTGGCGCCGGCACTCTGGTCGGGATCACTCAATTGGGCAACCTAACCGGCATGCGGGACCGAGGAACCGGTCAACAGCATGTGCTTTACCGCATCTGGCTGACTCTGAGCGGCGGCCAGTTGAATCCGCGAGCCCTGGCGATCGGAATTGGCACCATCATTCTTGTGGTTCTGCTCCGCTATCTATCGCGCAAATATCGGCTGCCGCAATTTGACATGCTGGTCGCTCTGGTGGTTGCGGCGGTGGTGGCTGCCGCGTTTGGCTGGTCCAAGCCGGGGATGGATGGTAAAACCATTATCTCGGTTGTAGGCAGCGTCCCGCGTAGCCTGCCGCGGCCGCATTTCCCACAAATCCAGTTTTGGTGGGTCAAGGAAATGTCGGGAAGCGCCCTGGCCATCGCTTTTCTGGGACTTCTGGAAGCATTGGCCATTGCCAAGTCAATCGCGAACACGACCCGCCAGCAACTTGACTACAACCGGCAGTGCCTGGCGGAAGGTTTGGCGAACCTCACGGGCGGATTTTTCCAATGCCTGCCGGGCTCCGGATCGCTGACCAGATCGGCGATCAACTTTCAATCCGGCGGCGTGAGCCGGCTTTCCGGAGTATTCGCCGCAGGAACAGTCGCCCTGACCGTGATGGCGCTGGCGCCTTTCGCGCGCTACATTCCGAAAGCCGCACTTGCCGGACTGTTGATGGTGACCGCGGTTCGACTGGTCGACTGGAAACGAATGCACTACGCGCTGCGCGCCTCCCGCTATGACGCCGGTCTGGTCGCCGTCACTGCCTTCTCAGCCGTATTCATCAGCGTGGAGTTTTCCATTTTAATCGGCGTGGCTCTGTCCATCCTGCTGTTTATTCCGCGCGCGGCGATGCTTCGTATGACTGAACTGGTGGTCAGCAGTGACCGTGTCGTGCGTGAACGCTTGCCAGAGGATCCACCCTGCACCGCCATGCTGCTCTATGATCTGGAGGGCGAATTGTTCTTCGGCGCGGCTCCGGAGTTGGACCGCTGTTTCGCAGGCCTGGAACGACGCATCGACAGCGACAATATTCGTTTCCTCATTTTGCGACTGAAACGTACCCGCAATCCTGACATGGTTTCTCTCGAACGCTTCGATCACTTCCTGCGCAAGATGCAGGCGCAGGGTGTGACCGTATTGCTATGCGGAGTTCGTCCCCGTTTCGCGAAGGGTATGGTGAATCTTAGATTTTACGACTGGCTTCCTGCCGACCGGGTTTTTCCCGAGGAAGAAAAGAAATTCTCTGCGACCTTGAAGGCGGTGCGGCGTGTTTACGAACTTATGGGAGAGAGTCACTGCGATCATTGCGGACAACCCGCGCTCGTGGGCGTCGGCGAAAAGCCCCTGTATTACCTCGTGTAGGCCTGATTCAGGGGCCGTTACAAATCTCGCAAAACAGCCGGCCGATCCTGAAGCATCCTAGTGCCTGGAGAATGCTGTAGATGGGACAGCGGGGTCGGAGCCCGCGCCGCTTTCCTTGAGGTCCATGCGTTCAATAAGACCGTCCACGATTTTATAAACGTGCCACACTTCGCTATCAGAAAGGACCTTGCCACTAAGATTTTTCACGAGTTGATGAACCTTGACGTCGATAATGCCAACTTGGTGGTCGATTACCTCAAGTGGTTCCACGTGGGGATCAAACTCCTTCCACTGACGGGTCCAGTAGGACCGAATCGCTGCTTTCCCGACAACGCGCCCGCCTTCCGACGCCTTGGGCCAGCTGACGTTCTCACTCATGAGAGCCAGGGCGCTATCGATATCCCGATGATTGAAGGCAGAGTAGGCCTGGGCTATCAGTGTCTGTGTGTTCGCCATGAATCCCTCCGGAAGCGTGAGTCGGTCAGTTAGATTGTCGAGCTTGCCTTGACGGTTCACGGAGAAGAGTTTCGTAGTGACGTCACTTCGGTCTTCACAAACAAGCATGCTCCCCCGCGTTGCGCGCAGCACTCCTTGCTGGCGGCCCCACCACCGCCGGCTCAAGATAAGAGGGTGGCCGGGCGATGTGTAAGATTGAAATTGCTTTATGGAGCTTTTGGAAAACATTCCCTTGGCGCCGCTGACCACCCTCCGCGTCGGCGGGTCGGCAAGGTATTTCGTAAAAGCGCTCAGCCTCGGCGAAGCGCAGGAGGCGGTCGCGTTTTCGCGATCCCGCAATCTGCCGCTGTTCGTGCTGGGAGGCGGCAGCAACGTGGTAATCGCAGACAGCGGCTTTCCGGGGCTGGTCCTGAAAATTGCCATTCCCGGCATCGAGCAGCGCAGTGGGCAGGATGACCGTGGCCGAATTGTGTTCGACGTAGGCGCCGGCGAACCCTGGGACCGCTTTGTCTCTCGCGCGGTTGTGGCGCACTGCGCTGGAATCGAATGCTTGAGCGGTATCCCCGGCAGTGTTGGCGGAACGCCCGTGCAAAATGTGGGTGCTTATGGTCAGGAAGTCGCGGACACTATTGTCTCGGTTCAGGTCCTTGACCTCAACGATGGGCAAGTCCGTGATCTTTGTCCCGAGGCTTGCGAGTTCAGCTACCGCTCCAGCGTCTTTAATCACGGCGCACGCGGAAGGTATGTCGTCCTCGGGGTCAGCTACGCCCTCATCCCAGATGGCAAGCCGCGCCTGGACTATGCCGATCTGAAGCGTCACTTTGCCGGGCGGGAATCCACACCCAACCTGGCGGAAACCCGCGAAGCTGTACGCCACATTCGCGCCCTGAAGGGCATGCTCATCGTCCCCGGAGAACAGGATGCCTTCAGCGCCGGATCGTTCTTCAAGAATCCCATACTCACTCACGAGCAGCATCAAGATCTGGAGCGGAGAGCGGCTGCACGAAGATTGATAGTGCCAACTTATCCCGCGCTTCAAACTCAGAAAAAAGTATCGGCAGCATGGCTGGTCGAACGATCAGGATTCACGAAAGGTCATGGATTTGGGAACGTTGGCATTTCAAGCAAACATGCACTCGCTCTCGTCAATCGCGGAGGAGCTACGGCAGCCGATATCCTGGCCCTCAAAGATCAGATTCAGCAACGAGTGGAAGAAATCTGGGGCATACATCTGGAGATGGAGCCGGTGTTGGTGGGCTTCTGATGAGTGCGAGTTGTGCCGAGCGCCGAGAAATGGTTCGATGTAACTCGGTCCTCGCACCTCGATACTTACGCTGAAGTCGGCGCCGCCCCAGTTCGTGACCCGCTAGTTGGCTTTACCCCGGTAAAGGGTGGGTGCAGCGATCCGGCTCCGGCGGCGCCTCACTCTACCCATCGGCAAGTCTTGCCGCCTCTTTAAAGATGTTCACAAACATTTCACGGGTCAGCTTGCCGGTTTGCGTGTTCTGGTTCGAGGGATGATAAGAAGCGAGTAACACCTTACCATCGGGTAACCGGTAACTAGCGCCGTGTTTGAACGGATACGCCCGCCGACTGAGCTTCAGGCCACTCCGCTTCAGGTAATTGAGATAAGCGTCAAAACCAATCTTTCCCAGCGCCACCACAACCTTCACCCTTTCTAATCCGGCAATCTCGCGGTCAAGAAATTGCGAGCACTGGGCCAATTCCTGCGGCAAGGGTTTGTTGTCCGGGGGAGCGCAGCGCACGGCCGCTGTGATGTAAAGATCGTTCAGCCTTAGCCCGTCATTGCGATCAACCGCGATAGGCTGATTGGCAAATCCCGTCTCGTACAAAACGGGAAACATGAATTTTCCCGAGGCATCACCGGTAAACGGCCGCCCGGTGCGGTTCGAGCCGTGTGCGCCCGGAGCTAGACCAAGCACGAGCACACGCGCGTCAGGATCGCCGAAGCCGGGCACCGGCTTACCCCAGTATTCGCAATCGCGGTAGGCACGCCGCTTTTCGCGGGCTACTTGCTCACGATAGGCAACCAGCCGCGGACAGCGGGTGCAGACAACCAGTTCACCGCGGAGCACACTGAGCCATCGGGGAAGACTTGCCGGATTTCTACTGGATTCGTGCTCGGGTGATAGGCTGCTTCCCAATGCGGAAATCTCCCGTTTAATCTAGCGACACACAAACGTACGCCAGCGTACAGCATCAAATGTATGGCTAGTCGCCGAAGCGGCGATTAGCCTGAACTTACCCTTTTCTCGTAGCCGCCGTCGACCTGCAGACGTGGCCGGCCCAGCAACCCGTCAAGGGCGCTTAAGGCACGACGGGGCCTAACATTGCATTCTATTCTGATTGTCGATGACAGCCAGGTGATTCGGCGGTCTCTGCGCTCGTGGATCGAACAGACCTTGCGGTGCAAGGTGTGCGGGGAAGCCGAGAACGGCCAAGCCGCTCTCGAGAAAGTCGACGAGTTGCGGCCCGATATTGTCATCATGGACTTTCAAATGCCCGTGATGAATGGCCTGGACGCCTCTCGCAATATCCTGCGTCATTTCCCTGGTACTGCGATTGTGATGTTTACGCTCCATCCTTCGAAAGAGCTGATGCGGGCCGCTCAGGAAGCGGGAGTACGCGATGTGGTGTCAAAAACCGATCGTCCTTCTGATCGTCTTTCGGTGGCTGTGCAACAGATTCTTTCCTGATTGGCGGCGCGGCTCGCTGCCGCGATGGGAAGATTGGCATGAAGCAGCAAGAATTTGCCCTTGCTCGTTTGACGGTCCTCTCCTTCTGTCTTTACACTCAAAGTTAACGCCGTATGAATTCGGATTGAGGAAACTCTTTCGGATCAGAGGCTCGTTGAAAGGCAACCGTGAGTCCCACAGAAACTAGCGAAGCCACAAAGAACGAAACCGCGAAAGATGGGGTGAAGCGCGAGATCTCGGTCGAAATTCCGGCAGCCGACGTCGCGCGAGAAACCGAGTCCCAGATCCAGCGCTATCAGAAGAGCGCACGCCTTCCCGGCTTTCGCACCGGACACGTGCCCGCCTCGGTGATTAAGCAGCGTTTCGGCGATGGCTTGAAGAACGATGTGATCGAAGCCCTGGTGCCGCGATATTTCCGGCGCGAAGCCGAGAAGCAAGGTCTGATTCCGGTCTCCCAGCCGCGGGTTACCGACCTGCATTTCCATGATGGCGAACCGATTCGCTTCAAGGCCAATTTTGAAGTATTACCGCAGATCCGCGTCGAGGGTTACAAAGATCTTCGCGCCGACAAGCCGGACATCACCGTCACCGACGACGATGTGGAGCAGGCACTGAACACCGTCCGCGAACAACATGCCACCTATGCGATTGTGGAAGGGCGCACTCTGGCCGAGGGTGATTTCGCCCAAGCGTCAATGGATGGAAAGCCGAAAGACAGCAGGGACGTCAAGGAGGCTTCTTCTAATCCGGTGCACATGGATGACGTGCTGATCGAGATCGGCGGGAAGAATACGGTTCCGGAGTTTTCTCAAAATCTGACTGGCGCGGCCGCTGGCGAGGAACGCACCTTCGACGTAAGTTATCCAGAAGACATTGCAGACAAACGGCTGGCCGGCAAGACATTCGTTTATACGGTCAAAGTGACTGGCATCAAGCAAAAGAACTTGCCGGAACTGACCGATGACTTCGCCAAGGAACTGGGCGAGTTCACCAGCCTGGATCAGGTCCGCAAGCAGATTCGCGACAACATGGAGGCGGAAAAGCGAAACGATGCCGAGCGCTTTGCAAAAGACAAACTGGTCGCGGATTTGGTCAAGCAGAATGATTTCGAAGTGCCCGAGGCTCTGGTCGACAGCCAAATTGATCTGCGCCTGGAGCGCGGCCTAAGGGCTCTGGCAGCACAAGGCATGAAGATGGAAGACCTGAAGAAGATGGACCTTCCACGCTTGCGGGCGGGTCAGCGCGAACAGGCTACTCACGATGTGAAGTCTTCATTGCTGCTGGAACGCATCGCAGAACTGGAAAAAATCGAAGTCAACGACGAAGAACTAAACCGGGAAATCGACGCTCTGGCGAAACAATCAAAACAAACCTCAGAAGTGGTGCGAGCCCGTTTGACAGAGGATGGGGGCCTCGATAGAATCCGGATGAGAATCCGCAGCGAAAAGACCCTCGACTTTCTTTATCACCAGTCCGCATAGGCTTTGGCATAAAGAAGCGGACACTTTCAACCCTCCCCGAAAGACGACAACGTTATTGCGGGGCGGAGTGTGGCAGACCAGGTGAGCATGAAACAAAATGATCCGCAAATGATGTTGGTACCGATGGTCATTGAGCAGACCGGGCGGGGCGAACGCGCCTACGATATTTATTCCCGGCTGCTTCGCGACAACATTATTTTTATCGGCACGCCGATCGACGACAACATCGCCAATCTGGTGATTGCCCAGATGTTGTTCCTAGCCCAGGAAGATCCGGAGAAGGACATTCAGCTTTACGTGAACTCTCCCGGTGGCTCCATCACCGCCGGCATGGCGATCTACGACACCATGCAGTACGTGAAGAACGATGTCATGACGCTGTGTGTAGGCCAGGCTGCGTCGATGGCGGCATTGCTGCTGGCTGCGGGCGAACCGAAGAAAAGATTAGCGTTGCCTAACTCCCGCATTTTGATTCACCAGCCCTCCATGGGCGGATTGTCTGGTCAGGCCACCGACATAGACATTCATGCTCGAGAGATCCTGCGCATGCGCGAGATAACAAACCAGTTGCTCTCGAAGCACACAGGACAAAAACTCGACAAAGTGGAGAAAGATGTGGAGCGCGATTTCATCATGAACGCGCAGCAGGCTAAGGAATACGGAATCATAGACGATATCATCTATAAGACCGTAAAAGCGGTATGATCGGCCTTCGCGCTTGACTCCCAGAGCTGGATTCGGCGCGAAGACTGGGCGCAAGGGTCGCAGTGAGCAGGGACCCGGCGGCATACCGCAGGCAATTTGAAGGAGTAGAGGCGAGTGAAAACCAAGTCAGGCTCCGATGAGATTTTGCGCTGTTCGTTCTGCCATAAGTCGCAGGATGCCGTAGCCAAATTAATCTCATCGCCCAGCGACTATCCCCGCGCGTACATTTGCGACGAGTGCGTGGCCGTCTGCAATTCAATTCTGGAAGATGATCGCACCGCGACCCCGGCAAGCACGGCGCCAAATCAACTGCCCAAACCGCAAGAGGTCAAGGTCTTTCTCGACGAGTACGTCATCGGACAAGAGCAGACCAAGAAGAAGCTGGCGGTCGCAGTTTACAACCACTACAAGCGTATCTTCATGAACCGCCAAAAAGCGGCAGGGGATGGCATTGAGCTGAGCAAGTCAAACATCTTGCTCATCGGTCCCACTGGGACCGGCAAAACTTTGCTGGCGCAGACTCTTGCCCGCATGCTGGACGTTCCTTTCGCCATCGTTGACGCCACAACACTGACTGAAGCTGGCTACGTTGGCGAGGATGTCGAAAATATCATCCTGAAGCTGCTGCAAGCCGCCGAAGGCGACGTCAGCCGCGCTCAGACTGGAATCATCTACATCGACGAGATCGATAAGATTGGCCGCAAGGACGAAAATCCCTCGATCACCCGCGATGTTTCCGGCGAAGGGGTGCAGCAGGCGCTGCTGAAGATTCTGGAAGGCACCATTGCCAACGT
>Ga0116135_1001631_pt1 | contig 11036 bp, 8 predicted proteins | sample June2015DPH_20_1_FD_89738 | JGI IMG/M metagenome (GOLD analysis project Ga0116135, IMG submission 89738) | Peatland microbial communities from SPRUCE experiment site at the Marcell Experimental Forest, Minnesota, USA - June2015DPH_20_10 | ecosystem: Environmental > Terrestrial > Soil > Wetlands >... | reverse complement strand
GCCGGCTGCGCAGCCGGATACCACCGCAAGCACCGGACAAACGGGAACCACCCCGGCCGGCACAACTACGGCCGGCACTACGGGCAGCGAGGTCTCGCCGGAAGAAGCCGCAGAGACGGCGCGGGCGATCAGGGTGTTGGCGCCGCTCGATTTGATGGCGGAGCAGGTGGAGCAATCGGGCGTGCGTGCGGTGGAAGGCACCGTGGTGGGAGACGACACTTACTTTCTCGACGAGCCTTGGGGGGAGGGATGGGGCTGGGACGATTTGCAATGGAGCTACGGTGCTCCGGTGTCCGCGCTCACCTTCAACGAAAATACCGACGAGTTGAACATCTACGCGCATCCTGCCGGAAGCGGGCATACGCTGGCCGTGTGGGTGCCCGACGTGGACTACTTCACGGTGGACAACAACATGAAGCCCACCGCGCCCGGCGAGCAGGCCCATCCCGGACTGGAACGCCGGCCCGGCTTGACGATGGTTCGCACCTGGGGCACGGCGCCTGCCAACGGCCTGCATGTTTCGATGGCCGTCGAGGACCCGGCGGAGTTCACGGCCGATGCGTTCAAGCTGGCTCTGCTGCGCCGCGGCATCAAGGTAAGCGGAGATCCAGAATCGCGGCACAAGTATCAAACGGGTACGGGCGATTTTGCTGAAGAGCGAGAGAAACCGCTAACACTCGCGCCCGTTCAGCTCACCACGATTGCCGGCGCCCCAGAAGGCCGCCGCGTGCTGGCTGCGCGCATCTCAGTGCCGGTGGCCGAAGACATCAAGATCATCAACAAGACCAGCCAAAACCTGCACGCTGAGATGCTCCTGCGCTTGCTGGGCAAGACCTACGGCAGCGACGGCAGCTTTGAAGAAGGCTCGCGCGTGGTGCGGCAGTTCCTGGTCAATGCCGGCGTCGACGACAACGATTTCTTTCTCTACGACGGCTCAGGCCTGAGCCCAAAGGACAAGATTTCTCCGCGCGCCTTCACGCGCTTGCTGGCGTACGCGTCGCATCAGCCGTGGGGCCTGGCGTGGCGCGAGACATTACCCATTGCGGGCGTGGACGGCACGCTCGATAACCGCTTCAAGAACACTTCGCTCAAAGGCAGGATGTGGGCCAAGACCGGCACATTAGACGAGGTAAACGCGCTTTCCGGTTACGTGACAGCGGCCAGCGGGCGCGTGGTAGCCTTCTCGATCCTCGTCAACAATCATTACCCTGGCAGCGACGACGAGCAGCAGGCCATCGACCGCATCGCCGAAGCCATTGCCGCGGCTGAGTGAGGGCTACGCTTACACCGCAAACTTGTCGAGCTTCGCGCCGTAGGTCTTGAGATACTTCATCCCCGAATCGACCAGCACCGTGACAATAGTTGCGCCTGGGCCCAACTCCTGAGCCAACCGCAACGCCGCGACGACATTGGCGCCGGTGGAAATGCCCGCGAACAATCCCTCTTCGCGCGCCAGGCGAAAGGCCATGGCGGTGGCTTCCTCCGTGGAGACGCGCTCAATGCTGTCGGCCAGGCCGTTACGCCATAAGGGCACCACGAATCCTACCCCGATGCCTTCAATGTGATGCGAACCAGGCGCACCAGCGGATAGAACCGCAGACTCCGCAGGCTCGACGGCAACGATCTTGATCTGCGGCTGGCGTTCGCGGAGCGTCTGGCTGATCCCGCGCAGCGAGGCCCCGGTGCCGACGCTCTGCACGAATCCATCGATCTCGCCTTTGGTCTGGGCCCAGATTTCGTCGGCCATCCGGTGATAGTCGTTGAGCGGATCGGTGTTATTCATCTGATCGGTCCAGAAGGCGCCCGTCCGCTCCATGAAAGCGCGCGCGGCCGCAATCATTCCGCGCATGAGTTTTTCGGTCATGCCGCCGGTCTCGCTGTGAATGATTTCGAGCTCGGCACCGTACATGCGCATCTGGTCAAGCTTTTCGCGCGCAAAGGCATCGGAGCTGACAATGTGCAGGGGATGGCGCTTGACCGCGCATACGAAGGCCAGCGAAACGCCGGTGCTGCCGCCGGTGTACTCTACCACCGCGCCCCGCGCCGGCAAACGGCCGTCGGCCTCCGCCGCTTCAATCATGGCCAGCGCCATGCGATCCTTCATGCTGCCGGTGGGATTCGCGCTTTCAAGTTTCAGCAGAATGCGCGCGCTGTTGGCAGGCACAATGCTGCCGAGCTCCAGCAGCGGTGTGCCGCCGATACACGCCAGGATCCCCTTTCTCAATGGATGAACCCGCCTTCCTTTTTCCCCAGGTGCCGTTGCAATACCGGGAACAATCTCCAAAAGCACATGCTACGCCCCTCCATGCGCGGTATCATGAGAGGCAAATGTTCTTGCGCAATTTTCTTATGGTTTCTACTTTGTCCACATTCGCCTTCGGTTTGGCCGGCTGCCGTTCGCTGCCGCCGTCGAAACCGTCTTCGGAGTGGACGCCGCAGGAGGCACGCGGCGCGGACGTCTTCCAGGCGAAGTGCGCGCGTTGCCACTATCCCACGTCGACGAGTCCTCTGCATGGGCCGGGGTTACAGGCGCTGACGAAATTGAAGGCCATGCCTTCAGGCGCGCCGCCCACCGACGAGCGCCTGACGGCCGTGATCCTGAATGGTCGGCAGACGATGCCAGCCACACCACTTAGCGACGACCAACTGAACGATCTGATTGCCTACCTGCACACACTATGACTACTGATGACAATCCGAACCCGCCCGCAACCGGTTTGCCTGAGCCACAGGTTGCACCGAAAGCGCAGCGAGCGAAGCTATTGAGCCTGCCCGGCCTGATGGCAATCAGCGTTTACATGATTTTGCTCGCAATCGTCGCGGTAGTCTGCGTCGTTAAGGGCCTCGCAGGGCCGGTCTTTCTTGTTTTCCCTGCCCTGTTTATCGCAGGTGCACTCGGTCTGCTGCTTCTGCTGCGCTGGGCCTGGGCGCTCACGCTGGGCGCTGTGGCGCTCCTGGCAGGCTGGTTCTTCTGGACTTTCATCACCCAGCATGTGACCGACCTCCTGGTGCTGGGCCTAATCAATCTTGTTTGCTTCCTTTACCTGATACGGACCGACGTGCGCGAGAAGCTGCACTAGGGCTCGCGCGCGCGATTCCCTCACGACCCACAAGCCCTTTTCCAGAGCTGCTGCGCCCAAAAGCAGCCTTACGTCTCGTGCTTGTTTTCGGTCATCGTGACCGAACCGCGATAGTTCTCGGCATCGAGGCGGGGCGCGCGCGATCGGCCGATGATGCTCTCCATTTCATCGTCTCGGACGAACAGCCGCACAATTTGACTGACAAACGCAGCAAGCAGCGCCCACGCCATCAGCAAAAGCCCGAGGGCGATCAACGCCATGCCTCCCAGAACCGCTGGACCATTGGTTGTGAGATCGATGTGCAGTTGGCTCCCCGAAAATGGATAGCCCGCGTTGAATGCGGTCGTTCCATGGCAGTACGCAAGAATCGCGGCGATCCCTGCAGCCAACGATACTACTGCGCCAATCAAAGGACGATCCGGTCTCATAGTGATCTCCTTTCCTTCGCCGCGCCCTTCACGCACCCTCGGAGCAATGTTTTCCGCGCGACTTTCCTGCCCGCTCTGCGCGAGGCCCGGCTAATTGTCACAGATGCTTGATTGGCCTGAAAGGTTTTGGGGGCGCACGTTCGACAGTTCCTCGTCGCGGGGCAGTTGCCTGGCCGCTACAATGGGAAAGTGATGGAACTCGTCCAGATTGAGCCCGTTCGCCGCACGCCTGCGCCCAAGCCGGAGTGGCTGAAGGCGCGCGCGCCGGTGGGCGAGAACTACCACTCGCTGAAGCGGCTGGCCCGCTCGCTGGGGCTGCACACGGTATGCGAAAGCGCCCAGTGCCCCAACATCGGCGAGTGCTGGCATCACAAAACGGCGACATTCATGATGCTGGGCAACCTGTGTACCCGGCGTTGCGGATTCTGCGCCGTGCCCAAGGGCCGTCCCGAGGCGATCGACTTTGACGAGCCGCGGAGGGTCGCGGAGGCAGTGGCTACGTTAGGACTGCTCCACGCCGTGATTACCAGCGTGAATCGCGATGACGATCTACTGGGCGGGGCGCGCGCCTTCGCCATGGTCATCGATGAGATTCGCCGCCAGGCCCCCGGCTGCCGCGTGGAAGTGCTCATACCGGACTTTCAGGGCGACCGCGAAGCCATCAGAACTGTCATGGATGCGCGGCCCGATGTGCTGAATCACAACACTGAAAGCGTGCCGCGCCTTTATCGCGTGGTGCGCTCTGGCGCGCGCTACCAAACATCATTGCAGTTGCTGCGCTACGCCAAAGAACTGCGCCCCGAAGGGGTGACGAAATCCGGTGTGATGGTCGGGCTGGGCGAAGAGACGTACGAACTGCTCGCAGTGTTCCGCGATTTAGCCGCCGTGGGCTGCGACATTTTGACGATCGGCCAGTACCTGCGGCCTTCGCGCGATCACTTGCCGATGAAGCGCCTCTACACGCCGCGCGAATTTGCTGAGTTGAAAACCGAAGCTCTCAAGATGGGATTTCGCCACGTGGAATCCGGACCGCTGGTGCGATCGAGCTATCACGCGCACGAGCAGGCGACGGCCACCGGTATGGTCGCCATGGCGTAACACCCTGATCAACACGAGCATCCAGCCAACGTGGTTGTAGAATATCCGTTGGCGAATTCGCTCGAGCGAGGACGATCTACGATGACAGCTTTCATGGCCGGCAGCCCGGCGCTCAAAGACCTTTACGGCGATCTCAAGCGGCGCATGGATCATGCGGTCGCAGCTTTCCAGGCCAATCTGGCCTCCACGCGCACCGGCCGCGCCAGCGTGCACATGCTCGACCAGATCAAGGTGGACTACTACGGCACGCTCACGCCCATCAATCAGATGGCTCAGGTGTCGGCGCCCGAGCCGCAGCTCATTACCATCTCGCCCTGGGACCCCAGCATCCTCAAGGAGATTGAAAAAGCGATCCAGGCCTCCGATCTTGGGTTTAATCCCCAGTCCGACGGGAAGATCATTCGCATTCCCGTGCCGCCCATGACCGAGGAGCGCCGCCGCGACGTGTGCAAGCACCTGAACAAGGTTCTGGAAGAACATCGCACCGCCGTGCGCAACGTGCGACGCGACGGCAACGACGCATTAAAGAAGCTCGCCAAGGACAAGAAGATCAGCGAGGACGATGAGAAGCGCGCCCTGGAAGAAGTGCAGAAGATGACCGACGGCGAGATCCGGCGCATGGAAGAGCTTTCGCAGAAAAAGGAAGCGGAAGTGATGCAGGTTTGACGGCGGCGGCCGGGCTGAACATATTGGCCTGGGCGGCGGCGCAATCCTCAGCTACGCCACCGATCTCAGAAATTCCCATCCATCCTCCGCGCATTTGCTGATATAAATCATTCATCAGGTCCCCCGTTCCACAATCCATTCCCCGAATCGCCCTAGAAAGCCTACGAAGATGAGCCTCACCCGACGTCAGTTTCTGATGCGTGCCGGTCAGGCGGGCGGATACGGCACCGCCTTCGTCCTGATGCAGTCACTCGGCCTGCTGCCTGTGCCGGCAGCCGCCGAAAGCGAGCCTCTCCGCCTGGTGGACGGGAAAGGCGCGCGCGTCGTGATTCTCGGCGGGGGCATTGCCGGCCTGGTGGCTGCCTACGAGCTGGGCAAAGCGGGATGGTCGTGCACCATTCTCGAAGCGCGGCGCCGGCCCGGCGGCCGCAACTGGAGCATTCGCAACGGTACCGAAGTGGACTTTGTTGATGGCACGCGTCAGACCTGCACGTTTGAAGAGGGCCACTACTTCAACGCCGGGCCCGCGCGCCTGCCTTCCACGCACCACACCATGCTCGGCTACTGCCACGAGCTGGGCGTTGCGCTTGAAGTTGAAGTGAATTCTTCGCGCAGTGCACTGATGCAAGCCGACAAGCTGAACGGCGGCGTGGCAGTGGCTGAGCGCCGCGTCTTCAACGACACGCGCGGACACGTCTCAGAGTTGCTGGCTAAATGCGTGCGCAAAGGCGCGCTCGATGAGGAATTTACGGCTGACGATCGCGAGCGCATGATCGAATTCCTGGCCCAGTACGGCGACCTCGATCGCGATCTTCTGTTTCGCGGCACCGACCGCTCCGGCTACAAGATTCCGCCGGGCGCCGAGCTCGCGGAGCCTGTGGTAAACAATCCTCTTGCAATGAACGAGTTGCTTGACGCCGATCTGTTGTTTGGAATGCTTGTGGAGGAGACCATCGATTGGCAGGCGACGATGTTCCAGCCGATCGGCGGTATGGATCGCATTCCTATGGCGTTTGCGCAGCGGCTCGACTCCGTGATCCGCTACGATGCCGCGGTTACTCGCATTCGCCAGTCCGATACGGGCGTCACGGTCGCTTACAAGTCGAGTTCCGGAGTCGAGGAAACGATTGCCGCTGACTACTGTATCTGCGCGATTCCACTCACCTTAGCGCGCACTCTGGATGCGGACTTCGGGCCGCAGATTCGCGCGATTCTCGACAAGGTAGAGTACGACTGCGCCTACAAAATTGCCTGGGAAGCGCCTCGCTTCTGGGAAACGGAAGCCAATATCTACGGCGGAATCTCGTATTTGCAGCAGCCCGTCGACCTGGTCTGGTATCCCAGCGCACGGCTGTTCTCAGAGAAGGGCATCCTCATAGGCGGCTACTCCATGGAGTCCGGACCCGGCTCGCCACCACTCGCCGATGTGCTTGCCAGCACTCCTGCTGCCTTCCGGACCACCACCAAGAACGGCTACGCCTTCGGACATCTGCCCAACATGCAGGCCAAGATCGAGGCGTCGCGGCGATCGGTCGAGCTACTGCATCCGTTTCATGGCAAAGACCTTACCAAGCCCATCTACATCAGTTGGGGGCAGATTCCCTGGAACCTCGGCTCGTGGATCAGCTTCAATTTGGGCACGCAGGATACGCTGGCCACTTTGCAGGCGCCCGACCGGCGGATCTACTTTGCCGGTGACCACACCAGCCACATCGTGGGTTGGCAGGAGGGTGCGGCGCTCTCGGCGCATCGCGTGATCCGGCAGCTCGGCGCGCGGATCGAGAGCGGCGGCTGAGGAGTGCCGGCAAAGTTGCGATTTGTTGTTGCTGTGGCGTGTGAGCATGGAAGTCCTATGGAATCAGCGCTAATGTTCGTTTATCTGGTGCGTTCACCCCGCCAAATGTTCGCTTAAGTGGTGTCATTTACCCCCGAAATGTTCGCTCAAGTGGTTACGATTCTTTGAGACAAATACCCGGAAATTGACCATTTGAAGCGTGTTTATAACCATAGAATTTCCCGAATCAGAGCAAAGGTGGATAGAGAATTACCCGAAAACGACAAGAGAGGGCTTTAGGTGCGCGTTTTTGCCTTATATTGCGCGCATTTTGAGGCGTTTTTGCGGGTGAAAACGCACTTCGAGCCAGCAGCCAATCGCAGGTAGCGTGCGATCCCGGGTCTCAAAATCGAGACCCGGGGCACCCCATGTCGTGGTTGAGTGAGGTTCGCGAAAAGCAAAAGCAACCGCGGGTCCTTCGACTCGTCCGCCCTCGGCGGACTCGCTCAGGATGACATGCGCTTTTTATTGCTCAGGGTGGCAGATCACTATGATGCGAACTTCTCGATGAGAACGCTAGCTTCTGGATTCCAACTCGACCCACTCACTATTGGCTACTGGCTATTGGCTACTCCCTGTCTGATTCCCTTCCGCTATTTCCATCGTGGTGGCGATGGGAACTACGCAGTCGATCTTGGTGAGCCGGAAGACTTCGCGCACGCGCGGGGTCATGCACGCCGCGATCATTTTTATGCCCTTCTTCTTGCAGTGGACCATGTGGGAAACGATGATACCCAGGCCGCTTGAATCCATAAAAGGACACCCGGACAGGTCGAGAATGTTCAAGACCGGCGGATCCTCGCCCGGCTGCGGCTCCAGCTCGAGCACCTGTTGCAACGACATGGTGGTGGGCATGCTGCTGTATGCGTCGCGCGTGGTGAACGGACCGCGGAAAGCGAGAATGACCGTGCCCGGCGCTTTGCCCAGCCGGCGTTCGATGCTGAATGGACCGCTGTTCCACGTTTGCCACGCCATGCCAAGCTCCCTTCGTTCGTCCGGTGGATCCATGATCCCCGCGGCGTGCGCACCTCAAGGATGTGCGCCAATACCCGCCTGTTCTTGATTGGTATGAGAGTTCGCCCGCACGGGGAGCCCCTTCCCCGATGCCAATACTTCGGATTCTTATTTAGGCGCCGGGTGAATAGCAAGAAAAATTCTATACAGGAGGGTACTGGGTCAGCTTGAAAAAGGATCATCCCTCGGGGGCTAAAGTCCCGACTGATTTTGCGGGTTTATCGGCACCCTTCGACTTCGCTCAGGGCAGGCTAGAAGTCGTGCCCTTTCACGGCGGCTTCGAACTGGCCCACTGCCAGACGCATTTATCGATAGTGTGCGCTGCGTTTGCGGGTATAAAATGGCGCACCCGGAAAACCGTAACTCAGGCCCGGGCAGAAAGAGAGGTCGAACCAATGCTCGGAGACAAGATTGGAGAAGTGAAAGGCAAGAGACTGGTGCGGCGCGTAATTTCCGTTGATCCCCCAACGGCGGAAGTGACGTTTGAAGATAGCGGCAAGATGTTGGGCGTTGCCGTGAATGGCATGGGCACTTACACATCGGTGGTGCGCGCGGATGGCTCGATTCATGGCAGTGGCCAAGGAATGAACATGACAGACGACGGCGAGGCCGTGACCTGGACGGGGACGGGGACGGGCCATTTCGGGCCGGGCGGCTCCGTGAGTTATCGCGGCATGTTGTTCTTCAGGACGACGTCAAAGAAGCTGGCGCGCCTGAACAACGCCTGCGGCGCCTTCGAATACGAAGTGGATGCCAAAGGCGGCACCGTGTCAAAGATCTGGGAGTGGAAGTAAGGCCAGATTGGCGGGCTCGCACGACCTCAAGTTTCCCCCACTTGAATCCTCAAAGGTGATGATGCGACACAGCTCATGCGCGGGCTGAGGGGCGAGTTGTGTTTCGCGCGGCCTGAGCGCCGGCCTGCGGCGCATCGATTGAGGGCACATCAATCCCCTTTATGTATGGGCCGCAGACTCGAATTGTCCTCATGACCGAACCTGGGGCCGGAAAAAGCTCTTAGCGTCCGCACGCATCGGCGTCGCGGCGCGGATCGAGCGCCGGAAATGCCGCAAGTTCTGCTTTCGTCAGTCGCGAAAGGTCGCCGGGCAATAGTTCGCTGCATATCGCATCCATTAAGGCCTGCCCGTGCAGGTGCAGCGTGTTTCCGATGTCCCACGAATATAGAGTGCCGTCCGAGCCGGTCGCCATCAGTTTGCTCTCATCCGCCGACAGGGACATCGTCCATGGAGTCATTCCAAAAATTGAATTCGAGGTATCCGGTACGAAAGGCGCGCCTATGGGAAGATTCTGCTTCAAGTCCCAGAACGCCGCGCCTTCGTCGCCCATCAGAAGTGCTCGATTCCCGTCCTCAAGAAAGCGAGCTTGCAGTACACCACCGACCGGCGACTTTGCTGACTGGCCAACGGACTGCTCTGTCACCAGATCCCAAACCTGAAGCGTGGTATCGCCCTCCTCGCCAAGCGTCGAGGCCAGAAGCCTGTGGCCGTCGGGGGAAAAAACTACCCGATCCCCTCGAATCGGAGATGAGGTTGCCGGTGCATGGCGTTTGAGATCCCACACTTGAATCGAATCTTGTTCGGTTGCGAGGGCAAGGCGCGCTCCATCCGGCGAAAAGGCAACGGATTCCACTTCACCCTGTATTTCTATGGCGCTCCCATCCGGTTGCCGGGACGCAAGGTCCCATACCTGCACATCGCTGTACCAGACGGAATCGCCGTCCGGTTGCACAATTTTTCCTGTTTTCTCGTCGCGTTGTCCTGGCTCGACCTGCCTGGCAGTAGCTGCGGCAAGCAGGTTCCCGTCGGGGGAGAGTGAAATCGCTTTTACATCGTACTGTTGGATGGGCAGTTGCCATTGCTCGCCAGTCAGCCAGTTCACGACCTCGACAGCAAGTCCTCTGTCCGTCACGAAAGCCATCATGTTCCCTTTGGATGAAAAGGTAAGTCGGTCCATCTGAACGATCGGACTACCAAAAAACGATACCGCGGCCGGAACGGTTACCGGGGGACCAATTGGGGCCAGGGATTGAGAATTCAGAGGAATCAATTGCCCCTTTTTGTTCAACAGCTCCAGCACACTTCCGTCTGCCGATAAGAAGCTGTCCTGCATATTCGGAAGAGATTCGCGGCGATCATACCAATACAGCTTCCACCGGCGGACCGTAGTGCCGTCGTCTGTTACGACCTGCCTTTCGTCGACAGGAAAGGCAAGTTGCGTAGCGCCCTGAATACTGATCTCGCTGTCTCCGAGGTCCGTATGCACTCCTCCCCTCAGGTCGTTATGTGCCTCGGAGTCGCCTTGAAGAATGACCTGAGAAACTTCGGCGCCGTTGCCGGACACGACGCCCAACTGTTGTCCACTCCTGGAAAAGGCCATGGAATCGATTAGGTCATGGTCGAAGCCGCCAATATTATGCTTTGTCTGTATATCCCAGAGTTCAAGTGTGTGGTCAACGTACGCCACAAGGGTCATATGATCCGGCGACAGGGCAAACGCGCCAATTTGACCTTCTCCACCGATCTTGATAAGCGGGGCAACGGGTTCCTTGGTTTCTGTGTTCCAAACCATAATGCCCACATCACTCGAACCCGCGACGAGCACGCCATCCGGCGAGAACTCGAAAGAAGCTCCATCGCCACGGCCCTGGCCCAGGATCGCGCCACCATCGAGCTTTGTGTCGCTTCCGGTTGAGAGGTCGAATAAATGAATTTCCATTCCGGAGCTTGGCGATGTGCAGGCAATGAGATATTTGTTGCCGGGTGAAATCCCTACGCCCCCCATGGCGAGAGGATCTCCGATCGTCAAGGTCCTGACTTTTGTTCCCTGAGCTACATCCCATATCTGAAAAAGTGTCTGGCGGATAGGCTTGTAAGAAACCTCGGATGTTACCAGCGCCTT
>Ga0116135_1001630_pt1 | contig 11044 bp, 8 predicted proteins | sample June2015DPH_20_1_FD_89738 | JGI IMG/M metagenome (GOLD analysis project Ga0116135, IMG submission 89738) | Peatland microbial communities from SPRUCE experiment site at the Marcell Experimental Forest, Minnesota, USA - June2015DPH_20_10 | ecosystem: Environmental > Terrestrial > Soil > Wetlands >... | reverse complement strand
CTTTCGCATTTGCAGGACAGGGGAGAGATTCAGACCGCAATCCTGGTCTTCGTCGCACTCTATGCAATCAGCATTCCAATCAGCCTCGGCCAGCAGGTGCAGCGGGCGCTTCAGCAGGGTTACATCTCCAACCTTTGGACCACGCTGGGCAGCCTGCTTTCGTTTACCGGCGTCTATGTTGCGGCCATGCACCATGCGCGCATTCCCTGGCTTGTTGCGATCATCGGCGGTGTTCCGCTGCTACCCGCGCTGGCCAACAGTGTCGTTCTCTATACACTGCAACGGCCCGACCTGCGACCATCTCTCAGCGGATGCGACAGAGCGGTCGGCAGAGAGTTGCTCAGCAAAGGCATGCTCTTCTTCGGGCTGGGAGTCGCCGGCGCGCTCGCATACGATTCGCAGAATATTCTGATCGCGCACATCCTCGGACCCGCGGCCGTCGGCGTCTACGCAGTGGTTCAGAGGCTGTTTTCGGCAATCCCCATGCTCGTGGCCTATGTGACCATGCCTCTTTGGCCGGCATTCGGCGATGCGCTGGGGCGCAGAGACTGGCAGTGGATTCCGCGCGCACTGAAGCGGGGTATGGCGGTCAACGCGTTGATGGCAATCATTCCGGCGATTCTGTTGAACTCATTCAGCGGCGCAATTCTCCTGCACTGGACGCACGGAGCGATCACCGCGCCCGGCTGGCTGATCGCCGGGTTCGCCGTCTGGTCTGTCACCTCGGCAGTGAGCGCGCCCATCAGCATGTTGCTCAACGCGGCCCATGTCCTCTGGTTTCAGATCGTCACCTGCATTCTCTACGGCTTGCTGACAATCGGCTCCATCCTGTGGGTGCTCCCATCCACCGGGCTGCCCGGCGCTGTATGGTCGATGACGATTCTCTATATCGCGGTGGTGCTGGCCCCGGGCCTGATCTATGTGAGGTTGTTTGTCGATCGCCTGGCCACTCTGCCCGTGGCTGAGGCATAGCGGCGAGACAGCAAGCGAAGAACTGTATTGGAGGAGAAATGAGTTTCAAGCGTGCGGAGATGGCCGCGCAAACGAAATGCGTTCTGTGCGGAAGCACCGACACATTTACCGAGGAAAACATAGCGGCCAAATCGATTCTGGAGCTGTATGGAGGGGAGCAGCGCGAGTTGGTGCGGCAGGAGCTTCGCGGGAACGCGCGCATCCGCGTCGTGCGCTGCAGCAACTGTTTCCTGTACTTCTTTGATCCTGCGCTGCCGGGGTCGCATGCCTATTATGAGAGCCTGCAATCTTTCGAGTGGTATTACCTCAAGGACAAGGCCGAATACGCGATGGCCAGGAAACGCATACCAACCGGCACGCGTGTTCTTGAAATCGGATGCGGAGCCGGGTGGTTTGCGCGGTATATTCCGCAGTGCATTTACACCGGCCTTGAGTACTCCGAAACCGCGGCTGCGGCGGCGAGGAGCGCCGGCCTCGATGTGTTCACCCAGTCAGTGTATGACCACGCATCCACGCACCACGCCGCCTACCAGGTGGTCTGCACTTTTCAGGTACTTGAACATGTTCCCGATCCGGGTGCGTTTCTCAACGCCTGCATTGAATGCCTTGAGCCCGGTGGCCTGCTGATCCATGCGCTACCGAGCAATGAGGGCTATCTGAAGTATCTTCCCAATGCGACGCTGAACCTTCCACCGCACCACCTCACCCGATGGCCCGACAAGACGCTTGAAGCCCTGGCAGGGATCTATCCCCTGAGCCTGGTCGCGCTGGAGCATGAACCGCTGGCGGCGATTCACCAGAGAATCTGTGCCAGCGCCATGATCAGGCGGCGGTTCGATCGAGTTTTCGGCCGCCAGCCGGCCTTTGTCGACCGCTCCTTCCGATCGAGGATCGCGGGGCGGTGCGCGGATTTTCTCGCGCTGAGCCTGTCGCCGCTCCTCTCAGAGGATGCGTTCCGGCCCAAGGGACACACGGTCTTGGCGACCTACAAAAAACTGCCTCATGCTGCGCAGGCGGTGGCTTAGCAGCTCTCATGAGAGTTCTCTGGTTCACCAACATCCTGATGCCTGAGGCGAGCAGTCATCTGGGCCTGCCCGCAGCGGGCGGTTCAGGGTGGTGGATGAGCGTCTTGCTCGACCGGTTAAAAGACAGAGAGAATCTCAAACTGGCTATCGTCGCAAGTGTCGGTTGGCGCGATGCTCACTTTGAGAAGGATGGCGTTGAGTATTTTGTGGTGAAGACCCCCTTGCGGAGAGCAATCTGGAGCTGGCTCGGCAGCTATCGGGACCGGCTGCCGATCAAGCGGCAGCTGGCGAAATATGCGTCTCTGATCTGCGAATGGAAGCCGGATGTCGTGCATGTACACGGAACCGAGTCGGAGTTTGGATTGATCAGGGCGTGGGGATTGAGCGATGTCCCATTTGCTGTTTCAATTCAAGGCCTCATGACTCCCTACGCGGCAAACGCCTACGGGGGCCTGCTGCCGGCCGAGCTGCATGGAGCGGTCCGCGGCGTCCTCGGAGTGCGGACGCGGTGTCTTGAACGCTGGAGGGGATTCCGCATGCGCATCCCCCACGAAGCAGCGATTCTGCGCTCCGCCGACACGGTGATGGGAAGAACAGAGTGGGATCGCGCGTGGGCCTCTGCCTATCAGCCTAACGTACGTTACCGGCACGTCGACGAAGTGATGCGGCCTGAGTTCTACCATGCCGCGCCGTGGCTGTTCGAGAGGTGCCGGCCAATGCAGATCTTCACGACCAGTGGATGCGAGCCGCTGAAAGGGATTCATGTTCTGATCGAAGCGGCGTACCGGCTCAAGAATATCTTTCCGGATCTTCACGTCAACATTGCCGCGGATGGTTTTTTCCCGCATCCACAGAACGACTATGCGCGATTCGTGCTGGATCGTATCGAGCGGCGCGGTCTCCAGAACAGGGTGACTTTTCTCGGCCATCTTGACGGTACTGCAATCGTTGGTCAGCTGCAGAGGGCGCACTGCTACGTGATGCCGTCATTCATTGAAAACAGCAGCAATGCACTGCAGGAAGCCATGTTGGTCGGTACACCCTGTATCGCGACCAATGCGGGCGGAACCACCAGCATTCTGGAAAGCGAGCGGTCGGGGCTGACCTTCCCTGCGGGAGATTCAGCGCTGCTTGCAGGCCAGTTGACGCGCGTGCTTCGGGACCAGCGCCTGGCGGCCATGCTGAGCCGCGAGGCGCGCCTCTCCGCGACGCTCAGGAATGACCCGGTCCGCGTGGAAGCGCAACTGCTCAACGCATATCAGGAACTTGTGGGAGTGGGAGTGCCGGCATGAGAGAACCCACGACTCCAGCCATCATCGATCGCGCCTCGCGAAACGAGCCAGCGCGATCCGCAACCAGGAATTGGCGCGGCCTTGCGCTGGGCGCGCTGCTGTGCCTCGCCATCAGCGTCGGCGGCAACGAGTGGGCCTACAGCACGCTAATTCCTCTGCTGGTAACGTACATTGCCAAGGCCTTCCCAATTGCGGGACTGATTGTGCTCACCATGCTCTACCAACTCTACGAGTTGCAGGGAGTGCCCCGGCAGTTGCGCAACCGCCTCCTGTTCTGCCTCGGGATGTACGTGGGGATTGTGGTGCTCGGCTTGATGTTCTGGTTCACGACCTCGCCGCCGCCGTGGCTCTATGTCAGCCTTTGCCAGGCGATCCTCTGTGGCTTTGTTGGCTGCGGAATCGGCAGAACGCACGAAGCGGCAATGTGGACGCTGAAGACCATGGCCCGCGTAGGTGCCGTGGTTGCCGTCTACAAGTACCTGATGCCAGATGTGGAGACAGGTGCTTCATTCCCCACGCTGGGCGTCGGATGGCCCGTCGAGGTTTTCATTCTTTTCGGCTTTTGCTGGTATCTGTGCGAAGCAATGCTCGCAGCGCGCATTTCGATCGAGATGCTGCTCGGTGGAGCGGCGTGTTCTCTTGAAGTGTTCATCGCCTTTCACAAGCCGCTCGTGTTTGCGGGAATCGCCTGCATGGTGACACTGATTCTTCTGCTGCAGTTTCTCAAGGCCCATCGCCGTCGCGGCAACCTGCGCCTGCTGGCGGCCTCCCTCCTATTGAGTGGGGCGCTATTTGCCGCCTATGAAGCGACGGGGGGACGCATCATCGAGCAATACGAAGAAGACTTCTTTCTGAAATACCTGCACATGAGCACGTCACCCGATGAACTGGCCTTGGACGCAGGAGCATTGCATGGCTTTTCGGGTGGACGTTTCGATCTTTGGGAGCAGGCAATCAACCAGTTCTGGACTTCGCCGCTGGTAGGCAGCGGGCCTGGAAGAAGATTCTACGGCGAAGCGTCGGGTGAACTGGTGCACGCGCACAACGGCTATATTGAAATTCTTTACTCCATCGGAATCCTTGGCGCGCTGGCTCATGTTGCGGCGGCGTGGATTTGGCTGCGAAGAACGGTGTTGATGAGGGGATTCCCACGCAGGGCAACGGTCATGCTGCCGGTTGCTGTTTATCTGGGCGGATTTCTCTTCTACGAGACCGGCGAGGGCGCAACCGTTCTTTTTACCGTTCTCTCTTTCGTGTACTTCCTGATGGGAGTCGCCTTCGGGTACTCATTCTCCGCGGGACGGACTGGCAAGAAAAGCGAATCCACGCAGGCTTCGCGGCCCGCTCCCACCATCATGGAAACAAATCTCATTCAGGCAGACGTCTCAGCTCAATGACAGCTTCCGCGATTGGATCAGGATCCCCGCGCGTTCTGATCGTCGGTATCGATCCTCTTCAACGAATAGGCGCGCAAGGAATAACAGTGGCGAATCTGTTCTCAGGATGGGACCCTGACGCCCTTGGGCAACTAGTCATCACGGATGCCGCCGCTCCAGGCGTGAGCACCTGCGGTAACAGTCACCAGGTGGCCTCGACAACCTTTCCCTTGGAGCATGCGTTCAGGGGTTTGCTGCAAGGCGTAATTCGCACCTCTGGTCCATCGACAAACAAGATCGGGGCTGTGGGCGTTTCATCCAACGAGGTCAGAAGCCTTCGAGTGCGGATGCACCTGGCGGCTCGGGCAATCAATGACCTCGAGCCTTGCCGGCTCTCCGAAACAACCGTGCGCTGGATTCGGGAGTTCAAGCCGGAAGTGATTTATTCCTGCCTGGGCAACGCGCGGCTAATGAAGGTCGCGATAGCTGCAAGCGAGGCGGCTGGCGACATTCCCATCATTCCTCATTTCATGGACGACTGGCCATCGACGCTCTACGCGGACGGAACGCTATGGTCGATCCCCCAAAAGACCACCAGGAAATTGCTACTGAAACTCTTTCAGCATGTGCCCTTCGGATTCTGCATCGGCGATGCAATGGCCGCGGAGTACAAGCGGAGATACCAGCGGGATTTTAGTGCCTTCATGAACTGTGTCGAAGACAGCGAGTTCACTCCGAGCCCTGTTGAACGCAAGAATTCATCTCGGGCGGAACTGGTCTGGACCTATGTGGGCGGGCTTCACCTGAATAGATGGAAACCGCTCGCCGCGATCGCCAAATGCGTTTCCGCGCAAGGTGGCACATTGCGCATCTTTGCCCCGGAGCAGGATATCCGCAAGCATGGAGATGCGCTGTCCCACCTTGCCGGCACACACCTCTCCAGCTTGGCGCCCAGCGATGTAATGAATGCATTGCGGGATAGCAGCGTGCTGGTACATGTCGAGTCTTTCGATCCCGATGAGTCCGCGTTTACGCGGCTCTCTGTCTCAACCAAGCTGGCGCAGTACCTGGGCAGCGGGAGGCCGATTCTCGGATTCGGTCCGGCGGGTTTGGCATCGCTCCAGCTGATTGCTGACGCGAGTGCGGGCGTGACGGTCACAACGAATGCACCGGAACCGCTGGCCGACACAATGAATAAGCTCGCCGGAGATACCGATCTCCGCAGGAAGTTGTCGGAAAGCGGCTTCGCGTATGCGAAGGAACATTTCATGAAGGGGGCCGTTTGTCGCAGGTTTCTGCACATGCTCGAAGGTGCGAGTGCGATGCACAAACAACATCTGCCCCTCGGGACTCCCGATGACATGTAGAGTTCTCATGGTGTCGCCGTGCGAATCCGGAGGTCATCCCACGTATGTGAAGGAAGTGTTGAGGGCAGCTCATCACTGCGGCAATGAACGCGATGTCTCTGTTGAACTGCTTGCGTCGACTGCCCTGGAGGCGCCCTTTCGCAGCGCTTCTTATCCGGTTCACTGCGTTCTGCCCTCCTACCCTGACCGAAGCGCGATGAACATTGCACACTATCGATGGAGCCAGTTCATCTATCCCATACGCGTGGATGGGGAAGTGATCGACTGGCTTGGGAAGCACCCAGAGATCGACGGCGTACATTTTCAGGACTACTTCAATCTCGGCAGCGCGTTCAATATCCGCACCTATCGGAAGACAGGGAAGTGGCTGGCCTTCACCGTGCACAATATCCGATCGCATCGATACCTGCCCATGGGCCGCGCGGTCATGGACGCGATGGCGCGCACGACCTGGCGCGGCTGCGACGTGCTCTTTGTGCACAGCGAACAGTTGAAGCGGGAACTGGCCGAGTTTCTCGGCCCGGGACACCCGCGCATCTGCGTCACGCCGCACGGGGTCTTTGCCGCAGAGATTCGAATGCAGCCACAAGACATGGCGGCGCGCCTCAGGCGCAAGAGGCTGCTTGTCTTTGGCCAGCTGCGAGCCAACAAGGGGCTGCACGTAGCGCTCGAAGCACTGCGACTGCTCGACGGATTCAGCCTGACCATCGCCGGGGGCGGACTAGTTGAACCGGCGTACTGGATCAAGACAGCCTCGCCTTTGATCGATGAACTGAAAGCGGCTGGACGGCAGATTGAAGTCATCAACGGATATATCCCCGAAGAATCGCTGCCCGCGTTGTGGGCAAGCCATAGCGCGGTGCTGCTGCCCTACACCGACGCATTCAAAGCTCAGAGCGGCGTGCTGTTTCTGGCGATTGGCCTGCGAACTCCATCCATCACGAGCGGCGCAGGTGGAATGGCTGAAATCTTGAAAGCGTATCCGGTAGGAGAAGTGATGCCGACGAGCGATCCGGCCGGCCTGATCGCCGCCGTTCGCGCACTCTACGCGCGAGATCCGAACGAGTTGCAATGCGCCCTTGACGATGCGAACGTTGCATTGTCCTGGAATCGAAGCGCACAGCCATTGATCGACGCTTACATCGAAACCAATCGATGCCGTGCTGCATATGGGTCTGTCTAGCCCGCCGCTGTCGCCATGAAGGAACGAGACATGACCCTGAGAATCGCGCTTGTGGCTCCGCTTTCGCCACCGAGCGGCGGGATTGCGACTTGGACGGAAGGGATGCTTGCTTTTACCCGGCAGGATTTCGGAACCGAGCTTGTGCTGGTGGATACGGCCGTCCGCTACGGATCGCTGGGCAAGCTGCGCTCCAACACCCGCTCGGCATTGGCGATGCGCATCCTCTGCGGACCTTTTGCGGCAGCATCGATCGTTGTTCGGTTTGCGCTTGCGCTGCTGTGGAGGCGCTGCAGAGTTGCGCATATCTGCACCAGCGCTTCGCTGGGAATGCTGCGGGACCTCGTGATGGTTGCTTTCGCGCGCCTACTGCACGTGCGTGTTGTTCTCCACATGCACCTCGGTTGGGTGCCTCGCATCATGGCCTCGCACAACTGGGAGGCGTCATTGATCGCGAGAACGTCGAGACTTGCTGGACGCGTGATCGTTCTCGATGAGGCTTCCGCCGAGTGTCTTCGCGCTGCGGTTTCAGGGTGCGACGTTGTAGTCATTCCGAATCCGGCCTGGAACTGCGCCGGAATCGAGATGACGGTCCCTGACACCTCATGCGACAGAACGATCGTCTTTGTCGGTCATGTCGTACCAAGCAAGGGCGTGCGCGAACTGGTAAAGGCATGTGCGGGAATTCCTGAGGCCTCATTGCGGCTTCAGTTGATTGGCCCTGTGGAACCAGCATTCCGTGCGGAGCTGTTCGAATTGGCACAAGCGAAGGCTGCTGGTGACTGGATTGAAATCGCAGGGCCGCTTAGCAACCAGGAAGCGACTCGGCGTGTTCGCTCCGCTCTCGCGCTGGCCCTGCCGAGTCACTGGGAAGGGTTTCCATATGTCGTGCTTGAAGCCATGATGTCCGGCAAACCGGTAATCTCGACGCCGGTGGGCGCGGTTTCTTCAATGCTGGCAGTTAACGAATCGGAGCCCTGTGGAATCTGCGTTCCGGTGGGGGAAGTGGATAGTCTGCGAAGGGCCATCGAGAGGCTTTTGCGGAATCCGGCATATGCGCACGAACTCGGCCGGCGAGGCAGGGAACGCGTCCTGCGTGAGTATTCGCCGGCGAGTGTCTATACAAAGTACCAGGAAGCATGGAATGGGACTTCGGGCGCATCGGCGGCGATGCTCGCTGAGCAAGTGTAATCCGGGTAAATCATGCATAGAGGCCATGACCCATCACCAAAATCCCCACCAGAGAACCATCCCACCGGATCACGGTCGTCAATTAGTGAAGTTTCATTTCAAGTATGTCGGTTTCGCGTTCCGGTTGGTGATCGCAAAATTGCGCTATCGCAGCCGACTCCATCTGCGGTCTTTGGAGTTTTCGATGGAGAGAGATGTGGAACTGAATATCGACGGGAAGTCCACAGTCGAATGCGGCCGCCGAGCGTACCTGCGCAAGGGGACTGTTGCGGATGCGCGCGAGGGTTCCGTTCTGCGCATCGGCAGCTTTGTGTTTGTCAATCGGGGTTGCTCGCTGGTAGCTCGCTACGGAATCGAGATCGGCGATGAAACGCTTCTCGGCGAATACGTCACAATCTACGACCACAACCACAACTACGACAGTGCGGCCACCGGCGAGTTGCGCGATCAGGGTTATCGAGGCGGCCCGATTTCAATCGGGCGCAATTGCTGGATTGGCTCGCATTCGTTTATTGGCGCTGGCGTCTCCGTTGGAGACAACTGCGTCATCGGAGCACACACCGTAGTCACGCGGAGCATCCCGGCCAACAGCCTCGTCTACGGAAAACTGCAACTTGTGATAAAGCCAAGAGGAATGGAACAGCGATGAACATCTTTGCAGACAAGACGCTCCTGATCACGGGAGGAACAGGCACGTTTGGAAATGCCGTGGTGGATATGGCTGCCCGGGTTGGATTTGGCGAGATTCGGATCTTCAGTCGCGATGAGAAGAAGCAGGATGACATGCGCGAACGCCTGCGCAATACGCGGGTGAAGTTCTTCGTCGGCGATGTGCGCAACTACGACAGCGTGGCGCAGGCGATTCACGGGGTTGACTTCGTCTTCCATGCAGCGGCCCTCAAACAGGTGCCATCGTGCGAGTTCTTTCCAATTGAAGCGGTGCAGACCAATACGCTAGGCGCGGAGAACGTGATGAAGGCGGCCCTCGCTGCCAACGTCGGCAAAGTCATCGTACTCAGCACCGACAAGGCGGTCTACCCGGTTAACGCAATGGGAATGTCAAAGGCGCTGATGGAGAAGTGCATGGTGGCCAAGGCAAGAATGCACGGAGCCCAGCCTACTGTTTTCTGTGGAACTCGTTACGGAAACGTAATGGCCTCGCGCGGGTCGGTCATTCCTTTGTTTCTCAAACAGATTCTGGCAGGGCAGCCGCTCACTCTGACCGATCCAAACATGACGCGCTTCATGATGACCATTGACGGCGCAGTGGAACTGGTGCTGTATGCGTTTGAAAACGGCGGCCCGGGAGATATCTTCGTGCAGAAGGCGCCCTCGGCAACCATCGGAACCCTGGCGCGGGCGCTCCTGACGTTGATGGGCGCTGAAAATGAGATTCGCGTCATTGGAACGCGGCACGGAGAGAAGCTGTACGAGACACTCTTGAATCGCGAAGAGATGGCACATGCCGAGGACCGCGGCGAATATTACCGCGTCCCCGCCGACGTGCGGGATCTGAACTACTCAAGCTTCTTCAGCGATGGCAAGACGACCGTATCCGAAGCCGAAGATTACAACTCTCACAATACCAGGCTGCTGAACGAAGAGGGCATGATGACACTGTTGCTGAAGCTCGATTGCGTGCAGAATGCGCTGTCGGGAAAGCTGGTGCTGGCGTGAAGAAGATTCTTGTCATCGGCGGCCGCGGCTTTCTCGGCCGCAATCTGATGGCTCGTCTGTCGGAGCGTGAAGACTGCGTCACGCAGATCTTCGATCAGGGGGATTCGCAACTGGATCTCGCCCATTGGCTGGCGGAGGCGGATTTGGTCTTCCATCTGGCCGGCATCAACCGAGCCTCGGATCCAGTTCAATTTGAAACGGGAAACCTCGGATTTACCGAGCAGATATGCACCATCATTCGTGATGCGAAACGCGCCCCGAAGATTGTTTTCAGCTCTTCGATCCAGGCCGCCTTGAACAATCCATATGGAACCAGCAAGGCAAAGGCGGAAAACGCGCTGCGACAGTTCGCATCCGAAAGCGGTGCCTGCGTTCGAATTTACAGGCTCAAGAATCTCTTTGGTAAGTGGTGCAAGCCAGACTACAACTCCGTGACCGCGACGTTCTGCCACAACATTGCACGGGATCTGCCGATTGCAGTCTCGGACCCGAGGTCCGAGATCCGGCTGAGCTACGTAGACGACGTGGTGGAAGCGTTCCTTTCAGAGTTTGACGACTGCCAGCGCGAGTCAGAGGCAGGAGAACTGATCCCAAGCTTCAACATTCAACTCGGTGACCTCGCCGGCAGGATTCAGGCGTTTCACGCGATGAAAGACACGCTCATAATTCCGAATGTCAAAGACTGGTTCAATCGCTCTCTCTATGCCACATACCTGTCGTATGTGCCCGCGCGGGACCGGGAAAAGAGGCTTAACGCGAGGTGCGACGATCGCGGAAGTCTCGCTGAGTTTGCCAAGCAGGATCATTTCGGGCAAGTGTTTGTTTCCAGGACTCGGCCCGGCGGCACCCGCGGCAATCATTATCACCACACCAAGACGGAAAAGTTCCTGGTCGTTGAAGGCAACGGGTTGATTCGGATGCGGGCCATTGGGAGTGAAACCGTCGAGGAATACATGGTTGCCGG
>Ga0116135_1001628_pt1 | contig 11062 bp, 6 predicted proteins | sample June2015DPH_20_1_FD_89738 | JGI IMG/M metagenome (GOLD analysis project Ga0116135, IMG submission 89738) | Peatland microbial communities from SPRUCE experiment site at the Marcell Experimental Forest, Minnesota, USA - June2015DPH_20_10 | ecosystem: Environmental > Terrestrial > Soil > Wetlands >... | reverse complement strand
GACATAGAGATCGTCGTTGAGGGTGGAGCGAATATCGGGCATGGTTGAGGTCTGCTGGCTGGCGTGATAGAAGCGGCGCACGGGCGTCATAGTGTCGATCTGCTTGCCGCCCTTGTAGACATCGAGCACAGCCCACTGGCTGAAGTAGTTGGGCGCATCGTCCTCGGTGTAGGAACGGCAGATCAGGGTGAATGGGCCGATATTCATCTTGTCGCCATAGGCCATTTCTTGCTCTCGATCCAGATTGAAAGCCGAGCCGGCGAAGCCGATGATCACGACTACGACGCCGAAGTGAACGATGTATCCGCCATAGCGGCGCGTGTTGCGATGGGTGAGTTGTACCATCGAGGCGAACATGCCTTGCCCGGTATGCTTCGAGATGACGCGGCCGCCGCGGTAGAACTCGCTGGCCACGGTCAGGGTTACCAGCACGCAAAGAGCGATTGCCATCAGCGAATAGAAATAGGAGATGTCTTGCCACGGCCTCAGGCCAAAAGCCGATCCCCAACTCTGCGGCGTGATCATCAGGAAGATTGCGACGGCGATAGCACCGATGGTCGGCCACATGAAGTTGCGTTTCAGGCTCTCAAGAGAAGTCTTCCGCCAAGCCAGCAACGGCCCCAAGGCTGTGAGGATCAGGAGCAGTAAAGCCACCGGGATGGCTACGCGGTTATAGAATGGCGCTCCGACGGTGACTTTGTTGCCTTGCACGAGCTCGGAAATCTTTGGAAACCAGGTTCCCCAAAGTACGGTGAAGCAGAGCAGAACGAACAGCAAATTGTTGAACAGGAAGCTCGACTCGCGCGAGACCAGCGATTCCAGCTTGTGTTCGGTGCGCAGGTGCGATTTGTTCTTAAAGAAGAAAAATACGAAGACCACTAACGTGATGCAGAGGAACCATGCGAACCAGTCGCCAATCGACGATTGCGCGAAAGCGTGCACCGAGCTGATGATTCCGCTGCGGGTGAGGAACGTTCCCAGAATGGCGAGCCAGAACGTAGCGAAGACCAGCCACATGTTCCACATCTTCAGCATGCCACGTTTTTCCTGCATCATCACCGAATGCAGAAATGCGGTCCCGGTGAGCCATGGCATGAGCGAAGCGTTCTCGACTGGATCCCATCCCCAATAGCCGCCCCAGCCGAGGACAGAATATGCCCAATGCGCACCGAGGAAGACGCCGCAGGTGAGGAACGCCCAGGTCACCATGGTCCAACGGCGAGTGATATGAATCCACTTCTCGCCAGGATATTTCATGATCAGCGCCCCGAGCGCAAAGGCGAAGGGAACGGTGAAGCCCACGTAGCCGAGATAAAGCATCGGCGGGTGAATCACCATTTCGGGATATTGCAGCAGCGGGTTCAAGCCGTTGCCATCGGCTGGGATAGTGCCTTGCACTATGGCGAAGGGATGCGCCGCGAAGTTCAGCAGCAGCAGAAAGAAAATCTGAACGCCGGAAAGGACCACCGACGCGTAAGCGAAAAGACGGGGATCAGTCTTATAGCGCAACCGAAGGACGAATCCGTATGCCGCCAGCAGCAGCGACCAGAACAGCAGCGAGCCTTCCTGGCCTGACCATAGCACCGCAAACTTATAAGGACCAGGAAGGTCGCGATTGCTGTGGTGGAGGATGTAGGCGATGGAGAAATCGTCGCGAAAGGCGCAGATGACGAGGACGATGGAGGCCAGTAACACGGCGCCGAAAGTCGCAACGCCGGCGCGTCGGGCGGTTTCGCCAATCCGCTCCGAGCCCCGGCGCAAGGTTGCGATGAACGAATTTTCACCAGACGGAACGACGACGTCAGCACGGCCTGATCCGGGCAAGGCGAGTTGAGAGGACGCTCGATTTTGAAACGCCAGCGCGATGATTCCAGCGAGGAACGAATATGCGCTTAACGCCAGAGCAAGAAGCAGCGCGAAACTACCGATTTCCGCCATTGGGAGAACCCCAACCTATTTTTTCAGAAACGCCCCAGCAAGGCAACCTGCTGGAGACAAAGCCCGCGACGTTGCAGCTGGGATCCGCCTGATCTGGGAACTTGCCTGAACTCCCTAAGGAGAGGCGTAACTCGCAAAGCTGACAAAGCGGCGACCGCCAAATCAGGCCGCCGCCTTGCCGAGGTCTTCTTACGCGCGACTACGCGCTGTGCTGATGGTAGCGCTGCATCACTTCACGCTCAGCATTGAACCAATCATCGGCCGCGTTGCCAGTCCCTGGCTCTCGTTGCTGGGAGAGTTCATAGGCACGCCGCCTGATCTCGTCTTCAATATTGATGGGAACCACGTTCTTGCGCGGCTCCGTCTTGCGAACCTCAAACATTTTATTGCTGCCGTCCGCCTGGACACTCTTCTCGTGATTCATATCCCCGTTCGACTTTTTGGTTGCTTCGACCTTGACCGGGTCCGAGGCAACTTGAGGTCCGGAGGCGCTGGTGGAAGCCGCAACCTGAACGCTTGGATTCACTTGCTGCTGCTCGACCGGCGTGGCGCTTGGGATATTGGCCGGATCGTTGACATTGGGTTGACTCTTGCTGGTGCGTGTAGATTTGGCACCGGTTGTGGATTTCGTTTTCCCCATTTTCAAATACTCCTGCTTAGATTTTAGGAATGGATTAAATTGATCCGCGAACCGCATACAACTCTGCCCGCGAATGGAAAAGGTTGTGAAATTTTCAGGTTGCGGATTGAATTCAGTATAACCCCACGCGCGCCTGTGAAAAGCAAGAGCTTTCAGAAAAATGATGAGCAGTAGCTTTGTTATAATCGAGGCTCCTCGGATGGCGCTGTCATCTAACGGTTAGGATACCGCCCTCTCAAGGCGGGTATACGGGTTCGATTCCCGTCAGCGCTACCACAGCTCTCTAATCTCCGTTCGTGTTCCGAATCCCGTAAAGGTTCTTACCGTCGGAATGTGTAACTTTCATCTGCTTCAGGATTGCAAGTCTCTCGTCCAGCGACTTGTGCTCATCCGGGCTCATTCCTGCTGCCGCGTAATATTCAAGGAGGCTCGCTTTCAACCTTTCGGGGATTGTGCGACTTGGTCTTGAGGTTAAGCGATCCAAAAGTTGGGCGTAGGTCTTGTCCGCGAGAGCGTAGATTCCAAGCTTCGCCTGGTTTCCAGTATCGAGGTCAAGGTTTGCGAAGGCGGGGGTTGCGCCGGTGTCGTTGTGCAGTTTGTCGAGGGCTACGCGGAACGCGTCTACGGTCCGGTTGACGCCCTGCAAGTACCACTCTTCAGTTTTGGAGTCTGGAATCTTGATCGCCAAGTCGGAGGCCGGTCCTATCTTCGGAATAATAAAAACCAGGCCTGCCACGATGTGCGCCGTGAAACCGGGTCCGCGGTAGGTGTGCTTCCAATTCCTTTCATAGTTCGTCCGGGTGACACGTTCGGCGAAAGTGCGATACGCGTCATCGTTCGGATTTGGAGGAAATTTATGGCGGTGAAGCACAACTTCCGCTTGCGCGAAGACTGGAATGAAGGTGCGCACCATCGTGCGGTAGCTACGGAGCGCAGGGTGCGCTCGGCCTAACAGTTCGTGAAGGTCAAATCCATAAGTCTCGGCAAAAGCTTGCTCCAGAAATTTCCTTGGCACCTTGAACCCAATGAAATGTAGGTAAGCGGGAGGCGCAAAGGCGAGGTTGGTGAGTTCGTCAATGTCAAAGGCAAACTCAGTCCGGATGTGGCTGTGCGGGCTTTCGCCGTATGTCACAATTGCTCCAAACTCTTGCCTGAGTTTCGGAAATTCCACCGCAACGGCCGGATTAACTGCCTCGGAGTGACCGATCGAATCGCCGAGGTAGTGAGAAAGGGCGCCAATAGCAAAGGCGTATTCATCGATGGTCCGGGCATTTTGAAAAAGCCATGCGATGAAGTCTCCGGTGCGTACGTAATGAGTCAGGTTGCTGAAGAACGGTTTGCCGAAGGGATAGTAGCCCATGTCCTGAATGGCGGAACCGCCGTAGGCGTAGGCGTGCGCTTCGCGCAGTTGCTCCTCAGTTGCATTCGGAAAACGCGCCAGCAGCAGGGGGCGGATCGAACCATTCCACGCAAGATCAATCAGTTCTTCGTGAGTAAGAACGGAATAAGACAGCGCATGCTCGCTCAACAGCACCACGAGCAGACCTAAAGTCGTAGCAGTGCGGGTGGATCGCAACAATTGTCGAATCATCGCGTTATACCGCGACGGCAAGCGGAAGATCGCGCATCGAGCTTTCAGCTTGATGCTTGCAAGAAGTGGCGTACATCAGGTAATTGCGGTATTTCCAAAATCGCAGATTGGCAGGTTGTTCCCAGCCCGATTAGCCTGCCGTCTGCATTCTGTGAGAAAGGTTTACAAATAAAGGTCTTTGCAATCCCGGTTGTTCCAAACGATAGATCACACCCAGCGGGCATAGCTTGCAGGCCTCAAAATGATTGCCCTCCACATAGATCTCGCGGTGCAACAGTTTGTGAGGCGTGGAATGAAGAGCGGCATAGGAACCGGAGGTGGGGACCACATCGCCGCTGGAGTAGGTATTGAAGATGTTCATCAAAGCACCTTCTTGGGACGGATCTCGATAATTATCGGACAAGGCGATGAGCTGGGGCAATACAGAATTTACTTGAACTCTGAATCCAGTCCCGCTTTAGCCCCGTTAAATTGACAGGGTATACTTCGCCATCCTTAGGGATGCAGTGAGACGGTTCTAATGAAACTGATAACCAGGTTTAAGTTCGCAGCGGTAATTCCTGGATTGATCGCGGTCAACCACCATGCTGCAATCCGCCCAGCGCAAGAACAGATCGGGCCCAAGCGGAAAAACGATGGGTTCGCCCGAGACGTCGGCTTCAATGCTCGGCCCCTCAGCACTAGCAGGCAGACTGAAGTTGAGAGCGCGTCCAAAGATGACCGGGTAAGTCTCCCGCACCAGATCACTGGTCATGGGGTGAACCACTTCTGCTTCCAGCAGGAAGGTAACCGTATCGGACCAGTTGAGAGCTGAAACGTTGAAGTGGCGGCGATCCTGGGAGAAGCCTTCCGTCAGGATTTTTGTAAACGGGCACGGTCCGGCAATGCAAGAGACTCGGGCATTGCGGAATTCATTGCCTTCCCCGGCATCCAGCGAAAGGGAACCGACACTGGCCTTCCACTCTCCATCCGGAGAACAAGGCGCGCGTTTTTTGCAAAGAATATTCCCCCGGTTAATGATTTCAAACGTTCTCACCGCGCTGCCGATATTCGCCTCAGTTGTGGCTTTCGTCGAATATCGTATTCGGGTGTTGGAGATGGGAGATCCTACGCGAATTTCGGCGGGCGTCTGTTGATGGACGGGAACCATGTGCTCGACATAGATCTTGTCACCGATAAAGTCGTCCACATCGAGAGGCCGATAATTTTCCCGGCGGAGTTGGAGGAGAACAGCCTGAGTTCTCCGAAGTCCCATGGGCAGGGTGAGACTGAAGAAGCCGGCCGAATCGGACTTTGCTGCGCCGCTTCCCAAAGCGTTAATGGCTGTGATCTGCACATCGGCCAGCGGCAGTTGCCGATTTGGATCGGGATCTGCCCGCAGAACGGCTCCCCGGATGGTCACGGGTTTCCGGCGGGCGCGGTACGCAATGATGCCGCCCGCAGCCAAAAGGGCAAGCGTCACGGCACTCACGAGGGCAACCATGTTGCGTCTTGTCATTGCGACACCTTATGTTAAACATTCTAGGACACATTTGGGAGGCCGCAAGTTTACCCGGCGCAATCGTTTGAAATGTAAAACCTCGAATCGCCTGAATACACAGGCATGTGGGAGCATCTAACTCGCTTGACACGCATGAAAGAAAAAAGCTCTTTTCCAAACCGCCTTACCCGCAGAGATCTGCTTTTACGAATGGGCGGTTTCGGCTTGTTGGGGGCTGTCGCGACAAGGAAGGCTTTGTCGTCGCTGGTTGATCCTGTTCAACAAGGGCCTTCGCAAGTTTTATCGGCTCCTGCCGGACTCTCGGTCGAGGACGATGCCTTTCTGGAGGATTTAGAACGAAGGAATTTCCAATACTTTTGGGATCAGGCGAGCCCCGACACCGGCCTGGTGAGGGATCGATGCAATCTATTCAAGAACGAAAATTCGGTGGTGGCCAGCATCGCTGCAACTGGATTCGGGCTGACCGCGCTGTGTATCGCGCAACAGCGGCAGTTTCTAGCCTTCGAGGATGCGCGCGATCGCGTCCTGGCCACTCTCCGGTTTCTCTGGAAGACGATGCCGACCCATCGTGGATTCTTCTATCATTTCGCCGACATCAACACCGGAGAGCGAGTATGGGATTCTGAAGTCTCTTCGGTCGACACCTCTATTCTGCTGTGTGGGATCCTCACCTGCCGCCGGCATTTTCAGGAGCACTCTGAAATCAGCTTGCTGGCTTACGAGATATTCAATCGGGTGGATTGGAGCTGGCTCTCTGAAGACACGACGCTTCTGCCGCATGGTTGGACGCCTGAGTTTGGTTTCCTGCCTTACCGCTGGGATTACTACAGCGAAATGATGATGATTTATTTGCTGGGATTGGGCTCGCTGCCACATCCCTTGCCGGCGGACGCATGGAAGGCATGGAAGCGGCTTAACTTTGAGTACGACGGCATCGGCTACATTGGTTCGTTTGCCCCACTTTTTGTCCACCAGTATTCGCAGGCGTGGTTCGATTTTCGTGGCAAGCGCGATCAGTATGCCGATTACTTCCAGAACTCGATTCTGGCAACCGATGTACACCGGCGCTTTTGCATCGAACTGGGTAAGCAGTTTCCCGACTACAGTGCCGATCTTTGGGGCATAACGGCTTCGGACTCACAAAAAGGGTACGTGATCTGGGGAGGGCCCCCAATGATGGGGCCGATCGATGGTACCGTGGTGCCGAGTGCCTCCGCGGGATCATTGCCCTTCATGCCGCAGGCGGTGATGCGTGTTCTCAGAAACATTAAGGATCATTACAGCCGGGCATGGTCGCAGTATGGATTTGTGAATGCGTTCAACCCGCTGAAGAATTGGTATGACACGGACGCAGTGGGCATTGATGTTGGGATCACGATGCTGATGGCGGAGAACGTGCGGACGGGTTTTGTGTGGAATACGTTTATGAGGAACCAGGAGGCGACGCGCGGGATGGATCGCGCCGGATTCAAGACATATCAGCCTTAAGCCGCAAAGCTTTTATTTATGCCATCTCAGTTATTTCACTTCGATTATTTCAGTTCGATGACCGCCAAGCCGAAAGCAGGCAGCGTAACCGTCAACTCGCCATGCTGGATCTGAACTGATTCCGGGGCGGGCAACTCCGCGGCGTGTTGAAGCTCTCGAATCTGTTTTTGCGTGGGATCTTGCGGGCTGCCCATTTTTTGGTACGTCGGGAGAACGTCTCCGTGCTCCGCGTCGACACGAGAGATCAAAGCATTCACCGCAGTCGTATTCTTCAGCTGAACCGTGATCGTCTCTTGAGTGCCCGGCTCGGCCGGAGGGGCGTAGTTCCAAAGAATTAACACTAAGGTGCCATCTTTCCTGCGGGTGAGCAGCGCGGTTTTCGAATCGAGGCGGATGCGTTCGTCGCCCAATGCGTGAAAGAGTTTGAAGGCATTGAACGCAGGCTTGGGAACGTCATCTTCGGCGATCAATCCGAACCCCCCATAGAACGGCGTTTTTACCACGCCCTGTTCTTCAAACACGTCGGAGAATGTCCAATAAGACATGAGGTCGACCAGACCATCGCATTGGCTGATCGTCCCCGCCATCCAGGGACCCATGTAGAGCGCGTCGGTCACGTCCGGCTCATTCTTATAACTCGCGTTGAATTCGCTCCAGATCAAGGGCAAATTCGGCATGCCGGAAGATTTGATCTGTCCATGAACCTTTTCGACCGCCCGGCAAACCATCTGATCGCGGGGGATGTTTTCCTGGGTGCCGAAAACGTCTTGTGCGGTATCGTTAGCGTAAACGTGAGTGGAAGCAAAATCCACGGGAATGTGTTTTTCGACGCAGTGCCGTATGAAGGCGTCGACCCATCCTGCTTGGGCGGAGGCGGGACCGCCGACTCGGAGTCGCGGATTTACCTTCTTAATTGTCATCGCGGTGTTGTCGTAGAGCTCCCAGTAAGTCTCTTGCCTTGGCTGGCCGGCCCAGAAATCGAGATTGGGTTCATTCCAGACTTCGAAATACCATTGCGCAACTTCGTCCGCTCCATAACGATCGACCAGATGTTGAGCAAAGGCTGTGATCAGGTCGTTCCAGCGGCCCCAATCGTTGGGTGGGGCTACATTCGGGTGGTACCAAAAATCCTGAAGCGTGTGGCTGGAGGCCAGTTGATTGGGCATGAAGCTGATTTCAACAAAAGGACGCACGCCATTCGCTAGCAATCCGTCGTAGATCTGATCGACATAAGAGAAGTTGTAAATTGGCTTTCCCTGTGAGTCTTCGCTGTAGACGCCAACTTCGTCATCGAGAATGGCGTGAAAGCGAATGTACTCGAGCCCGGTAATCTGTTTCACCTGACGCAAGTCGGTGCGATAGTTATCGCGAAGGCTCAAGATGGCGCGTCCGGAACCAAACATCTGCTCCCAGAAGTGCGGGAAGGGATGCCCGGGTGCCGTGGCGTCGACCACCAGTAACGTCTGCTGAGAACTACTTTGCGCTTTGAGGTAAGGAGAGGTCGAAAAGCTCGCCAGCAGAATTACGGCGATGAAAATCTGTTTTAGTCGCATAGGAGGTTGAGCAGTGTTTCAACGGTTGCCAGAATGATTCATTTTAGGGTGCCACTTGCAAATCGCGATTCCTGAAGCTACGTCGTGCGGTTCAATGGTTTTTCCTGCAGCAATAATTCCGTGGCCTGCACGCGTGGATGACTGTGGAACCACTTCTGCACCACATCATCGTGTAGGAAATTTGCGATGGCAAGCAAACTCATTCCCTGGTGGTGAGCCATCCAGCAACACACCGGTTCAACGCCCCGCGATTTGGATTGGCGAGAATTCGATTCGCGCTTCGGGCTGAAATCCAGCGACTCGTAGAATCCATAGCTGGTGAACCAATTCTTGCGCTGCATGTGACGCAAATTCTTCAGCGCAGAGACAGAATCGATATTCAAAGCGAGGAATGTTGAATAAGGAGAAATGACCGGGCCGTCCTGCTCCGGCTTGAAGATCGCCAACTCAGGAACACCGAAGGCAAAATAATTAAAATTGCCCGCCGCATCGCGCTTGCTGGAAGCCGATTCAGAGATCCCCCAGGGTACACGCTTCTCCGCCGCGTAGGCCCGCTGGGCGAGAACCGCAGCCTCCGCCGCGCGTTCCAGGAGCGTGTTGGGATAGAGCCTCATCCAAAGTGCTGGCATCAGGTATTCGAACATGGTGCCGGTCCAGGAGAGCAACCCAACGATGCCCTGACGCTCGAACGGAGGACGGCTTAATTGGAACCAGCTTTCTTGCGAGATGTCGTCTTTGGCGATCGCAACAAAATAGGCGATACGCGCTTCGCTGGCCAGCAGGTCGTAACAGGCGGGATGGTTATGCTCTTTTTCCAGCTCGAATGCGACGGAAAGAAGCTGTCTGCCTGGATTGAGCAAAAATCCAAAATCCATTTCGTTTACGAGAGTGCTGGATTGGTAGGCTACGCTATCTAGCTCCGCGATCAATGCCAAGACCTGGGTGCGCGCTTGAGGCAAAAGCTCTAATAGTTCACGACGCAGTTCACCGGTTTCCTCGTCAGCCGATACTTGGCGAGTAGTGAGTCGCGAAACAAGGCGCTGAATAAATTTCGGCGTTAGCTCGAGGGCAGGCATGGAATCGCCGGTTTGCACGTCCGAGATTTCGTTTCTTATCGGATCGTACTTCGGAAGCAGCCACGGGGCGTACGTTTGAACTGCGCTCGCAATTTGCCGAATCCGTTCTTGCGTTTGTTCCCGGAACCAGGCTGCGTCGGTTTCCTGAGCGCCCTCAGTTGATGTTTCCAGATCCCTGGAAACAGTATCCGGGATATTCAGCACGTATTGTAGCCAATCCGCTTGACGGAGCGCTTTTTCGACGGACGCGAAATTGCGATGTGAAACCACGCCCAGCGTCTCAAGAATGGAAAAATGATCCAGAAGGCCCTCCGCCCATTCCCGTGTAAACATCGGCTGACGGATAAGTTCGAGAGAGCCCTGCTGCAACGTCCAAAGCGATGCAACCAGGTTGCCGTTATCCACGCTTGAAATGACCGCTGGTGTCAGCGGTTGTAAGGAGTGCGTGTCATACCAGTTGAGCAAATGGCCGTGGTGGCGCGGCAGGTGCCGCACTGTATCCAGCGTGAGCAGCGTTTGCTTGGCAAATTCGGGCACTGTGAGATAACCCAGGTTGCAGGCCGCCTGGCGTGCGTTTAGAAGCAAGCCGAGATTAGTCGTGGAAACGCGGGCAGCGACTTTCTTGTTTTCTTCCTGCACGTTATCGGGAATTAAAAGATGGTGCTCCGCAGTGCTGAACTCGGCGAAGTAACGCCAAGTCCGCAGCGCAGCCGCACGAAGCAAATCTCGGTCGCGATCGGAGACGCGCTTGCGGGAAACAATAACCGGGCGGTCGAGCCAGGACGAAACTGGTTTACTAAATGCCCAAAGCGCAAGAATCGGCATGGCGGCCAACAGCGAATTATGGCGCTCGAATAACAGCAAAAGGAATACTCCGAAGGCGACGGCTGGAGTCCAGTTCAGGTAAATATCGAGAGTGCTGTGTTTGTCGTCTGCAATCTCCGCTTCGGCCGCAGTCTCCCATTGCAGAAGCCGCTGCCGGGTAATCAAGCGGCGGACCATGGTTCGCACCACTGCATCGAGCGATAGCAGCGCTTGATGCGCGAGGAAGGTGATCGTCAAGATATTAGCGATGCTCGTGTTCAGGAACGTTTCGCAGGCATCCCGAACAATCGATCGCCTGCCAGCCATTGCAGATTGCGTCAAGTCGAACGCGAGTTGGCACAAAGCAGGGAGAAATAAGATCGCCACGGTGGCCGTGGTCCAGGCTGCCGCTCTTCCGGGCAAGCCCAGCCATCCCAGGAGAAACAGCAGGAAGATCGCCGGTTCGACCAG
>Ga0116135_1001627_pt1 | contig 11065 bp, 13 predicted proteins | sample June2015DPH_20_1_FD_89738 | JGI IMG/M metagenome (GOLD analysis project Ga0116135, IMG submission 89738) | Peatland microbial communities from SPRUCE experiment site at the Marcell Experimental Forest, Minnesota, USA - June2015DPH_20_10 | ecosystem: Environmental > Terrestrial > Soil > Wetlands... | reverse complement strand
GTGCCCGCCATCAGATGCTCGACAATATCAGCTCCCACCACCGCCACCGGCGCATGATTATTCAGGTCGCTCTGGTTGATCATGCGACCCGCGCTCAGGTCTGTGTCATAAATGGGAGCCATTGAAGGCGTGATGCCTCGCACCGATGTATCGCTGATCGATTGCTCTGTAAGTTTCACATGTCCGTTTTCGTTGCGAAGAACTGCGCCAACGTACTCGCAATGCCGGCAGGCGTCCGCCACCGCCTGGTAATCTTCCATTGTCAGGTCTTTGCGCTTTTCGCCTTCCAGGAAGTGGTCGACGTTGGTAACGGCGGGTGAAACCTTGAAGATAATGAAAACATCGGCGCCGAGATTAAAGACCTTTTGGGCTACATAATCGTTAATGCCGGAGACAAAGGTCACGACCGCGATCACCGCCGCCACTCCGATCACCACGCCGAGCAGCGTGAGAACTGAGCGCAGTTTATTCACCCAAAGCGATTGCAACGCGATTCGAATGGCTTCGGTAACATGCATGAACTGGCGGCCTTTTGAAATGAGTTTAGCAGCCCCGCCGCGCCGCCGGAGTTCGATCGCACTTGATCGCGCTCTAATTTAAACTTACAATAGTTACATTGTATATATTAGGAGCGAATACTTGAGGTCCCCCAACTCTACGGTCATCAGCATGCGTCTTCCCGTGGCAAGCGGTAAGCGGCTCAAGCGCATGGCTAATCGTCACGGATGGACGGCAAGCGATGCCAGCGCTCGCTTGGTCGAAGAAGGCCTGCGCCGCTCGGAGTTTGCCTTCATCGATTTCCGTGACTCGCCTGCCGGCCGTCAGGCTTGCATTCAGGGCAGCAGTTTGGCGGTGTGGGAGGTGATGCTGCTTGTGGGGAGCTATCAGGGAAAAGTATCTTCTGTCGCCAGCCATCTGCGCTGGCCACAAGCCAAAGTGCAAGCAGCGGTGAACTACGCCAGCGTATTTCCCGGCGAAATCGCGAAAGCCATCGAAGAGAACGATGATTTCGATTTCGATGCGCTAAAGCTTATGTTGCCGCAGGCCGAAATGTTTTCCGCTCACAAGAAGAAACGCCGGGTAAATGCTCAAACTGCTTCTCGATGAGCACATTGCGGCCGGCGTGGCCGCCGGTTTGCGCCGGCGCATCCGAGCTCTCAAAGTCTATGGAATGGCCGAAGGGGAAGACGGCGCGTTTCTTGGTCACGACGACTCGACCTGCCTGCGTGCCGCTGCCAGCCAGGGTTTGACGCTGGTAACTTACGACCGCAGGACTATTCCGCCCCTGCTGAAAATCTGGGCGGAAGCCAGCCGCAATCATGGTGGAGTAATCTTCATTGACGAAAAAACCGTATCCCCGGCGGATGTCGGTGGCCTGGTTCGAGCCCTTGCTCACCTGGCTAAGGAAGCCGATGATCTGGACTGGACCAACCGCGTTGTCTTCTTGCGGCGCTAAACAATCTTCATCGTCTAAATATCCCAGTCGCATATAATGATCGAGTTGGCAGCTGGACCGGACGGCCGCTTTCCGTGTTTTCGAACGCGGGGAGAGGAAAGTCCGAACTCCATAGAGCAGTGTGCCGGATAACGTCCGGGAGGGCGGGTTCAAGCCCGTTCGACGGAAAGTGCCACAGAGAACATACCGCCCGCGCCTTAACCGGCGCAGGTAAGGGTGAAAAGGTGCGGTAAGAGCGCACCGCCGCGGCAGTAATGCAGCGGGCAGGGCAAACCACACACGGAGCAAGACCAAATAGGGAGGAAGTTCCAGATCTGATTTCACGATCAGGTTTCGAACACGTGCCGGCTCGGTGCGTCAAACCTTCGGGTAGGTCGCTAGAGCCTCGCAGTAATGCGTGGCCCAGAGGAATGGCCGTCCCACCGGAGCAATCCGGCGGACAAAATTCGGCTTACAGGTCCGGCTGCCATATTTTCAACATCTTGCGCAGAATCGCTTGGTGAGTGTGCTGTTTTTGTGCCTTCAAGTCCCTTCCCGGATTCCATGATTTGCCGGACGCGCTCACGCAGCGCTGGGACAAACGGTGAGTAGTGCCGTTCGACCGTTTCCACGGGTGTCCCCAAGCATCCGTGCCACGTCGTAGATGCCACAGCCGGCGCAAAGCAAATCCACTGCGAACGTGTCCCGGAACCGTGTGGGTGGGCGCCCGCAACTCCCGCGCGCTTTCCCAAGGCCAGCATTCTCTCGTAGAGTCTCTTGCGCTACGGATGATGTGGGCATGAGGACGGCGGTTAAAGTTGAAAAGGAATGGGAAGAGAGAAACAAATCCTCATGAGAACGGACCGGTAGTTAGCGGAATTGGCTCAAAGACTATGCCCCGGTTTGCCAAAAGCGCCGGGGCTTTTTATCTAAAAAGGCTTTTCAAGCGCAATTCCCCATCAATTTGATAGACTTTCGTCGTCCGCATATGTTAGATACCGCACATTTATGAGATACTTTCCGAATTATGGCCAAAGAACTGGTGTGGTTGGAAAACGCCCACTTCGCGGATTGGGGATGCGAGGCTTGCGCTTGGATCATGCCCGGTCGCAGGATATTCGGCAAACCTAGTTCCACCATCAGAGAAGCTTTCAACAAACACCACTGCGCGAAGTTCCCCCGCTCTCTGCCTGCTCGGAAAGCACCTGCCAAGGTTTATTCCCACCATTCAGATTAGGTCAATTCCGCTAAACCAACGCTCACCGGCCTGTCCCATAACGGGATTACATTTCAGAAAACGGTCAGTTTGGATCAGTTCCCTGACATGAAGCTAAGTCATACTTTGTCTACTTCTCTAGAAGAAAGAAGTTGTGTCCTATGCCTCAAATCAAAACGAGAGTGGCCGCGATATTGCAGCGTTGTGCGAGTGAGATTGTCGAACGGTGGTTGGTGCGTGTAAGAGAGAACAAAGAACTGGATCACGTTTCGCTCACAGATAATGAACTCACCGGATATCTTCCGAAGCTCATTGAAGACCTGATTGTCCGCCTGAAGAAACCCAACGTCCCTGCTGTGGAAGAAAGTCATTGCGTCTGTTTCGCTGCCGTGGCCCATGGCAAGATGCGAAAGGCGCAAGGCTATACTCCCGGGATGTTGGTGCATGAGTCCCGAATCTTGGAGGTGACCCTTTCTGAGACGTTGCAGAGCAATCGGAGCGTTATAGATTTCGGCTTGCTATTGCCCGATGTTATGACTATCGCGGATGAGGTGGACTCACAGCTGGCACAGGCGATGGTTGGCTACATGAATGGCACGCTGAAGCCGGTTGCCGCGTAGCCGAAAAAGCGGAGCTGATGCTGTTAGGGTATGGTCAATTCTGCTCTGCGCACACCCCTAGGTTTCTCTAAGCTACTTGTGACTGTCCAAAGGAGGCATTATGGGTGGTCACCTTTTCTCAGAAATACCCTGCATACTGTGCAACAAAGCAGTAGATTTGTCGGCTGATCTGTATGCCGACGAAAACGGCAAAGCCGTTCACGAGGAGTGCTACGTCAAGCACATCACGAATTCACGCAGCAATGTGACTGCCAGCACGATGGCGGGATTAAGTTAGCCACAACAGGAAGGAAAATGGGAGTATGTCCCGTACCAACAAACTGATACCCAAGCTACGCAAAGCTCCGCAACCCCCTTTGTCACACGCGGGCGCAATTCCTGACTCAGATCGTGCGAAAAGACCACCACTCGCTCAACCCTCTGCTCCCGACCCGGAACTGACTCCCGGTGATCGTGTCGAGGGGTTGGGCAATTTCGGAAAACCAACGGACGAGTTCGGCACGGTTGAACGAGCTAACGAAGAGGATGCGGTCGTCAAATGGGATGACGACGGTCGCACGAGAGTGCATCAACCGTGGCTTAAGAAGGTAGCGAAAACGAGGATCTAAGCTTGGCGCACTTAGCGGAAGTTGGCCCAAAAACTATAAGCGGAGTCCCACCGCTGAAATAGCAATCGACTGCATGTTTGGATATAGTGAGCGAAACTGAGCAGCGAAGCCTCATCATCTTCCGGCATACTTGGTCCAGATGATCTGCCGTAAGGAGGGATTATGTTAGGTTACGGCTTGCTGGGAACGGTTGTGGTAATCGTGTTGGTCGTTTTTATTGTTCGCGCTCTATGAACATCCCTGGACGCGCAAAAATGCGCGTCCTGCATTCCCGCCTCCATCAATTGCGTTAAAACCTCTGCTGCTACCGGTGTCACTCAAGCGGAAGTTGATCCACGGCAAGGCGGCATCGGAATGCCACTGCGAGCAGAAGGACATTGCCGAATTGGAGGATCTCTTCCGCCTGGAAGATCCACGCGGTAGATAGCGAAATCGAAAGAGAAGCTACTACGTTTGGTCCCCCCGCCTGTTGCATCGCCAGAAAAGCTCGGTAGTGCCTCAGTTTGTTCAAACTGAGGCACTACCAAAAGCTCCATTGAGTTGACTCGCGGCGGACCGCTTTCTGAAATCAAGGATGTGGCACGCGGCTCTCTCTTTCCGCTAAATTACGGGACCACATCCAGGCCATAGGATGGGTGGCTGAAGGTTCCGGCGATTTTGATGGGCACGATCTCGCCGGCGCTCTTCTTTTTCAAGAATGGCTCCACGGATTTAAGTAGAACTGACTTTATCCCCTGCGATCCCTTCGAGAGCTTGTTTTCGAGTTGCAAGGTTCCATGAAGGTTAACCTGCTCCGTCAACAGACCGTAGGTACCATGCAAATGAGCAAGCGCTCCCGGGACGCTGAAAGAGAGGTCCGAGAAAGTAGCGATGGCGTGGTTGAGCACGACATGTCCCTTAAGATTTTCAACGACGCTCGCCGGATCGTCATTCTTTTTCTCGCCCTGAGCCAACTGACTGAGATTGTCGACCTTTTCCTGCGTCGTCGAGCGGACGAAACTCGCCGCATCAATACCGAAGTCTCCCTGCAGTTTCACCCTTTCAATGAAAGGTCGCTTCCCAGGGGGGACCAGAACTTGGGTTCTGAAGTTCATCGCTCCGGTCAGAGCGGGATGATCTGCCTTGGCGAGCAGACGTAGCCAGTCCTGTATCTGTCCTCGCAGCTCCGTCGTGCCTAGCGAAATGGTCTCTCCTCCTACACCCTCCACGGTTGCCTTCTTCGCCACATCGACCTGCGATACTAAGGATGTCCGCTCAAATTGCACCTGCACTGACGATAACGAGCTGTCTCCATTCATCCCGTTCACAATCCCATGGAATTGTGTTTTCAGGTGGACCGTATGGTTGCTCCTCGTCACCTCGAAATCGGGCGTGTCGGTGGTGCCTTCGATCTCGATATGTTCGAGCACGCCTTTGCATTTGCCACTGGACGTAAGCGTTCCCCCCATGCCCGAAAATACGCCGAGGTCCGCGCTTTGAAAATCGTAAGAGCCGGAAAGAGCGGTTTGGCCGACGTTCTGCGGCACCAAAGGGCCGAATTGCCCTTCCGTGCGAATTTCTCCCGGAGGCTTCGCATTGAGCAGTGCTGCGTGGAACGACATTGCCCGATCGTCGGCCACAGAGTTCAGCGTCAATTTGTGAATTTCGAACTTAAGCGGTTCTGTGCCGGGTTTGCTGGAAGCGACCTCAACCACGGCGCCGTCGGCGATGATCTCGTCGATAACCACCGTGGACTGCTGGGGCCTGCCGGTATGTTGGGCCGGGTTGCCGACGCGTTCGCTGGCCGGCGACACGAATATATGCAAACCTTCTATCGAGACACGCCGCACGTGTTTCGGAGCGATCAAGAACTCCCAGTAAGCGCCCCGAATGGTGAGCTTTTCGACGGTGGCGATCGGCAGAGCTTCTCGATTACTGTTGCGGCGGAAAGTCAGTCCCTCGGCAACGCACCCTGGCGGAAAATAGGTCCAGTGAAATGCTTTCAATTCGACCGTGCTGGAAAATCTTTCCTGCAGAGCCTTGACGATGATCTCCTGCTTGAACGGCCATCGGATCAGCAGCAACACTACGCCACCGGCGATCGCAACCACAGCCACTAATCCTCCAATTTTGATCCAGCGGGGCAAGATCCTAGACTCCTTTTTCAATCCAGCGGGGGCCAACATTAGAGATCAATCGAAATCAACGACCTGGCTTTGCTCATCTGCGATTCGAAAACCCACTATCTCCAGTTCGGAAAAACAAGGCGATGGGCTCTGAGATTGCAGGGTTTGCCCCTTTATTCCGTTCAGTTCAGCACTACGCCGCTTCTTTTCGTTCCACAATCACCGGCGCCTGCATCAGTTCCTGAAATAGTGAGCGGTAGTGAATCATCGCCGCTCTCAGATCTTCTGTAGTTGCTCCATTTTTTCCTACCCGGAGAGCAATCTCATGCGCAGATCGGTAGTTCTCCACGACCCGGGGATGGTCGACGGAAATATCGGCCGCACGTTGATCGAAATCGGATACCGGATAGCCGCGGGTTTTCATCAACGAAGACACCAAGTCATCCGCTTCTGCGACGGCCCCTCTTGGGGAGTCGACGAAGCGGGACTGTACGGATTCCCACTGCCTTGAAAAACGGTCCCGTTCCATCGGATCAAGGTCGCGAATGTTGAGCTTTTCAACCCGCTCCTGGCGATCCGCCAGTTTCGCTTCTGCTTTTCGTTCTGACCCCTGTTCCCGCACCGCCCGATCGTACTCGGGCCCAAATTTCTTCCGCAGGTCTGCGGTTGAATTTCTGCGTTTTCCCACGTAGAGAACAACAATCACTGCGACCGTCACAATCACCACGGCAACGAGCGTCATCAGTAGCTTCGGGTCCATCAGATTTACATTCATCGAAATCTCCCTGTATGTAACATTTTCACAAAGCTGACTTGTTTCACTCTAGTCTCCGGCAGTAGAAGCTGGTGAATCGTCAGTATCAAACTTTTGCTTCGGAAAAACTGGTCAGAATTGATCTTGTCGTAAATCGGCTATTTGTTCATGCTGCCCTGGATAATTTCGTCGGCGCCGGTCGACTAATTCACGAATGGCACGCTCGTGGGCATCGCGCCAGAGCAGAGGAAGGACTCCTGCAAGCGGCAGTGTGTTTGTGTATGTTGTTCCTTCGCATCAGAGAGCAGGGCATCGTGATCGATGGCACCTGTAACTAGTAGCACCTGAAAATCCTCTTGCCGAAGCTCAGCTCTTGAAGGGTTGTAAGCCGTCAGTTGTACGGAGGATACGAAGCCGAATTGCTCTTTTACTAGTGCCTTAGAGCGTTACCCGCTGATTACTTTCAGGCAAACTTTGCAGCCATTCTCATCAGTCGTCCGCTGACGTAGATTGAGGACTGGATCGTGACGCGGCATGACAACCTTGGATGCAGCAATCTTCGTCGGCCTCTTGGCAATCATTAACCAGAAACGGCGACGAGCCGTTATTGTGGACGCGCTCCTATTTTCCAGTGCTTTTGCGGTACTGGGTCGCATCCTATAAATCTTCTTTCTCGCGGATTGAATCTAGTCGCATACGTTATGCGCATCAACGGCCGAAGTTGCCTCTACATGCTTTTTGAAGACGGCTTAGCCTTCGCAAGATTCTTAGCACCGTCAAGATGCTTCTGAAGTGTCGCTAGCGTCTGGTTCGCGTAAGCCTTCAAATCAGCGCTTTGCGCGTCCGTCGCTTCCTTCGTGTACACCTGTATTGCCTTGGTGTGTCCAGCAATCATTTCCTGAATGTAGCGATGATCGAAAGCGGGACCTTTTAGATTCTTGAAAGGAGCAATCATTTTGTCGTGGGCGGCATCGAGAGCTTTCGGAACTACAAGATTGTCCTTACCGGCGACCACGCCCAGTTGTGTGTAGTCGTCGGTGTGATCAGTGACAAGCATCTCAGCGTAATCCTTGACGCCTTGTGAAGATGTCTTGGTAGCGGCCAACTGTCCTAAGTTAGCCTCCAGCATGTCGGTTTGTGCGGCAAAATCCACAAACTGTTGGTCTGTCATGGCGGGGGCTGCTCCCTGTGCGAGGACCAGGACGCAACTCAGAGCAATGCAGCAAACGGCTGACACAATCGTTTTCATCTTTAAGGTCTTCTTCCTTGTTCGCGATTCTGGCGAGGCTATGATGCCCGAGGCACGAACAAAGGTTTTCTTCTGCATCCGCTTATGAGAATAAACAGCTCTGGCCCTGAACGAGCTTCACTGGTATTGAGCACTCCTCGTCATCGTTGGCCGCGTGATTGACTCGATTGCTTACGGGAAAGGCGCGCATGAAGCGAGCATCGTACGGCTTCAACATATCGGAGATCGCATCCGCATTCTTCATTCCAGGATCTAGCCACACGTCATAGTTCTCTGGATTGAGAATCACCGGCATCCGGTCGTGAACTGCGGAGGTCACCGCGTTCGGGTTGGTCGTGAGAATCGAGCAGGTTTCAAGCAGTTTCCCGCCCGCATCTTTCCACTTCTCCCAGATTCCCGCAAAAGCAAACAACACCCCTTCATTGACCTCGAAACAATAAGGCTGCTTTTCTTTTCCAAGCCTTTTCCACTCATAAAATCCATCTGCCGGAATCAAACATCGCCGAAATCTCAACGCATCGCGGAAGGCCGGCTTCGTCTCCGCCGTTTCCGCTCTCGCGTTTATCATGCCAGCCGCAGCGGAAGAGTCTTTTGACCACGATGGTAGGAGGCCCCAGCGTACTAGTGATAGCTCGCGCCTGGCCACCTTCGGGTTCTGCCGGATAATCGGTACGGGTTGAGTGGGTGCAACCTTATAGCGCGGATTCCAGTCATCCTCTCCCGCGCTGTCGAAGTACTTTTCAACGAGCTGTTTCCTTCGCGAAAGTCGGTACCGGCCGCACACAGGAAGATTATTGCAGATCGGTCAGTGAGTGTAATCGCCTGTTTGCAGCCGTCATGCGGCTGGCAGCATTTTCCGGCATAATGCCGGGGCCGAGCAATCGGATGCGAATCAATGACCTGAAGCAATTCGCCGATAAGACTGTTACGCTCCGTATCAACCGCCGATCCATCGCACGCAGGACTCGGTGATTCCGCTCAATCCGGCTGTGATAAGATTCCGCGCCATGCGACCGCTTGCCAAACAAATCCTCACCTACCTCGCGCTGGTTTTCACATTCAGCAGTTTGCCGGCGTACCTAATGGTTCACTCCGGGCACGTCGGCGCCGGAGACGGTCTGGTCGCGGGGTTGATGGTGTGGTGTCCAGCGTTTGCCGCGCTGACGACCTGCTGGCTTTTCCGGATTGATTTGGCAACCTTGGGATGGAGTTGGCGGCCGGCAAAATATGAAGCGTGGGCGTACTTCATCCCGATAATTTATGCGCTGCCGGTTTATATTGCGACGTGGGCGCTGATTCCCGGTTCGTTCGCATTTGCCGCATTCGCGGCGCGGATGGGAGAAGCTTTCGGATTTCCGCAACATCCTCGCGCTGCAACCCTGCTGCTGGCTTTGCCATGCTACGCGACGGTGGGCGTCATCAGTAGCATGTCCGACGCGCTGGGTGAAGAAATTGGCTGGCGGGGATTTCTGTTGCCGCGACTGGTGCAGCAAACCGGTTTTACCTTCGGATGCCTGTTGAGTGGCTGCGTCTGGGCCGTGTGGCATTTACCTGAGATATTGTTTGCCGACTACAACTCGGGGACGCCGCCGGTTTTCGCTCTAACTTGCTTCACGCTTATGGTGATTGCCGACAGCTACATTCTCGGCTGGCTGAGATTGAAGTCGGGCAGTCTATGGACGGCATGTGTGCTGCATGCCAGCCATAATCTTTTCATCCAGGCAATTTTTGACAGGATCACTGCCCCGGCAGGTCGCGCACTTTATGTCACCACAGAATTCGGCGCCGGACTGGTGTTGACCGTTGGTGCTTTTGCGCTGTACTTGTGGACGAGGCGCCAAGAAGCATCGGCAACCTCAGAAGCCGTTCCGCAATAGCCTCAAGTTGCGTTCTGCCTCTTCCACAGTGTCCAAACATAAGGGATTATCGCATCACCGAAACTTTGTTGGCGTAACATCCCTATTACACTCATCGACAGGTCAATGAGTGCTAACGCCTGTTTTCATCAGTCGTGTTGGTCGTCGCCTTTCCGCGACATACAATAGCATTGCTGGCTCTACTGATTAATGCAATATCGCCGACCCTATTATGGGAATTTTCAAAGACATGCACGAGCAGAGAATGTTTGATTCAGATATGGAATACAGGGAACTCTGTCGGCTGCTTTCTGAGGCAATTTCAAGAGGGTATGTCGAGCAGATTGCCGTAATGAAGAAGCAAACCCGATTCTCATTGCCGCGAGAGTGGTATCGGGACAAAGAAACCGGTGAGATCTACTCTTTAGTAGCCCCCGAGGGAAAGATTCGCGGATCATGGGATAAAGTCGATCCTCAGGATCTCGTCGAGCCCGGCGAACGAGTACAGTGACCCGGTTCGGTACGTCAACTGTCGAAAAATCCCCATTTCACTCATTGACTGCGACGATGAGTGTAATCGCCTGTTGGCGACAGTTATCGTGCTCCACCTTCGGGCATCCTGCGAAAGAAAAACCGCCCAGACATCGGGCGGCCTTCGATCATCGCTGTGTGATTGCTTACATTTTTATTGGCGAGCCATGACTCGCAACACACTGCCACTTCCCACTCGGCATCTTGACCCAGGTATCGGTAAAGCGCTCACGGAGATCCATAGGCTTTCCCGACTCATCGGTACCCTTAGCTTTGAACACTCCCGTAGCGATGGCCGTAGCGCCAAATACCGTTACTTTCAAATCCTCGTAATCGACGCTGTCATACTTGGTCGATTTCGCTGTCGCCAGCATCGCGGCCTTACCACTGACTTTCCCGTCGGGTCCCGTATTTGTGAACTTATCAGCCAGTAGAGGGGCTACCAAGTCAGGATTATTGGTCTTCTGGGACTGGAGCCATTGTTGCTCCAGTGCCGCAACCGCTTTCTCGGTTCCGCCGCCCATATCTTGAGCTTGTGCCACGACCATCAGCGACAGCAATGCCACGGACACACCACACCACAGTGTTGTCTTCATCGATTGCTCCATTCTTTGTTTCGGATTTGCGCTTCAGATTCGTCAAGCTTGCTTTTAGATTCTGCCGATCATAGCACTCGGCTAGCAATGCCGCC
>Ga0116135_1001626_pt1 | contig 11068 bp, 7 predicted proteins | sample June2015DPH_20_1_FD_89738 | JGI IMG/M metagenome (GOLD analysis project Ga0116135, IMG submission 89738) | Peatland microbial communities from SPRUCE experiment site at the Marcell Experimental Forest, Minnesota, USA - June2015DPH_20_10 | ecosystem: Environmental > Terrestrial > Soil > Wetlands >... | reverse complement strand
GCGCAATTGCCGGACTGGCTCAACGGCCGCCGGCTCGATGCCGTCATCCATCTCGGCGCCATTTCGGAGACCACGGCAACCGATGGCGACCTGGTGATCGAGACCAATTTTCGCCTGTCGATGCGGCTGCTCGACTGGTGCACGGCCAACGCGACGCCGTTCATTTACGCCTCCTCGGCAGCGACCTATGGCGACGGCGCGCTGGGGTTTGCCGACGACCCGTCGATACCGGCGCTGAAGACGTTGCGGCCGATGAATCTGTACGGCTGGAGCAAGCATCTGTTCGACATGGCGGTGGCCGGGCGCGCCGCCAACGGCGAAAAGCTGCCGCCGCAATGGGCCGGCCTGAAATTCTTCAACGTGTTCGGGCCCAATGAATACCACAAGGGCACCATGATGAGCGTGCTGGCGCGGCGCTTCGACGACATCAAAGCGGGCCGCGTGGTCGAACTGTTCAAATCGCATCGCGACGGCATCGCCGACGGCGATCAGCGGCGCGATTTCATCTATGTCGACGACGCCGTTCGGGTGATGATGTGGCTGCTGGCGACGCCGTCGGTCAGCGGCATTTTCAACGTCGGCACCGGCCAGGCGCGCAGCTTCAGGGATTTGATGCTGTCGGCCTATGCCGCGCTCGGCAGCGCGCCGAACATCCGCTATATCGACATGCCGCCGTCGATCCGCGATGCTTACCAGTATTTCACCCAAAGCGATGTCGATCGGCTGCAGCGCGCCGGTTATAATGGCGGCTTCACGGCGCTGGAAGATGCGGTCGGTCTCTACGTCAAGGGTTACCTCGATCGCGCCGATCGTTTCCGCTGACGGGCAACAGGGTGCGAGAATAGATGTTCGATTTTGAAGGCCTGACCGATGCGATCGCCCGCCAGACTGTGCTCTGTGTCGGCGACCTCATGCTCGACGAATTCGTCTATGGCGAGGTATCGCGGATTTCGCCGGAAGCGCCGGCGCCGGTCATCGCGGTGCAGCGGACCGAGACCAATATCGGCGGTGCCGGTAACGTCGCGCGCAACATCGCCTCGCTCGGCGCGCGCTGCATCTTTGTCGCCTTGATCGGCGAGGATGAGGCGGGCGCGAAACTGAAAGCCCGGCTTTCGCAGGAAGTCCTGATCGAGAGCGTGCTGGTGTGCGATTCCACCCGGCCGACCACGCGCAAGGTGCGCTTCGTATCCGAGCATTTCTCCACCCACATGCTGCGCGCGGACTGGGAACTGGCGCAGCCGGCCGCCGCCGATATCGAGCAGAAATTGATCGACGCCATCCTGCCGCTGTTGCCGCGTGCCGATATCGTGCTGCTGTCCGACTATGCCAAGGGCGTATTGACGGCGCGGGTGATCCGCAACGTCATCGACGCCGCGCGCAAGCTCGGCAAGGCCGTGATCGTCGATCCCAAGAGCGCCAATTTCGCGATTTACCGCGGCGCGACCCTGCTCACGCCTAACCGCAAGGAATTCGCGGAGGCGACCCGCAGCCGGGCCGATACCGAAAGCAGCATTGCGGAAGCCGCACAGGATGCGATGCAGCTGGCCGATTGCGAGGCCATGCTGGTGACGCAAAGCGAACACGGCATGACGCTGGTGCCGCGCAGCGGCGACGTCATTCACGTGCCGGCCCATCCGGTCAAGGTGCGCGATGTCTCGGGCGCCGGCGACACGGTCGCGGCGATGCTGGCGGTGGTGCTGGCGGCCGGGGCCGGCTGGGAAGCCGCGTTGCGGATGGCGACCGCCGCGGCCGCGGTCGCGGTCAGCAAGAAAGGCACCGCCAGCGTGACCGCGGCGGAAGTGCGCCGAAACATCCTGCCGCACGCTTTTCTCGCGGCGGAAGAAAAGATCGTCGCGACATCAGCCGACCTCGAAGCCCGGCTTCTGGACTGGCGCCGACAGGGATTGCGGGTCGGCTTCACCAATGGCTGTTTCGATATTCTGCATCCCGGTCATGTCAAGGTCCTGACCGCGGCGCGCGGCGCCTGCGATCGCCTGGTCGTCGGCCTCAACAGCGACGCATCGGTGCAGCGGCTGAAGGGCGTTGGGCGCCCGCTGCAGGACGAGCGCGCGCGGGCGGAAGTGCTGGCGGCGCTGGAGGCGGTCGATCTCGTCGTTGTGTTTGCCGAGGACACGCCGATCGAACTGATCACCCGGATCAAGCCGAGCGTGCTGGTCAAGGGCGGCGACTATACCCGCGAAAAGGTCGTGGGCCACGACGTGGTCGAAGCCCATGGCGGCGAAGTGCTGCTGGTCGACGTGCTGCCCGGTTTCAGCACGACGTCGCTGGTTGGCCGCGCGCGCGGAGACAAGGTGTGAGCGCCGTGGCACGTGAGCCATTGGGGGCGCTGTTATGGCGACTGTGGCGGGACCCGGCCGCCTGGGTCACGACATCGGATATTTTCGTCATCCTGACCGTGCTGTCGCTGCCGTGGTCGACCTCGCTGGTCGCCATCTTCGCGGTCGCGACGCTGGTCACGATGGTGCCCTTCTTCGACGCCACGGTCTTCCTGCAGTCGCTGCGGCGTCCGGTCTGTACCGTGCCGATCGCGCTCGTCGCGCTCGCGGCGGCCGGTACGCTGTGGTCGGACGCGCCGTGGGGCGCGCGGCTATATGCGGTCGGGCCCACCGCGAAACTGCTGATGCTGCCGATGCTGTTCTATCATTTTGAACGCTCGTCACGCGGCTTGCAGGTGTTCGCGGCCTTCCTGGTGTCGTGCGTGCTGCTGATGGCGATGTCCTGGATCGTGGCGTTCGATCCACATCTGGCGCTGAGATCCCATGCCGATTACGGCGTGCCGGTCAAAAACTATATCGACCAGAGCCAGGAATTCGCGCTGTGTGCCGTGGTGCTGGCCTATCCGATCATCGCGCTGCTGCGCGCGGGACGAATGGTTCCGGCCCTGTTGCTGGGCGCGATCGCGCTGAGTTTCGTCGTCAACATGGCGTTCGTCATTGTTTCGCGCACGGCGCTGGTGACCATGCCGGTGATGCTGGCGGTGTTCACGCTGCTTCACCTGAAATGGCGAACCAACCTGATCGTTCTGGGTACGGCGATCGTGCTGGCGGGGCTGGCCTTCGCCGCGTCGCCGAAATTGCAGCAGAAGATCGCGTCGTTCCAGAGCCAATACCAAAGCTACAAGGATACCAACGAATCGACCTCGATCGGGCAGCGGCTGGAATTCTGGGAAAATTCGCTGCGGTTCTTCGCCGCCGCGCCGATCATCGGGCACGGCAGCGGGTCGACGCAGGGACTTTTCGAGCAGGCCGCGGTCGACTCCAAGGTCCTTGCGGGTGCCCCGGGCGTTGGGAACCCGCACAACCAGACCCTGAACGTCGCGATCCAGTGGGGCATGCTCGGCGTCGTCGTGCTGTATGCGATGTGGCTGGTGCATTTGCTGCTGTTTCGCGGTGACGGCCTGGTGGCCTGGATCGGATTGATGGTGGTGGTGCAGAATTTTTTCACCTCGCTGTTCAACTCCCACATCTTCGATTTCAACGAGGGATGGATCTACGTGCTGGGCGTGGGCGTCGCCGGCGGGATGATCTTAAGGGCAGGTCCGCGGCAAGCATCATCGGGGCCGCGGAATTCCGCCCGACCATGACGGCTGGCATGCTCGCGCCAGATCAGCTATCAGCAAGCTTGCGACGGGCCTCGCCCGATATGCCCTGCTACCGGTCAGCGACATGACGCGTCTTTCACAGCTGAACTCGCGCAACGCGTTGATTGCGACGCACGATACGCTGGCGACCGTGCTGGCGTTGTTTGCGAGTTCCTATCTGCGCTTCGAGGGCGGCGAATATTTCTTTGATCGTGTGCCGCTGCTGCTGCGAATCCTGCCCTATTTCGTCGCCTTCAGCGTGGTGGTTTGTTACGTCTTCAATCTGACCACCACGAAATGGCGCTTCATTTCGCTGCCGGATGTGTTGAACATCCTGCGTGCGGCGACCACGCTGGCCGTTGCACTGCTGGTACTGGATTATATCTTTGTCGCGCCCAACGTGCGTGGCGCGCCGGTGGCACCGAATCTGGGCGCGTTCTTTTTCGGCAAGGTGACGATCATCCTGTTCTGGTTTCTTGAGATATCTTTTCTCAGTGCCTTGCGTTTGACCTATCGTTATTTTCGTTATGTCCGCGTCCGTCGTCACGCCAAGGCCGAGGATGCCTCGCCGACGCTGCTGATCGGCCGCGCCGCCGATGCTGAAATTCTGTTGCGTGGCATCGAGAGTGGCGCCGTCAAGCGGATCTGGCCGGTCGGCGTATTGTCGCCGTCGCCGGCCGATCGCGGCCAGTCGATACGCAATATCCCGGTACTGGGCGGACTAGACGATATCGAGGACGTGATTGGCGATTTCGCGCGACGGAACAAGCCGATCATGCGGGTGGTGATGACGCCGTCGGCGTTCGATCCGGAAGCGCGCCCCGAAGCCATCCTGATGCGGGCGCGCAGGCTCGGTTTGATCGTGAACCGGCTGCCGTCGCTGGAGAGCGGCGATGCGCCGCGTCTGACCAATGTTGCGGTCGAGGACCTGCTGCTGCGCGCCAGCGAGAACATCGACTACGGGCGTCTCGAAGCCCTGGTGAAAGGCAAGGCGGTCATTGTCACCGGCGGTGGCGGTTCGATCGGTTCGGAAATCTGCGACCGGGTCGCAACCTTCGGCGCCGCGCGATTGCTGGTGATCGAAAATTCGGAGCCGGCGCTCTATGCCGTGACGGAAACGCTGGCCGCGCGCGAATCCGGCGTGACGATCGAGGGCCGGATCGCGGACATCCGCGATCGCGAGCGGGTCATGCGGCTGATGAGCGAGTTCAAGCCGGACATCGTGTTTCATGCTGCCGCGCTGAAGCATGTGCCGATTCTCGAACGCGACTGGAGCGAAGGCGTCAAGACCAACATTTTTGGAACCGTCAATGTCGCCGATGCGGCGCTGGCGGCGGGCGCTGGCGCGATGGTGATGATCTCGACCGACAAGGCGATCGAGCCGGTCTCGATGCTGGGCCTGACCAAGCGATTTGCCGAGATGTATTGCCAGGCGCTCGATCACGATCTGGCGCATCAAATGGGCGCCAAGGCGCGCATGCGCCTGATCTCCGTGCGCTTCGGCAATGTGCTGGCGTCCAACGGATCGGTGGTGCCGAAATTCAAGGCCCAGATCGAGGCGGGCGGCCCGGTGACGGTCACGCACCCCGACATGGTCAGGTATTTCATGACCATCCGCGAAGCCTGCGATCTCGTGCTGATGGCCGCGACCCATGCGCTGGCACCGCTGCGTCCGGACGTCTCGGTCTATGTGCTCAACATGGGACAGCCGGTCAGAATCGTGGACCTTGCCGAGCGCATGATCCGCCTGTCCGGCCTGCAGCCCGGACATGACATCGATATCGTTTTCACGGGCATACGGCCGGGCGAGCGGCTGAACGAAATCCTGTTCGCCAGCGAGGAGCCGGCCGTCGAGATTGGCGTGGCCGGCATCATGGCGGCCAAGCCCAATGAGCCGCCGATGCAGGCGCTGCGCCTATGGATCGCCGCGCTGGAGCAGGCGATCGCCAGGGATGACCGGGCCAGCATCAAGGCGGTGCTGAAAGACGCGGTGCCGGAATTCGGCTCATTACCGGCCATCGAGCAGGCCGTGTCCCCGGGATGAACGCAATGGCGTTCACGCCCGGGATGAACGCAATGGCGTTCACCCTTGGGATGAACGCAATGCGTTCACCCTTGGGATCCTGATGCCCGTATTTGCAGGACGCGCCTGAGAAAGCGCAGGAAAAATGCAGCGTCGATGAAAGGCGCGTGCAAATGCACCCGCCGGGATCGCAGACATTCGAGATTTCCCCGCGCGCGGACGCGCCAGCCCCGGGTGCTGATGCCGCCCATCTGAAAATCGGCGATGGTGCGGGGAATGTAGCGGACCCGAAAGTTGTTGAGCGCCAGGGCTCGCAGCATGTAATCGTAATCGGCGGTGGTGACGTAGCTCAAATCGTAATCACCGACCTTTTGCACGACTTCCCTGCGCATATAGAAGGTCGGATGAGGCGGCACCCAACCGAGCTGAAACGAATAGCGGCGGAATATTCCGCCGCGCCAGGAACGGACGCGGCGCTTGGTACGGTGGTCGGTCACCATGTCAAGGTCGCCATACACGATGTCGGCGTCCTCCATCGCCGCGGCGATGTCTGCGAGCGCGTTCGAATCGTGAAACGTGTCGTCTGAATTCAGGAACCCGACGACGTCGCCCCGGAACAGGCGAAAGCCCTTGTTCATGGCGTCGTAGACGCCCTTATCTTTCTCCGAGATGACCCGTATCGCGTCGGACTCGAATGACTCGACGATTTTCAGCGTTGCATCGGTTGAGGCGCCGTCGACGACCAGCAGTTCCTTGTCGATATGATTCTGACCAAGGAAAGATTCAACGGTGAAGCCGATCGTGGTTTCGGCATTGTAGCTGGCTGTTATAACGCTGATCTTCATTTAGGATATGGTGACGACCATCACGTTACGGAGGTTTGCGGGCCTTGTCAGTCAGGCGACTCCGCCAGCATATCACACGGCGGCGGCGCTAACGCGTCAAGTCACAAGAAAGCAACCGGAGCGCACCGCGGCAACGGCTCTATTCGGGCACTTCAATCGGGCTTCCGCCCTGCGCCGCTTTTTCGGCGCTGAAAATCCAGACCAGTCCGCCGACGGCGCCGACCACAAAATACACCGCGCCAAACAGCAGCGAAATGTTGATGCCTTCATTGGTCATCAGCCCGGCATATCCGAACGCCAGCCCCATGGTGGCTTCGCGCACGCCCCAGCCGGCGATTGAAATCGGCAGCATCGTGATCAGCATCACCGGCGGGATCAGCTGGAAAACCTGGCCAAACCCCACCGGCGCCGCGATCGATTGCACCACGCACCAGGCGATGACGACGGCAAGAACGTGAACCAGCAGTGACAGCACCGCGACCATCGGTCCGCGCTGCCGGCTGAAAATCACCCGGTTCGCGATCACCGCGCAGGCGTAAATATGATGCGTTCCCCACCAGCTCTTCAGCCAGGGCCACCGCAATCGGCCGAGAATGAGAAATCCCATGCCGCCCGCGAGCGCGGCCAGATCGACCAACAGCAATGCGGAGCGGCCATAGGGATCGCCGATCAGGTGATAGCTCCACGGCAGGCTGGCGACGATCATGATCGCCAGCGCGATCAGGCCGACGGCGCGGTCGACAAAAATGGAATAGGTCGCCGCGCGCCATCCGGCGCCGCCGCGCGCGACCAGCCAGAGCCGTACCGCGTCGCCGCCGATCGCCGATGGCAGCGTCTGGTTGAAGAAGGCCCCGATCAGATTGAAGCGCATCGCCTGCTTCGTCGTCAGCGGGGCGCCGCATTCGGCGCCGATCGCGCGCCATCGCTGGACGCCGACAAAAATCTGAAGGAACGTGGCGGCGATCGCCAGACCAATCCAGCCCAGGCTCGCAAGATCGATGCGTGACGCCAGGTCGGAAAAATTGGCCTTGCGGAGCGCAAGATAAAGCAGCGCCGCGGAGACCAGTATCTTTGTTGCCGAAAGCAGGAACCGGCGCATCTCGCCCGCGCTCGCCAAGTTGGAGAAGCAAGTTGATGAAGGAGGTCAAAACAGCGTAACCCGACGCCGCGCGCCGAACTTCGGCGTCTTGGTATGGTTTTAAAGCCGATCTGGCAATAGCCGCATGACCGGGTATTGTGCCCCCCGCAACATGGCGGCTAACCAGGCCGGCCCGGCGCAGCGGTGCCGGGCCGGCGCGCTTTGAGGTCACGATGTCGGATCAGGCAATATTGGTCACCGGTGCGGCGGGTTTCATCGGCTTTCACGTCGCCCGCCAGTTGCTGGCTCAAGGCCGTCACGTTGTCGGTCTGGACAGTCTCAATCATTACTATGACCCGGCGTTGAAGCAGTCGCGGCTCAATATCCTGCGCGAGAATCCGCGGTTCGCGTTCGTCCAGGCCGACCTTGCCGATCGTCCGTCGATGGCTCAGTTATTTGCCGCGCATCGATTTCCGGTGGTGGTTCACCTCGCGGCGCAAGCCGGGGTGCGCCATTCGATCGATCATCCCCATGCTTACGTCGACGCCAATCTGGAAGGTTTCGTCAATGTTCTGGAAGGGTGCCGGCGCAACCAATGCCGCCATCTGATCTATGCATCGTCATCTTCGGTTTACGGCGCCAACGCCAAGCTGCCGTTTTCGGTCGACGACAGGACCGATCATCCCGTCAGCCTTTACGCCGCCACAAAAAAGGCCAACGAGCTGATGGCGCATTCCTACAGCCATCTGTATCGCTTGCCGGTCACCGGCCTGCGGTTCTTTACCATTTACGGGCCGTGGGGGCGCCCCGACATGGCGATTTTCATATTCGCCAAGGCGATCATCGAAGGCAGGCCGATCAAGCTTTTTAACCATGGCAAGATGCGCCGCGACTTCACCCATATCGATGATGTGACCCGCGTCGTGTCGCGCCTTGTCGATCACGTGCCCGGCGATGACGCAACGGCGGCGCCGGCGCGGGTCTATAATGTGGGCAATCACCACCCGGAGGAATTAACCCATGTGGTAGCCCTTCTGGAGAAGGAGTTGGGTCGCCCGGCGATAAAGGATATGTTGCCGATGCAGCCGGGGGACGTCACGGAAACCTTCGCCGATGTCGGAGATTTGATGCGCGACGTCGGCTTTCGGCCCGATACCTCGATCGAGGACGGTATTCGCGGTTTTGTCGCGTGGTACCGCGATCATTACAAAGTATGAGACGCTGATGGACCGAAGAATTGTTCCACTGATCATGTGCGGCGGCGCCGGAACCCGGCTGTGGCCGGCCTCGCGCGAGGTCCGCCCGAAGCAGTTCCTGCCGCTGTTCGGTCCCCGTTCGACATTTCAGGACACGATATTGCGGGTGTCCGATCCGACGCTGTTTGAGCGTCCGATCGTCATCACCAACACCGCCTATCGCTTCATGGTGCTGGAGCAGCTTGCCGAGATCGGGCTCGAGGCCGACATCGTGCTGGAGCCGATGCGGCGGGATTCCGGCCCGGCGATCGCGGCGGGCGCAGCCTTTGCGCAGCTGCGCAGCCGGGAGGCGGTGGTTCTGGCGCTGGCCGCCGATCACGTCGTCGGCGACACCGAGGCGTTTGTCGCCGCCTGCCGCCAGGGACTGGTTGCGGCGGATGCGGGGTGCATCGTGACCTTCGGGGTCGCACCCGAGCGTGCCGCCACCGAATACGGCTACATCAGCCCCGGCGACGTGGTTTCCGGGGACGTCCGTCAAGTGACAAAATTCGTCGAGAAGCCGGATGCGGTTAAAGCGGCCGAATACGTCAAGGCCGGCTATCTCTGGAACAGCGGCAACTTCATGTTCCGCGCTTCGGTTCTGCTCGATGAATACCGCAAGGTCGATACCGAGAGCGTGCAGGCGGTCAGCGACGCCGTCGCCAAGGCGGGGCGCGATCTCGGATTCGTAACTCTTGATGCAAAAGCCTTCGGATCGGCCAAGCCGATCTCGATCGACTATGCGGTGATGGAAAAGACCTCGCGCGCCGCGGTGGTGCCGGTTTCCTGCGGCTGGTCCGATGTCGGCTCCTGGCATGCGGTATGGGAATTGTCGGGCAAGGACGGCCAGGGCAACGCGGCGCAGGGCCAGGCCGTGTTCGAGGATTCCCGCAACTGCAACGTCTCGACCGATAGGGCGCTGGTGGCGCTGGAAGGCGTTGACGATCTGGTGGTGGTGGCAACGGCGGATGCGGTACTCGTCTCGCGTCAAAAAGACGCCAATGGGCTGAAGCGGCTGGTCGCAAAACTCAAGACCGTGGCGCCGCAGGTGACCGAGGATCATCTCAAGGTGCATCGCCCCTGGGGATCGTATCAATCGGTCGACATGGGCGAGCGTCACCAGGTCAAGCGGATCGTTGTGAAACCCGGCGGACGGCTCTCGCTGCAGAAGCATCACCACCGCTCCGAGCACTGGATCGTGGTGCGCGGCGCCGCACGGGTGACGGTCAACGAAACCATCAAGATCGTGCACGAGAATGAATCGATCTATATCCCGATCGGCTCGGTTCACCGGCTGGAAAATCCCGGCAAGATCCTGCTCGAATTGATCGAGGTCCAGACCGGCAGCTATCTCGGCGAGGACGACATCATCCGCATCGAGGATGATTATCAGCGCTCGTGATCCGGCCGGAACCGCCGGACGGCAGGGCGGATTCGCGGGCGGCCCCAGCCTCGTAATTTAACGGGTTTCGATATTCCCGGCCGCGCACCAAGCGTGTAATTCTTTGAATCAAAACGTGTTTGGAGCGGTTGCCCGATCATTCGCCACATCTGTGGCGACGTGCTAGGAGAACCCACGGCGCGGGGCTGTGGGGCGGTCGCGCCGGTCAATTCTGGGGTTGCATTATATGGTTTCCAAGGGTTCCGCATCCGGTATGAAAGCCGAGGCCAAACGCGCGCTTCGCATCGGTGTCATCGGCGCCGGCATCATGGGCAGCAATCATGCCCGCGTGCTGGCTGGTCTGCCGGATACGACGCTGGTCGGGATCGTCGATCCCTTGCCGGAGCATCGTGCGCGGGCCACCGAGCTGGTCGGCTGCCGCGCTTTCGCAACCCTCGATGAATTGATCGCCGAAGGCGTCGATGCCGTCACCATCGCCGCGCCGACGCATCTTCACCACGAGATCGCGCTCGCCTGCATCGCGCGCGACATTCATATCCTGGTCGAAAAGCCGATCGCGTCCTCGGTGGAGGAGGGGCGGGAGATCGTCGCCGCCGCCGCCCGTGCCGGCGTGACCTTGATGGTCGGCCATGTCGAACGCTTCAACCCGGCCGTCGCCGCCATCAAGCAGGCGATCTCGGGCGAGGACATTCTGTCGATCGCGATCACGCGGGTCGGGCCGTTTCCGCCGCGGATGTCGAATGTCGGCGTCGTGATCGACCTTGCGGTGCACGACATCGATCTGATCCGCTGGTTTACCGAGTCCGATATTGTCGAGGTGCAGCCGCAGCTCTCCAGCGCCGTCGCCGAGCGCGAGGATATCGCGCTGCTGCAGTTCCGGACCG
>Ga0116135_1001623_pt1 | contig 11075 bp, 13 predicted proteins | sample June2015DPH_20_1_FD_89738 | JGI IMG/M metagenome (GOLD analysis project Ga0116135, IMG submission 89738) | Peatland microbial communities from SPRUCE experiment site at the Marcell Experimental Forest, Minnesota, USA - June2015DPH_20_10 | ecosystem: Environmental > Terrestrial > Soil > Wetlands... | reverse complement strand
GCGGCTGGCGGGGGGATTGTCGGTTCTACTGTGGATTTCGGTGGTCGCATGCGGGCGCTGGATCGGCTTCACCATGCGGGTTGGCTGAGATGGCTGGTTTGCGTTTCCTTTCCAGCATGATGGCAGCGGTGATCATCACATGTGCGGCGGTATCGCCGTCAATATCAGATGACGCGGCCGGAACTCCTCCCTTCCAGCCCTATGTGGACATGAAGACCTTCATGGAGCATGTGCTTAGTCCGGCCGCGGCGGTCATCTTCAAAGTCAACGGCGTGGTCATCGACGCGAAGGGCGAGCACGATCTCTCTCCCAAATCGGACGACGACTGGGAGCAAATCGTGAGCGGCGCGGCAACGCTGGCCGAGGCCACCAACGCGCTGATGATTCCGCAGCGCGTCCGCGATCCGAGTTGGAACCCCTATGTCAAGAAACTCGCGGACGCGGCCGATAAGGCCTATCGCGCCGCAGAAGCTCACGATCTGAAATCCGTCTCCGAGGTCAGCGACCAGCTCGACGGGATCTGTGCGGCGTGTCACCGTCACTATGGACTGGAATAAATCGTTCTCTGGAAATTTGGAAGGTGAGTTCGTGAGCCTATGCCCTCACGCTGTCGGTTTCGAATCCGACGGGGCGGCGATGGCGCGGGAGCGGAAATAATCCAGCACGAAGAGCCTGATCGCGGAAGACAGATTGCCTTGCTGGCGATTGCTGTCGATCTCGCCGACCAGTTCGGACAGCGTCATGTTCCGAAGTCCCGAAATTTCCTTCATGCCGTTCCAGAATGCTTCTTCGAGGCTGACGCTGGTCTTGTGCCCCGCGACCACGATCGACCGCTTCACGACTGGCGATTTCATGACGCGTCCTCGCCGTCGATGCGATGCTGATCCAGGAGGTTGTTGGCGCGGTTCGCGCGCTGCTCGTCCAGCATGCGTTCGGACCTGGTTCGGCCAAACCGGGTCCGATTGGCTTCAGCCTGCTGTTCCGACTGATGCCGCTCGGTGCGCTTCTTGAATCGCTTCAGGTTGACTAGATCCCCCACGCCCGCCTCCTTTATGCAACCGGTCGATCTGCGACATGTTGACGAAGGCGGGGGTGATCGCACCGGCTGTAGCAGCGCCGTCCGGCCATCTGGAACGATCCGGCTAGCGGGAAGAAGGTGCTTTGAATGAATAACCCTGCGCGCATGCTGGTCGCACAACCCGTATCCAATCCGGGATACGCGTTAGCCAGTTCGGTCGTCATGTAAGGAAATCCCCATTATGGCCACTGATAACATCAAAAAATGCGTCGCGCTGTGCGAAAACGAAAATATTTTGTGCTCTACCATGAGCCGGCGCAATAGCGATAGTCGGTCTGGCTAAGCCTTTAGGAGATATGATCCATAATTATTTCCGGGTTCCGCAATTTGACAAGGGCTGGCGGCGCGCCGATCAGCCGGGGCGCGTCATCTTTTCCGGCTTCACCAGCCGGTCGAATTCGTCAGCGGAAACAAAGCCTAGCCGCAAAGCCTCTTCTTTCAAGGTCGTGCCGCGCGCGTGAGCCGATTTGGCGACCTTGGCGGCATTATCGTAACCGATTTTGGGAGCGAGCGCGGTCACCAGCATCAGCGAACGCTCCATCAAATCCCGGATGCGTTTTTCGTCGGCGCGTATACCGTCGACGCATTGCTCGGTGAACGAACGGACGACATCGGCCATCAATCGTATGGAATGCATCATGCCATATGCCAAGACCGGCTTGTAGACGTTCAGCTCGAAATGACCCTGGCTGCCGGCGACGGTGATGGCCGTATGATTGCCGAACACCTGACAGCATACCATGGTTACGGCCTCGCATTGTGTCGGGTTGACCTTGCCCGGCATGATCGACGAGCCCGGTTCGTTTTCCGGCAGGATCAGTTCGCCAAGGCCGGAACGCGGACCCGATCCCAGCAGGCGGATATCGTTCGCGATCTTGAACAGGCCGGTCGCCATTGAATTGACGGCGCCATGCGCGAACACATAGGCGTCGTTGGAGGCCAGCGCCTCGAACTTGTTGGCGGCGCTGGTGAAGGGCAGTTTGGTAATCTTGGCGACGTGCCTGGCGAACGCCCGCGCGAACCCCGGTTTCGAATTGAGGCCGGTGCCGACCGCGGTGCCGCCTTGCGCCAGCGGATAGAGTTCCCTGACCGCCATGCGCAACCGCGCGATGCCGCTCTCGACCTGCGCGGCGTAGCCGGAAAATTCCTGGCCGAGCGTCAGCGGCGTCGCATCCTGGGTATGGGTGCGGCCGATTTTAACGATATGGGCGAACGCCTTTTCCTTTTTGCGCAGCGCGCGGTGCAGCGTCTCGAGCGCAGGAATGAGATCGGCTGTCATGTGCATCGCGGCGGCGATATGCATCGCGGTCGGGAACGAGTCGTTGGACGACTGGCTCATATTGACGTGATCGTTGGGATGAACAGGCGCCTTGGCACCGAGCTTGCCGCCCAGCATTTCGTTGGCGCGATTGGCGATCACCTCGTTGAGGTTCATGTTGGTTTGCGTGCCGGAACCGGTCTGCCAGACCACCAGCGGAAAGTGATCGTCGAGCTTGCCGTCGATCACCTCGTGCGCGGCGCGGACGATGGCGCGGGTGCGGCGCTGGTCGAGCAGCCCGAGATCGCGATTGGTTTGTGCCGCGGCAAGCTTGACGATACCGAGCGCATGAACGATGCCGATCGGCATCCGGTCCTGGCCGATGCGGAAATTCTGCCTGGAACGCTCGGTCTGCGCGCCCCAATAGCGATCGGCGGGAACCTCGATCGGACCGAAACTGTCAGTCTCCGAGCGGGTAGAACTGGAGCGGGTGGATTTGGTGCCGGTCGAAGGGGATTGCGATGCGGGGGTCGATCGAGCCATGGATGATGTCCGTTACGCGCGGCCGCTTGTTTCGCGGGGGCAGCGATAGATTTATTCTACAGGCCGCCGGATAGCCTGCGCTCGGATTATTTCTTGCGGAAGCGATCCAGCCGCACGACTTCGGCGCCTTCGCTGGGCTTGGCTGGCTCGTCCTCGGCAACCGGGGCGGCAACCGCCAGGGCCGAGGATGCAGGCACCGCCGGAAGGTTCGTCGCGGCGGCCTCAGTCGCGTCGGCCGGGTCGAATTGCAGGCCGAACTGCACCGAGGGGTCGAAGAAGCTCTTGATGGAATTGAAGGGAACCACCAGACGCTCCGGGATGCCGCCGAATGACAGGCCGACTTCAAAGCGATCCTCGGTCACCACCAGGTCCCAGAACTGATGCTGCAGAATGACCGTCATCTCTTCCGGATATTGCGCCAGCAGCCGCGGCGACAGCTTCACGCCTTCGGCGGTGGACACGAAGGTGATGAAGAAATGATGCTCGCCGGGCAGACCGTGCTCGGCGGCGTCGGCCAGCACGCGGCGCAGCACGCCGCGCAACGCGTCGCGCGCCAGGACGTCGTATCGGATATGATCGGTCGCCATTATAGGTCCTGTCGCTTTTCAATTCTGCCAGATTATGCCGGCCAAGATGCCGGTAGCCCGACTCGCCCGTTCCGGCATGCTACCCCGGCAGCGCGCCGAGGTCAGCAGGCGTTGCCGCCGGCGGTGGAAATTCCGGCAAGCGCCTTGGTCAGAAAGCCTTGTTCGGGAAGCCTTGTTCGGAAAGCCTTGTTCGGAAAGCCTTGTTCGGAAAGCCTTGGGTAAAAAAGCCTGGTTTTGGGTACCCGGCAAAGTGAAGTGGAGGCTTCTGTTGCCAGGTGCCTCCGAACCCCGCCTAGCGGAGCTTAACCCACTAGGACTTTAGACTTGGTCTTTCAAACCGCTTACGCGGCCTGAGCAACCGGAGCATAGTTGTCGTTTGCAACTATTGCATAGCCCGATAACGGCGGAACCATACCGGGAAAAAACACGCCCTTTACGCCCTCGTCGATCCTGTTTCGCCCCCGCCGAAACCCGCGTTTTCGGGCGGCGGGCTTGGGTGGAGGCGCCGGGTGCTGCCCCCGGGTCCGAATGGTTTATTGCGACGGCAATTTATTTCCATAGCCGGCGAACCGGCACCCTCAATATAAGGCGCAAAAGTTGAGAAAAACAGACCTGCGACGGCATGGAACCGGTCGAGCAGCCTGGAAGCAGACCTTGGAATGTGGACGACGCGGAATAGCGGTTGGCCTTGCACGGCCGGCGTTCTAAATCTTGAGCCATGCCCCCGGATTCGCCGCCGGCTGCCGTTCCGGCGCCGGATATCCCCCTATCAGCTCCGCCCAGCCTGACCGCGTTGTTTGTCGCGTTCGCCAAAATGTCGCTGGCCGGTTTCGGCGGGGTGCTGGTGTGGGCGCGGCGCGGCATCGTCGATCAGCACAAGTGGATGACCGCGGAAGAGTTCAACGAGACCTTCGCGCTGTGCCATTTCCTGCCCGGCCCGAACATTGTCAATTTCACCATGGTGTTCGGATCGCGCTTTCGCGGCATTGCCGGCGGCATCGCGGCATTTTCGGGGCTGGTCGGGCCTCCGGTCGTGATCATGACCATCCTGGGGATGCTGTATCAGCGGTTCGGCGAGATCGAGATGTTGCGCCGTGTCCTGGCCGGCGTGGGCTGCGCCGCGGTCGGCCTTTTGATCGCGGTCGTCTTCCGGATGGCGATGCCGCTGATTAGAAAGCGCGATGTGGTTGGACTGGTTGTGCTGGCCGCGGTGTTCGTCGCGATCGGGCTGTTGCGGCTGCCGTTGCCGACGGTCCTGCTGGTGGCGATCCCGATCAGCATCGCCATCACCTTTTTCATGCGACGAAGAGGGACAGCATGAATTCAGATGCCAATCCGGTCTGGACGCTGGCCTGGACCTTCGGCGTGATGTCGCTGTTTGCGGTCGGCGGCGCCAATTCCGCATTGCCGGAAATGCACCGGGTCGCGGTCGACGTCCAGCACTGGCTGACCGACAAGCAATTCGCCGATGCGTTTGCGATATCGCAGCTGTCGCCGGGCCCGAATGTGCTGATCGTGACCCTGATCGGCTATTCCGTCGCCGGTGTCGCCGGCGCGCTGGTCGCGACCCTGGCGATGTGTCTTCCCACCGCCCTGATGGCCTATGGCGTGAGCCGCATTCTGACCAAGTCCAGCCACTCGCGATGGCCCGCCATTATCCAGTCGGCGCTGGTTCCATTGTCGATCGGGCTGATGGGCGCCAGCGGCTACATCCTGGCGCGGGCCTCCGATCACACCTGGGTCGCCGCTTTGGTCACGGTCGGCGCCGCGATCCTGGCTGCCTCGACCAAGCTTAATCCGTTCTGGATGCTGCTGGCCGGGGGCTGCCTGGGTTTTACCGGCCTGATCGGGTGACGGAACGCGGGATTCGGCGCTGGTCTGCCCTTGCCGTAGGCGGGCCGGATGCTCATTTTTTCGGGTATAAGCGATCCCGCCGGCCGAATCGCCGTTGTTGAACGGCGGGCCCGGACGTTAAAACCCGCCAGCCCGATCGGCTCGCCAAAGGCCCGCGACGTCACGCCATGAATCAGTATCACGACCTGCTCGAACGGATTCTCTCTGACGGCGCGGAAAAGCACGACCGCACCGGTACCGGCACGTTGTCGATTTTCGGCCATCAGATGCGCTTCAACCTCGGCGCCGGATTTCCGATGCTGACCACCAAGAAGCTGCCGCTGAAGTCGATCGTGCATGAGCTGTTGTGGTTCCTCAAGGGCGACACCAACATCGGCTATCTCAAGGCCAACGGCGTTTCGATCTGGGATGAATGGGCCGATGCCAATGGCGATCTCGGCCCGGTCTATGGATCGCAGTGGCGCTCCTGGCCGACCCCGGACGGGCGAAAGCTCGACCAGATTTCCAACGTGATCGACATGATCCGGCGCAATCCGGACTCACGGCGCCTGATCGTGAGCGCGTGGAATCCGGCCGACGTCGACAAGATGGCGCTGCCGCCGTGTCATTGCCTGTTCCAGTTCTATGTCGCCGGCGGCAGACTGTCCTGCCAGCTCTATCAGCGTTCGGCGGACGTGTTTCTCGGCGTGCCCTTCAATATCGCGTCCTATGCCTTGCTGACCATGATGGTGGCGCAGGTGACCGGCCTCAAGCCCGGCGACTTCGTTCACTCGCTCGGCGACGCCCATCTGTATTCGAACCATATCGAGCAGGCGCGGCTTCAACTGACGCGCCCGACGCGCCCGCTGCCGGTCATGAAGATCAATCCCGCCGTGAAGGATATCTTCGCGTTCCGCTATGAAGACTTCGTGCTCGAAGGCTACGACCCGCACCCCCATATCCGGGCCGAGGTCGCAGTGTGAGCGATTGAATGTCCCTCCTGATCCGCCGCGCGCGCCCCGATGAAGCGGGGCTTGTCCTGTCGCTGGTTCGCGAACTCGCCGACTACGAGAAACTGCTCCACGAAGTCGAAGCCACCGAAGCGACGATCGGCGCAGCCTTGTTCGGCGATAATCCGCGGCTGTTCTGCGATATCGCAGAATGGAACGGTGAAGTGGCCGGCTTCGCGGTCTGGTTCATCAATTTTTCCACTTTCAGCGGCCGCTCCGGGATCTATCTGGAAGACCTGTTCGTGCGGCCCGCGCAGCGCGGCAACGGCATCGGCAAGGCGCTGCTGTCGCATCTGGCGAAACAATGCGTCGCGAACGGCTGGTCGCGGTTGCAATGGTCGGTGCTGGACTGGAACACGCCGTCGATTGAATTCTACAAATCGCTCGGTGCGCAATTGATGGAGGAGTGGACGGTGTGCCGCCTCGGCGGCCCGGCGCTGACGGCGCTAGCGCAGGGAACGCGCTGATGGAGATCGTCCTCATCGTCGCCGTCGCCGATAATGGCGTGATCGGTGCGTCTGGTGCTATTCCGTGGCGCCTGAAGACCGATATGCAACGCTTGAAGGCCATGACGCTCGGCAAGCCCATCGTGATGGGCCGCAAGACCTTTGTCTCGCTGCGCCGGCCGTTGCCGGGACGGACCAATATCGTCGTCACCCGCGACGCCCATTTTCGCAGCCCCGGCGCCATCGTGACGACCTCGTTGGCGGACGCCCGTGCGGTCGCGACCGGCGATGCACTGCGGCGTTTAGCCACTGAAATCGTGGTCATCGGCGGCGCCGAAATCTACGCGCAATGGATGCCATACGCCGACCGCCTGGAAGTCACCGAAGTCCACGCAAGGCCCGCGGGCGATACGTATTTCGCCGCCATCGATGCGGCGATGTGGGAAGAGGTGGCGCGGGTTCGGAATAAGGCCGGTTCGGACGACAGCGCCGACTTTTCCTTTGTCACATACCGCCGACGAGGCTCGCATTAACCCCTTCAGTCAATGTTTACATTGACAAATACTGGCTCAAGCATAGCTCCTGCGAGCCAGAAGCTTGCGTTGTAAGGGCCGGGGCCGTCCCCTATAAAGCCTGCTTATATTGCGAGGCGGGGTATTTTGGCCCTTAAAGCCCGCGAAGGAGAGCGTCGATGCCGTGGAAGAATCAAGGCGGAGGCCCATGGGGCTCGGGTCCGAAAGGACCATGGGGCTCCGGCCCGCAGCCGGTGGGGCCGAGGCCGCCCGACCTTGAGGACCTTCTGCGCCGCGCCCAGGACCGGTTGCAGCAGTTGCTGCCGGGGGGGTATTTCAGCGGCATCGGCATCGCGATCGTGCTGCTCGCGGCGATCGCGATCTGGGCCATGTCCGGGTTTTATCGCGTCCAGTCCGAAGAACTCGGCGTGGTGCTCCGCTTCGGCAAATATGTCCGCGATGCGCAGCCCGGATTGAATTATCATCTGCCGTATCCGATTGAGAGCGTGCTGCTGCCGAAGGCGCTGCGGGTGTCGACGCTCTCGATCGGCATGACGCTGATCGACGATCCGGCGCGTCGCGGCCGGACCATGCGCGACGTGCCTGAAGAAAGCCTGATGCTGACCGGCGACGAGAACATCGTCGATGTCGATTTCACCGTGCTGTGGCGCATCAAGCCGAAAGGCGTCGCCGATTTTCTCTTCAACATCCAGAATCCCGAAGGCACCGTGAAAGCGGTGGCCGAAAGCGCGATGCGCGAGGTAGTCGGCAAATCCAACATCCAGCCGATCCTCACCGGAGCCCGCACCACCACGGAAGCCAGCGTTCAGGAGCTGATGCAGAAGACGCTCGACAGCTACGGTTCGGGCATCCTGGTGCAGCAGGTGCAGATGCAGAAGGTCGATCCGCCGGCGCAGGTGATCGACTCGTTCCGCGACGTGCAGGCGGCCCGCGCCGACCTCGAGCGCTTGCAGAACGAGGCCCAGACCTATGCCAACCGCGTCGTCCCCGATGCCAAGGGACGCGCCGCGCAGATCATCCAGGTCGCCGAGGGCTACAAGCAGCAGGCGGTCGCCGAGGCCAAGGGCCAGAGCGCGCGCTTCCTCAAGGTCTACGACGAATACAAGAAGGCGCCCGAGGTCACCCGGCAGCGCATCTATCTGGAGACCATGGAGCGCATTCTCGGCGGCTCCGAGAAGCTGGTCTATGACGGCGGGTCGTCCGGACAGGGCATCGTTCCCTATCTGCCCTTGAGTGAACTGACCGCGCGACGCCCGGTTCCGCCAACCACAGGCCAGCCGCAACCGCAGAGCGGAGCCACACGATGAGATCCCCGGTTACAGGTATTGTCACGCTGCTGTTGCTGTTTGTGCTCGTGATCATCGGCTACGGCTCGGTGTTCGCGGTAGCGCAGACCGAACAGGCATTGGTGGTGCGGCTCGGCAAGCCGGTCGACGTCGTCACTGAACCGGGCCTGCACTTCAAGGCACCGTTCATCGACACCGTGATCCCCGTCGACAAGCGGATCCTCGATTTGGAAAATCCGTCGCAGGAAGTCATTGCCTCCGATCAGAAGCGGCTGGTGGTCGACGCCTTCGCGCGCTATCGCATCAAGGACGCGCTGCAATTCTATCAGAGCGTCGGCTCGATCCAGGCCGCCAACATCCAGCTCACGACGCTTTTGAATGCGTCACTGCGCCGCGTGCTCGGCGAGGTCACCTTCATCCAGGTGGTGCGGGACGAGCGCGAAGCCCTGATGGGGCGGATTCGCGACCAGCTCGATCATGAGGCTGGCGGTTACGGCATCCAGGTGGTCGATGTGCGGATCCGGCGCGCCGATCTGCCCGAACAAAACAGCCAGGCGGTCTACCAGCGCATGCAGACCGAGCGGCAGCGCGAGGCCGCCGAATTCCGCGCGCAAGGCGGCCAGAAGGCGCAGGAGATCAGGTCCAATGCCGATCGCGAAGCGACCGTGATCGTCGCCGAAGCCAATTCGTCCGCCGAACAGGTGCGCGGCGAGGGCGATGGCGAACGCAACCGGTTGTTCGCCGAAGCCTATGGCAAGGATGCGGATTTCTTCGCGTTCTACCGTTCGATGACGGCCTATGAGAACGGGCTGAAGAGCGCCGATACAAGGTTCCTGCTGCGGCCGGATTCCGACTTCTTCAAGTTCTTCAGCAACTCCTCCGGCAAGGCGCCCGTGGCGGCGGCTGAACCGGCGGCCAAGCCGTAACGTACGGCGCGAATCAGAACAGGGGGCGAAGCGGAACTCGCTTGGCCTTCACCAAGCAAAAACAACAGTAAACAGGGAGGTTCCAGTCCGATGAGGTCCATAGCGTTCGCCGACTTCCTCATCGGTGTGGGAATTCTGTTTGTGCTTGAAGGCCTGCTGTTCGCGGCCAGCCCGGCCTGGATGCGCCGGGCGATGAAGAGCGCGCTGGCGACGCCCGACAACCTTCTGCGGGTGGTCGGCATCGGCTCGGCGGTCGCCGGTTTGATCCTGATATGGGTGGTCCGGCGCTGATCGTTTGTCATTCCGGGGCGGCGCGTGAGCGCCGAACCCGGAATCTCGAGATTCCCCGGCGTGCAAGGGCACATCTGAGGTTCGATGCTTCGCATCGCCCCGGAATGACAAATGGTAGGCGTTCCCGAAAAGGCTGCGGGATCAACGCCGTCGTGAGCGGCTGCGTCCGTTTTTCGCCGAAATGCTGGGCTCAAATGCTTGCGCCGTCACCCCGTTCGGGCGCACTGTGGACTTTAAATTCCGTCCCGTTTTCAAGAAGAGAGATCTGATATGACCGGTGCGACCCCAGCCTTGAGCCATCGCCTGCGCCCGTTAATGGCCGCGATCTGGTTCAGCGCCAGCATTGGCGCGATGAGCGTCCTGACGTCGGCGCCGGCGCTGGCGCGCGGCCCCGATGGCATCGCCGACGTTGCCGAGAAAGTGATCGACGCGGTGGTCAACATCTCGACCTCGCAGACCGTGGAAGCCAAGAACGGCCCCTCCGGTGAAGGCCGGGGCGCGATGCCGCAATTGCCGCCGGGCTCGCCGTTCGAGGAATTCTTCGACGACTTTTTCAAGAACCGCCGCGGCGGTCCGGGCGGCTCCAAGGGCGGCGATCTGCAGCCGCACAAGACCAACTCGCTCGGTTCCGGCTTCATCATCGACACCTCGGGTATCGTCGTGACCAACAATCACGTCATCGCCGATGCCGACGAGATCAACGTCATCATGAATGACGGCACCAAGATCAAGGCGGAACTGGTCGGCGTCGACAAGAAGACCGATCTTGCGGTGTTGAAGTTCAAGCCGCCGAAACCGCTGATCGCGGTGCAGTTCGGCGATTCCGACAAGCTGCGTCTCGGCGAATGGGTGATCGCGATCGGCAATCCGTTCAGCCTCGGCGGCACGGTGACGGCCGGCATCGTCTCGGCGCGCAACCGCGACATCGCCTCGGGCCCCTATGACAACTACATCCAGACCGACGCCGCCATCAACCGCGGCAATTCCGGCGGCCCGCTGTTCAACCTCGACGGCGAAGTGATCGGCGTCAATACGCTGATCATCTCGCCGACCGGCGGCTCGATCGGCATCGGCTTTGCGGTGCCCTCGAAGACAGTGACCAGCGTGGTCGATCAGCTCCGGCAGTTCGGCGAGCTGCGCCGCGGCTGGCTTGGCGTCCGCATCCAGCAGGTCACCGACGAAATCGCCGAAAGCCTCAACATCAAGCCCGCGCGCGGCGCCCTGATTGCCGGCGTCGACGACAAGGGCCCGGCGAAACCCGCCGGCATCGAGCCCGGTGATGTC
>Ga0116135_1001622_pt1 | contig 11076 bp, 9 predicted proteins | sample June2015DPH_20_1_FD_89738 | JGI IMG/M metagenome (GOLD analysis project Ga0116135, IMG submission 89738) | Peatland microbial communities from SPRUCE experiment site at the Marcell Experimental Forest, Minnesota, USA - June2015DPH_20_10 | ecosystem: Environmental > Terrestrial > Soil > Wetlands >... | reverse complement strand
GTATTGCGCCTGAATCGCGGTGCGCTGCCCGTTGGATACCGTGCCCGTGGCGGATTCGGTTGCCAGCGTCACTGCAGTATTCAACAAATTCGTGACCTGGGCCAGTGCGCCGTCGGCGAGCTGCAATTCGCCGACGCCGTCATTCGCGTTCGACACGGACTGGGTCAGCGCGCTGATGTTGGCCTCCAGACCGTTGGCAATCGACAGGCCGGCGGGATCGTCGGCGCCGCTGTTGATGCGCGAACCCGAAGATAATTGCTCGAGCGTGTTGCTCAGAGCGTTGCTGGTAAGAGTCAGCTCGTTTTCCGCTTCGAGCGATGGGATGTTATTCAGAATACCGATAGGCATGGTGTGCTCCTTGAGTTGAGATGGTCCCGCCGTTTTGGAAGCGCCCCGCGGATTTACATTCGCCGGAGTCTTCCACTTTCATGCTTACGGAACCTGAATATCTGTTGATCTCATCGGCAGTTGTGTGCTGTGCTTTAGTTCTTTCTTGAATGCAGGCCCTGAAGGCGGGAACGCTTAAGTAATATCTCTCCCATTAGCATTCACCAAGTCTTCGCTTTTCTTGCCGATATCCCCTCCAGGGGATGTGTCTGTGCCAGGCGGTTTCTCGATACGAAAAGGAGATTCGTGATTCAACTCACACGCCTTAACAATCAGGGCTTAACCGTAAATTCGGACCTCATCAAGTTCGTCGAACAGGCCCCTGACACGGTGATCACGCTGGTTACGGGAGAAAAAATTTTGGTCCGCGAGAGCGTCCAACAAGTGCTGGAGCGGCTGATCGAATTCCGTCGCATGGTGTTACAAAACCTTCCGATGACATGGGACAGTTCCTGCTCTCATTTGGCGCTATTCCAAGGCCCCGAAGTGAAGAAGAGGGAGCCTGAGAAGTGAGCATAGACAAGGCCAGTTTCAGCGGGATCATCCTGGCTATCGGGGGCATTCTCGCCGGACTTCTGCTCGAGGGGGGCAATCTTGGACAGATTTTGCAACCCACCGCCGCCATGATTGTGTTTGGAGGAACCTTAGGAGCGGTGATGATTCAGTTCCCGCTTCCCATCATTATCCTTGCTTTCCGTCAGCTGGGATCGGTCTTCGTCAACCCACAACATGATCCCGAGAGCACTATCGATCAGCTTGTGCAGTATGCGCAAAAGGCGCGCCGCGAGGGCATTGTGTCGCTGGATTCGGATTTGGAGGAAATTAATGACCCCTTCCTCCGCAAGACACTTATGCTGGCTATCGATGGGACCGAGCCCCAGGAGTTGCGCAAAATGATGGAGCTCGAACTGGACAATCAGGCTGAGTACGAAGAGCAGGTTCCACAGGTACTCGAATCGGCGGGCGGATTTTCTCCCACAGTCGGCATCATTGGAGCGGTGTTGGGACTGATCCAGGTGATGCAGCACCTGGACAAAATCGACGAAGTTGGGCGCGGCATTGCGGTCGCGTTTGTTGCCACTGTCTATGGCGTCGGTTCCGCCAACCTTATTTACCTTCCCATGGCTGGAAAGATGAAGCTCCGCATTCGCGAGGTACAAATCAAGCGCGAGATGACGCTGGAGGGGGTCGTCTCCATTCTCGAGGGAATGAATCCTCATATGTTGGAGACAAAATTGCTTGGTTTCCTGGTCGAGGCGAACCAATCCTTGGAAAAAGAAGAAGAAATGGTTGGCAAATGAGGCGACGACGAAAGTCGCGCCCGCATGCCAATCACGAGCGGTGGCTCGTCTCCTATGCGGATTTCATCACACTCTTGTTTGCCTTTTTTGTGGTTTTATACGCTTCTTCTCAAGTCGACCAAAGAAAAGTGGGCAAGCTCGCATTGGCGATTCAAGTGGCATTCCAGGAAATGGGAGTGTTTCCGGCATCTACAACGGAGATTCCACTAAACCTCAATGAGCCCATGCCATTCAGCACGGTGCAATCAATCGAGAACGTGGAACGAACCTCTGAGCTTGGGCACATCGCATCTGCTCCCACGAACTCTTTGGCAGGCAGTTCCGACGACAACGATCTGGCGACCCTGCAAAGCGAATTGCAACAAGCCCTCCACGGAGAAATCGCTTCCCATCGAATATCCCTTCACCGTCAGACCGAGGGTTTGGTGGTGAGCCTCCGCGAATTTGGCTTTTTTGACAGCGGCTCAGCAAGTATTAAAGCGGGAGCTTTGCCGGCGCTGGATCGCATTGCATCCATCCTTGCGATCCGGACGTGCAACCTGCGGATTGAAGGACACACCGACAACATTCCCATTCATACTGCTCAAATGGCTTCCAATTGGGAGCTTTCGACAGGTCGCGCTACCGAACTGGTCCGCCAGCTGATCGTACGATACGGTTTCCCGCCGGAGAGGCTCTCCGCCGCCGGCTACGCTCAGTATCATCCTGTTGCCAGTAACGTGACCGCTCAGGGGCGCGCTCAAAACCGGCGTGTGGACATCGTGATCCTTCCGTTCCAAGCGGTAGCAGAAGGCGAGCGGCCCACAAATGTTACGCCCGTTACGCCCAAATAGCGGGGCGAGTCGGGTTTCGCTCCTTTTCATAAGTTCGGATTTCTCGTCGGCCAATCTGATTCTGCTTTACTAAAGTGCGCCGTACCCAATGTCGATAGATTCTATGGATGCGTGCCTTCTTTACCGGTCAAGTCGAGGCGTAATCACATATGGGTTCCGAACGTCGAGGAGCGAGCCTCTCCCGTGAGGTCAACCAAACACGCGAAGAATTGCTCCAGCTGGTTGGCTTTCATGTAGGCAGTGAAGAATACGCGATCGACATCTTGCGGGTGCAGGAAATCATCCGAACGCAACAACTCACCCGGGTTCCGAATTCGCCGGAGTTCATGGAGGGAGTGATGAACCTGCGGGGAAAGATCATTCCCGTCATCGCCTTGCGCAGGCGCTTCGGCTTAAAGGAAGCTGCTCCCGACAGACAAAATCGCATTGTGGTGGTTGAGATACAAGGCACCATTCTGGGTTTCATCGTCGACGCAGTCTCCGAAGTCCTTCGCATCCCTGCAGCTACGGTTGAACCGCCGCCGCGGCTCGGCGTAGTGGAGCGCGAATATGTCTCGGGTGTAGGTAAACTTGGCGACCGCCTGCTTATTTTGCTGGATACCGACCGGCTGATGACTGAGACGGAGCCGGAAATGCTCAACGCGGCTGCGGCACAAGCCTAAAGCTCTCCAACATTTCAGGAGCAACAAACGTTATGAGCGACACGCCCTTCGACGATCCATCCTTGGTCCAGGATTTTCTGGTCGAATCGGAGGAATTTCTCCAGAGAATGGACCAGGACATGGTTGCGCTGGAGGCAACTCCGCTCGACGCGGAGTTGTTGAACCGCATTTTTCGCGCGCTGCATACCATTAAAGGTACATCTGGATTCCTGGGTTTTGAGCCGGTCGTACGCCTCAGTCATCGAGCGGAAGATGTTCTGAACGCTTTGCGAAAAGGGGAAGCTCAACTGAATCGCCCTATGATCGATGCGCTCCTGGCCGCGCGCGATTATCTCGGCAAGATGCTGCAGGACATACGCGATGGCGGTTTGCAGCAGTATGAAATGGATGGTCTGCTGCAGGAGCTCGAATCGGCGCAGGTCTCCAGACAGAGTCCTCCCTCCTTGGGAGAGTTGTTAGTCAAACAAGATGTTATTTCCTCCGAGACTTTGAATGCGGTCTTAGAAGAACAATCTTCCGCTCCCAGGCCTCGCAAGCTGGGCGAGATGCTAGTGGAAAAAGGCTTGGCATCGCCTTCCGACGTGGGGGATGCGCTCGTCCGGCAAAAAGAAATTAATCAACCGCGCGCCGCCCAGCCGACGATGCGAGTGGAGGCAGCCAAACTTGACGATCTGATTAATCTGATCGGCGAGTTAATAATCGAGCGTAATCGACTGCTGCAACTCTCGCGGGATGCCGTCTGCGGCAAGACCGCCATGAATGACCTGGGTTCATCGCTCGCGCAGTCCACGGCGCGTTTGAGTTTTATCACCGAAGAATTGCAATCGGCAGGTTTGAAGACGCGTATGGTCCCCATCGAGAGCGTTTTTCGGAGATTTCCACGTTTGGTCCGTGACGTGGCCGGCAACTTAAAAAAAGAGGTGGATCTAATCCTTCTCGGAGAAGAAACCGAATTGGATAAGACAATGGTCGAATTGATTGGCGACCCGCTGGTGCACCTGGTGCGCAACTCCCTCGATCATGGTCTCGAATTACCCGCGGTGCGTGAACAGACTGGCAAAGGGCGACGGGGCACGATCCAGCTGGAGGCTCGTCAGGAGGGCGATCAGATCGTAATCAGCATCTCTGACGATGGCGCGGGGATCGATCCCGAAAGAATCGGGCGCAAAGCGGTCGAAAAAGGCCTTGTGGCTGCGGAGCGGCTGCGGAGCTTGAGCTCCCGAGAGATTCTTGACTTCATTTTTCTTCCCGGATTCAGCACCGCCGAAAAGACTACAGATCTTTCCGGCCGCGGTGTGGGGATGGATGTGGTCCGCACCAACTTGAAGAAGTTGAATGGTTCGGTAGAAATCGACAGCCATGTGTCACAAGGCACCACGGTAAAGCTGCGTTTGCCTCTAACCCTGGCGATTCTTCCAGTGCTCCTTGTTAAGGTGGTCAGCGAGATCTATGCGTTACCCTTGCGCTCGGTTGCGGAGACCGCACAACTGGATTCGAAGCAAGTTCATTTGGTCGAAGGAAGCGAAGTGTTGTGTTTGCGGGGTGAAACTCTCCCCTTGTTGCGACTGGATCAGCTCTTTCCGGCCACCAGCGCGCCGAGACTTGCCCTATCCGGGAATCCATCTCAGCTGTCGATCGATGAAGAGGATAGCGAAAAAGGCCAGAAGATAGTCATCCTCAGCGCGACTGAGAAACGCTTCGCACTGATTGTCGATCAGCTACTAGGTCAGGAATCGACCGTCATCAAGCCATTAGGCAACTACCTACATGGCTGCTCGAGCCTCTCCGGCGCAACCATTAGCGGCGACGGTCAAGTTCGCTTGGTGCTCGATCCTGCAGGGCTGCTGGCAAATTTACAACGGGCTGCTTCCGCCTCATTGCTCACTCAAAAGGCGTACGCGTGACGACCGCGCCTTCGATCCGCGCCGGTTTTGCGGACCCTCTGCCCGAACCGGAACTCGTCCTTATTCGGGACGTTATCTACAAGGCTGCGGGAATTTTTCACCCGGATAATAAACTTCGTTTGCTGCTGGATCGTTGCGGCCGCCGCATGAAGGAGTTGCGCATACCGAGCCTGCGAGAGTACTGCGACTGCCTTACGATCAAGCCGACGCGGCAAGCAGAGTTGGTCGCGCTGCTCAACGAGATCACGATTGGAGAGACGTCTTTCTTTCGGAATCAGCCGCAGCTGAATGCCTTCAAGAGCGTAGTTTTGCCCAAAATCATTCAGGCAAAGTCGCACTTGCCCATTCGGCGCCTCCGCGTGTGGAGTGCGGGATGCTCAACTGGAGAGGAACCCTATACCCTGCGCATGTTGCTGCTCGAGGAAGCCGGTGCGCAGCTCAGAGATTGGAATACGGAAGTATTGGCGACCGATCTGAATGAGCGATCTCTGGCACATGCTCAAGAGGGAGTTTATGGCAGCTACAGCACGCGCAACCTTACGCCCATTTACCGCAGCAAATATTTCACCTCGCAGTCGGATAAGCTCCAGGTGAATTCGTTAGCTCGCTCACACATCAGCTTTAGCAGACTGAACCTGTCCGACGATTCGCGCATGACCTTCATGAAGAGCATGGATGCCATCTTTTGCTGCAACGTACTGATCTACTTCGATCTGGCTTCCAAGCGCCGAGTGATTCAGCACTTCTTTAACAACCTGTTGCCTCACGGATACCTGTTTCTCGGCCACTCGGAATCCCTGTACGGAGTAAATGATGATTTTCGTCTGGTGCACTTGCCTGGCGCCACCGCCTATGTGAAAGGGGAGCGAACTCTAAGTGGAGGTAAATCGCTATGACAACCGCGGCAGGAACCTCAACTAAACAGACTTTGCTGCAGCGGCTCGACGGCTTGCGGCAAATCCCGACCATCCCGGCCGTCCTTGCTCCTCTGCTTCGCCACCTGCAGCAACCAATTGAGCAGATCGATGTACAGAAAGTTACCGATCTGCTTTCGCAAGACAAGTCGCTGGCGGCGCAATGCTTGCAAATGGCGAACTCTCCGCTTTTTGGACGGGCTAAAGACGTGCAATCTCTGCGCGCGGCGGTCGTGAGCCTTGGGTTTCATCACGTCAGCGACATCGCCATGTCATGTGGGATGTTAAACATTCTTCCGAGTGAGAAATCGACTCTGGACCCTGTGGTCTTTTGGGAGCACTCTTTAGGATGCGCTCTGATTTGCCGGCATCTCGCCCGGAAGATCGACTTCGGCGATCCCGCCAAGGCCTACCTCGCGGGTCTTCTGCATGATCTTGGAATCATCGTAAATTTATGGGTTCTTCCGAAGGAATTCCGCGCAGCATGGGAAGTCGCTAAAGCCGAGGGCATTCCATTGCACGAGGCGGAAGAGCGCTGCATGGGATTTACGCACTGTGAAAGCGGACGCCTTCTCGCCGAGCATTGGCAACTCGCCCCCGAGATGATCGACGTGGTGAATTGTCATCACTCTCCAGAAAAATCGGCGGATTCCACGGGTTTATCGGCGCTGGTGCAATTAGCCGATCTACTGTGCCGCATGAGCGACCTCAATTATGGCTACGTGGAATGTCGGCAGGTGAACCTAATCGAGGAGTCCGGGTTCGCTCAGCTGTCTCACTACTCAAAGAATCTTAACAACTTTGATTGGGCGCGTCTTACATTCGAGTTGGAATCGTATATGGAAGAAGTTCACAGTCTGGTTCGTGCCATTTATCGCACGTGAGCGCAATTGCAGAATTTTCTCGTACTTTGTGACAAGCACTCGTGGCTACTTACTTTGGGCTGGTGAGTACTGTACGGTTCGGGTCCAGAAGAAGTTTGTAGGTTCCCAATGGTGCGGAGAAGTGAAAAGGCGTTTCCGGCCCATCGGCGAATACCCGACCAAGCAGCACCGGAAGCTTGCCAGAGATGGCCGCATAGACGGGAACTGATGTTACAAAAGTATCTGTTTCATCCTTTTGCCGTATCACGCCGTTAACCGATACTCCTTTTGTTCTTGGCGAAAGTTTGACCCCTTGGAGTTCCAGCCGTGGTAATGAAATGCCATTTATCCAGCTATCAAAAAACCAATCCAGAGAGGATTTGCCTTCGTAGCGTAAAGAGGGGGGCAGGTCCTCGGCGAAAATATTGAGAAGTTCGCGGGTGGTGATGGCTTTTCCTTCATACCGGTCGCGAAGCGTGTGCAGAGATCGCACGAAGGGCTCTTCGCTCGGAGCGCGGCCGGGATTCTTTCCCGCACTCTCCGTCTCTGCATCTTGCAACATCGAGCGCAGCATATGAAACAGCCAGGTTGCCCGCCCGTAGCTGATGGCTTCATAGCCCTGCGGAAAACGCGATGAAAGAAGACGTGTTCCCAATGTGACCGGTCCGGCATCCTTCGGCATGTCACCGTTTTTGTCCTTGGCAACCAAGTCTTCCCGGTATTTCTCCATAACGTGCTGGAATCCCGCCGGATTTTTTCCCTGAAGAATCATCAATGCGCAATAATTCGCCAGTCCTTCGGAGAACCATTGGTCGCGGTATGTCCTCCAGGTCACCAGATCCCCCCACCATTGATGGGCGGCCTCGTGGGCGGGAACCTGCTGGTCAATTAACTCCTGCGGACCGTTTATGTGCAGCTGGTGGCGTTCTTCCTTAGTTAAAAAAGCGTACGACGAGAGGAAGACCAATCCAGGCCATCCTTGGCTTTCCGTACCTGGCAGCTGGGTAAGTGCAAGATGGCTGTATGGAAAAGGGCCGAATCGATCGGAATAAAAACGAACCGCCCCGGCAGTAGCTTCTGCTACTGTCATCGCATTGTGCGCCGGAGAAGGCGCGATGGCTGCGATCGATGGGGCGGGCAAAGGGCGTTGAGGGGGCAGTAACTCCGGGGATATGGGCTGTGGAACCGGCCTCTCCGGCATTGCGAAATCGCGCTCTACTCCGGTTGTTGCGTAGGCATCAATCGGAGTGTTTCCCGCGCGTGCTGTTGCCTGCACGTACTTGCCAAGGTCAAAGCCTGCGACTGGAATGGGACGCTCCGAAATCCAACGGGTTACTTGCTCGTCGCTGCTCTGTTCTGCCACTGTTTGTGTCTGAGGAACTGATTGCGGGCTGCCCGTGGCCAGCAACGTCCAGCCTTGCGGGCAGTGAAATGTAAGATCGAAATTCGACATGGAAACGCCGCCGTTCGGATACCAGTTTCCCCGCGCTCCAACGTAGAGCAAACCTTTACCTGCTTCAGCCAGGACATCCCCGCCGTAAACAAAATCGAGAGTGACTTCCTGTCCGCTTCTTAGTTCTGTCGGCAGGACCACCGCTAATAGGTCGTTTCCGCTGCGTGCCAGTTGCGTCCCTTCCATGGAGGGATTCTGAATGAACTCAACTGGTGTGCCATTCCATTCAACCGATTGGACCTTTAAGTAGCGAGACAGCTCGAATGCCAGAAAGCGTGTTGGATTCCCATTAATCTGCAGCTGAAGCGTTACTTTTGCGTCGAGCTCTTTTGGGGGCTTCAGGTGAGCATCGATTACATAATCTTTGGCTACAAAAGCATCGTCGTGGGGCTCGTCCTCTTCGCGTGCGCGGGAATCACCGGAGACCGCTTCGAGACTCCGGCCCCGATGGTTCGTTGAGAACGAGGTCCAAACGTCGTAGTAAACGGTTCCGTCCGCTGCGGCTTTCGATTGCCCAGCTTCAACCTGTTCCTCGGCGCCGGAGTCGAAAACGACGTCGAAGGCTCCGACGGTGTTTCCCTGCAATCGAGCGTGCAGCAGGTGATTGCCGCTGGCAGGCTGGTTGGTAGACGGAGTCGATCCGTGTCCGTTAGGCAGCCACTGGCTGAAAGTTGCCAGCAACCTCATAGCGTCAGTTCTGGCCAGGTTACTTGCGGTTTCGTTCCATCGAGAAAGGAATTCCTGGGCATCTTCCGGGGCCCGAAGGCTCGACTGGAGTTCAGTTGCAGTGTTGTCGTTAAAGCGGAAATAGGCGGTGCTGAATCGCTCCTCCAGAATCGCCATTCCGGTAAACAACATCATCGATCTTCGTTCGACTTGGTTGGGAGGCGGCAGCAGAACTTCGCCATCCCCCTCGAAGAATGCGCCCGTTATCCTGCCCAGCACATCTTTGGTGAAGGCAATTGTGCCATCTTCGAGAGTGATGTGGATGGAAGCCCTATCCAATGAACCGCCGCGTATACGAAACACTCGGGCTGGATCAAGTCCAACGTGGCTGAGCTGCAGATATAACGATTCGGCAGTTTTCGGCGGCAGGGCTGCCGGCGCGGTTTGTGCCCCGTAGCAAGGAACAATGTGCAAGCACATTGCAACCAGAATCCCCAATTTGGAAGATGAGGCCAACACTTTGGTGATGTAGGACCTGATTCTCTCAGTTGCTAGAATGCGCTTCAATGGGGCCTCGTGTCACCACCGCGATTTTATTGATGGTTTGCGCCTCCGCATATGCGCTGGGCGACACCATTCATCTAAAGAACGGGCGCACCATTCTAGCCGACCATGTAAGTGAAAACGGCAGCCATTATCAGTACGAAATTGGCGATGATAGCTATGCGATCCCAAAGAATCTAGTCGAACGGGTTGAGCTCGGCGGCATCTCAGCCAGCTCCCAGTCAGGAGCAAACAAGAGCGATCTGCCCGCCTTTACTCCCGTCGATACTCTGGTGGTAGCAGCCGATCTTCCTCAAACTATCATTAAAGATGGGAAGGTTGACCCGGATACACTCTCGAAGCTGGAAAGCAAAGGAAGTGCGGAGCTCAGCGCTACTGCGGATTTTATTGCGGGCAAATTTGAGTTCGACCATGGCAATCTCGATCAGGCGCGCCGTTATTTCGACAGCGGACTTCGCTTCCAGCCGGAGAATTCCACGATTCTGATTTACTATGCCGCCGCGCTGGTGCGAACTGGTAATGCATCCCAAGCCTTGACTTATGCGCAGCGCGCCGTGATCGCTGCCCCTAGTTCGCCGGACGCTTATACCGTTCTCGGCTATGCTCAGCAGGCGGCCGACCGCACCAAAGACGCGATCACGTCCTGGAAGCGTTCACTCGAACTGCGTCCGGATCCCGCCGTGCAACAGTACCTGGCGAAAGCTCAGCGCGAACAGAATGCGGAATCAGACTTCGCCCAGCGTGAGAGCAGCCACTTCGTCATGCACTACGAGGGGAAACAAACCTCCGAATCATTCCGCGAGCAGATTCTGGCATCGCTTGAAAGCGATTACGACGACTTAGCCCGCGATCTTGGCACTCCTCCGCACGATGACATCCTTGTGACCCTTTACACCGAACAGGCGTTTTTTGATGTGACCCGTGCGCCATCGTGGTCAGGGGCATTGAACGACGGCAAGCTTCGCATTCCCATCAACGGCCTGAATGCCATGACTCCGGAATTAGCGCGAGTGCTGAAGCACGAACTCGCCCACTCTTTCATCAATCAACTTTCGGCCGGACGTTGTCCGACTTGGCTGAATGAAGGAATTGCGCAGTTTCTCGAACCGAAATCTCTGGGCAGCGGAGGTAGCCAACTAGCCCAACTGTTCAAATCCCAGCGCAACATTCCGCTAAATGCGCTGGAGGGCAGCTTTCTGCGCTTTTCCGGCGTTGAGGCCTACGTGGCCTACGCAGAATCGCTGGCTGCGGTTTCCTATATTAGCGACACTTACGGCGTGGGCGACATTCAGCGAATCCTGCAGCGTCTCAGCCAGGGAAGTTCCACCGAAGCGGCATTGCGGGCAACCATCCATTCCGATTACGGACAATTCGAATCTGACTTGGCGAAATATCTCGCAGACAAATACGGCGATTAGTCCCTTCTTAATTTGAGTCACCGACGCAGTTTGCCGCCCATCGTTGCTTGTGCTACTTTGGCCATTCGTGCCGAATGTGTTCCCTATTCGATTCCCGCGAGCCCGTCCCCC